>Ga0182027_10016296_pt1 | contig 10158 bp, 8 predicted proteins | sample 712E1DmetaG_FD_121300 | JGI IMG/M metagenome (GOLD analysis project Ga0182027, IMG submission 121300) | Permafrost microbial communities from Stordalen Mire, Sweden - 712E1D metaG (Illumina Assembly) | ecosystem: Environmental > Terrestrial > Soil > Wetlands > Permafrost | place: Sweden... | reverse complement strand
TGACCTACGCGCTGGTGGACTATGAATTGCTCGAACGCACTCCGGAACACGAGCAGTCCGTGCGCAGCGCCAATCGCCAGATTTATCTCAAGCACATGGCGCGGCGGTTCGAGGCGGACACCGCCAAGCCATTGCCCGCCCATCTTCACGCGACCAATGTCATGGGTGTGGATTATATTTTCGGCCGCGCGGAGAGCACCGGCGGCTTGCTCTGGGTCGTGGGCAAAGACCCCGATTTGTTCAATTATTTCCTTCCCGAACGCTGGCGCCGCACGCCGAAGAAGAAACTGTCCTCGCACAACCAGGTCTTTAAGACTTTTACCAAGGACAATATCAATCTGGTCTGGCGGATTTCGCGCATAGGCGATCAGCCGTGGCTGACCAATTCCGAAACCAATCAAAATGCAGTCCGCGAATACGGTTTCAACAGCCCGTTCGAGGAATTTGCGTTCGCGCTCGATTTGAGTCGCAACGGCGTGAAGACGATTTATCCCCGCGCCATTTACATGACCGGCAGCAAGCGCGAGCCTGACCCGCAGGCAACCGATGAACGGCGTTTTTCCGCACTGGCCAATCTACTCACACCGGAAGGCGAGCCGGCCATCCGGAAAGACTGCAATTACATCACTATTTGGGGTTATTGGAATGGACCGGACGAACTGCTGGCGGCACACGATGACTGGCATTACACAGCGATGAACGCAAAGCAAGCCTGCGCCAATAAACTGATTTCCCCGCAACTGATGGAAGAATTGGTGCAGGCGAAGGCAGCCAAGCTGGCCCGGTGCGGCATCGAGGATCTTAAGCTTAAGCCGGATCACCTGCTGATTTCCTTCGATCCACAGCAAAAGTTGGTGCTCGATGCTTCAGGCAAACCCGAAGTGCGCCTCTGCAACTTTGAACTCGTCCGCCGTCTGCCGGGCCGCAACGGGGACAAATCGACCAAGAGCGTGACGGGGAAGTGAATTATTTCGCCCTTTCAGGGCTTATGATATTGATGAACGACGAACCCGGGGTGTTACCCCGGGCTGGATTATGTCACCCCATTGGGGCTATGATTCGGTGTCTGTGTACAATTTATGAGAATTATTGGCATCATTCCCGCGATTTCGGCAGCCCTGCAAGGGCGGGATAATAAAGCCCAGGGCAACGCCCTGGGAAACAAAACCACAAACCGTCCAAGCCCTGAAGGGGCGAAATAATCATGTCCCAATCGCTCGCCAAAATTTTGATTCATCTGATTTTCAGCACCAAAAGCCGCGAGCCAGTTTTGCACGACGACATTAGACCGGAATTGCACAAATATCTGGCGGCGATCCTCAAGGAATTCGATTCGCCAGCCATCCTCATTAACTCGATGGAAGACCACGTCCACATTTTGTTTTCCCATTCCAAAAACCACGCCCTGATTAGAATTGGCGAGGAATTGAAAAAGAATTCGTCAAAATGGATTAAAACCAAGAGCGGGCAATGCGCCGGATTCCACTGGCAAAATGGTTGCGGCGCGTTTTCGGTAAGCCAATCGAACGCAAAGGCGGTTGAAGATTACATCGCGAACCAAGCCGAACATCATCGGTGCAAAACATTTCAGGAGGAATATCGGGAATTTCTAAATAAATACGAGATGGTGTTTGACGAACAGTATGTCTGGGATTGATTTATTTCGCCCTTTCAGGGCTTATGATATTGATGAACGGCGAACCCGGGGCGTTGCCCCGGGCTGGATTATGTCGCCCCGTTGGGGCTGTGGTTCGGTGTCTGTGTATAATTTATGAAAATTGTTGGCATCATCCCCGCGCGTTACGCCTCGACACGTTTCCCCGGCAAACCGCTCGCCCTCATCGCCGGCAAACCGCTGATCCAACATGTCGTCGAGCAATGCCAGAAGGCGAAGTCGTTGAGTGAAGTCATCGTAGCAACGGATGACGCGCGGATTTCCGCCGCGGCGAAAAAATTCTGCCGCGTGGAAATGACGCGCGCCAGCCATCCCAGCGGCACGGACCGAATCGCGGAAGTCACGGGGTGCCTCGCGTGTGACGCGGTCGTAAATATTCAAGGCGATGAGCCGTTGATTGAGCCGTCGGTGATTGACGCCGTGGCCGGCGCCTTGCGCGACAATGAAATGTCCACCGCCGCCACGCGCATCAAAAATCCCGCTGAATTCGACAATCCGAACGTCGTAAAAGTCGTTGTCAACGCCGCAGGTCGTGCGCTATACTTTTCCCGGCGCACGATTCCATATCTGCGCGAGGCCGCCAGCCCCGAAGGCGTTCGGGGACAGTTGGCGGCGTTTGCTTTTTTGAAACATCTCGGCATCTACGGATACCGGCGGGAAACGTTGTTGCGACTGGTGAAATTTCCGGTGTCACCGCTGGAAACGGCCGAGAAACTGGAACAGTTGCGCGCGTTGGAAAACGGAATCCAAATTGCGGTTGTAAAAGTGGATTACGACAGCGTGGGTGTGGATACGCCGGAAGACGTGGCGCGAGTGGAAAAGATTTTAACTACGGATAAACACAGATGCACACGGATTTAAAAAGAAATCATGGAAATTATTTTATCCGTGTTAATCCGTGGTTGAAAGAGATTTGAAATGAAATTCATTTTTGTAACGGGCGGCGTGGTAAGTTCGCTGGGCAAGGGCCTGACAGCGGCGTCGCTGGGCGCCCTGCTGGAAAATCGCGGTCTCAAGGTGGCGCTCCAGAAATTTGATCCCTATCTCAACGTGGACCCCGGCACGATGAGCCCCTACCAGCATGGCGAGGTTTATGTGCTCGACGATGGCGCGGAAACCGATCTCGACCTCGGCCATTATGAGCGGTTCACCAATTGCAAACTGACACGCCTGAACAATCTCACCAGCGGTCAGGTTTATCAGACCGTTCTCGACAAGGAACGGCGCGGCGATTATCTCGGCAAAACAGTTCAAGTCATTCCGCACGTCACGGAAGAAATCAAAAACCGCATCCGCGTGCTGGCGGAGAAATCCAAGGCGGATGTCGTCATCACCGAAATCGGCGGCACAACCGGCGACATCGAAGGGTTGCCGTTTCTGGAGGCGATCCGCGAATTTGCGCTCGAAGCGGGCACCGGCAACGTGGTGTTCCTGCACGTCACCTATGTGCCGTTCATCAAGGCCGCCGGAGAACTAAAGACCAAGCCGACGCAGCAATCCGTCGCCAAACTGCGCGAAATCGGCATCACACCACACGCCCTCGTCTGCCGTTGCGAGAAGCCGCTTAACAAGGAGTTGCGCCAGAAAATTTCCATGTTTTGCAACGTCCCACTCGAAGCCGTCATCGAGGAAAAGGATGTTGACCATTCCATTTACGAAGTGCCGCTGATGCTCCAACGCGACCGGCTCGACGACATCGTTTGCCACCTATTGCGCCTCGACACACCACCTGCGGACATGACGCACTGGCAGGAAATCGTCCGCAAGCTCATCACGCCGAAACATCGTGTGCGTATCGGCGTCGTCGGGAAATACATCGGTCTGCAGGACGCCTACAAATCCGTTTATGAGGCGATTGTTCACGGCGGCATCGGCAACGATTGCGGCGTGGAAATCGTCCAGGTGGACTCCGAGGAAATCGAAAAGGACGGCGTGGATAAAAAACTGAAGGGGCTTGGCGGCATCCTGGTCCCGGGCGGTTTTGGCGAACGCGGCATCGAAGGCAAAATCAAGGCAGTGCAATACGCGCGTGAAAATAAAATCCCCTATCTCGGTCTTTGTCTGGGAATGCAAATCGCCACGATTGAATTCGCCCGCAATGTTTTGAAGCTGGCCAAGGCGCATTCCACCGAGTTTGAAGCCGACACACCGCATCCGGTCATCGCGATGCTCGATGAGCAGCGGAAAATCACCAAGAAAGGCGGCACAATGCGGCTGGGCGCACAGCCCTGCCAGTTGACGCTCGGCACAAAAGCTGCGGAACTATACGGCTCATTCGTCATCAACGAACGCCACCGCCATCGCTACGAATTCAATAATGCCTACCGCGAAAAATTCGAGAAGGCCGGCTTTGTGTTCAGCGGCCTGTCGCCGGACGGCAAACTGGTGGAGGTGATTGAATTGAAAAACCATCCGTATTTTGTGGCGAGCCAGTTTCATCCGGAATTCTTGAGCAAGCCGCACCAGCCGCATCCGCTCTTCAAAGGCTTTATCGCCGCCGCGCACCAGCACGTTCACCAAAAGCCGCTGTGACACGAGCTGTAAAATTTATCCTCTGGTCGCTGTGTGGATTGGCGACACTGGTCATCCTTGCAATTGTGTCGTTTGTCGTGTGGCGGATGAATCTGGCACATGACGTGGACGCGAAGTTGCAGGCGATTCGCGCCACCAGTTTGCCGACGAGCGGCGCGGAGGCGAATGATTACTATACCGCCGTCCCCGACGACGAAAATGCGGCATTGAAGATGGCGGGCGCCTTTGCGTTGATGACTAATTATAATGACCAACGCTCCAACGAAGTTGCTTTAATCAAATTTCCACAGCGAAAAGATACCCTGACGCCGGAGCAGTTGGAATTGATTGCTGGCTATGGTACAATGAATTCAAATGCCCTTGCAAAAGCCCAAGAGGCAATCAAATTGCCACGCTGCCGCTATCCGATGGATTTGTCCTGGGGTGCCGCCACTTTGCTGCCGCATTTGGCCAAACTCAAAACGATGTCCCGCATTGCTGAGTTTCAATCCCTGCTCGATACAAATGAGTCATCCGTTGCCATTTCAACAATTATCGGCATGGCCAGCACGCTGGATACCGAGCCAACAATAATCTCCAAGCTTGTGAGGATAGCCATGTTGAACATGGCGGAGATGGCGTTGGAACGCCGGTTGAACGTTGGAGAATTGAATGAGGCACAGCTAACAAACTTGGAACAATTGTTTGCTGAAGCAGCCAAAACCAATCAAATGGCCAATGGGTTGATTGGTGAAAGAGCATCATTTTTGCGCTATTTCCGCATGAGTTTTGCAGAAATACAAAAACTATCCAACAACCCATCAGAACAAGACAGACCGCCCATACCGGGACCTCAACCGTTATTTTCAACCGTAACAGGTTTTTTCGAACGCGACCTGCGGTTTTATTTGCAAGCGATGGGTACAAACATTTCACTGGCCTCGACATTTCCTAAAAACATTTCGACAATTACAAATGTTGAGGAACAAATTTCACAAACCAGTAGGCGTCACTATTACATTCTTTCTGCCCTGATGTTACCTGCGCTTGGAAACACAATCATCAAAGAGGCAAATGAATTGGCCCAAGTTCGTTCGGCACAAACTGCACTTGCTGTTGAACGTTTCCGCCTGGCAAATGGAAAACCGCCTGAAAATTTGAATGAACTGGTTCCGCAATTTCTTTCTGCCGTGCCGATGGATCCCTTTGACGGGCAACCACTGCGTTATCATCGCCTCGCCAAAGGTTATGTGATTTATAGCATCGGCAGCGATGGCGAGGACAACGGCGGGCGCGAACGGCCAGCGAACATCAAATCCACTGACAAGACGCACTACTACATCACTTTCACCGTCGAACGATAACCGGTCGGAATTGACCATCCTTAGTTTATCCATTAGATTGATCCCATGAGCACGGTGGATTTGATTTACGAAAAGGCCAAAACTCTTCCCGGTAAATTGCAGTCGGAAGCCTTGAGTTTCGTGGAGTATCTTGGCCGTCGGCGCAGCGCAGAGTCGGAAGCCGCCGGGTGGCGGGAGCTGTTGCGCAGCACCCAGGCATTGTCCGCCCCACAGCGCATCACGGATGACGACATTGCCGCCGAACTTGCCGCCTACCGCGCCGGCAAATGAGAGTCATTGTTGATACAAACGTCGTTGTTTCCGCCATTCTCCGCGACCGGCTGCCTGAAAAGGTTTTATTGTTCGTCATCGCCCACCCGGATTTTGAATGGGTGGCCTCGGCGGAAATTCTGGCGGAATACCGCGAGGTGCTTCGCCGCCCGAAATTTGCCCTGCCCGAACCCATCCTGCAGAAATGGGAGGAACGCCTTCGGTCCGCCGTCGCAGAATGGTCGGTTACAATTCCGGCGTTTTTCCCCCGCGACATCAAGGACGCCAAATTTCTCGCGTGCGCCCTGACAGCCGAGGCGGACTTTCTGATCACAGGCGACCGGGATTTCAGCGAAGCGCGCAAATTCGGGCGTACAAAAATCATCTCGGTCAGTCAATTCGACAAGCTTGTTTGCGAGCATTCCGCCTGAATATTGATGACTTACTCCGAAGCCATCCGTTTTCTCTACGACTTGCGTTTATTCGGCGCGAAGTTTGGGTTGGAAAACACTTTGAAGCTCGTGGCTCTGGCCGGAAACCCGCAAAACCAACTCCGCTTCATCCATGTCGCCGGCACGAACGGCAAAGGTTCGACCTGTGCCATGCTCGAAAGCATTTATCGTGCGGCGGGTTTGCGCGTCGGGCTGTTCACGTCACCGCATCTGGTTTCGTTCCGCGAACGGATTCAGGTGAACCGCCAACTCGTATCCGAAAATGAAGTCGTCCGGTTAACTGAAGAATTGCAGCCACTGCTCAAACAATTTCCTGCCGACCATCATCCGACTTTTTTTGAGTTTGTCACGGTCATGGCGCTGAAGTTTTTCGCCGAACAAAAATGTGATTTGGTGATCTGGGAAACCGGGTTGGGCGGGCGGCTCGACGCCACGAACATCGTCAAGCCGTTGGCCAGTGTCATCACCAATATCCAGTTCGACCACCAGCAATGGCTTGGCGATACGCTCGCTAAAATCGCCGCAGAAAAAGCGGGCATCATCAAACAAGGCGTGCCGGTCATCACGGCAACGGATGAGCCGGAAGCATTGAAAGTCATCGAAGAAGTCGCAAAAGGAAAAAATGCGCCGCTTATCAAAATCAATTCTTGGGAGGGACGGCGTGTCTTGTCTCGCCGGAGCGAAACGAAGGCGGACGCCGTCCCTAATCAATTGGGGTCGCCAACATGGCAACCCTCCCAAATTGAGGTTTTGTCTTTACCCGGCGAACATCAGAAACTCAATGCCGCGCTCGCGCTCGCAACGATTGGAGTGCTCCAAAACAAAATTCCCGTGAGCAAAGAAAACATCCGGGCTGGTTTGCAAAACGTGAACTGGCCCGGACGGTTGCAATGGGTCAGCTTGCCAAACGGCAGGCGCATCCTACTGGATGGCGCGCACAATGTCGCCGGTGCAAAGGCCTTGCGCGAAGCTCTGGAAAACATTTTTTTAGCTGGTAGGGACGTGCGGCCCGCACGTCCGGCGGAAGTTTCACCTCCCAATTCGGACGAGCCGGCGGCTCGTCCCTACCATGTGACTTTGATTCTTGGCGTGCTTCAGGACAAGGATTGGCGGCGGATTTGTGAAACGCTGGCGCCGCTGGCGTCGCGCATTTTCACCGTTCCAGTTTCCAGTGAACGCAGTGCCAATCCAAATCAATTGGCGGCAGCCTGCCGCACAGCAAATCCATCGGCGGAAATTTCCGTGTGCGATTCTCTGCGCGGGGCACTGGAAAAGATTCCGGATAATGATCCCATTGTCATTACCGGCTCGCTTTATCTGGTCGGCGAGGCGCTGGAACTGCTGGGCTTTTCACCCGCAACAGACGGCGAACGGGCGTTAAACGAGTGGCGGGCAGAACCAGTATTCGGAAAGACGTAAACGCAAAAGAACTTCACCCTTCTCTATTGGCCTGCCATCCGTAGCTCGTAGCGGAGCGGAGAGCAAAGGATGGTGCGCGGTACAAGACTTGAACTTGTGACCCCTACCGTGTCGAGGTAGTGCTCTGCCAACTGAGCTAACCGCGCATTCCAAGGGGGCGGTTAGTCTTGAATTTCCGACGCGTGTTGGCAAGCGTGAACTGATCCGAACGGGGCAATTTTAACTCGAACTCGCCAGAAGTCAGCGGCCCGTCAACAGATTCCAGCCATCCGAACCGCCCAGAACTTTTCCCGGAGTGATGGCCGCGGCTTCGCTTTGGGTCAGTTGCCGTGCCCACGGGACGCGTGCTTGTGGATTCGCACCAAGACCGGTGCTGTTGAATTCCATGTAGCGCGTGGTCTGGTGCGCCTCGGGTTTTTTCCAATCGTTCCAGCCTTCCGGGCGGACCACGTCGGACATTTCCGTGTTCAGGAAAACCGTGCCCGCATAAATCCGCCATGGCCGGCCCAAATAGGTTCGTGTTTCAGGATGGTCGCCGGTGATTTTGCAGTTTGAGAAAACAAATCCAAAAGGCTGGTCAACCGGCGTGGAAGCAGCAGTAATGTAGCCATCCCTTAAACACTGAATGTGGCATTTCTCGAACCACGCCGTCGCCGCGCCAAAAATAAAATCCACGTGACCGGCAATGTAACAATTTTCAAAATATTGCCGGTCGCGGTTCAATAGAATCGTGTCCTGCCAGCCTAGAAAGCGGCAGTTGCGGAACGTCGCGCGATCACCATCCACGCGGATGGCCAGCGCCTGGCCAACCGGCCCGGCGGAGTTTTCAAACGTGATGTTCTCCGCCATAAAATCGTCCGCATCAATCGTTGTCGAAGGCGTGCGGAACGTGCCGATGGGTTTGCCATCCGAACCTTTGTTGGTTGCGCAGAGGTTGTAAGTGAGAATTGTCTTTTCCGGGTCTTCACCAATAAGGCGGAAAAATCGTTTTTCGCGCTGGATATAAATCAACTCCTTGTACGTGCCCGGTTTGACATGAATGAACACTGGATTGGCAGCAGTGCCGGCAGACACGGCCATGATGGCTTCCTGCACTGTTTTGAACTGGCTGCTGCCATCGGCAGCAACAATGAGGTTGGTTTGCGCCGCCAAATGAACAGCTCCAATCAACAACGCGCCCAACCCGGCGATCCGTGTCGAATCAATCATTGATTTCATGGGCAAAACAGGCGGTCTGGAACACTGACAACACCGTTGTGCCCTGGCAAGCGTGAACTGACCCGGTTTGGACAATTTCAACTTTGAAGTTGCCGTGCGGAATGGTTACTCTACAGCCATGTCACGCCAGACGCCATCGAATCCTGCACGCGTTTTTGACGACATTATCGGCGTCACGTTGCTGGCTGTTGCATTATTGCTGCTGGTTGCACAATTGTCATTTGACCGCAACGACATTTCGTTCCTGACCACCCAATTAAGCAACCCCACCCATAATTTGATTGGGGTGCCCGGAGCTTATCTGGCATGGGGTTCGTTTCTCCTTCTCGGTCTGGCCGGTTACCTTGCGCCCCTGCTGCTCGCGGTATTTGGCGTGGCATATCTGCTGAATTTCCTTGGCTATCTGCGCGAGCGGTTGCGCTGGTCGCTGCTGTGGTCAGCCATGTTGCTGTTATCGCTCACCGGACTGCTCCACATGATGGATAAGGCAGAGTTGCTGGGAAAACTTCACGAGACCATCGGCTCGCAAAGTGCTGGAGGCGGGCTTGGGTGGGCAACCTATGGACAAACCGGGCATTACCAGTTCGGCTTTTCCCTTCTCGGCCGGTTTGGCGCAGTGATTGTCTACTCGGCATTGTGCCTCATCAGCTTGTTGTTCCTTACGAATTTTCGCCTGGGCGATTGGATTCGCAGTTTCTTCCAAAATGAAGAGCCCGCTGAAGCTGGTGAGCCCAGATCCGCCGATGAAATCGCGCTTGAACGCCGCGCGCGCGAACTCGAAAGACAGGCGAAGCAATTGCAGGAAGAAGTCGCGCGCTCCGGTCTGGGCGCGGATTTGCAACCGGTGCCCGAACCCACCGTCCGCGATTTAAGCGTGCCGCAGGCCAAACCGGCGCGCGGCAAAAAAGCCGCGCAGCCCGAACCGCCCAAGGAACCCGCACACGCCGGTGAAGGTGAAACTGTGCCGACGCGTGAAGTCGCCCCTGCCACCATCGAGGAAATCCTCGGCAAAAAAGCGGATGAGTCTGCTGAAACAAAAACCGGCGCGGCGGAAAAGGCTGAATCCGGAGAATCCAGCGACGAAAAACAGGAGCCAACGGTTCACATTGCGCCCGTTTCCACCGCGCCCAAAACCAGGACTGCACCGAGAAAAACAAGGCCCCTCGCAGTCGCAGCGACGCCCATTATCGGCAATTACCAGTTGCCACCGCTGGATTTTCTGCAATACCCGGACATGACCGTCAAACCGACCGAGTCGAAGGAGGAATTA
>Ga0182027_10016295_pt1 | contig 10160 bp, 15 predicted proteins | sample 712E1DmetaG_FD_121300 | JGI IMG/M metagenome (GOLD analysis project Ga0182027, IMG submission 121300) | Permafrost microbial communities from Stordalen Mire, Sweden - 712E1D metaG (Illumina Assembly) | ecosystem: Environmental > Terrestrial > Soil > Wetlands > Permafrost | place: Sweden... | reverse complement strand
TGTCTTGAGGCATAGTTTTAACTTAAAAATTAGTTATCGCTATACCTTAGTCCAAACTGGCTTCGCCCGCAATAGGAAACCGCGGACGACCGGCTTCGCCGGTGGATTTCTTTATTTATTAAACAACTTAAAAAATAATTTATTGTGTTATGAAAAAAATATTCTTACTTTTAATTTCTTATTTTTTACTTTTTTTCCTTTCCGCTTGCGGCGCGGCCAAAACTCCAGTCGCGGCTCCAGCACCCCCTCTGGCGCTGACCATGGCGGTGGTGTCCCAGCACGACACCTCTACTGATTGCTGGATTGTCACCAATAATAGTATTTATGATATTACTGATTATATTCCGGAATATCCGGGCGGCGGCCAAGCAATCATAGCTCTCTGCGGAAAGGACTCGACAGTCGAGCTGTTTGATGCCTGGAAAAATTCGCCCAACGGCGATTCTGATCGACAAGCTTTTGAGCAATATTATATTGGTGATTTGGCACGGTAAAAAGATTATTAAAATAATCCAAACCTACGAAACATCCGAATACCTGCCTACCGGCAGACAGGCTACGAATACTTTTGCGAAAACTATTTTCGCCGAGGAGCGGGCTTTCGATTTGTAGAGTTTGTAGTATTAGTTTTTTTCGTAGGTTCGGATTATATTCTTTATGAATTTACTCTCAATAATAATCATCATCGGCGGCCTGTGCCTGTTTGAAACAATTTCCAGCATTGATAATGCTATTGTTAATGCCGAAGTTTTATCAACGATGGGTAAAAAAGCTCGGCAGTGGTTTTTGCTCTGGGGTTTGATTTTCGCGGTTTTTGTGGTGCGCGGGCTTTTGCCCTGGGCAATCGTTTGGGCTGTCACGCCATCACTTGGACCGATTGGCGCGCTGGTCGCCACCTTTTCCAACGATCCGTCGGTGAAATTGGCGATTGAATCTTCCACGCCGACATTATTAATCGGCGGCGGCGTGTTTTTAATCTTTTTATTTTTCAATTGGTTATTTTTGGAGCCGAAAAATTTCGGCCTGCCGGGTGAGCGCTATTTTTCCCGCCAAGGCGCCTGGTTTTTCGCCGTCGTTTCGGTTTTATTGGCGGCGATTGTTTGGTTTGCTTTAAAGCAAAACGCGATGCTGGCCTTCGGCGCGGTCGTCGGCTCGACTGCTTTTTTCATCACCCACGGCTTTAAACAGAATGCCGAAGCGACTGAAAGCAAATTGTCAAACAGCGGCTTGTCTGACATCAGTAAAATTTTATTTTTGGAAATTATTGACGCGACTTTTTCCGTCGACGGCGTCTTGGGCGCTTTCGCTTTCACACTTTCCGTGCCGCTGATCATTTTGGGCAACGGCTTGGGCGCGTATATTGTCAGAAGATTTACGGTAAACAATATTGACACGATAAAAAAATACCTATATTTAAAGAACGGCGCGATGTATTCCATTTTTTTTCTCGGCGCCATTATGCTTGCCGACGCTTTTGGCGTAAAAATCCCGAGTTATCTTTCGCCTCTTGTGACATTCGCGGTCGTCGGGTATTTTTTCTTAAAATCACGCAACCAACTAAAAAAGCCCGTTAACAAATCGGCCTAACCAAATAAAATGAAAAATAAAATTTTATTAGCAATTGTTATTTCTTTCACTCTCGCACTTAGCGGCTGCAACCTGCATTTCATTACTTCAACAAAAAAACCGGCAGCCAGCGGCGAGGTTTTTTCGGCCATCAAAAATCCGCAAAAAATGACGCACGGCACGCTGAGTGTTTATAAGCCGGGCGATTGGCAAGAAGTTAAACAAGGAATGATTTTATATTATTTGCCGCCGGGCAAAACCGCGACCGACACGCTGGCGGAAAAAATAATAGTCGCGGCGTTTAAAGTCCAGCCGTTCAACAGCACGACAACACTGGCCAGATTTATGAAGAATGATTTTTTCGAAAGCCAGAAAAATTTTGCCAGTCTAAAATTTATTTCCGCCGATGAGGCCATCAAGCTCGGGCAGCTCGCGGCGCGAGAAGAAAAATATCAAGCGCAAATTTCCAGCGCTACTATAAGTTTGACGCAAATTGATGCGCGCAGCGGCGACCTACTCTATAAACTTCAACATTATTGCGTGCAAGATAAGTGCCAGGCCGACGGAATCTTTTCGGAAATGGCCGCCAGTTTTGCACCCATCGCGGCAACATCAACAACAAAATAATTTTTATTACTAAACTCTAAAAGAAAAAACCGCCGATAATTATTTCTCGGCGGTTTTATATTTGTTTATTCTTCATCATCGGCTTTCAACCCGGGGATTGAATCAGCCGCTTCTTCTTTGGCGGCGGCTTCGGCCCGATAAACAAGGATGGCCATCAGCTCGCTGAGATATGATTCATGTTTGCTCGACGGGTACATTTTACGTTGTTCATCAACAGACGCAATCAGTCCGCGCAACAAGCTTTCTTTGATTTTTGGCAGAGCGGAAAGATTTTTTGCCATGTTTACCAGGGCGACAAACGCCTCCTTTAAAGTTTTTTTAAAATTTCTTTTCATCCGCTTGTTTTCCGTGTCTAGCTGGCAAATAGTTAGCTGGAACAGTAGTAAGAGAAAGGCGACAAAGAACGCGGCGAAATTTTTTAATTTTTTGTCCATTTTTGAAAAGGACTTTTCTCTGACCAGGCACTCGGCAGCCGCCAGGTTTGCCAAACACTCATCCAGCTGAGCCTCAATCTTTCTCAACTGAACTGCCATTTTTTTGGGATTTATTATCAGTTTTTCCACAATCTCCTCCTTTTTTTCAAGGTTCAGTCTGAATATCATTATAACATTTAGCCGCCCGCTTGTTAATGGTTAAAAAACCGCTGATAATTTCTTATCGGCGGTTTGGCGCGGCTTTATGGCTCGCCGCAATTTTTTCTTTTGGTTTTCATCATCAGGCAATTGAGTTTGGCTAGCAGAGTGTTGACGAATTCGTCGTTTTTGCTGGCCGCGCAATTTTCGCGCACGTTGGCTATCAAAAAAATCAGGTCTTCCAGAATTTTTTTATCGACATTTTTCACCAGTTCAAAATTCTTTTGGACAAGCGAGACAATGCGAAAGCCTTTTTGTATTCGACCCTCAAATTCTTCCCGCTCGTTTTCAGCGGCCAGAATCAATTCGCAATTGGCCAGCTCAAAAACTTTTTTAATCAGGAAAAAATAGAACCAGGCAAAGTCCGCCATCTTGGCGCGAACGGCTTCAGCGGGCTTGGCGCCATCCAAGCCGATTGCGATTCCGATAAGCGCCGTGCATTTTTTCATAAAGATGTGTATTTCTCTCATCTGTTTCAGCGAATCTTCCGGTGTTATTTTTTTTCGCTCCATTTTTTTCTCCTTTTAAAATTCGGGCGGGTTTTCGCGCCTTGAGTTGGCCAGCATGCAATGCAGGCTGACGAGCATATTGTTCAAATATTCTTCACAGGCGCCGCAATCGTTTTGGCCGCGATCTTGAACTATCACCGCAATTAAATCTTTCAGCGGCTGCTCCTCGACATTTTGCAGACGAGCGAATTTTTTTTGCAGAACGACCAGAATCTCAAAAAAACTTTTTATTATTATGGCGAGGCCTTCGTTTATGATTTGATCGCCGGGTTCAGCTTCGCAATTCGCGAACTCAACCACCTGAACGATAAGAACGATATAATCAGTAAAAAATTCTTTAAGCTTTTCGTCGCGGTCAATATTGAAATTTTCGTTATCCAAAATATACGCCTCCGCCAATATCCAGGCGATTTTTTCAATGGCATCTTCGATTATTTCCACTTGTCGCACCAGCTGTTCCGCCGGAAATTTTTTCTTTTCCATTTTTACCCCTTTTCTTTTTTTGTCAAAGTTCGAATTAGCTTAACAAGTTATTATCATCCTAGCGGTTCTAAAAGTCAATTTTTTTTGACAAAATAGGGCGCGCGCGATAAGATTGAAATATAAAAATCAACCCAACTTTATGAATTTTTGGCCAATATTTCTACTTATCGGCGGTGGCGTAATTTTAACCGTAGGCGATGTTTTTATGAAAAAGTGGGTGGCAGGCAGCGGGAGACTTTATTATTTTATCGGTTTGGCTGTTTATCTGGTGGCGCTGAATTTTTTGGCGCAAAGCTATCGTTATCGCAATATCGCCGGCGCTTCCACGGCGATGACCATTATCAATATCAGTCTCTTGCTTGTGTTCAGCTGGGTTTATTTCAAAGAACCGCTTGACCCCCTTCAGATAGCCGGTATAATTTTCGGCATTATCGCCATTGTTTTATTGGAAATGGCATAGCTTGGTTTTTAAGTTTTAAATCATATGGTGTAAAAAATATAAAGAAGCAAGGTTTAATAAAATTTAAAATTTTTTACTATGTTTGAATATAAAAATTTAGAAAAACAAGACGCGGAAATTTTTGCCGCGATTAAGAAAGAAGAAACGCGGCAGGCGGATGAATTGGAAATGATCGCTTCGGAAAATTATGTCTCGCCGGCCGTTTTGGAGGCGATGGGTTCAATTTTGACCAACAAATATTCGGAAGGTTATCCGGCGCATCGCTATTATGGCGGCAACAACGTTATTGATGAAGTGGAAAATTTAGCGATTGAACGGGCGAAAAAATTATTCAACGCCGAGCACGTCAATGTCCAGCCGCTGTCCGGTTCGCCGGCGAACGCGGCGGTTTATTTTGCTTTTTTAAAGCCGGGCGATAAAGTTCTGGGTTTAAAATTGGATCACGGCGGCCATTTATCGCACGGCCATCCGGTTAATTTTTCCGGCTTGCTTTATAATTTTGTGCAATATGGCGTGGATGATCAGACTGGTTATATTGATATGAAAGCGGTGCGAGAAATCGCTTTGCGCGAAAAGCCAAAAATGATTGTCGCTGGATTTTCTGCCTACAGCCGCGAAATAGACTGGCAAGCTTTTAAAGATATTGCCGACGAGATTGGCGCTTTCACTTTTGCCGATATCGCGCATATTGCAGGATTAGTGGCGGCCGGAATTGTTGGCAACCCGGTTCCGATATTTGATGTTGTTTCCACAACCACGCATAAAACTTTGCGCGGCCCGAGAGGTGCGATAATTATGTGCAAGGAAAAATATGCCAAGCAAATTGATAAAGCCGTTTTCCCGGGCATGCAAGGCGGTCCGCATGATCATATTAACGCGGCCAAAGCCGTGGCTTTTGGCGAGGCCTTGCGACCGGAATTTAAAATTTATGCCAAGCAAGTAATTGTTAATGCGCAATTATTGTCAGCCGAATTAATAAAAAAAGGCTATCGCGTAATTTCCGGCGGTACCGATAATCATTTGATTGTCGTTGATATGACGAGTAAAAATATTACCGGCCGTGATGCGGAAGAAGTTCTAAATAAGATTGGCATTTCCGTTAATCGCTCCACAATTCCCAACGATCCAAATCCGCCAATGAAGCCATCCGGAGTTCGTTTTGGCACCCCAGCCTTGACGACGCGCGGAATGAAAGAATCAGAAATAATTTTAATTGCGGAATTAATCGATCAAGCGATAATTAGTCGCACCGACGAAAATAAATTAGCGGAACTAAAATTGCAAGTTAAAAAGCTGTGCCAGAAGTTTAAAGTTCCTACAAATAAATAATTATTTTTAAAATATCCACGACAATGAATAATATAAAAACCGAACACAAAATAATACGAGGCGACGCAAGACAGATGAAAGAATTAGCAAATAATTCTGTTCATTTGGTTATTACCTCTCCGCCATATTGGCAATTAAAAGATTATGGAACGGATGACCAAATCGGTTTTAACGATAGCTATGAAAAGTATATAAATAATCTAAACTTAGTTTGGCAAGAATGCCACAGGGTTTTAGAAGACGGGTGTCGCCTATGTATAAACATTGGGGATCAGTTTGCCCGAGCCGTCTATTATGGACGATATAAAATAATTCCTATCAGAACTGAAATAATAAAATTTTGTGAAACTATTGGTTTTGATTATATGGGCGCTGTTATTTGGCAGAAAACAACCACAATGAACACTACGGGCGGAGCCACGATAATGGGGTCTTTTCCATATCCGAGAAACGGAATAATTAAACTCGATTATGAATTTATTTTGATCTTTAAAAAAAATGGCGTATCGCCAAAAGTAGATTCTAAATTCAAGGAACTTTCAAAATTAACCAAGGAAGAGTGGAATACATATTTTCAAGGGCATTGGAATTTTAACGGCGTCAGGCAAGATGGACACGTGGCTATGTTCCCGGAGGAACTGCCAAAAAGATTAATAAAAATGTTTTCTTTTGTCGGGGACACGGTGCTTGATCCTTTTGTTGGGAGCGGCACAACTTCGTTAGCCGCAAAAAATTTAAGCCGAAATTCCGCCGGATATGAAATTAATCCTAAATTCATAGATATTATAAAACAAAAATTGGAAGTCGGGAGCAATAAAATGTTTGACAATACGACTTTTAATTTTATTGACCAAACAAATAATAAGAACAACTATTTGGATGATATTTCTAAGCTGCCCTATATTTTTAAAGATGCCGTAAAACTTGATAAAAAAATAGATCCTAAAAAAATGCAATTCGGGTCAAAAATAGATGGCGAGAAAACACAAAGAGACATTTATTATACCGTAAAAGAAATAATAGACCCCGAGACTGTTAGGCTAAATAACGGTTTAATTGTTAGGCTGATGGGTATAAAAACTAACCCGAAGAAAACAGAGGATGCTAAAAAGTTTTTATCCGATAAAACCAGTAAACAAAGAGTTTTTTTAAATTTTGATGAGCAAAAATATGATAAAAAAAATAATTTATTATGTTACTTGTATCTTCAAAATAAAACATTTATTAATGCCCACCTAATTAAAGAAGGATATGTTTTTGCGGATAATGAAATGGACTATAGATATAAAGAAAAATTTATTAATTTATCTAAAAATTATGTCAACCAAGAAATCTGAAAAGTATTCTAAAGATTTTGGAAAAAAAGAAAAAGTATTAAATTACGCTTGCCAAACCTATCAATTATCCCGACCAAATAAAGTTGGCGCCGTAATGGCGTTAATTCGAGAATGCCAACCAAAGACTTTGGATGAGTGGGAAAAATGGTATTTTGAGAAAGCGTTTACCGAAAGCAAAAGCCCAATAAAAATTACGCCAGAAATTTTAACCGAACTTGGAGAAAGATTGCATGAAAAAATTACCGAAGTGGTTATACCAGAATGGCAAGCAGCCTTCAATGAGTTATCGTTGCAAGATTGTAAGGATTATATTTATAATTTAACAATAAATCGTACATTTGATGGTTTTATCCGAGAAAAATCCGTTGTTAACGACGGGCTCGCAAAACTTTTCCCGGAAGTAAAATTTATTGAAAGCGATAATGACCTTGATCACGCTGGCGACATAGATTATTTAGGGTTTGTGGGCGAAAAAGCTTTTGGCGTACAAATAAAACCAACAACCGCTAAAGCAAATTTTGGTAATTATTCAATATCCGAAAGAATGAAAGCAAATTTTCTTGATTTTGAAAAAAAATATCTGGGCAAGGTATTTGTCGTTTTTAGTTTGGATGGGGAAATTGGGAATGAGGGGGTACTTAAAGAAATAAATAAAGAACTTGAAAGATTGAAAAAATAAAAGCGTTACGAGTTACGCGTTATGTGTTATGCGAATTATCGATGGTAAAAAAATAGCTGACAAAATCAAGGACGAAATCGTCGCCGAGATTTTGTTGGGCAATAATAATGATATTCACGCGCCAAGTCGTCCGATGTTGGCGATAATTTTGGTTGGCGAGCGCCCGGATTCTGAGCTTTATGTTTCCTTAAAAGAGCGTGAGGCCAAAAAAGTTGGCGTGGATACTACTTTGTATCGGATTTCCGCCAACGCGCCGGAAATTGAGCTGGAAGAAGTGGTCAAATTTTTAAACAAAGACGAAATGACCGACGGAATTTTGTTGCAGCTGCCGTTGCCGGATAATTTTAATACTGACAGAATTATTTTTTTGATGAGCGCGGCCAAGGACGTGGACAGATTTCACCCCGATAATTTAAAAAAATTAATGGCGGGCGATGAAGAATTATTGCCGCCGGTTAGCCAGGTGATTTTGGAAGTTTTGGAAAAAATAAAATATAATCCGGAGGGAAAATCCGCCTGCGTTATTGCCAATTCTGAAATTTTTGGAGAGACGCTGGCCAAGGTTTTAGAATTGCACGGCGCGCTGACCAAAATTGTTTCACCGGATGACGAAGATTTGGCCGAACAAACGGCAAAAGCCGATATTTTGGTGACGGCGGTTGGCCGGGCGGAATTTATCACTGAAGAATTTATCAAAAAAGACGCGGTGATAATTGACATCGGCATCAGCAAAGTCGCCGATAAAGTAAGGGGCGATGTTAATGCTGAGCGCGTAAAAAATAAAGCCGGATATTTAACGCCGGTACCGGGAGGCGTTGGGCCGATCACGATTGCGGCCGCGCTGAAAAACACCGTAGAAATTTGGAAAAAGAAAAAAATCATTTAAAATTTTAAAAACCGCCAGCCCAAAATCCGGCGGCTTTTTGTTGTTTAAAAATGATTGACAATATTTGTTATAAATGCTAAGGTTTAAAGTTATTTTGTACATTTACTTCAGCACAGGAGGAAAAGTGGAAAAGAAATTGAGTTTTTTTAGCAAATCGGAAAATAGAGGAAGCTTTTTCGCGCGTATTGCCAGTCTTTATCCGGCAAGCGATAAGCGTTATCGGCTGATTAAAAAAGCTTACGACGCGGCCAAGGACGCTTTTCGCGAAAAATATCGCGAGTCGGGCGAGCGTTATTTTGAACATTTGCGCTGTGTGGCTCTTATCCTGATTGATATGCTTTATGTTTATCGGCATTTGGACGCGCACATTTTGATCTGCGCCGCTCTGTTGCACGACATCGTGGAAGACATTCCGTCGTGGACGATTGAGCGGGTGCGAGAAGAATTCGGCGAGGAAGTGGCGGAACTGGTTGATTGGCTGACCAAACGAAACGCCAAAGAATATCATGAGCGCTTCATTAGAGCGCCGCGCAGTTTTTTCTTAATCAAGCTGGCCGACCGCCTGCATAATATGTTGACGATTTGGTCGTGCCCGCGCGCGAAAATTTTGCGCAAAATTGAGGAAACGGAAAAATATTATTTGCCCTTTGCCGAACAGCACCTAATCTTGGCCCGCGAACTGCACGAAGCCGTGGCGCAGGCCAAACTGTATTCGAAGGAAAAAATGGAATAAAAATCAAGCAGTAGCCGGAGCTACTGCTTTTTCATTGGTTTTGAGCATCTTGCGTTTTATGATAAAATAATATATAAAGTAGTTAATAATTTTAATCCGCAAAAAATATGTCACACGAAATTGAATCGGAATTCACCTTATCCTGGGGCAACGAGGCCACGCAATGCCGCTGTTGTACCAGCTATCGCGAGGAAGATGGTCGGACTTATTGCACGGAAGGAAATTTTGAAGTGCCGCCGGACGCGCACTGCGATTTTTTTCAATCGATTGATTAAATGGAAACAAAAAATAAAAATCCGTTGCACGGGATGACACTGGAAAAAATTCTCACCGAACTGCAAACGAAGTTCGGCTGGGAATGCTTGGGCGAAGAAATCGAGATTAAATGTTTTACCAATCATCCGAATATGCGATCCAGTTTGGCGTTTTTGCGCCACACGCCTTGGGCGCGGAAAAAAGTTGAGAATTTATATTTATATTCTTTAAAACACGACTTGAACGAAAAAAGAAATGATGATAAAAAACAGTGGTCGGATATGGAACTATAAAAAAATTGTTAAATTGCTATATTGTTGCGCAACGAATTGATTGTCTGATACGAAATAATTATTACTATTCTTAAAAATAAACTCTATGGAAAAAGTTTACAAAAATTGCCAGAGTTGTGGGATGCCGATGAAGCAAGACCCGGCGCATGGCGGAACAAATGCTGATGGCAGCAAATCAACTATGTATTGCAGTTATTGCTATCAAAATGGAAAATTTACTCGCGATTGCACGGTGCAAGAAATGCAGGAATTTTGCAAAGGCAAATTAATTGAAATGAAATTCCCAAAATTTTTGGCAGCTCTGATGGTAGCCAACTTGCCAAAATTGGCGCGCTGGAAAAAATAAGATAACCCCTTCTTTTGTCATCCTG
>Ga0182027_10016294_pt1 | contig 10160 bp, 9 predicted proteins | sample 712E1DmetaG_FD_121300 | JGI IMG/M metagenome (GOLD analysis project Ga0182027, IMG submission 121300) | Permafrost microbial communities from Stordalen Mire, Sweden - 712E1D metaG (Illumina Assembly) | ecosystem: Environmental > Terrestrial > Soil > Wetlands > Permafrost | place: Sweden... | reverse complement strand
TCGGATTGAAGTGGGCAGTTGCTATTCGATTCCGGCAAGAGCCTGCGTGACTGTCCTCACCCAGAGAGGTGGATCGTCTGCCCGGCAGTTGTAATCGACGGCGTTAAAGTCGTCGTCGCAACTTCGCAGGAGTGCCACCAGCGGAACGCCCGGCACGGCCTGCCGGAAGTAATTGATAAGGCCTTGGCGTTCTTGCCGAGAGGCGCCATGCCCGATCACGATGACTCCAGGCGATCGATTCGAGAGATCAAGATTCCGTGCAGCATGCGAACCCACGACAGAAATCACTGGGTGCCCGAGCGATTCGAGAATCTCTTGGCGAATCGACAATAGACTGAGTCGATATTCGACTTGGACGATGGATGTCATTGGTTTCGTCGAATCGTGTGATCCATCAGCCTTTCGAGACAAGTGGTGACGATTCGCGCAATCCGAACTTTCGAAGCAGGAACATCGCTGGGCACCAGTTCGTCAGTCCGGATTGGAACAGGTTCAACCCAACAAACGCGGTGAACAGATACCAATAGGAACTGATCCAGTATCCCAGCCCAAGCGAGATCAAAATAAAGGCTCCCGCCATCAATCGAAGCCCACGTTCTACCGTCATACTTGTACCTCCTGAAGATGAGATTCCGCGGTACCCGCCTTCGGCTGCCTCCTCCGCTCGCTCATGTAGTAGAGAACGGGCACCGCCATGCGCGAGAGCACTGTTGAAGCTACTTCGCCTGCCATCAGGGAGAGAGCGAGACCTTGGAAGATGGGATCAAACAGAATCACACTGGCGCCCACGACTACCGCAGCTGCGGTCAGCAGCATTGGGCGGAAACGCACTGCCCCCGCATCCACAACGGCTTCTTCCAGCGGCATACCTTGCGAGCGCCGGAGTTCGATGAAATCCACGAGGATGATCGAGTTGCGCACGATGATTCCCGCGCCGGCGATGAAGCCGATCATCGAGGTTGCAGTAAAGAATGCTCCCATCAGCGCATGCGCGGGCAGAATGCCAACCAGCGTCAATGGAATCGGCGCCATGATGACCAGTGGCGTAATGAACGAGCGGAACCAGCCCACGACCAAAACGTAGATCAATACCAGGACAGCCCCAAAAGCCAGTCCCAGGTCGCGGAAGACTTCTACCGTGATGTGCCACTCGCCGTCCCACTTCATGGAGAAGCGGTCGGTGCGATCGGGCATGGTCGTGCCCTTGTACTGCTTCACCCCATAACCATCGGGCAACTTGATCTTGTCGATGGTCTCGCTCATTTTCATGATGGCGTACACAGGGCTTTCTTCTCCGCCCGCCACATCTCCCGTCACGTAGACTACTGGCTGCAAATTCTTGCGGTACACACTGGTATCGATGGTGGTCTGTTGCAAATTCGTCACTTCTTGCAGCGCGATCTGACCACCGGAAGGAGTCGGGAACTTGAGGTTTTCAAGATCCTGAATGCCGGAACGATCGGGCCGTGACAGGCGCACCTCGATCGGAACATCCTCCCGCGACTGAGGATCGTGCAGCAGGCCAGCATCAGCGCCACCCAACCCCACCTGCAATGTACGAGTAACGTCCGCGGCGGAAATTCCGTGTAGAGATGCCTTGTCGAGGTCCACCTTCAGGTCGTACTTGGTCTGCGGGTCCTCAACATACCAATCGACGTCTACTACGCCCGGCGTTTGCTGAAAGACCTTCTTAATCTGGGCTGCCAGTTCAATCTGGCCTTTGTAGTCTGGCCCGTAAACTTCTGCGACCAAGGTTTGCAGCACCGGCGGACCGGGCGGAACTTCGGCGACCTTGATGCGCGCGCCGTACGGTTCAGCAATTTTGTCCAATTCCGGCCGCAAGCGCCGCGCGATTCCATGGCTTTGCGCTTTGCGGTCATGACGGGACAACAGGTTTACTTGGATGTCAGCTTGATTGGGTTGTCTACGCAAGAAATAGTGCCGCACCAAACCGTTGAAGTTGTAAGGGCCGGAGGTACCGGCATAGATCTGGTAATTGATGACCTCGGGCTGCGTGCCCAGATATTGTCCCAGCGCCTGCGCTACCCGCGTCGTTTGCTCCAGCGGCGTGCCATCGGGCATATCGATGATGACCTGGAATTCACTCTTGTTGTCAAAGGGCAGCATTTTCACACGGACCCATTTCGCCGGGACGAAAGCAACCGCCGCGAGCAGCAGAATTACCACCACACCGAGAAACATCCAACGGCGGCGCGCATTGAAAATCAGCGGGTTCATGATGCTACGGTAGAGGCGCGTGGTCCATCCCTCGGCCTCGTGGTGGCCGTGTCCACCGTCTTCGGCATAGTGCCGCAACAGCCGCAGCGCCGCCCATGGCGAGACCACAAACGCCACGATCAACGAGAACATCATCGCCGCCGACGCCCCAACCGGGATCGGCCGCATGTAGGGCCCCATGAGGCCGCGGACAAACGCCATCGGTAGAATCGCACCAATCACCGCGAATGTAGCCAGAATCGTGGGATTTCCTACTTCGTCCACAGCCTCCACCGCAACGTCCACCAACGAACGCCCGCGACTCTCCGGCAACCGGAAATGGCGGACGATGTTTTCCACCACCACGATGGCGTCGTCGACCAGGATGCCGATGGAGAAAATGAGCGCGAATAAAGTTACCCGGTTCAGCGTGTACCCAAGTAGGTAGAAGATCGCCAGCGTGAGAGCCAGGGTCACGGGGACGGCCAGCAGAACCACGCCAGATTCGCGCCAACCCAAGGCCAAGGCGATTAATAGAGTGACCGACAGGGTTGCGATGAGCAGGTGTTTGAGGAGTTCGTCCGACTTGTCCTTTGCGGTCTCCCCGTAGTTTCGTGTGACCGTGATATTCAGGTCCTGGGGGAGCATGTAACCGCGGAGCGCACCTACCTTTTCGAGAACATGGTCCGCGATAATGCTTGCGTTTGTGCCCTTGCGCTTGGCGAGGGTGATGGTCACGGCGGGATATTCAGAATTGGCCGCCTGAGCGCTCGTCCCTTTAGCACTTGCGAACAGCACATAGTTGTCGGGCTCGGCCGGGCCATCCTCGATTTTCTCCACCACGTCGCGCAAATAGACGGGCCTGCCGCCGTGAACTCCGACTACAACTTGCTGCAAGTCGTCGGCACGAGTGAAAAACAATCCCGCTTCAACTTGAAATTCGCGGTTGTCGCGCGAGAAGCTTCCAGCCTGCCCGCGACTGTTCGCACTCTGCAACTGGCCGACGATCGTTTCTGGCGTGAGACCATAGGCAGCGAGCCGCTGTGTATCCAGGACAACGCGGACTTGGCGGGGCTGCCCGCCGATGATCGTCGTTTCCGAAACGTCATCGAGTTTCTTGAGCGAGTTTTCCAGTTCGCCCGCGACTCGCCGCAGACGATAGGAGTCATAGTTCTTTCCCCAAAGCGTCAGGGCCATGATCGGGACATCGTTAATGGAGCGGACTTTGATGACCGGTTGTGAGACGCCGGGCGGGATGCGATCGAAATTCGAGTAGAGTTTGTTGTAGGTCTGGATGATCGCGTCTTCTTCTTTTGTGCCCACATAAAAGCGCACGATCAACATGCTCATGCCGGGATGGCTGATCGAGTAGATGTATTCGACCCCCGGCACCTCGCGGAGCAGCTTCTCCATCGGCAGACTGACGCGCTGGGCAACTTCCTGCGAGGACGCGCCCGGCATCTGCACGAAAACGTCAAGCATCGGGACCACGATCTGCGGCTCTTCTTCGCGCGGCGTTTCGAGGATGGCGAATGCGCCCAGGAGCAGGGCGGCCACAATGATGAGCGGAGTCAGTTTCGAATCGATGAAGGTGTGAGCGATCCGCCCCGCCAGGCCAAGGCCAGGGTGCTGGCCAGTCTGACTCGAATTGTTCTTAGCCGTGCTCATCCATGACTCCCTAGTGCGACTCGATCTTCTTACCGCTGAGTTCCCGGCCACCCGGATCGGCAATGAGCGTTTCGCCTGCTTGCAAACCGGCAAGCACTTCCACCTGCCCGCCGGATGGTTTACCGAGCGTGATATACCGCAAGTTAGCAACCTTGTTCTGATCGAGCACGTAGATCCCCTGCAATTGCCCGCGCTCTACCACCGCGGTGCGCGGAATAAGAAGAGATGAGCGCTCTCCGCGAGAGAATTGCGCCCGGCCAAAAAGTCCGGAACGCAGAGCTGGATCGGAGGGCATTTCGATCTTCACCAGAAAGCTGCGGCTGGTTGAATCGGCAGCGGGAACAATCTCGACGACCTTTCCCTTGAGCTCTTTATCTCCCACGGCATCGATGACCACAGGAATTTGCTGTCCCATACGGACGTAGTGCAGATCGGTCTCGTTGACCGTGGCTTCCAACCGGTAGCGGCGAAGGTCTTCTACGGTAAAGATTGGCATCCCTGGGCTGGCCAGCGTACCAACATCAGCCTTCTTTTCCGTCACAAGGCCATCGAACGGAGCCAGAATGCGAGTGTACCCGAGAGCGTTGTGCGCCTGCTGGACGGCCGCCTTTGCCTGCGACTGCCCGGCACGCGCCATGTCGCGCCGCGCTTGCGCCCCCTGGTAGCGGGCCTTCACCTCATCGAACTCCTGCGGGCTGACCGACCTCTTCTCGTACAAGGTCTGATATCGCTTGAAGGTGGCGTCGGCTAACGCAAGATCGGAGTCAGCTGCCGTGATTCCCTGCTGCGATGCGAGATCTGCCGCGGTTGCGCGGTCGAGAGCCGCACGCGGCTGGGCATTGTCGAGCACAGCCAACACCTGTCCGCGCTGGACACGGTCTCCCTCATGCACCCGAATCTCGACGATGTTACCCATCATCTGGCTGGCTAACTGGCTCGTCTGGGCCGCGCGCAATGTTCCCACGGCTTCCACCAGGTCGGGGACGTTGGCCGGTTGCACGGATAACAGCGCCACGTTGCTGACGGTTTTCGGCGCCGCGCTGGCTGTTTCACGCTCGCTCGAACACCCCCCCAAGGTCGCAAGAAAAAGCAACAGTAGACCCGCTGTCACCACGGGCGCAAATTTCATTCGGCTTGTTTGTTTCACAGTAGAAATCAGATTCATGGATTGACCGCCGGTGATTGCAGATTCAAAGTTCCACTCGCCAACTCCAGGTTGGCCGAGCTGATGTGAAACTGATAGACCGCCTGCCAGTAATCGGTCTGGCTGTGGCGGGCCGCCTCCTCCGCACCCAGTAGGTCGGTAATGGTAATCAGGCCGCCCTCATAGCGATCCTGGTTGATGCGCAAACTCTCTTGTGCCTGGGCAATGGCCGTGCGTGCCACTCCCACTTGCTGGCGGTTGGAATCCAGGTCGTAGTAGGCTTGGCGCACCTCCAACCGCACCGCGTCGCTGGCCGCTTGCTTCAACGCGCTCATCTTTTCGGCGATGGCATGTTCGCGCGACAGATTTGCTTTTTTCGCGCCGCCCTGAAAGATATCGAACTGCAACTCGACTCCTCCCAGCCAGTTGTTACCGCCACCGCCGGCGAGCAATGTGGGGTTGTCCATCTCCCATCCCGCAAAAGCGTTCACGCGCGGACCGAACGATGATTTGGCGATCGCGACACTCAGTTGTTGCGCGGATTGCTCGGATTCAATCCGCTTCAGATCGGGCCGGCTGGTGAGTGCCTTTTGTTCCACGTCCGCTAGCGCCGGAGACACAAGACTCGTTTCGGCAAGCGGGTCCGCGGGCTGATAGAAAGCATCCACGGGAACACCCATCGCCGTATTCAATTGGGCGCGGGCGAGTTCCAGATTGTTTCTCGCGCGAATGAGTTCTTGCTGGCGGCTCGCCAACCGGACCTTAGCCGTAAGCAGGTCCGATTCCACCACCAGCCCGCTGTCGAATCTAGACTGGCTGCGGTCGATGATCGACTTCGCCGTTTTCTCTGACTGTTCGGCCACCTCCACTTGCTTCGTAGCCAGCAGCACGCCGTAGTAAGACTGCACCACGCGGAACAGGATCTCCTGATCCGTGCGCTCCAGTTGATGACCGGCGGCGGCATTCATCTCCTTGGCGCGACTGACTCCATGCCAGGAAGCGAAAGAGTCAAACAGGTTCCAGGTTCCGCCAAAGCGTGTGGTGAAATCCCCATATGGCAGTGGCGCGTTCAATTTGTTCAAGGGGGGTGCGAAGTTGTCTGCCGTGAAGCGCTGCTGCCGGAGTTTGGCGCCGAACACATATACGGGGTCGTCGCCCCGGGTCGCAGTTTCTGAGAAGGTCAGATGCGGCATGAGGAACGATTGCGACTCGCGCACTCCTGCCGAGGCCGCCTTGGTGTCTGCCGTTGCGGCCTTGCGCAGCGGATTTTTCTCCAGCGCCATGCTCGCCGCCTGCTGCAAAGAGAGTGGGGAGGGCTCCGGCGGCGCTTGGGGAAACATCGCCCCAGTGGCACAAAGGACAGCTACAACCAATTGCAGAATCGGAAAAGAACGGCGAGCAGCAATATAGATGCGCATAGGGACAAGACCCAATCGAGAAAAGAGTTGGAATCGTCTTTTTATCCTGCTCTCAGGACCAAGACTCAGGCCGTGACCTCGATCACCAAGTTGGGGTAGAAGCTGTTGCATTAGGAATCTCTTAAGCCTGGGTTGCGGCTGGCTCCGCTGGATTCGGCCAATCAGTTTTTTCGGCGACGATTTCAAACGTGGTGTGGAAGCTGGCCGTCTTTTGCACCATCGCCCCGACTGAACAATATTTCTCCTCCGACAGGTGAATCGCCTGCTCGATGGCCGAGGCGTCAATGTCAAAACCCCGAACGACGTGATGAATCCGAACCGCCGTGAACACCTGCGGCGGGCGCTCCGCCTGGTCAGCTTCCACCCGCACTTCATAGCCGGTGACTTTCTGATGGTATTTCTGGCGGAGAATCGTGATCACGTCGAAGGCTGTGCAACCTGCAAGTCCAGCTGCCACCAGTTCAATGGGCTTAGGTCCGGTTCCCCCGGCACTATCGTCCAACAGGAAATAGTGCTCACTGCCAGTTCGAGCAACGAATTGTCTTTGCTGCGCAAGCGGCTGTGTCAGTTCAACTTTTGCAGAAATCATGGGTCTCCCTCAGTGGCTCCTCCATGGAAGCCACATGAATAAATGCAAACCGTACGAATTTGTTACAGGAAATTAAGGAGAAGAATGGAGCGCTATCAGAAGGCGACGCAGAGTAGCCTAAGATTCTTTGATCCAGTCACTTCCCGCTGGTCGCGAGTGCCCGGCCGTAGGTCGCGAGCAGCTTCTTTCTTAGGCCAGCCACCCTTTCCCGATCCGGGCAGTCAGCAGGCGACTGCTGGCAGCGTTGTATGGTCGACTCCAGACTGCGGAGGAATTTCTTGCATGGTTCACAGCCGTTCATGTGGGTCTCGATTTCTTCATAAGAGAAGTCGTCCAGTTCACCATCAAGATAGTCCGACAGCCCCGCAAAGATCTTCCTGCATCGACCGGTGCCAGACGGGGTTCCCGCATTTCGCTGCAATCGTCCCGTAATACCTTGCTTCACTCCCTCGTTCACCTTCGCCAGTTCCCTCCGCACGAATAAGCGGGCCCGGTGGAGTCGCACGCGTATGGTGCCTGGGCGCAAGCCGGTGATCTCCCCGACCTCTTCATCGGTGAAGCCTTCCATGTCACGCAGCACAAGAATGATGCGATAGTGTGGCGGCAGATACCGAATCGCCTCCCGCAGCCGCTGCCCCTGTTCACCACGAATGGCCGAACCTTCCGGAGTGACAGTAGTGAGCCCGTCGAGCCGCCCGAACTCCTCCTGGTTAGGCATCAACTCCTCCAGGGAGAGTTCCTCTTTCGGTGCGAATTTGCTCTTGCGCCGGTTCATGAGACAGCGGTTCTTCGCCACTTTGTACAACCACGTCGCTAGAGCTCTGGAGTTGTCAAATTTTGACAGGTAGGGCAACGACTTTACCAGGACTTCCTGCATCGTGTCTTCGGCATCCTGCTGTTGTCCGCACACTCTCATACTGAAAGCAAACACAGCCCCTTGCAGCAGCGCTACTGCTCTCTCAAGCGCGCCGTCGCCTCCGCGCTTCAGCAAAACGATGGCCTCGTCGATGTCAGAACGCATTCGAGCAACTCCGTGGTTTCTGTCTATACCCTAGCTATATGCATGTATAATTATATAGTGAACAAGGCACTCTTTGTCCGTCTGGAAGGCAGACGATGATCCACGAAAAGATGGTCGAACTGGTCGCCCGCCGATTCCAGGTGCTCGGAGAACCTTGCCGTCTTCGCATCCTGCAAGCACTTGAAGGCGGACCGAGAACGGTCAGCGAGATTGTCGGTGATCTTGACGGTAACCAGCCCAACATATCGAAACACCTTCAAATCCTCTTCGACGCAGGACTTGTCGGCCGCGAGCGTTCTGGCAACAGTGTTTTTTATAGTGTCGCCGATCCCGTCGTGTTCAAACTTTGCGAGTTAGTGTGCCGCAGCACGGCGCGGCATGCCACTCACTTGGGACAATACGCTGCCGGCACACGGCGAAGGAGTGGAATCCAGACACAAAAAAGCCATCTTCGATCAAAGGTTGGCTCATTACAGGGGGTGAACTGAATGCCGGGATGGGCATGGATGATCGTTTTTGTAGTCGCTTACCTAGTGTTGACCCAATGGCTGCTGCCCAAGCTTGGTGTGCCAACTTGACGCACCAACTCCTGTTCTGTCGAGTCTCGACGGAGTGAAAAGCCAGGCAACAAAGGCAGACGTTAAAGGCCACCATGGGCGACCGTCTTTTCAAACCACAGGATGCACACAAACTCGAGTCTCCCGAGCGACAGGTCTGGCTACCGGTTGCCGATGTCATTCGAGCGTTAGCGATTCGGCCTGGAATGCACATTGCTGATGTCGGCGCGGGAACCGGTTACTTCGCCATTCCCATGGCCCAGGCCGTGGCCCCTAACGGGAAGGTATATGCGATCGACTTGCAGCTGGAGATGCTGAACATGCTGCGGGAAAAGCTCGAGCGACCCGATGCTCCCCCCAACATTGAGTTGGTACGTGGCCACGCAAGCAAGACAATGCTCGCATCGAAATGTGCCGACGTTGTGTTGATAGCGAACGTTTGGCATGAATTAGACGATCACGAAGCCGCATTGCAGGAGGCTGCACGTATCCTGGTGCCTGGTGGAACTCTGGCGTTGCTCGACTGGCGTCCGGATAAGAAATCTCCTCCGGGGCCGCCCTCAGACCATCGCCTGTCGGCGAGTGATGTCGTGCAGTTTTTGACCAAGCACAACTGGACGACATCGCCGCTGGTCAATATTGGGCACTACAGCTACTTCATCAGCGCTCGTCCGCCACACTCAGCCGAGTCAATCTCTGCTTAACATAACTGGGGAGAAAGGCAATGCCCCTACAACTCAGGTAAAAATACCGGCATGGAAAATTTCCGACTTAAAGTCTTTCGAGCGGTGGCCAAACACTTGAACTTCCGGAGGGCAGCGGAGGAACTCTGCCTGACGCAACCTGCCATCACCCTGCAGATCAAAGCCTTGGAACAGCACCTTGGAGTGCAGCTATTTGATCGCAGTGGTGTTCGCATCGCACTTACCCCCGCTGGCACCATGCTCCTGAAATATGCCGGCAAAATCGACAAGTTGGAAACAGCGGCGATGGCAGCTTTGTCACAGTTTGCCGACGGGCAACGGGGCGAGTTGCGGATCGGTGCATCGTTGACGATTGCGCAGTACATCTTGCCTCACCTCTTAGGAACGTTCCAGCAGCAGCACCCTCAAGTCCGGCCTCACGTCACCACATGCAATACAGAGCAAGTGTTGGAAGAGTTGGTGGCGCACGAAGTGTCCCTTGGATTCATTGAAGGTCCGACCCTGCGTCGAGATGTGCGAACCGAGGTTTTCCTTGAAGATGAGATTGTCCTGATGGTGCCGCCAGCCCACGAATGGAGCGAACGAGGCTTCGTTGAGCCTGAGGAATTGAAGCAAGAGCGGTTGCTTATGCGGGAGCGCGGCTCCGGGACGCGCCGCGTCGTCGAGATGGCTCTACGGAAGCGTGGCGTCAAGCCCAAGCATCTGAACCTTGCGATGGAGTTCGACTCCACCGAAGGCATCATTACCGCCGTTGAAGCTGGCCTTGGGATCGGATTTGCCTCGCTTTGGTCTATAAGCAAAGAGCTGCAGCTTGGTTCTCTTCGAGTCGTGCCCATCCGCGG
>Ga0182027_10016293_pt1 | contig 10161 bp, 13 predicted proteins | sample 712E1DmetaG_FD_121300 | JGI IMG/M metagenome (GOLD analysis project Ga0182027, IMG submission 121300) | Permafrost microbial communities from Stordalen Mire, Sweden - 712E1D metaG (Illumina Assembly) | ecosystem: Environmental > Terrestrial > Soil > Wetlands > Permafrost | place: Sweden... | reverse complement strand
GACCCCCGTGGACGTTTTCATCACCGAGCCGTTCCCGTTCATTGAGGAGCAGTCCCGTGCGCCGCAATTTGAAGTGGCGCCCGGACTTTGGGCTCCGTTTGTCAGCAAGGAAACGCTGCTAAAGATGAAGCAAGCAGCCGGCAGGCCGCAGGACATCGAGGACGTTCGACGCCTCAACCGCTTATGACACCCGACAAAGACAACCGGCAGGGCGCCTGTTGGGATGATGCCGAACTGAACACGTTGCGCGCGGGCGCGGCCTTGACGTTCCGCGAGAAGTTGCACTGGCTGGAAGAGGCCGAAAAACTGGGCAACCGCCTGCTCACCTGTCGGGTACGCTATCCGGACCCCAAAAACTCCGGTGCCTGGCTTTTAGTGGAGAGACATGTGGATGGACCCCGTCCATGCAAAACAATCGAGGAGCATTCTAATGACGATTGAGAAATGACACTCATCCCGGCTGGCGCTGGTGTACGGCGCAAGCCGCGCGCGATCACGTCCTGCTGCTCGATTTGGAAACCACCTTCCGTGAAAAACTCCACTGGCTCGAAGAAGCTGAGACCCTCTCGCTTCAACTGGGCGCCAGACGTCAAGCCGCAAAAAAACCTTCCCCTACGGGAAAGAGCTGAAATCACAAAACAAAGCTGGAAAGTGGAAATCAGAAATCGGGAATCGCAGGTCAGTTTTTAGAATTTCAGCATTTCAGATTTCAGCTTTCTGCTTTCGAAATTTCTGCTTTTGATTTTAAGTTCCCGGTTGCAGATTCCAGTTTCCTCGGGCAATATTGAGACATGAGCCAGATTATATTGGAAATTCCCAGTGAAAGCCTCTTGGCGCTTCGCAGTCGTCCGGAAGCAGCCGGTTCCCGCCTGCTTTTGGCGGCGGCAGTCAAACTCTACGAGATGGGGGAACTTTCATCGGGGGCGGCGGCGGTGCTCGCCGGTCTGCCGCGCGTGGTCTTCCTCGCCAGATTGGCCGAATTTGGTGTGGATACTTTCCGTTTAACCGAAACCGATTTGCTCCGGGAGACGCGCCTTGCCTGAATTTATTTGCAACACTTCCCCCCTCCAATATTTGCACCAGCTTGGGCGGATTGAAATCCTGCCCGCCTTGACGGGACGGGTTATTGTCCCGGTCCCGGTGATGGCCGAACTTGCGGACGGGCGGGAGTTGGGTTGGGATGTGCCTGACGTGGGCGGATTCCCTTGGGTTTCTACTCGCCAACCAGTCAGCGCTCCCGCGCTCCCCCTCGCCGCCGATTTGGGCCGGGGCGAAGCGGCCGTTCTGGCTCTCGCACTCGAATCCCAAGATGCGATTGTCATTCTGGATGACGGGGTTGGACGCCGGGCGGCAGAACTGCTTGGCATTCGGATGACGGGCACTTTGGGATTATTGCTGGACGCCCGAAAGAAAGGTTTGATTTCGAAGATTTCTCCGGTGCTCGATGAGTTGGACCGGCTCCGTTTCCGTGTTTCGCCGGCAACGCGCGCCGCCGTATTGAGATTGGCTGGTGAATAGCGTTAATTGATGCCGTACCAAGCTTTTCACCCTGCCAGAAATGAAGCATTTTTCTTTTCCGTATCTGCGTCAATCCGCGTGATGGGGTCAGAAATTGAAAAGCAGAAAATAGAAAGTGGAAATCAGAAATCGGAAATCGCAGGTCAGTTTTTAGAATTTCAGCATTTCAGATTTCAGCTTTCTGCTTTCGAAATTTCTGCTTTTGATTTGTTATGAAGTTTAGCGCCGAGATTATTGCCGAACGGTTCCGGACGATGGAGAGGTGGGCCAAGGAGGCGTTCGATTTCGCCCGTGCATTGGATTGGCTGGGCGATGCCAATCAGCATCCCGAAGGTTCAGAACAGCGGGAACTGGCCCAGGTGCGGGATCAGGTGGATTGGGACTTGAATGACTGCTGCCGGCACTTTGCAGTTTTAAGGCGTGTCCGGGCGGAGACGACGCGGTTCCACGATCTGTTGTGCGACGTGGTGGTTGAACGGATGGGCGATGGACCGGATGCCTTGCGTCTCATGCGGCGGTATCATGCGCTTTTCGGGGACGAGACAGGCAAAGACGGTGAGGTCGTGCCGGAGACTTTTCCCGATACGTTCGCATGGGATACGTATCTGCGCGTTTCCGCGCTGGCGGAACAGGCGGAACAGTATCCAAAGCACATCAGGCACAGCGCCCGGGCTATGCACGGCTGGCCGATGATCGTTTCGCACCACTTGGATGGCACTCACGAGTTCCGGCGGCTGGCGGAGTTGCTCGAACTCGGAGCCGATTACCCCCTGGCCGTCGGGCCTCGCAAACGGCGTGGAACGGAAACGCCACTGCTTCACTACCTTGAGCCGCTGGTCTGGCGCCTCCATGTGCTCCGAAAGGTACTGATCGAAACCGAGAAAACGCGCGGCCACGAGGATTTCACGCGCCGGCTGAAGCCGATTTGGTGGGATTTTATGGACACGCCGCCCACACCGGAAGTCGTTGCAATCCTTAAAGGTGTGCCTTCGCTTCCTCCGCTGATGCAGAAGACAGCACTAGAATGGTCGCGCAAGGTTATTGTCCCAATCATCCTGACTGAAGATGCCGGCACGCAGGAGACATGCGAGATCCCGTCCCTGCGCAACATCTGGCGGCATCGGTCGGTGAAGAGCCGGGCCACTTTTCGGTCGCGTCTGCACAGCGCGGTGACGGATACGTTGCAGCGGTTTGGCCGCCCATGAAGGGGCCGCTGACCGCTGACCGCTGATTTCTGCTTTCTGACCGGGTTGCGCGGCATGAGCGATTAACCCGCGCAACCAGGACGATTGCCGCCAAGAGCCATTCGTAAGATCATTGGCCCATGAGATATTCATGCTCATGCCAGTCTGAACTCACGGCGCCTCACCATGACGCCCAAAAGGGGGGCGGGCGATGATTTACCTTAACTCGTCCGCCATCCTGGCTGCGGATTACGATTTTTGGTCGCAGGTTCTGACGATTCAATTCACCAGCGGGGGCGTCTATACCTTTCATGGCGTGCCGGCGGAGGTCTTTCAAGGCTTGGTCAGCGCCTCGTCACCGGGGACGTATTACAATCAACACATCAGGGGGCGTTACCGATGACCCGCCTTGGAAAAATTGCCCGGCTGCCGCGCGAGATTCGCGAACAGTTGAATGTCCGCCTGCAAAACGGCGAAATGGGCACGCAATTGGTGGAATGGCTCAATGGCCTGCAGGAAGCGCAGGCGATGCTTGCGGCACAATTCGGCGGACGCCCCATCAACGAGCAGAACTTGAGTGAATGGAAACAGGGCGGTTACGAAGACTGGCTGCGGCATCAGGAGGACTGCGCCCACGCGCGTATGTTGACGGAGAACGCATGCGAACTCGAAAAGGAGGCAGGCGAAATTCGTCTGGAGGACCGCCTCGCCGCGCCTATGGCCATCGCGTTGGCCCGACTGTTGCGGGAGGCGGAGGAATCGCCCGGTGATGCGGCGAAGCAAAAGACGCTTTTGGGTGTGGCGCGGGAGTTGGCGCTGCTCCGCAACGGGAGCCATGAAGCGGAGCGCGTGCGTCTGGAGCGTGAACGGTGGGAAACGAAGCAGGCCGAAGTTGCCGAGAAGAAGCGGAAGGACGCAGAGTGGTCGGCACAGTGGGAGCAGATCAAGCTTCAGCGCCCCGACATCAACTGGGACGGTTCGCTGTTTCTGGCCGGAATGGTGCCCCAAGAGCTTCAGGTCTGCCTCGAAGCCAGCGCCCGACTTCGTCGCGCTCAGGATGAGCGGGCGAATCAAGGTGAATCAAACCAAATCAAACCAAATCAAACCGGATCAAACCGGTTGCACGGAAAGTAGAAAGCAGAAAACAGAAATCAAAAATGAATTTCTGCTTTCTGCTTTTCCTAATTTCTGTTTTGTTTTGATGTGAATTTCACCCTTTGATTTGTGACATCCGGTTTGACGGGCGGGAGGTTTCTTGAGAAAGTGCCGGCATGAGATTGACCGCGAGTGAAATTACCGCAATTCGCGAGGAGATTGGGCGGCTGGACCCCAAGGCTGAGGTCTATCTTTACGGTTCGCGCGTGGATGACACGGCGCGGGGTGGAGATGTTGACCTGCTGGTGATCTCGGACACGCTGGGTTTCCGGGAGGTGTTGCGGTTGCGCATCCGGATTCTGGACCGCATCGGCTGGCAACAACTGGATCTGGTGGTGCGGCGCCGCGATCAAGTGAACGATCCGCTGGCGGCCCTGGCGCAGGAAACGGGGATAAAATTATGAAACGCAACCAAGCACGAAGCTTGCTCGAACAGGGCTTGGCGGAATTGGCCAACGCCCGGCGGCATCTGGATTATTCCTGCCAGCAGGTGGCCGGATTGCCGGGCACTTTGGAAGGCGCAACAGAGAAGCAATTGGAAAGCGCTGAAGCGTTTACCGGTCGTTTTGCCCGGTCAGTGGACTTGCTGGTCAACAAGGTGCTCCGCAGTTTGGACCGGTTGGAATTGAATCCCGAAGGCACACTCCTGGATATCATCCATCGCGCGGAAAAGCGCGGATTGGTTGGTCGCGCGGAAGAACTGCGGGAAATGAAGGACGTGCGCAACATGATTGCGCACGACTATGCCGGGGCGAGAGCAGCGGAGATTTTCGCCTATTGCCGCGAACAAAAGCCCGTCTTTGATGGCATTTGCGACCGCGTGGCCACCCAGGCAGAACAGATTTTGTCCGCGCGGTCCTGATGGAATACATAGAGGAAAGGCTGAAGAATAAAAACAGAAAGCTGGGATTGAGAAAGCAGAAATAAATTTCAGCTTTCAGCTTTTGATTTGTGTTCGAGGGTTTTGACAAGTATATAGCGGTTTTCCTGACGGGGTTCGTGGTGACTTACCTCCTCACCCCGGTCGTCCGTTCCCTGGCCGTGCGATTCGGCGTGGTGGATTTGCCGAATGAACGGCGGCCGCACAAGCATCCAACGGCCCGAGGCGGTGGTCTGGCGGTCGTCGTGGGAATCTATGCCGCATGTCTCATGGGGCTGGCGTTCTCTGGAGACACGCGACCCGGCGGTTTCGATCTCCACTGGTGGCTGAGCTTCCTTCCCTCTTCGCTGATTCTGGTGGCCGTCGGGCTGGTGGATGATATCCATGGATTGGGACCATGGAAGAAGCTGGCTGGACAGATCGTCGCCGCTCTGTGGATCGCTCTTTCGGGGACGCATTTCGGCACTTTGTTGGGCTATGAGCTGCCGCCGTTTCTTGATGGTTTCATGGTGGTGGCTTGGATTGTGGCCGTGATTAACGCCTACAATTTGATTGACGGTCTCGACGGACTGGCGTCGGGGCTTGCCATCATTTCCGCCACCGGCTTGTGCGGAATTCTCATTCTTGGAAATCTGCCCGGTGTCTTTTTGCCGCTCGTTGCTCTCATAGGCGCGTGTCTGGCGTTTCTGCGTTATAATTTCCATCCGGCGACCATTTTTCTGGGCGATACCGGCAGCATGTCCATCGGGCTTCTTTTGGGGGTCGTTTCCCTGCAGACGTTCACCAAGAACACTTTCTTTCTTTCGATGACCATCCCGTTGCTGATCCTGGGAGTGCCAATCTATGACGCCCTGCTGGCCATCTGGCGAAGGTCCGTGCGGCGCTTCCTGGGCGGCGGAGAACCGGATGGCTCCGGAAAGACCGGGGGGATCATGACGGCGGACCTGGAACATTTGCACCACCGGCTGGTCAAGGCCGGCTTGAGCACGCGCCGGGTGGCAATAGTCCTTTGCATCACGAACGCGGTGCTCGTTGTCTTTGGCCTGTTGATCACGACCTTTCAATCCCATGCGTCCGGCATTTTCCTGCTTGGCTTGCTGGCGGCCGCTTACGTGCTGTTGCGCCACATGGCGGTGATCGAGTTGCGCGAAACGGGCCGGGTCCTGTTGACCGGCTTGCGCCGCCCGACCCATTCCCTGTTTAAGGCGCTGGCTTATCCTTTCTGGGACATGGTTTGCCTGGCGGGGACGCTGGCCATCGCCATGTGGGTGTTCGAGCCTGCGGAAGTGGGATTCTGGCATTCGTGGTTCCTCGATCTTCCCATTTGGGTCACACCCACATTTTGCCTGCTGGCGGTGTCGCGCGCCTACGTAACGGTCTGGACCCGCGCGCGAATTCTCGATGTGTTGATGCTTCTGTTCACACTCCAGGCCGGTTTGCTCCTCAGCCTGGGGATTGCGCTGCTCATTGATCCTTCCAGCCCTTCGAAGTGGTTTCTGCGCGCGCTGGTGATCGCCGCGCTCGGACATGGCGCCATGATTCTCGCCAGGGTGTTTTATCGCTGCGTGGAGGAGATCGTTCTTTACCTGAGGTCAAACAGCGACCCGAGCGCCAGCCTTGAGCGGGTGGTGCTTTACGGCGCCGGGGGGCGCTGCCAGCTTTTTCTGAAGGAACGCGGCTTTAACAACTCCAGCAGTTTTGACCGCCGTGTTATCATCGGATTGATTGACGATGAGCCGGCCTTGCATTTCAAGTGGGTTTATGGGCACATGGTGCTGGGGGGCGTGCGCGACTTGCCGCAACTCATCCCGCACCACCGGATCACCGGCATCATTATCACCACGACACTGAGGCCCGAATCCCTCGCGGCGGCGCAGGAACTGGCGTCTCAACATGGCCTCAGCCTAAGCGAGTGGCGCTTTGAGACCCGGACGTTTAACGAAAAGCAGAAACCAGAAATTTGGAAAGCAGAAATGAAAGCCTAAAGAAAAGCAGAAATTCATTTTTGATTTCTGTTTTCCAAATTTCTGCTTTCTGCTCTTCCCCATTAAATTATGCGTAAAATGTTTATAATCGTGTTGTCCTGCGTTGCGGTCTTGTTGGCCGGCTACGCGGGTTATCGCGGATACAGAGTATGGAAAAACAAGCATCTGATGAGCCTCGGTCACGAGTTCCTGGCAAAATCGGACGCGCGAAATGCCGTGCTTTCGGTGCAGGAAGTGCTTCGTTCGGACCCCAATAATCTGGATGCCACCAGGGTGATGGCCCAGCTCACCGAGGCGTCTCGTTTGCCCACCGCGTTGTTGTGGCGCAGCCGGGTGGTGGAACTCGCCCCGCATTCGCTCGATGACAGGCTCGCCCTTGCGCAAACCGCCCTGACCATGCGGGATTACGCGACCGCCACCAATGCTCTGGAAGGGGTGGACACCGCTGACAAGGAAACGGCCGCCTACCACAACATCGCCGGCGCGGTGGCCGCTGCCGCCAATAAACCCGCTGAGGCCGAGACCCACTTCCTTGAAGCCTCCCGGCTCGAGCCTCACAACCCGGCCCCGCAATTGAATTTGGCGGTCGTGCGCCTCCACGGAACCAACACCTTAGACTTGGAGGAAGCCCGAATCGTGCTCCAGCGCCTCGCCTCCAACCCAACCAATTCAGTCCTCCGTTGCCAGGCATTGCGTGAACTGACCGTGGACGCCATGGGCCACAAACATGAGGACGCGGGTCTGGCGCTCTCCAAGCAATTGATTCAGGAAACCAATTCCGCCTTCACGGACTGGATCCTGCGACTGGAGGTGCTGCTGGAGACCAAGAACGCGGATTTCAAACCGGCGCTGGCCACCTGCCAACGCGAAGCCGCGACAAATCAAAGCAAGATTTATGAGCTGGCCACGTGGGAGATGGCGAAAACTTCGCCGGGAGACGCACTGGCCTGGCTGCGCAGTCTTCCCATGAACATGCAGACCAACCAGCCGGCGACACTTCTGGCCGCCGAATGCTACACCGCGTCGAAAGATTGGCGCGGACTCCATGCCTGGCTTGAAAAACAGCGCTGGGCCGAACTGGAGTTCCTTCGCCACGCCTTCATGAGCCGGGCCTTGCGCGGGCAGGAATTGGCCGACACCGCGAAAACAGAGTGGGAGCAGGCGCTGAAATCAGCCAATGATAAAAAGCAGAGCCTGGTCATGCTCCTGCGGCTGGCCGCGCAATGGAAGTGGGTCAATGAAGGGCAGGATCTGCTCTGGACAATCGTCAACCGGTATCCCCAGGAGAAATGGGCCACGCAAGCGCTGACTCAGACCTTGTTTGCAGGCGGCCAAACACGGTCGCTGATGCAACTCTTCAACCAGGAGGTGAAGAGGACTCCCACCAATCTCACAGCCAGGAACAATCTGGCCATGACCGCCCTGCTCCTGGACGCGAAGGAATTGAAACCTTACGATCTGGCGCGCGAAGTCTATCAGCAAGCCCCCACCAATTCATCCTTTGCCGCCACCTACGCCTTCTCCCTATACGTGCAGGGAAAAAGCGCCGAGGCGCTGAAGGTCATGCGGCAGATCAAGCCGCAGGACCTCGAAAGTCCATCCATCGCGGGCTATTACGGGATCATTCTCAAGGCGACGGGCGGTGGCGCCAGCGCCGGGGTTTACCTGGAGAAAGCCTCCAAGGCCGCGCTCCTGCCCGAAGAACGAAAACTTTTTGCACAGGCGAAGGGATGAGCCTGAGATTCTTCCATTCGACATGAACCCCCCACTCTTCTGTGGAGTGCGGCGGCTTGCCGCCGCTTTTCTCCAGGCAACTCGTGACCGACGCGAAAGCGGGAGCAAGCTCCCGCACTCCAAAATGATTTACCTGGAAAAGGTCGACAAGGCCCAGCTCCTACCCGAAGAAAAAAAGCTTTGTGCCCAGGCCAAGGCGGGAACCTGAGATCTCTTCCGTTCGACATGAAACCCCCTGCTCTTCTTTAGAGTGCGGCGGCTTGCCGCCGCTTTCAATTATGAACTCTGCTCCGCACACGCCGCCGCCTGGCCAATCGCCCGAAACCAGCGCCATCGTCCCTCGGTCCAAAACCACATGGCCGCACGCGCCAACGCATCGCCTTGCGGAAGCAGGCACCTACATGGTCACCGCCGGCACCTACGGCAAAGAGCACTTTTTCACTGACGGCCCGCTTTTGCGGATGCTGCATCAAGCCCTGCTCAGCATTGCCGCTGACCATCATTGGCAGCTCGAAGCGTGGGCTGTCTTTCCGAACCACTATCATTTCATCGCTCACTCTCCTCCGCAAGCTGGCACACTCGTCACCTTCGTGCGCGAACTTCACTCCCGCACAGCCATCGCGCTAAACCGCCGCGCTGCCGTGCCGGGACGGAAAGTCTGGCACAACTACTGGGACAGCCGTCTCACCCACGAGCGCTCCTATTTGGCGCGCTTGAATTATGTTCATCAAAATCCTGTGAAGCACGGTCTTGTCGCCGTGGCCAGCCGCTACCGTTACTCTTCCGCTGCCTGGTTCGAACGCACGGCCACAGCCGCCCAGATAAAGACCATTTACGCATTCAAAACCGACTGCCTGAACGTCCGCGATGACTTTTGACCTTGGAGCGAAAGCGGGACCGAGCTTCCCGCACTCCAAAAGGAACCGCCCTCCTCCAAGCCCTTTCCGATATGGAGTGCGGCGGCTTGCCGCCGCTTTTCACCAGGCAACTTGTGACCGATCCGAAAGCGGGAGCAAGCTCCCGCACTCCAAAAGGAACCGCCCTCCTCCAGGCCCTTTCCGATATGATCGGGTCGGGGTGATGGGATTGCGCCCACCACCCCTCCCACACCACCGGACGTGCGGTTTTCCGCATCCGGCGGTTGAACCTCCAGTCTTGCATTCGGGAAGCTCGCAGAAAAGGGGGGTCTTGCAACGTGCTCTCGGAGGTTGGAGCGGTTGCACCGCCGGGCCTCCAAGCAGTCGAGGGGGGTAGTGGCCGCAGTTGCCGCGCCCCCTTCTGTCCTCGTTCCTCACGACTCCTTCTCCAGATTCTTCCTCTAGCCTTTCGGTTCTTCGACCCTTCGCTCCGCAATGCTTTCGCACCACCTCAACGCTACTACGGTCTTTGCTGACTTCTCCCGCGCTCTCACGCCGGAGATCTCCCCAGGTAAGGTCATGAACTTTCGGGGCGTGGCGCCGGACTCTACCTGATGCGTCTTGATGGCCTTGGGACTTCGCCGTTACTCGCCAGCTCGTCGCCCGCATCCGGCCTCGCTGTCCGTTCGTGTTCCTGCGCTCGCACCTTTGCATACGGCTTCTTTCGTATCCGTGTAGCTAACCCCGTCTAGGCGGCGGGCGCGGGCGCGGTTAGACTGGTGAGGATGTCAGGATTTTTTCTGCGCGGCTTTCCACGCGGCGGGTGTCAACTCCGCCACGCGACTGTT
>Ga0182027_10016292_pt1 | contig 10161 bp, 6 predicted proteins | sample 712E1DmetaG_FD_121300 | JGI IMG/M metagenome (GOLD analysis project Ga0182027, IMG submission 121300) | Permafrost microbial communities from Stordalen Mire, Sweden - 712E1D metaG (Illumina Assembly) | ecosystem: Environmental > Terrestrial > Soil > Wetlands > Permafrost | place: Sweden... | reverse complement strand
ATCCCAGCGGCGGTGGACATGCGGGCGGCGGCGGGCATGGAGGAAAGCGGTGAACTGCACAACTGATTGCACAAAAACAAACCTGATAAATCTACATCTATGAAATTTTCAAACCTATTGACACATTTTGCCAGCCTTTTGACCATCGCACTGTTGGCGGGTGCTTGGGGTATGTTACCGGCGGACATTCAAGCGGCGGAGCCGAATGAAGTGCAACAGAAACCAGTGGTCGCGCAACGGTTGTTCGCGTCGCCGGATGAGGCCGTAAAAGCCTTGCAGGTGGCTGCCGAAGCCAAAGATAACGCGGCCTTGAGTGAAATTTTCGGCCCGGAGTTCCAGGAACTTTTAACCGGCGATAGAGTGCAGGACGTGAACAATGCGCAGAGGTTCGCCGCCGTCATGGCGCAGGGCTGCAATCAGGTGAAAGAGGGGGAGGACAAAATCACTTTTGAGGTTGGCACGAACAACTGGCCGATGCCGATCCCACTGGTGAAAACGAACGGGCAATGGTATTTCGACACGGCGGCGGGCAAGGAGGAGATCATCAACCGGCACATCGGAAAAGACGAACTCCACGCCATCGGCGTCTGCCGGGCTTACGTGATAGCGCAAAAGCAGTACGCCAACGCAAACCCGGACGCGGGCAGAGGAACAAATTACGCGCTGAAATTCAAGAGCACGCCCGGAAAGAAGGATGGCCTCTACTGGCCGGCGGCGGAGAACGAACCGGCCAGCCCATTCGGGCCTTTGGTGGCGGAAGCCCATGCCGAGGGTTATTCCCATCATAAGGGCGCGGGTCCGCATCCGTTTCACGGTTATTATTTCAGAATTCTGACCCGGCAAGGCAATGCTGCGCCCGGTGGAAAAATAAATTACATGAGCCATGGCAACTTGACGGGAGGATTCGCGCTGGTGGCTTATCCGGAGCATTGGGACCAGTCGGGCATCATGACATTTATCGTCAATCAGGACGGCAAGGTTTATCAGCGTAATTTTGGAGAAAAAACTTCCCAGATTACGGGGGCAATGAAGGAATACAATCCGAACAGCAAATGGACGCTGGTGCAGGATGAGGGAGTATTGAGCGCGGTGTCCGAGAAATGATGTCGGCTACGCCTATGAGCGCCGACAGTGTAAAACCGATGGAGAATGAGGCGATCGTCGCAACTGGTCTGACAAAGTGGTTTGGCGAAGGCGAGGCCAAGATGACGGCCGTGAATAGTGTCACACTGGTTGCTCACTTTGGGGAGATGCTGTTCATCGTCGGTCCTTCCGGCAGCGGCAAGACCACGATGCTCAGCATGCTCTCCGGCATCCTGCGTCCCAGCGCCGGCAAGGTGGTTGTCAAAGGGGCCGATATCTGGACGCTGAACAATGACCCGTTGGCTGATTTTCGTCTGAATACCATTGGGTTCGTCTTTCAGGATTACCATCTTTTTCCGCGGCTGACCACGGCCGAGAATGTCGCGATCCCGTTGATCCTGAAACAGCGCGACTGGAACGAATCCATAACCGAAGCCACCCAATACCTCGAGATCGTCGGCCTGAAAGGCCGGGGCGGGATTCTGCCCGTCAAGCTCTCGGGCGGCGAGCAGCAGCGCGTGGCGATTGCCCGGGCAATCATCAGCCGTCCAGAGATCCTGATTCTCGACGAACCGACCGCCTCCCTGGATGGTGACACCGGGAGGATGATCATCGCCTTCGTAAAAGAGAAGATTCTTAATGAAAAGCGCTGCATCCTGATCGTCACCCATGATGCGCGCATCAACGAATATGCGGACCGGATCCTCCATATGGAAGATGGACGTCTCACCGCTGAAGACAAGGGAACCGAATGAATCCAGACGAACCTAAACCTGAAGTCAAAGCGACCGAGCCAAAGCCGGAACCAGCCGCGTCTAAAGTTGAAGGCAAAGCCGCCGAGCCTAGGCCTGAAGCCAAAGCAGTCGAAACCAAATCTGAAGTCAAAGCGACCGAGCCTCAATCTCAAGTAAAGACTGAGCCCAAGGCCGAAGTCAAAGCCGAACCTAAAACCGAAGTTAAGCCTGAACCAAAACCCGAGGCCAAAGCCGGGAGCAAACCTAAAGCCGAAGCTGAACTTAAACCTGAAGTCAAAGCAGACGAGACTAAGACTGAAGTCAAAGCGACCGCGTCTAAACCGGAAGTAACCGAGACTAAGACTGAAGTCAAAGTAGCCGCGCCTAGGACTACAGTCGGAAACAAGATCATCTTTGCCATCGCCATCATCGGAATCCTGGCCGGACTGGTCGCCGCCTACATTTTTGGCATGGAGAGGAAGGCCCAGCCGCCGGTGTTTAAACCGGTCAGCAACCCTTACGAGTCGGCCATCTATGCTAATGGCATGATTGAGAGTGACCAGCCGAACGGTGCAAACATCAATATCTTTCCTGAAGTTTCCGGTCCGATCACCCAAGTGCTGGTGCATGAGGGCCAACAGGTGTCGGCTGGCACTCTGCTGTTCACCATTGATGATTCCGTGCAGAGAGCAAACACGGAACTGGCCGAAGCCAACCTGAAAGCGACCCGCGACCAATACGACAAGCGCCGCGCCTCCTATGACATTGACCCGAAATCAATCAGCAAGGACGTGCTGGATACTGCGGAAGATGCCGTCATTCAGGCGGCACCTTCGGAGTGAATAGTCAAACCATTACGGCGCGCATTCTTTCGCCGCCAGTATTGGCCGATGGTTGCCAACTTTATCCGTCGGATGGTCTTGCATGACAGTGTCCACGACACTGGCTGCACATTAAAGGCCATGAGAAAGGCAGATGTGCGTTATTTACTTCCGTTTGATGGTTTGCACCGTTATCTGCCGGTTTTGTTTAATAATGCGGGATTGCGGGTTGTCGAAGTCACCGTCAATCACCGCCCTCGCAAACATGGGCAATCCAAATATACAATAACAGAAAGAGCGATGCGCGGACTTTATGATTTGATAGGCGTGCGCTGGCTGATGGCGCGCAGGATTTCGTGGCCAAAAAATGGAGAAATCGACGCGCAGTTAAATTAATTTTATGGGAAGACCAAGTAACGCCAAAGAAAAATTGCTCCAAGTGGCATTTGATCTCATCTGAAATCAGAGTTACGATTCCGTGAGCGTGGATCGCCAAATGGGATTAACAACTTAATCAAAGATTCAAGACGCTCCTATGTGGATTGTCCTTCTAGCTCTGCGCCGGCCTTACACCTTTGTCGTGGCCGCGTTGCTGCTTGTCATATTGACTCCTTTCATTTTGCTGCGCACGCCCACAGATATTTTTCCGGCCATCAATATTCCGGTCGTCAGCATCATCTGGCAATACACCGGTCTCGACGCCCAGCAAGTGGAGCAGCGCATCATCTACACTCATGAGCGCGCGTTGACCGTGACCGTCAACAACATCGAGCACATCGAATCCACTTCTTACAACGGCATCGGCATCATCAAGGTTTTTCTTCAGCCGAAAGCTTCTGTGGATTCCGCTGTGGCGCAAATTACCGCGGTCGCCCAAACCGTTTTGAAGCAAATGCCGCCGGGCATGACGCCGCCGCTGATCATCCAATACAACGCCTCGACGGTGCCGATCTTACAATACAGTTTCAGCAGCCCGAAAATGTCGGAACAGGGGTTGTTCGATGTGACGGCCAATCAGGTGCGCATCGGTGTTGCGAACGTGCCCGGTGCGATGATTCCGTGGCCTTACGGCGGCAAGCAACGCGTCATCGCGGTGGATTTGAGTTTGCCCGCGCTTAAGGCCAAAAACATTCAGGCTGAAGATGTCATCAACGCCATCAACGCTCAAAACCTTGTTCTGCCCAGCGGTACGGCCAAAATTGGCCGGACCGAATTCGACGTTTCGGTGGATTCCAACGCGCGTTTGATTGACGACTTGAATCATCTGCCGATTAAAATTGTCAACGGCGCGACCATTTATTTGAACGACGTCGCGCAAGTCCACGACGGCTACACGCCACAACAAAATGCCGTTCGTCAGGATGGCGTACGCGGCACGTTGTTGACGATCATGAAAGCAGGCAACGCCTCGACGCTCGACGTGGTGCGCGGAGTCAAAGCCGCCTTGCCGCATGTCATGGCTTCCGAACCGCCGGATTTGCAGGTGAAGGAATTCGCCGATCAATCCCTCTTTGTGCGCGCGGCCATCAGCGACGTCTTGCGGGAAGGCGTCATTGCCGCCGCGTTGACAGCTGCAATGATTTTGCTGTTTCTCGGTTCATGGCGCAGCACGTTGATCATCGCGTTGTCCATTCCACTGGCCGTGCTTTGTTCCATCGCGGCCTTGAGTGCGTTGGGGGAAACCATCAATTTGATGACGCTGGGTGGTTTGGCGCTGGCGGTGGGAATTTTGGTGGACGACGCAACTGTCACCATCGAAAACACTCACCGGCACATGGCTTTGGGACAACCTTTGAAAGACGCGGTTCTCAAAGGTTCGCAGGAAATTGTGCTGCCCGCACTGGTCTCCGACCTCTGCATTTGCATCGTGTTTGTGCCGATGTTTTTTCTGACGGGCGTCGCGCGTTATTTGTTTGTGCCGCTGGCGGAAGCCGTGGTGTTTGCGATTCTTGCCAGTTACATCATTTCGCGAACGCTCGTGCCGACGTTGGTGATGTGGCTTTACCGCGATGTCAAATTGCACGGCGAGCACATTGATGAATCCAACGTTCCGTTCTGGATTTTGCCGTTCATTCGTTTCCAACGCTTTTTTGAAAATGGCTTTGATCGTTTCCGCAATGGTTATCGCGCCCTGCTCGCGAGCTGTTTTGAACACCGCAAACCCTTTGCCATTTTCTTTCTCGCTTTTTGTGTCGGCTCGGGGCTGCTCATGGAAACGCTTGGCAAAAACTTTTTCCCCAGCGTGGATACCGGACAATTTTTGTTGCACCTGCGCGCGCCCACCGGCACACGCATCGAGGAAACCGAGCGTCTTGCCGGCCAGGTCAACAGCGTCATCCGCAGCGAAATTCCATCGGATGAACTTGGCGGCATTCTCGACAACATCGGCATTCCGAATTCCTCAATCAATTTGAGCTACAACACCAGCGGCGTCATTGGCACCGGCGACGCAGACATTTCAGTTTCGCTCAAACGCGGTCACGCGCCCACAGCGGATTACGTGCGGCGGCTGCGTGCGCGACTGAACCGCGAATTTCCCGGCACGATGATTTATTTTTTGCCGGCAGACATTGTAAGCCAGACACTCAATTTCAGTCTGCCGGCGCCGTTCGACGTGCAAATAGTTGGTCGCGACCAGGTCAAAAACCGCGAACTCGCCGTGCGGCTGGCGGATCAAATCAAAAAAGTTCCCGGCGCGGTGGACGTGCGTGTGCAACAACCGAACAACCTGCCGCAATTCAGCATTTCCGTTGACCGTTCCAAAGCCGCCGAATTTGGATTGACCGAACAAAACGTGGCCAATTCCGTTTTGCTTGAATTGAGCGGCAGCAGCCAAGTGCAGCCGGCTTATTGGCTCAATCCCAACGTCGGCGTGCAATACCTCATCAACGTCAGCGCGCCGCAATATGCGATAGATTCAGTGCAACAACTCAATGCCATGCCCGTCAGCGCCAGTTTGCCGGGCGCGGCCAGCGCGCAAATTCTTGCCAACGTAGCCAGCCTCAAACGGGTCGAAGTGCCGCCGGTTGTTTCGCATTACAACGTGATACCGGTCATTGACATTTACGGCGGAGTGGATCAACGCGACCTCGGCGGCGTTTTGAACGACATTCAACCGCTCGTCCAAAAAATAAAAAAAGATTTGCCGCGCGGCAGCGACATCATCGTGCGTGGCCAGGCCGAAACCATGCGTTCAAGTTATTTCGGTCTCGGACTCGGTTTGATCATGGCGATTATTTTGATTTATTTCCTGCTCGTGGTGAATTTCCAAAGCTGGCTTGACCCGTTCATCATCATCACCGCGCTGCCCGGCGCACTGGCGGGCGTTGTTTGGGGATTATTTTTGTCGCAAACCACGTTGAGCGTTCCCGCGTTGATGGGCGCAATTATGAGCATGGGCGTGGCGACGGCTAATTCCGTGCTCGTGGTGTCGTTCGCGCGCGAAAATCTTCATCGCGGCCTCGATCCGATTGCTGCGGCGCTGGAGGCGGGAATCAGCCGTATTCGTCCGGTTTTGATGACCGCGCTCGCCATGATTATCGGCATGGCACCGATGAGCCTCGGCATCGGCGAAGGCGGCGAACAAAATGCGCCGCTTGGTCGCGCCGTCATCGGCGGACTCGTGTTCGCCACCATCGCCACGCTGTTTTTTGTTCCCGTCGTTTTCAGCTTTATGCACCGGCACCACAAGCCACAGCCAACCAATCCATTTTTAACACAATGAACTCAACTTCACCTCCATCGTCATCCGCGCCGCCGCCGGTTCGTTTGCGGCGCATAGCGGAAATCGTCGTTGTCCTCATCGTCATCGGCCTCATCATCGGCCTTGTGCCGCGCTGGTTGTCGCGCCACAAACTGCGGGCGGAAACGCGCACGGATTCGGTTTTGACCGTGAACGTCATTTCACCGACGCCGTCCAAACCGGATTTGGGCACGCCGCTGCCCGCTGAAGTTCAGGCGTTCATTCAAGCCTCAATTCACGCGCGCGCCAGCGGTTATTTGAAAAACTGGTTTGTGGACATCGGCGATCACGTCACCAATGGCCAGGTGCTCGCAGAAATTGACACGCCGGAACTCGATCAACAACTCGCGCAGACCAAAGCCGAATTGGATCAGGCGAAAGCCGCGCTGGATTTGGCCAAAACTACCGCTGACCGCTGGACGGAATTGCTAAAAACCGCCAGCGTGAGCGAACAGGAAACCGCCGAAAAACAGGCCGATTATGTTTTGAAACAAGCGAATGTGGAAGCGGCGCGGGCAAACGTCCAGCGCTTGGAAGATTTGAAAAATTTTGACCGCGTCACCGCACCGTTCGACGGCACAATCACCGCGCGCAACACGGACATCGGCCAGCTTATAGCCGCCGACAGCGGGCCGGAATTATTTCGCATGGCGCAAACGGATCCCTTGCGCGTTTACGTCCGCGTGCCGCAGCCGTTCGTTCACGCCATTGCGCCCGACCAGAAAGCCGAACTGACATTTCTGGAATTGCCCGGCCGGATTTTTGAAGCCAAAGTCACGCGCACCGCCGGCGCGGTTGACCCAACTTCGCGCACATTGCAAGTCGAATTACAAGTGCCCAATCCGCACGGCGAAATTCTTGCCGGCGGCTACGCGCAAGTGCGTTTCAACGAAGCCGCTGCCGCCAACGTGTTGACGCTTTCGGACAACGCGCTGATTTTCCGTTCGCAAGGAATGCAAGTCGCCGTGGTCGGCGCTGATAACAAAGTAAATTTGCGTTCCGTCAAACTCGGACGCGATTTTGGCGACACAGTGGAAGTGCTGAATGGCCTCAAAGCCGATGACCAGGTCATTGACAATCCACCCGATTCCATCGCCGAGGGCATGACGGTGCAAGTGGCGCAACCGGCGGAAACCAATTCAGTGGCCAAATGAAATCTGTTGTTTTCATCAACATCATTGTGTTGGCAATCGGTTTGACCGGCTGCGCCATCGGCCCAAATTATCATCGTCCGACTGCGCTGCAAAATCAGCCGTTGCCAAAAACATTCAGCGATGGAAATTCGACGAATCCGACCATTTGGAAAATCGCGGAGCCGTCCGCAAATTTGCCGCGCGGTAAATGGTGGCAACTGTTCAACGATTCAGAATTGAATCGTCTGGAATCACTCGCATTGACAAATAATCAAAATCTCGTTGCTGCTGCTGCGCGATTTGAGCAATCCCGCGCTTTGGCCGCTGCCGCACGTTCGGAATTTTTCCCGCAACTCACCGCCGGCGGCACGCCCGGCGGTGACGTCACGCGCCAGCGCACCAGCGTCAACGCTCCTCAAAACGGCCAGGCCGCCGGCGCGACGTGGACTTATGACACGTTCACCGCGCCGATTTATCTCGGCTGGGAAATTGATTTGTGGGGACGCGTGCGCCGCCAGTCGCAGGCCGCACACGCGCGTTTCATTGCCAGCGCGGACGATTTGGAATCGGCGAAACTCGACGTTGCCGCCGAAGTTGCGGATGATTATTTCTCGCTGCGAACTTTGGACGACAAATACACGTTGATCGCCAGCACGATTGAAGCCTACCGCCGTTCACTGGAACTCACGCAAAACCGCCGACATGGCGGCATCGTTTCCGATTTGGATGTCGCGCAGGCGGCGACGCAATTGCACACCGTCGAAGCGGAATTGCCGGACATTCAATTGCGCCGCGCACAAACGCTGCACGCGCTCGCCGTGATTTGCGGCCAGTCGCCGGTTGATTTTTTCATCGCTACAAATTCATCAGCCGCCGCAGCCATACCCGACATTCCAGCAAGTTTACCGAGTGAATTGTTGGAGCATCGTCCCGACATCGCGGCGGCGGAACGCCGTATGGCCGCCGCCAACGCGAACATCGGCGTTGCCAAAGCCGCATTTTTTCCGACCGTTCGCATCAATGGACTTGCCGGTTTTCAATCCATTGATTCCAGTTCCTGGTTCAGTTGGCCAAGCCGGTTTTGGTCGGTTGGACCGTCCATTGAATTGCCGCTGTTTATAGGCGGTTTGAATCGTGCGAACCTGGCTTTCGCGCACGCTGCTTACACCGAAATGGTCGCCGATTACCGCCAGACTGTTTTAGGCGCTTTCGGCGAAGTGGAAGACGAACTGGCCGCGCAACATTTGCTGGCCGAGGAATGGAACGCTGAAAACCAGGCGCTGGCTTCGGCGCGCCAGGCACTGGAGATCGCCAACAACCGTTACAAATCCGGCCTGGTGACGTATCTCGATGTAGCCACCGCGCAAACCGACGCGTTGACCCACGAACAAGCAACGGTTCAACTGGCGGGTGAGCGCTTGACGGCAGCCATCAATTTGATCAAGGCCCTTGGTTGCGGCTGGCAACAAGCGGGGAAATAATTTCCCGAGAGTTTGATCGGTGCGGACTCTCTAATTCAGCAAGCGTCAGCAGTAACGTCTAACGAATACTCGCTGGTGCTGAATTTTCTTCGGTCCGTTCAAACTGATCCATTCGATGAACAGCCTCGTGTTCCGTGAAAATTTCTTACGGACTTCCGATTTGCTTCCAAGTCGTTCGCTGCGTCTGCGTCTAGGTTTCCATCGAGGCGATTTGTCTGGCCGGTTTTCGAGTGCCGCAGGAAAGCCGGCCAGTCAAAGAGCCGGCTATTCCAATTCATTTTGCAAGCGTTGGCATTAAATCGAGTTTCAGCTAACTTGGCTGCGAAAATTTTGGCTGCATGGCGCGAAAATAAAAATGGTATCCTGCCATGGGACTTCTGTCACTTGCATCCGGGTTTGGAGACTAAGCGACGGGCTGGTCGTTATTCAGCGGCTTTCTAATTTTCGATGCAATAATTAATTGGGCAGTAAATCTTCGAGAATTTCATCGGTTTTTCTGACCAAACCGATGCGGGGAAAAATCCTGGCAACCGTGATCGCATGTTCTTCTGCCGACATGGCCGCCATGGCATCTTCCGCAAAAATCTGATTGAACCCATATTCAAAGGCAAACCGGGCCGTGCTCTCAACCCCGATGTTGGTCGCGATGCCGCATAGCACAATGGTCGTAATGCCGCGCCTTCTCAACGCCAATTCAAGTTCTGTCCCGTAAAAAGCACCCCACTGGTGTTTGGTGATCACGAAGTCGCCCGGTTTCGGCCCTATTTCCGGAACAATTTCCGTCCAGTCCGGCAGCGGAGTTTGCGTTGGCCAGGGCGCGTCAACGATGGGCCTTAGCATATCTTTACCGTCTGAAGAAAATGCCACCCGCACCAGAAATACTGGCACCCCAATTTTCCTGAACGCGTCGGCAAGAGCAGCAGCATTTTTTACCACGAAATCCGACGCATAGGGAGCGGTTTGCCGCCCGACGATGCCTTTCTGGAGATCAATGACGACCAGTGCCGTCTTGGCTCGGTCAATGAATGCGTTTTTCATTCCCAACATATTGCCACTTTTCATGGCCACACGCATCAAGATATAAATGCTTCGCTGGGCGTCTGGATTTTCATCCTGAGACTCGATTGGAACGAAGTAACCGGTTAATATCTCCCCGTCGATGTCATT
>Ga0182027_10016291_pt1 | contig 10162 bp, 9 predicted proteins | sample 712E1DmetaG_FD_121300 | JGI IMG/M metagenome (GOLD analysis project Ga0182027, IMG submission 121300) | Permafrost microbial communities from Stordalen Mire, Sweden - 712E1D metaG (Illumina Assembly) | ecosystem: Environmental > Terrestrial > Soil > Wetlands > Permafrost | place: Sweden... | reverse complement strand
GAATCATACTATCAACAGGATTAAGACTCGCAGAATTCACTTTTATAATAACCTGTTTTGGCTCTAATGCCGGCCTTTTAGCATTATCATTCAACTCAATAACTTCAGGACCACCAAACGCATTTATCTGAATAGCTCTCATAATACATCACCTTCCAATTTAAGAATAATAAATACTATTAAATAACTTATGAAAGAGAAATAAAGAATATACACAAAAAATCCATTAACAATATAAACCATTCTGCTTCTAAAGTATTATGGACAATAAAACTAACATTAACGAACTTAAAGAAAAAGTAAAAAAATTCTGCGATGATAGAGATTGGGATCAGTTTCACAACGCTAAAGAATTAGCTATCGCTATGAATATAGAATCTTCCGAGCTTCTTGAACATTTCAGATGGAAGAAACCGGAAGAGGTTGAAGCATTATTTAAAGATTCTAAAAAGAAAGAAGAAATTCAAGACGAGATGGCTGATGTATTATATTTCTTGCTAAGAATAGCACAGATGAATGATATAGACTTATCAGATGCTTTAGAGAGTAAATTATACAAAAATAATCAGAAGTATCCCGTAGAAAAATTTAAGGGTTCGCATAAAAAATATAATGAGATATAAACATGTTGAATAGACTAATTATTTATGACGCTCCACAAAAACAATTCGTTAGAGACGTTTTATTGAATAAATTTGCAGATATATTACAAGAAAATTTCTCAAAGTCGTACGGAAGAAAAGCAGGAGAACCAGAATTTAATTCTTGGGTAGATACTGGAAAAGTAATAAAGAACTTGATTGAATTAGGATGTTTAGAAAATGTGTATATTTCATTCGAATATCAAATTCCTTACACTCAAAAAAGAATTGATTGCTTATTATTTGGTAAGAATAAACATGGAAAAGGAATTGTTATACATATCGAGATGAAACAATGGACAAAAGTAGAAGCGTTAGATTGTGAAGGAAATTTTGTAGAAACCTACACTGGTGGAGATATAAGAAGAGTCGCGCATCCTTCACAACAAGTTCAAGGATATAATAATTATCTATTAGGATTTGTAGAAATATTCGAAGAAAATGAAGTCAACTTATTTGGCTGTGCCTATTGCCCAAATTATAATAAAGAGGAAGGCAACGGATTATTCGACATTAAATATAAACACGTTTTAGACAAATATCCAATATATGCTAAAAATGATATAGAAAAATTAGCGAAGAGATTAAAGGAATTACTAGGTCAGGAAGATGGTTTTGACATATTCAATAAATTTATGGAATCACCAATAAGACCTTCCAGGAAGCTTTTAGATAACGCGTCGACCGTTATAAAAAAAGAATCTGATTTTAATTTATTAGACGACCAAATATATGCCAGAAACGCAATCGTAGACAAAATAAAAAAAGCCGAAACTAACAACGAAAAAAGCGTGGTGATTGTAAAGGGCGGACCAGGCACAGGTAAAACAGTAATTGCTTTGCATATTCTTGCAGAATTTGCAGGTCATAATGATAAAAAATACAAAATATTTTTTTCGTCCAGATCTAAACCGTTAATTGAAGCAATAAAATACAAGATGGAGAGAGGGCAAAAAGTTGGAGAAATTAACGCTAAAATGCTTTTTACAAATTTAGAGCCATATACTCCTACTAAAGTTGGTGAGAACGAATTAGACATTTTAATTGTGGATGAAGCACACAGAATCGGAGAAAAATCTGGTCATAGATTCACGAAAAAAGAACACAGAACTACCGTGCCTCAAGTAGAACAACTAATAAGATGCGCAAAAACATCGATTTTTTTCATCGATGACAAACAAACAATTAGGGGAGCAGAGGTAGGAAATACTAAATTAATCAAAAAAACAGGAGAATTAGTTGGCAGAAATATTGAAGAGGTAGAATTAACTTCACAATTTAGATGTAATGGCTCCGATAATTATTTAGATTGGTTAGAACATGTTTTAGGGTATACTGCTGAAAAGAAGATTTTAAAAAAAGAAGATAATTTTGATTTTCAAATTATAGATTCTCCAAATAAGCTTTACGAAATAATCAAAGAAAAAAATACGTTAAAAAAAATGAGTGCTAGATTAGTTGCTGGTTATTGTTGGACTTGGTCTAATAAGTTAAACGCTGAGGGAAACCTAGTGAAGGATGTTAAAATTGGAGACTTTGAAATGCCTTGGGAAACACATGGAGATATTACTCCTCCAGAAGGTTATGTCAAATGGTATGAGTGGGCGTATAAGCCAGAAGGAATTAAACAAATTGGATGTATTTATACGGCACAAGGTTTTGAATTTGATTATATAGGTGTAATTGTGGGTGCTGATTTGAAGTATGATGAAAAGAATGACTGTTTGATAGCTAACCGTGAAGGGTCTAAAGATCCTATGTTAAAGAAAAGCCGAGAGAGATTCGATGAATATGTAAAAAATATTTATCGTGTTTTGATGTCTAGAGGAATGAAAGGGTGTTATGTTTATTTTGTAGATAAAGAAGTGGAAAAGTTCTTTAAATCGAGAATGAAATTAAATTAATTGTATATAATATTTTTCTAGAAGAATTTTATCCTTTTGTGAATCAAAGTCAATAAATTCTATTTCAGTTTTCTCGGTCAAGTTTTATAAACTGTCTTAATCTAAAATCAATTGTATGTCCTTGAAAATCTGGTAATTCTTTAGGAAGCATGGCTTTGATAAAATAATTATATTTATATGATTAGCTAAAAAAATTTCGCAATCTTTCCGAACCTGCCAAAACTTATAATTCTCTTAAATCTTCCAATCAAACATAATATATTTTTATCATTAACTTTATATATTAGTAATCTTAGGATTATTGTAGGGGTGTATTTTTGAATAAGATTGCTATTGATCGTTCGTTAGCTGAATTGACTCTTCGGAAGTATGAGAAGCCAGAATTATTAAAAGATCGAGAGTTAGTTAGGAAGATGTGTCTTAGTGTTGGTTTGTTGCAGCCTGGTGATTCTAGGGATATTATTGTTGATATTTTATTTATTATGTTGCAGTCTAAAGATCCTTTGACGAGTTTAGAGGTTGAAGAGCGTGTAATAGACTTTAGAAAAAAGAATAATCTACAACTTCTAGGAATTGCATCAAGTAATATTCGAAGGCAACTTCTTCGTTTAAGAGAACTTTTTATTGTTGAAAAAGTTAAGAATTCGTATATTATAAATGAGAATACTAATCTTCAATATATATTTGCAGAAAAGATTGAAAAATATTATTTGAATTCTATAGTAGAGCGTGTTAAAGAGTATGTTATAGAAATTGATAAACGCTTTCCAAGACAGTAAACTTTATATACTATTCTTAAGTTACTAAATTTTGGGTGGTACTATGAGTTTTAATGGTCAAGATATAATTACGATAGGACAATTATCAATAGACGAAATTCTATTTATTCTAGAGACGACTGATTCAATCAAAAATGATTTTGTTTCTAACAAAGGTAAAAATTACAAGGGAATATTAGAGGATAAGAAGATGATTTCTGCATTCTTTGAAGATAGCACTAGAACTAGGACTAGTTTTACTGAGGCTATGACTCAATTAGGCGGAAAAGTTCAAGGATTTGCTGGAACACAAGGCACTTCAGTAAATAAAGGTGAATCTATATATCATACTATCAAGATGTTAGAAGGTTATGGTGCTGATGCTATTGTTGTTAGACATAAGCTTGAGGGAACTGCACAATTGTTAGCTGATAAATTTGTTATTCCAGTATTAAATGCTGGTGATGGTGCACATGAGCATCCTACACAAACATTGCTTGACTTATATACTATAAAAGAGACTCAGAAAAGATTGGATAATCTGACAGTTGCATTAGTTGGAGACTTAAAATATGGTCGTACTGTGCATTCATTAGCGACTGCATTATCATTATTCAAAAATAATAAGGTATATCTTGTTTCGCCAAAAGAAGTTTCAATGCCTGAAAAATTCTTAACTTTAATGAAAGATAAAGGTACAGAATATATCGTTACAACAAATCTTGAAGAAGCAGTAAAGAATTCCGATATAGTATATATGACTAGATTGCAACAAGAGAGATTACCACCAGATTTAGCTCCATTATATGATTCTCTTGCATCAAAGTTCAAGCTTGAGAAGATCATGTTGAAAAATGCTAGAAAAAATCTTAAGATATTGCATCCATTGCCTATTCCAAGGTTTGTTCAAGAAGTTTCTCCGAGTGTGGAATATACTGATTTTTGTCATTATTTTGAGCAGGCACAAAATGGTTTATATACTAGGATGGCACTTTTGGGATTGACACTAGGTATGTTAGAATCTCCAGATTTCTCAAAACCTATTTCCAATCTTCAGCCGACTAATTTTAATGAAGTATTTTTAGACCAGAAAAGGACTTCAGATAAAAATATTGCAGATATAACAAACGGAATAATAATAGATCACCTTCCAGCCGGATCATCCGATGAAGTAATCAGGATAATGAATTATCAGGATATGGATAATGTATTTGCTGGACGAAACGTCAAGAGTACTGCGTTTGGTAAAAAAGATTTGATAAAGATTGAATATGATAATTTTGATCTTAAAAATATAGAGCAATTGAACAAGTTAGCATTGATAAGTCCTAATGCTACAATAAATCTAGTCAAAGATGGAAAAATAGTTAGAAAAGGACATGTGGAATTGCCATCAGAGTTTACCGGTATAATAGATTGTATACATGGTGAATGTGTCTCAAGACCAGAACAATATGAGACTGATACAACAAAATTCTATGTAAGAAATAAAGAACCATTACAACTTGAATGTCATTATTGTGGAACAGTATTTGGTAGAGATAAAATCGTTATGAAACATTAAAATAGTGATTTCAATCACTGTCGGATGGGTTCTTATTCTTCGCCTTAAGAAAAATATTTTTTATATTCTATAGATTTATCTACACGGATTGTTTTTTCTTCTAATGATGTTTTGAAGATTCTGTTGATAAAATAATTAATTGATTTCTTGTGTAATGATATCTCGAGTGCAGATTCTGTACTATTATATGGTCTTTCTATGCACACTATCTTATCTCTTAGTCCAAATTCTGACGTTCTACTTCTAGCGCTACTACTAAAAGTGTGTAGAAAATATTTTAATACTTTTGCACTAATGATGTTGCCTCCAATTATCGGAGTATATCCTTCAAATGTTAATGTACGTATAGGACAATTCTTATTAAGAGGTATTACTGTAAGAGTGTTTGTTGTTATATATCCTCCATCCATAGAATGCATTTTGTTCTCATCAGGTTCAAATGCTTCAGGGTCGTAAGCACCTCTGTCTTTGGGATCAACTGTATTAGTAACGCCACCATATTCATTATATACATTAAAGTCTAGAACTAGTTTGATCTTTTCGCTATTACACACAACTTTCTCTACGAGAAATTTCTCATCCTTTATGAAGTCGTTCAATGATTTAGGATGTTCTACAATATTTCTTACACGCCTAAACCATCCCTTAGAACTATCATCAAATATGTTCTCCATAAGAATAGTAACAACTACGTATTTAAAAATATATCTCTAAACATTAAAATTTATAATATTGATGATTATAATTATTTTTATGGTGTCTGATACTGTTTATATTCCTGAGGATGATTCGTTCTTGTTAGCTGTTCAAGTGTTTAAGTATGCTAGGGGTGCTGTTTTAGATGTTGGTTGTGGTTCTGGAATTCAGGGAATAACTGCCTTGAAGAATAAGCGCGTTATTAGTGTAACGTTTTCTGATATTAATGTTAAGGCGTTAGATTATGTGAAGGCGCAGATAGTTGATAAGTCTAATGTTAAGTTTATTCATTCTGACTTGTTTAGAACTATTAAAGATGTTTATGATACAATTATTTTTAATCCACCGTACTTGCCTGATGATGAGTTAGATAATGAGAAGTTAATTACTACGGGTGGAAAGTATGGATATGAATTGATTGAGAAATTCTTAAAGCAAGCCGTATCGCATTTAAACATTGATGGCCAAATTTTATTATTGTTTAGTTCATTATCAGATAAAGGGCATATAGATGAAATTATCAGAAAATTTCATTATAATAAGTTCGAATTAGTTAAGGAAGGATTGTTTATGGAACAATTATATGTATATCAAATAAAGATAGACAATCCAAACATAATAAAGGGTCATCGCGGAATTGTTGAAATTAAAGGTAATGTTGCAATTAAGCGTTCTTTTACAGAACATTATGATGCAGAGGGCGAAGCAAAATTCTTAAAAATTCTAAACAAACACCATATTGGTCCAAAATATATTAGTCATAAAAAGAATGAACTTAAAATGGAATATATCAAAGGAGACAGAATACTAGACTACCTAGAAAAATCAACTAAGAAACAAATTATAGACATTATTCAAAAAATTTTAGACCAATTATATATTATGGATTCATTAAAGATCAACAAATTAGAATTGACAAACCCGTACAAACATATTATAATAAGAAATCAAAAACCAATTCAGATTGATTTTGAGCGCTGCATTTATACTGAAAAGCCAAAGAATGTAACTCAATTTATCCAATTCCTAAATTCAGGAAAAATCAATAAAATATTTAACGATAAACATATCAAAATAGATCAAAACAAGTTAAGAGCTATCGCTATCAAATATAAAAAAGAATTAAAGAAAAAGTATACGACTGAAATCTTAGATTGTATTCTGTAATTATTCTATCTGTATCTTGTGTAGTTCGTCTTTGATTATTTGTAATACTGCATCCATATGTGCTGGTACAAATTTTATTGTTCCTGCGCATTCGTGTCCGCCACCTTCTGCATTTGCTTCCGGTAACTTTTTTTGTATTGCTTCAATCATTTTTTGTACTGGTAGTATTGGTTTGTTTGCTCTGACAATTATCATGTCTGATACGCAACCTAAAGATATTACTGGAATATTTTCTTTTCCTACTGCTACTTGATCATGTATTAATCCGATGACTTTACCAGCGCTAGGATATGTGAATCTTAGAGTATACTTCTCTAGGTCTATATATGATAATATTATCCCATTTATATCTATTGTTCGTAGGTATGGTAGTGTTGATTGTAATTGTGTTTCTACTCCTACGCGTACTTCTTCATTTATTAGTTCAACAAATTCTTTCTTAAGTAATAATTCTTTTATTATTGGTGTTGATATATCAAATTTCATGTGATATGCCATAAAATCAATTGCAATTCCGATTCTTGTGAGTTCTTCTTTTGATACACCAGAATTTTCTATATACGAGTCTGATTCTTTGATGTTGCATCTGTCTGCTACTGCAGCTACTGCTGGCAACAACTTATTTTCGTATGTCTCATCAATCATTCGTGCCATTTCATTACAGAGCATTCCTGCACTCGTCTGTGAATCCAGTCCAAATAAGTATGGATTGAGATGGTATTCTAGGTATGGACATACTGAACTCTCGAATGTTTGTCCTTGATGTCCGACTTTTTTATGTCCGCCAAGTTTTGTTAATATTACTGGATTATGATGGTCAATTACGATTGCATTATATCCGAGCATTTTTAGCATCTTTAATGCGAATGCATCTTCTGGTGTTGATCCATTATCTGTAACTATTATTAATGGCTTTTTTTGTCCATGATTTTCTGTGATACGTTTTGATAATGATATATCGCGAAATACGTCTGTTACTTCATAGAATGGTGCTCTGCTTGGACTTCTATATAAGTTATATTCTGGATTTACACCTATTGTTTTCATCATATTGCTGCATGCTATTTCTAGTGCTATTCCTGAGCTTATTCCATCAGCATCATTATGGTGTCTAATGATTATTGGCTCATTATCTAGAATGGCTTTTCTAATTCTTTGAGCGATAACTATAAATTTGTCTTTCATAATATTGTATCTTAGAGATTCAATACTAAATGTTGCTCTTTTTGGAATACTTATTTTTTCTATTATCTCATCAAAATTTGCGTCTGACTTATCTATTTGCATTATTTCTATCTGTCTTCTTCCAGCTCTATCTGTTACAGGTCCAATGATGTGTACTACATCATCAACTTCAAACTCAGAATCTTTAGTAACTGCATCAATATTTGATTCTCCATCGCTTACTAAAAATACTATTGGTCCAGGCTTTGCTTTCCTATTAATTTTTACTATACCATCAAAGAACGAGCCATCTTTCGCGTCCATTATTCTTGACGTATTTTCTTCACTGTTTTCAATTTTTTTCATTTTTTTCCTCTGTAGAAAAAGAAATCACAATATACTCGCATTCGATAATATAAAATAATTTATATTACGTAATACCAAATTTTTAATTCAATATTCAATTAATATTCGAGAATTCCTCAGCTTCACAAGCTTCGAATTATCGCATTTTTTCTTTTTCTTTCAATAATAAGAAAGAATATGTTGTTTATAAAGATTACGGATTGTAATTATATGTGCGTATACTATAATGTGGACTAATCTTCCGAAATCTTTATATATCCCTCAATGATTGTTAATTAAAGGTGAGTTATGATTAAAGATGTTAATAAAAATTCTGTGCCAACTGAACTTAAAGATTCTATAATAGTTGAACATTTGAGCAAGAAATTTGGAGACATCATAGCAGTAGACGATATATCATTTAATGTTAAAGAAGGTGAAGTATTCGCGTTCTTAGGCCCGAATGGTGCAGGAAAAACCACAACTATAAAAATTTTAACGACACTTCTGGATCAGACGAATGGTAAAGTATCATTAAACGGTGTTGATACGAAAATAAGCAAAGATGCTGTCAGAGAAGGTTTTGGAATCGTATTTCAAGATCCAAGTCTTGATGAAGAACTTACAGCATATGAAAATATGGACTTTCACGGAGTATTATATCATGTTCCAAAAGACATTCTAAAAAAGCGTATAGAAGAATTATTAAAATTTGTTGAATTATGGGATAGAAAAGATCATTATGTCAAGACATTCTCAGGCGGAATGAAAAGAAGATTAGAAATAGCGAGAGGATTATTGCATCACCCAAAAGTATTATTCTTAGATGAGCCAACAACAGGACTTGATCCTCAGACAAGAAATCATATCTGGACATATATTGTTGAATTAAGCAAGAGCGAAGATATTACAGTATTTTTTACTACACACTACATTGAAGAAGCTGAAAAGATTGCTCAAAGAGTTGCAATAATTGATCACGGAAAAATATTAACTGTAGCTACTCCAAAAGATATTATGAAGAGAACTAAGACTAAAAATTTAGAAGATGCATTCATTAAACTTACTGGAAATAATCTGCGTGATGAAGATTTAGGTACAGCAGACCAGTTAAAGAATAGAATGCGTATGAGGCGAAGATAATGGGTGCAGTATACATAATGTGGATTAGACAATTAAAGAGATACTTTAGATCTAAGTCTAGAATTGCAGGCTCCATTGGGCAACCATTATTATTTATGTTAGCTTTCGGATTTGGTCTTGGACCAATATTTCAGAAAGCTGGACAAGGTAACTATATCGAGTTCTTAGTTCCGGGAGTAATTTCAATGACTCTACTATTTACATCAATATTTTCTGGTATCGAAATAATATGGGATAGACAATTTGGATTCTTGAAAGAGACTCTAGTTGCACCAGTATCAAGACTTAGTATAATGATTGGTAGAACTCTTGGTGGAGCAACACTTGCTGTAATGCAAGGAATTTTTGTAATGTTATTATCCTTAATCATCGGATTTCAAATCTTGAGTGTTGGAACACTATTTTTGGCATTAATATTCATGTTGCTTATAGCATTAGCGTTTACTGCGCTTGGAACTGCAATAGCTTCAAGGATGCAGGACTTTCAAGGATTTCAGATGATAATGAACTTTTTAGTCATGCCATTATTCTTTTTATCTGGAGCAATGTTCCCACTTGATGGATTGCCAAACATCTTTAATATTATAGTTAGACTAAATCCATTATCGTATGGTGTTGATGGATTAAGAGGAGCATTGACTGGATCATACTATTATGGACCAGCTTTGGATTTGATAGTATTAATATCAGTTGCTGCAGTATTCACAGTTCTTGGAAGCGTCCTATTCTCAAAAATAGAAGTGTAAAGAATTATTTATTATCTTCAAAATCTATTGCAAG
>Ga0182027_10016290_pt1 | contig 10162 bp, 10 predicted proteins | sample 712E1DmetaG_FD_121300 | JGI IMG/M metagenome (GOLD analysis project Ga0182027, IMG submission 121300) | Permafrost microbial communities from Stordalen Mire, Sweden - 712E1D metaG (Illumina Assembly) | ecosystem: Environmental > Terrestrial > Soil > Wetlands > Permafrost | place: Sweden... | reverse complement strand
CACGCCGCCCCCTGGCTACGAGATGGCCTCTTCTAGGTTACTCGGCCGATAATCGACAACTCGCGAGCCCGGCGACACTGCCAATATCCCCACCCAACCGCACCAAGTGCTCGGAAACTGGGGGAAGGTCTTGCCGCAGAGGAGTCTGGAACAGTGACGTTGGGCCTCTACCAGGTTCCCGCGGAGCCCAAAACGGTATTTGACGAGACGGTGGTTGTACCGGTCCGGCTGACCTGGAGCGACACTGAGTGCGGATCAGCGTCATTGATGTGCCACGATTGGGTCGCCCCCTTGTCGGCGCTGTCGAAGAACCAGGTCAGCGTGTCCCCACCCCCATACGAGCCAGCGTTGACGACGCCGCAGCTGAGGTCATATGGCAAGGTCCCATCGTTGGGAGTGGCCGTGCAGGAGATCGTCGGCGTATCCAGCGGCGGAACTGTAGGTGTCGGTGTAGGTGTCGGTGTAGGTGTCGGTGTAGGTGTCGGTGTAGGTGTCGGAACGGCAGTCGGTGTCGGCGTCGGTGTCGGCGTCGGCGTGGGCGTCGGAGTGGCAACCGGAGCCGGGGTCCTGGCCGGGGTCCTGGCCGGAGTCGGAGCCGGCGCGTAGGTCGGCGCGGGGGTGGGTCGAGCCGTCGGCGCACCACTCATGCCGGGGCTCGCGCTCGAGTTGGCCGCCAGGCTCTCGCTCGAGCTGGCTTCCAGGCTCGGCGTAGGGGTGTCGCTCGGAGACGGCGTGGCAGTCTGGGAATCCGCAGGCGCGGGGGCTTGATAGATGATCGGGGGCGTGGCGCCGGGTCTGCTGGCGAAGGCGGCCAGAACCGAACCGCCCAGGAGAACCACCAGAATCAGGGCGACGGCAGCAGCCCCCTTGGGAGCGCCCGCGGGAAACCGGCTCGGTGGACGCTGGTTGGATGAAACGACCGACCGAATGAGTTCGGCTCGGGTGAGTTCGGAACGGGTGGCTTCTGGACGGGCGAGGTCCGGACGGGCGAGGTCCGGACGGGCGAGGTCCAGAGGGACGATGCCAGCACGGGCGATGTCCGGACGGACGAATTCGGGACGGGCGAATTCGGGACGGGCGAATTCGGGACGGGCGAAGTCCGGACGGGCCGGCGCGGAACGCGGCAGAGGCAGCATGGCGCCCATCGCACAGGACAGGCAGGCGCCGCGGAGGACGTGCCAGCAGTCGTTGCAGACGAACTTGCGGCACTCTTTGCAGAAGTGAATGCCCTGAACGAAGGACCGATAGGCCGCGTCGTCCGCGCCGACCCCTGACCCGGAGCCTTTGCCCAGCCCGCCCAACAATCCGGGCCGCTTTGTTTCGGCCGCGGTCGACGGCGGCGGAACGTAGTCCTTCTTGCAGCGCTCACACTTGTACTGGATGAGCGCGGGGAAATCCTCAGCCATAGATATCTAGCTGGCCTCGGCCAATTCGAGAGCTCCTCCGTCTGCCGGTGGCAGGCAGACGCATTCGAGAGTGACGGTCGACTCTGGAATCCCTTTCCAGAGTAGAGCCAATCCGATGTTTCTGGCAAGGCCAGCCGAGACGACGGAACCGCGCTAGGGTACGAAGATGGCCGCCTCAACCCGTGCCTTCGTGCTTCATCACACGAGACTAAGTCCCGTGCCCGGTCTCGAGGAAATCCGCCTCCAACTGGCCGATGAGGTGCTGCCGCTGTGGCGCGCCGTCGAAGTCGAGACCAACGACCCCGACCCGGCACTCCCCTACTGGGCGTTTGCGTGGGCCGGCGGGCTCGCCATCGGCCGCTACCTCCGCGAGCACCCCGAAGCGGTCGCGGGCCGGCGGGTATTCGACATCGCCTCCGGCTCCGGTCTCTGCGCACTCGCGGCTCTGCACGCCGGAGCAGCCGACGCAATCGGCGCCGATATCGATGCCTTCGCCGCCGCCGCGATCGAGCTCAACGCGCACGCCAACGGCCGCCGCATAACAGTTGTTCGGCGCGACGTCCTGGACGAGGAGCCGCCCGACGTCGACGTCATCCTGGCCGGCGACTGCTGGTACGACGAGGGCCTGGCCGGACGCGTCCTGCCGTGGCTACGCCGCGCTCGTGATCGCGGCATCGATGTCCTGGTCGGCGACCCCGGTCGCCGCTACCTGCCCACGGACGAGCTGACCGAGCTCGCCTCGTACGAGGTCCGCACGACGACTGAGCTCGAGGATCTCGAGCGCAAGCAGGGTTGGGTCTATGCCCTGAGGCCGGACGGCGACAACAGGTAGCGTCACATGCGAGCCTGGCTCACCTACTCGCCGGCGGGCACGATCGCGGAGCCTTCGACGACGGCGACCGGCTCCCCCAGTGAACCCGCCTGCGCCGACGCCACCTCGAAGTCATGGATGTAGCGTCGGCCGCGCATCCATGAGGCCGCGGCGGCGGCAATCGAGAGCACGACACAGACCATGAATGCGATGCGCAACCCATCGAGGAAAGGCCCGGCGAGAAGTTGCGGGAAGAACGAGTTGCTGAGGATCGTGGTCTGGGTCGAGCTCGACAGCGTAGCGAGAACGTTGGCCGGGATGAGCGTGGCCATCGGGTTGTAGCCCAGGAACGCCGCGAACAGGGCGCCGCTCGGCGGGATGCCGGACAGCTTCGTTGCCAGGTCGCCGGGCGTCCCGGCCGCCGTCAGATGGCTGTACATCGCACCGGGCAGGCGGGCCGAGAGACCCGCGATCACGAGGGTGAAGATGAGGGTCATGCTGAGGCTCTGGGCGACGTTCTGGAAGGTCGCCCGCATGCCCGAGGACGCGCCGCGCTGCTCGGGCGGTACCGCGTTCATTATCGAGGCGGTGTTCGGCGCCGCGAAACTTCCCTGACCGATGCCGAGCGCCAGGAGCAGCAGCCCAAACGGTAGGTACTCGAAGTCGGCCGGCACCAGCAGGAAGACGGCAAACGCCACCGCCGACAGGATCATGCCGCCGGTCGAGAAGTAGCGTGCTCCGAACCGGTCGGAGAGATGGCCGCACAGCGGCCCGGCAATGAGGAAGCCGATAGTCATCGGCAGCATGCAGATGGCCGCCCACAGCGGCGCATCCTGGAACGCGATGCCGTGGAGCGGCAGCCAGATGCCCTGCAGCCAGACGATGAGGATGAACTGGAGTCCGCCCCGCGCCAGAGACGAAAAGAACCCGGCGAGGTTGCCCGCGGTGAACATCCGGATCCGGAACAGCTCGAGTCGAAACATCGGATCCGGAACGTGGCCTTCCACGATCACGAAGAGCACCAGCAGAAGCACGCCTGCGCCGACCTCGCAGATGACCGACGGATTGCCCCAGCCCATGCTGGAATTGCCGTATGGCTGAATCGCATAGGTGAAGCCGACGAGCACGAGGACGAGCCCGAGGGCAAACAGGACGTTGCCGGGAATGTCGAGGCGCTGGTGCTTGCGGATGGTGGCCGTCTCATGGAGCATCAGATATGCCCACACGGTGCCGAAGATCCCGAACGGGACACTCACGAGGAAGACGGCGCGCCAGTCGATGGCGGCCAGGACGCCGCCGACGAGCAGCCCCGCGAACATGCCCGCCAGGACGCCGATCTGGTTCACGCCCATGGCGAAGCCACGTTGCTCGGGCGGGAAGGCGTCAGTCAGGATTGCCGCGGAGTTAGCCATCAGGAAGGCGCCGCCGACGGCCTGGATGACGCGGAAGAGAATGATCTGAAGCGCGGCGCCGTTGCCATGGCCTTGCACGAAGAAGCACATGATCGAGCCCAGGGTGAAGATCGCGAAACCGGCGTTGTAGAGGCGGACCCGGCCGTACATATCGGAAACGCGACCTGCCGTCACGAGCAGAGTCGCGGTCACGAGCGTGTAGCCAACGAGCATCCAGAGCATGTAGTCCGATTCGCCCGGCGCAAGCGGGTCGACGCCGATGCCACGGAAGATCGCCGGCAGCGAGATGAGCAGCACGCTGCCGTTGAGCCCGGCCATGAGAATGCCGAGCGTCGTGTTCGACAGGGCGATCCATTTGTAGTCGATATGGGCGAGACGGCGCTGCCGGCCAGTCGCCATCATCGTGCGACCTCGGGCTCAGCGGCGACCGCCGGTTCGGGTTCGGGCTCAGGCTCGCAGGCTGTGTCGGATGGCATGGCGCCATCCGGCTCGGGACGGGTTGCGAGAATCCGCTCCAGGATTTCCGCGAGCGCCACCTGATCGGCCTCTTCGAGCGCAAGGAGACGGCGAGCGACGTCGCTCTCCGCGAACCGGGCCCGCGCTTCCATCGCCTCCCGCCCGGTCTCCGTCAGACGGACGAGGGTCACGCGCCGGTCGCCCGGACTCGCGACGCGAGCGACAAGCGCTGCGCGCTCGAGACGATCGACGACATTGGTGATGGTCGAGCGGGCCAGGCCGAGCTCGGCGCCGTACCTGCTCACTGGCACCTCTCCCAGTCGCGCCAGCACGCGAATTGCATACAGGTCGCCGAGCGAGATGCCATGACTCGCGGCGAACTCACGCTGGAGCGGCTCTACGACCGCGACGGCGCGCAGGAACGCTCGAAGCGTCCGCCGTTGAATTGCGCTCAAAGGCACAGAAGAAGCTCCCACGATGCGAATAGTCCGGATATAGGGAGCATTGTACCTGCACGGCGCCGGAGAGAAGATTCACTCTCCAGGACCTTGTGAGCCACCGCCGGCAGGCATGCGGTGTGCCCTTCTATGCGGAGCAGGCTGGTTGATGCGACGAAGCGCGGCCGATCGAGCCCAGGTCGGTCAGTCGAGCTTGCCGGGTACGCGTACGCCGGGAGACTGCGACTGCAGGGCCGCAAGCGCGGTCTGGCGGCGAGCGAGAAGCAGGGCCCAGGCAAGATCGGGGTCATCCACGTCGCGGAGGAGGTCTTCGGTCATGCAGTCGATGGCCGGGACGCGCTGACCGCCGCCGAGCGAGCCGCCGTGCGCGGCGAAGACGGCCATCGCCCCGTCGCTGACTATGTCCGCCCAGGCGTGGCGGATGCCGGCGCGCAGAATCAGGAACGCCGCGCCACGCCCGATCACGCGGTCACGGAGGAAGAGTTCGCCGGCCGGCGCGATGGCGGGATCGCTGGGCTGCGCATCCAGCAGGTCGAACAGCGGGTGGAGCCACTTCCCGTTGTGGCGATAAAGCGGAGCGCCCACCTCCATGCCCTTGGCCAGTGCCGACAGCGGCCAGAGCGCCATGGTTGCGCCATCGGGCAAGGAAGGGATGGTCGGCGGCAGGCTCATACTCCCGCGAAGGCCGCGGTGACGGCCTTCAGGTGTTCCCTGATCGGCAGCTGTTGGGGACATAATTCCTCGCACGTCCCGCAGTCGGTGCAAACACTCGCGCGTTCGGCTTCGGGGATCCAGCGGTAGTCGGCCTTGACGAGCGCATCCTGCATGAACATGTAGTAGGTGTTGTACTGCGCGAAGTTGCGGGGAATGTCCACGCCGGAAGGGCACGGCATGCAGTAGCGGCAGGCGGTGCAGTCGATCCGTGTTTCCCCGCGGTAGGCGGTCTCCACTTCGCCGACGAGCGCCCGTTCCGCGTCGCTCAAGCTGAGGGGGGCGGCGTCGGCGGCCGTCCTCAGGTTCTCTTCCACCTGTTCGATCGCCGCCATGCCGGACAGTACGAGCGAGACTTCCGGCTGGTCCCAGATCCAGCGCAGCGCCCAGTCGGCCGGTGTCCGACGCACGGCGGCGCCGTCCCACAGGGCCTGGACGGACGGCGGAACCCCGCGCGCCAGGCTTCCGCCCCGCAGAGGCTCCATGACGATGACGTCGATGCCGCGGTCTTTGGCGTAATGCAGACCCTCTTCGCCTGCCTGGAAGCCGCGGTCGAGGTAGTTGTACTGGATCTGGCAGAACTCCCAGCCACCGTGGTCGACGATCTCCTTGAAGACCGACAACTCGTCGTGGAACGAGAAGCCCGCGTGCCGGATCTTGCCGCTTCGTTTGGCGCGCTCGAGGAAGCCGAGGGCATCCAGGTGCTTGCACGTCTCCCATGTGCCCGCATTGAGGGCGTGCAACAGGTAGAAGTCGATGTGGTCCGTGTCGAGCCGTTTGAGCTGTTCGTCGAGGTAGTGGTCGAAGTCGGCGGGGTCCTTCATGAGCCAGAGCGGCGATTTCGTGGCGACGAAGGTTCGATCCCGGTAGCCGTCCTCCAGGGCCTTGCCGACGATGCCCTCGCTCTTTCCGTCGTGGTAAACCCAGGCGGTATCGAGGTAGTTCACGCCGTGGTCCATAGCGTGGCGCAAGATGCGGATGGTCTCGGGAACGTCGACCGCGGTTCCAGCCATGGGCAGACGCATTGCCCCGAAACCGAGCTGTGAAACCCGTTCCCCGGCCAGTGAGCGGTAGATCACTAGCGGGCGCCCCCGGTTGCGTCGCTTCCAGCGCGGTCGATCCCGGTCCGGGCCAGGAGCCGCAGCACGGCGTAGCCACCGAAGCCCATGATCAGGACGCCGGGCACGCCCAGGCGAAGGCCGTCGAGCCCAGCCGCCAGGCTGCCACCGCGCACGACGTCGAGGGCGAACCCTGCGAGCTGCATCCCGGCCGCTGCGAGGAGCAGCAACCAGGGGCTCAGTCGGGCGGTTCTCAGCGCCAGCAGCGCGGCGAATGCGGCCAGCAGGAGCGACTTCGCGAGCACGGAGAAGAGCACCTCTGACGGCGGCATGCCGGTCAGGGCGTGGTTGAGGAGCGGCGACGCAAGGGCAGTCAGGACGCCCGCCATGATGCCGAAGCGGTAGGCGGCGAGGAGCGTGAAGAAGAAGATGGGCAGGAAGATGAGGCCACCCTGGGGAACGGCGTGGACGGCCAGGGGCAGCAGAAGGTTCCCGGCCGCGAAGGCGGCCACGAAGCCGTAGAGGCGCAAGTCGCGCAAGCTCAGCGTGCGCTGTTCGATCGGTAGGGACAGAGCGAGGGCGGACACGAGCGACTCCTGGGACGGGCTACGAGGGGACCTATTGTGATCGACCGCAGGCAGTCCGTCAGGGCCGACGTGGGACGCCGATCGCCGGAGGCTCCGGTACGAACGACTCTATCGCCGCGCAAGCCTTCTGGGATCCTGGTCGCAGCGAATCCCGGCGAGCGAGGAAAGCCGGGCACTCAACGCGGCGGCGTTCGCGACGACCGAAGATGGCGGTCGGCAGCCGCCGAGGGACGTATCATCGAATTCGTGTCCGCCGCTACCTCGAGCCAGCCAGACCGACCTATCTCCGAATTGTTCGCGGAGAAGCGTCCGCTTCGCTCACTCGAGTTCTACCCGCCCAAGGACGAGGTGGGCGTCGAGGCCCTGCGCCAGACCGCCGCGGCACTGCGACGGATCGGGCCCGACTTCGTGTCCATAACCTACGGCGCCGGCGGCAGCACGCAGGCACGCACTGCCCAGATGTCCGCCCTTCTGCGGGATGAGTTCGCCTTCACGGTCATGCCGCATCTGACCGCGGTCAGCCATACCCGAGCCGAGGTTGCTGCCGTCGCCCACACCCACTATGAGCGGGGAATCCGCAACATCATGGCTCTGCGAGGCGACCTGCCCAACGGCTCCCCTGCGGCGACTGCGTTCAAGGACGGCCTGCACTACGGCTCCGACGTCGTGGCCCTGCTGAAGGAACTGCACCCCGATCTCTGCCTGGGCGTGGCCGGCTATCCGGAGAAGCACCCCGAGGCGCCTTCGTTCGAAGCCGATCTGGTCAACCTCAAGCGCAAGGTCGACGCCGGCGCGTCGTTCGTGACGACGCAGCTGTTCTTCGACAACGAGGCCTACTACCGTTTCGTCGAACGATGCCGCGCGGCCGGGATCGGCGTCCCCATCGTCCCGGGCATCATGCCGGTGCTTTCACTCAAACAAGTCACGCGGATCACGAGCATGTGCGGCGCCTCGCTGCCAGGCCGGTTGATCAGGAGGATCGAAGCCGCCGGAGACCAGCCCGAGATCATCGAGGCGCTGGGCGTCGATTGGGCGCTCACCCAGATCCGAGACCTCATCGCCAACGGAGCGCCGGGCTATCACCTGTACATCCTCAACCGAGCCCGGAGCGCGCTCACCCTCGCCGCCGGCCTGGCAGCCTGACCCTGACAGCATGATCGCAATCCTCGGCGGACTCGGCGCGGCCGTGCTGTGGGCTTCCGCCACCCTGACCTCGTCGCGGGCTGGGCGCTTGATCGGCCCCTCATCGACCGTGGCCTGGATGATGGTCGTAGGAGTCCTGGTGGCCACGCCGCTGGCCCTGCTATCCGGCCCCGTTCCGACCCTGACGCCCGAGCTGGTGATGTGGATGCTGGGCTCCGGCGTGGGGGGAGTCTTGGGCCTCCTGCTGGTCTATCGCGGGCTGAGCATGGGCAAGGTCGGCGTCGTCGCGGCCCTCGCCTCCACCGAAGGCGCCATCGCGGCAGTCCTGTCGGTCGTGGCCGGCGAGCACATGACCATTCCCGTGGCCTTGATGCTTTGCGTCATCGCCGGGGGCGTGGCCACGGTCGCGCTGGCGACCGGAACACCTCAACCCGACGAGGCGGGCCAGGGCCCTGAAGCAGCACGCGGTGCCGGCTCGGAGCGACAGGCCGTCATCCTTGGAGCAATGGCGGCGGTCTGCTTCGGCATCTCCATCTACAGCACGGCCAAGCTCGGCGCGAGCATGACGCCCGTCGCCGCGGTGCTTCCGGTGCGCGTCGTCGGCGCCGTTGGCGTCTTCATCCCGCTCTTGCTGAGCGGGCGTCTCCGTATCACTCGACGGGCCGTGCCCATGGTTCTATTCATCGGTACCGCCGAGGTCTTTGGCAACGCCGCCTACGTCGTCGGCGCCCAGGAGAGCATCGCCATCGCCGCGGTGCTGGCCAGCCAGTTCGCGGCCGTTGCCGCGATCGCGGCCTTCATCCTCTTTCGCGAGCACCTCTCGCTGCACCAGCGATCCGGCGTCGTCGCCATCGCGGTGGGTGTGGCACTGCTCACGTTCTTCCGCGGCTGAGGGTTTTGCCGGGGCGGACGCCTTGGTCAAGGGAGTGCGCCGGCACAACGAAGAACAACAGGGTAATGACGGTGCCGACCACGTCCGACAGCCTCCTCTGGCGGCGGCCGAGCCCCCGAGGCGAACATGGCGCCTGGAGTGGGCGGCTGGGAGCAACGCGACGCCTCTACTGCCCGGGCGCCCTGGCAACAGCCCGATCAGCGTGCGGCTGTCCCGAGCAACGCCCCGATCCCATACGTTGCGACGGCCGCCAAAAGGCCCAGCGCCGCTTGCCTGAAACCCGATCGAACCGGATGGCGGTGAGTGAGGCGACTTACGCCCAACCCGACGAGGAACAACGCTGCCAGCGTCGCGGCGATAGTCAGACCGAAAGCCGCGGTCCCGGACATGAGCAGAAATGGCACCAGGGGCACGGAGGCACCGAGCCCGAACGCGAGGAGCGAGCCCACCGCGGCGTTGATGGGTGAGCCCATAGTCTTCGCGGATAGACCAATCTCTTCCCGAACGAAGGTGTCGAGCGCCCGCTTCGGTTTGGCCAGCAGGCGGCCGACGATGAAGTTCGCGTCGGCTCGTGACAAACCCCTTGACTCGTAGATGTCGACCAGGATGGCCCGTTCCTGCTCGGGCGTGTGCCGAAGCTGCTGGCGCTGGAGGTCGATCTGATAGTCGAGAAGCTCATGCTGGGAGCGCACCGAGATGTACTCGCCTACGGCCATGCTTAAGCTGCCGGCCATAAGTCCCGCGACGCCGGCCAGGACGACCGTGTGGGCGTCGCCGGACGACGCACCGGCGACGCCCATGATCAGGCTCACGTTGGATACCAGTCCGTCAGTCGCGCCGAAGACCGCGGGACGCAGGATGCTGGAGCCCCGAGTCTCGTGGGGAGTCGTCGGGGCAGCGAACAGAGCCTTCGAGGCGGACCGGATGACGTTCGTCACAGCTCGCGGTCCTCGGATCTTCGTCATTGGGAGAGTGTCACACGCTCGGCCTCTTGGGGCCAGGACGTTCCCTTGGAGCTGGCAGGCTGATCGTTGTAGCAGCCATACAGCGTCCTTCGAGGTCCTCGCCCGCAACAGGCTGAGTGCCGTGCCGAGCACGAAATGGGAAGTGGAGCGGGAGACGGGTCTCGAACCCGCGACATTGAGCCTGTAAGGCTTCGGCTTGGAAGGCCTAAGCGGCTATGCGCAGCAGCACCCCTCGTGGAGTGGCGAGCATTTCGTGTCCAGTT
>Ga0182027_10016289_pt1 | contig 10162 bp, 12 predicted proteins | sample 712E1DmetaG_FD_121300 | JGI IMG/M metagenome (GOLD analysis project Ga0182027, IMG submission 121300) | Permafrost microbial communities from Stordalen Mire, Sweden - 712E1D metaG (Illumina Assembly) | ecosystem: Environmental > Terrestrial > Soil > Wetlands > Permafrost | place: Sweden... | reverse complement strand
TGTAAAAACCTTGGAAAACACCATCAAACTTAAACCGGATTACTCAAGCCCTTATTATGCTTTGGGTATTTTCTACCACCAACTGGCAGTGGATACAAAAGGAAAAATCGTAAATGAGGCTTATAATCAAAAAGCCATTGACGTACTTAATCTCATGCTAAAACGTTTTGGACCAAACCAGCAGGTATCGGATGCCATCAAAGCCTGGACAGTAAATCATTAAAATGTTACAAATAGTCACCGCTCCCAACCCTGTCCTTTCTATTAAGGCTAAGCCCGTGACAAGGGTTGATAAAGCAATTCTAAATTTGGTTGAAGAAATGGAAGAATCTTTGGATAAAGCAACGGATCCGATTGGTGTCGGACTTGCCGCTCCGCAGGTTGGTAAAGGTTTAGATCTTTTTATTACCAAACCGACCACAAAATCCCAAATGCTTGTATTTATAAATCCCAAAATTACGGCTAAAAAAACCTTGCAAGCAGAAAAAGACAATAAAAAAACATTTAAACTCGAAGGCTGCTTGTCGCTCGTTAACATTTGGGGCAACGTGCAAAGATCACCGGAAATTACGGTTGAATACCTGGATGAAACAGGAAAAACGCACAAACGGCAGTTCCGAGGATTTATGGCAACCATTATTCAGCATGAAGTTGACCATTTAGACGGCATTTTATTCCCCAAAAGAGTATTGGAACAAAAAGGAACTTTATACCAATCCTCCAAAAACTCCAAAGGCGAAGATGAGTTTGAGGAATTGAAAATTTAGAGAAGTTTAAACTCGATTTTTGTGGTTTGAGAATTTGCGACCTGCGGTTTTGAAAGTCTGATATTCTTACGGTAATACTTCTGAACGACCACTTTATTATAATCGCTGACTTTTTGAATAAATTCTGTTTGACACAAATGATCGTATTCATGTTGAATCACTCTTGCCATAATCCCATCGCAACGCAAGCTGAACTTTTGTCCGTTTCCATCATATGCCCTAACTTCGATTTCTTTCGGACGCAAAACCGGTCCGAAAATACTCCCGTTTCCTAAGCTTCCGCAACCCTCAAAGATTACGCTCATCTTTTTGGACTTATGAACAATTTTTGGATCAACAAATACTCTCAATTTATCCGCCCTGACAAGTTTTCGGGCACCGGTGTTTCGCGGATGCGTTACGAAAACCATGAAATTCTCCCCTATTTGCGGCGCGGCAATGCCGATCAGGTCGGTTTTATACATCGTGTCGGTCAAATCTTTAATGAGTTTTTGAATTTGTGAAGATCTGACGTTTTTGACAAATTTATTCTTCGCTTTTAACTTTGGGTTTCCCGCCTCAATAACTTTTCTGATCATGATTTATTTAACACCAAATAATTCTTCTACTTCTTTAAAGCCCCAGGCAAGCGCATCCTTCCTGCCACGTCCATATGCACCTCCAACGCTACCGATTCCAGCTTGGTGCCTCGCCCGTAAGGCTAGCAAATCCCCAGTTTCCCTTAATGCAGGCCAAAACTTACCATTTTCTCCTATGAGACCTAATCGAAGAAAATCTTGTAAACCATCTTGTTGTCCCGTCAGAAATCTAAACATTCTTACATCTCCAACACTGCGATTTTCCAAATCCGTGAAGTGCTCCACCATCATCCCAAATATTTCGTCCGCGGATCGTACAGATAGCTCACTTGGAGCCGTTTCCGAGTCCGCAGCCACCGGATCGCCGGAGCCACGCCCAGTCTTACTACCCTCATTAAATGCACTACTCATAAGCCTATAATATATCATTTCCAAGAACCATAGTCAAATCCACTCTCCTCTGGATACAACGTTACAGATACTATATACTAAATATTGATATGAAAATAGTTTTCTTCGGCTCTTCCAGATACGTTATTCCGGTAATCAAAAGCTTGCATAGTAATTTTGACCTCCCGCTGGTTGTAACAACCGAGCAAAACAGAATGGATGCTGTTCCTTTTTACTGCATTGCCAAAAAAATTGAATGGGTACTGGTTAAAAAATCCGCAGACCTGATTGCCAATTATCAAATTGAGGGCGCATTAGCTTCAGTTGGTGTTGTTGCCGACTTCGGACTGATACTCCCCGAGCAGACGATGAATATATTTGAATATGGCGTAATCAACATCCACCCCTCTCTCTTGCCAAAATACCGCGGCCCGTCACCTGTCCAAAGCGCCATTCTAAACGGCGACCAAACAACCGGCGTAACCATTATTAAGTTGGATAAATATTTAGACCACGGCCCGGTTATCGCGCAGGTCGAGGAAGAAATCAAACCAAGCGACACCGCTAAAACTCTCTATGAAAGACTTTTTACAATAGGAACAGAGCTTTTAATGAAAACATTAAATAGTTACGAAAATTCACGTGTGATATTTATTCCGCAAAACCATGAACACGCCAGCTTTACTAAACAATTAACCAAAGACGATGGCTATTATGACCTGCAAAGTATTTTTAGCGGGCGGGATTTTTTTGAGAGAATGGTCAGAGCTTATTACCCATGGCCGGGGGTTTGGACTAAAGCGGTTTTAAATGAAAAAGGTGAATCCAAAATTATAAAATTTTTGCCCAACAAAACCATCCAGGTAGAAGGCGGAAACGAAATGCCTTACCGTGATTTCTTAAACGGCTACCCACAGGCTGATTCTGTTCTTGTTAATTTTTTGAAAAAGGAAGTTTAGGCTACAACCGCGGCGACCTGAGGTTCTACTTCAACATGAATTGATTTTTTAAGCGTTCTTTGGCATTTTGTGCAAAGTTTTACTCTTTTTTGAACGCCATTCATCATAATCCTTGCAGAATGCAAGTTTGGTTTAAAGATTTTTCTGGTGCGATTTTTTGCATGGGAAACGTTGTGCCCGTACATTATTCCTTTTCCGCAATTAAAACATTGTGCTGCCATAGATAAAATCCTTGGTTAATAGTATACTAAACAAAAGGAAATTTTACAATGGACTTAGTACTTGGTCTTGTTTCACTCGTCATCTTAGTTTATTCGGCAATCTTACATGAAATTGCCCACGGATTTGTGGCCGAAAAGCTGGGTGACCCCACCGCAAGACTAATGGGAAGATTAACGTTGAACCCCAAAAGCCACATCGATCCTTTTATGAGCATCCTTTTGCCTTTACTTTTGATCATCTCCGGCTCGCCAGTAGTTTTCGGAGCAGCAAAGCCGGTTCCCGTTGATCCCTTTAACTTTCGGGACGGCAGAAAAGATCTGGCAATTGTTGCTTTAGCAGGACCGGCAACCAATGTTTTAATCGCAGTTGCTGCCGCTGTAGCTTTAAAAATTCTGATGATTTTTGCGGCCAGCTCTACTTCCTCATTACTCATTCCCGTTGCCACCTTTTTGGCTTTGATAGTGAGAATGAATTTACTTTTGGCGATTTTTAACTTTATTCCGATTCCACCATTAGACGGCTCAAAGGTTTTTGCTTTGCTTTTGCCGGACAAAGAAGCCGCAGCTTATATGTCTGTCGGAACATTCGGCATTTTGATAATTTTCTTTTTGCTGATGTTTCCAATCGGCGGATTTTCTCTGCAAAGTGTAATGTTTAACCTACTGACCTTCTCCCAACACCTCCTGGGACTGTAAGCTTAAATCTGCAACTGCCTGGACTAAGGAAGCTTCTACCCTTTTCATATCCTGCCATGCCTTTGTTGTCTCAATCTCTGCTAAAACTGCCGGCTTTTCCGTTCTTTGAGAAACTGCCTCTACAACCGAATGGGAATCAGAATCTTCAATCTCCCCGATTAAAAGCAGCAAATGATCTAATCTTCTGCTGCATTCTGCAGACCTATCGGGTTTGGCTGCTATCAATCGCCGCTGCTCTTCTACTATTTCCTTAAGCTTGGGAAGATCGCTTTCCGTCAGAACTTTAGGTGTATATTTTCTCTCAATTATCTGACCTCCAGCATATATAAGCGCGCCCAATCTTTTTACATCTTCTTTGGAAAACTGACTCTCGGGTATCATAAGTCCGGGCTGACTCTCCCAACTCAAACTTGAGCCGTGCTCAACCGGCCATAATGTTAAACGCCTTAAGGATCTATCTTGATCATCCTCCCATTCAATAGTAATTTCTCCGACTTCGCCAGTTTTAGACTCTGCCGTTGCCACATTCAGCGGCCAGGGGCGGGTTGCTTTTTCTCTTCCGAAGACTCCTTGTTCTTTGAGTGTTCCTAAGTTCGTAGTAATTGATTTGTGAGCAGCATCTATTTGTTGATCAATGCTATTTCTCCCCACCAATTCAGCTCCTGAAACTGCGGGCGGAATAGCTCTCCTTGGAAGTTCTGCTCCTCCATCAATACTCATCATTCTAAATTGTACTACAGGATTTAATTAAAGGCAAATAAAATTCGCGTTTCGAAAATCTGCTTTAATATTTAAAGCGTTAAAGCGTGATTTCCAAATCATCCATCGCGGCGGTGGTGTTGGGGAATATTTCTTGAGCTTTTCTTTCGGCTTCTTTTCTGTCTTCTAATGTTAGGAACTGTGCTGAACCAAAATGAGTCAAAACTAACCTTTTAACGCCTGCTTCTTTAGCCAAAGTTGATGCTAGAACAGGATCAAGATGTCCCCACTCTTTATCTTCTGAAAGTTTTTTTGCACCGCACTCCGATATTAAAAGGTCTGCATCTTTAGCAAACTTTATAAGACTGTCTGTAATACCGCAGTCTCCTGTGTAAGCGATTGTTTTATCTTCCAATGTAATTCTGTATCCATGATTACCGTAAGCGTGAAATAATCTTGCTACCGAAATTGGAAAAGGAACAGTGTGCTCGCCTTCCGAAAGCTCATGCAGTCTAACTTCCATCGGCAAGTTATTGATATTCTCCGGCTTTGGCTTATACCCGGATGTGAATGGCGGATTAACTAGAGTGTCGAAGTCTTTTTTTCTTCCTTCTCCGATGTAAACGTCTAATCCTTGTTTAAACTTGAATTTCGCCAAAGTATGCAATCCTGAAACGTGATCTAAGTGAAAGTGAGTTATAAAAAGTGAAATCGGTTTGTCTTCGGTAATGTATTTATCAAGCTTGTAAATACCGTTTCCCGCATCAAAAACAACATACTGATCTTTGCTATCGATTAAAACGCACGGCGTATTGCCGGTCGGAGTTGTATACCATCCATTAGTGCCCAAAAATACAATTTTCATGCCTTTGCAGGAGCGGAAAGATTCGAACTTTCACAAACAATTTTGGAGATTGTTGTGCTACCATTACACTACGCCCCTATAACATTATTATACTGGGAATAAACAAATCTATCAATCGAGGAGAAACAGAAGTTATTTAAGCTTTTCGTTTTCTTTGTGGTCAGTGACTTTTCTACAATGCTTGCAATATTTCTTAAGCAAAAGCTTTTCCAGTGTATTCAGCTTATTTCTGGTCGTGACGTAATTCCTGTTTTTGCAAACAGTGCAGATCAATCCCAAAGTTACTCTGTGTTCTCCCTTTTTAGCCATAATCGGTATTTTAGCAGGTTTTACTCTAAATTTGAAGTGTGAATATTAAGCCGGCTGTGAGAATCGGACTCACGATCTAGTCATTACTCCGCCAACGGGTTCTTTGAGCCTGGAGTGGGGATTGGACCCACGATCTCTTCATTACCAATGAAGTGCTTTACCACTAAGCTATCCAGGCAATGATCTTAAACCATGCAGTTCTTCCATTAACCACTTTTTTAGTTTTATATTGGAAACCTCAAGAATACAAACTCCGTAACGTGATTTCCTGCGATAACTCCCTTTACCTTGAGGTGCAACTTGCACTATTTTACCAAATTTATCTTTAGATATCCTAAGTATTTTCGACCAATATTCTGCAACCTCATTTGGATTACTATCGTTAAAACAGATAAGATAATAATGAATCCTTGAAACTGTTACCTGGTAGTTCTTAACAAGAAACTTTCTAAACAAAAGTATTAATCCCGGATCTGAATTCGCAACTCGCACTTTGCCCTTGGAAACCCTTTCTCCTTCGCCCCAATATATCCCTAGTCCTAATCCATGTAGAAAGTTCTCTTCGGGAGAAATAATCTTTTTAATTCTAAATGGATCTCCACTTGGGTTTCGCTTTAAATAAGTTGCATCACTTCTACTTCTTCTTTTAATTTTGTATTTATTCATCCAATAAACAACTCTATTAACAGAACACCCTAGTCTTGCAGCAATCTCAAACATCGAGCTACCTGACGAATACATATTCTCTAATTCACTCCTTGATACAAAAAGACTATGCATAATAATATAATAGACCTAGTTTTATACTATAATGTATTGAGGGGCATGTCAACGCGGAAATAAATATTCTGTGCTGGGTGAGGGACTCGAACCCCCGCAGCCCTTTCGGGCACCTCGTCTACAGCGAGGTGCGATTGCCACTACGCGAACCCAGCGTTTTACTATTATATCGTCTTCTTATCAAAAATGCTTGCATTTTGAAGAGTAACACCCGACGAAAGGTCAAAGTCCGAATGGACGAAGACCAAAAGTTCGTGGTGTGACGATGAGCCGTCTGTCAGATTTGAACTGACGACCTGCTGTTTACAAAACAGCTGCTCTACCACTGAGCTAAGACGGCTGATACAAGTTTGATTTTATCAAAAATAATACGAAGAGGAAAGCCCCAAGGGCTAAAACAAGAATTATAGATAAATTCGCCTTTGGTATCGAGAGAAGTTGATGTTTCCCCGAACTTATAAATGGGTAAGCTCAATCTGCTTCACTCGGAAACATGATAATTCGCTTTGTCTCCCGAAAATCGGGATACCCCAAGCTCAGTGAACTTGTAGAGGAAAATCTTACCAACTTCCTCTAATACCAAAGAACAATTAAAGTATAAAGGAGTGTTTTCATCAATGTCAACTCCTTGACAAGAGGTGTATAATGGGCACTTTTAGTCATGTCGCAGCCTCAAAAACAATTGTTTCTTCTCCCTTTGAATAATCCCAATTTTCGTCCTGCCCAAACATGTCCATTCTATGATTTGGCCCCAGATAACTCACTGTTTCCGGATCATACCTCATATCCACTCTGTCTGCGCTTCCAATTGGCTGTCCATCAACCTCCATATCTACCGCTTCAGCATATTCAACTGTAACATGATCTTCAACCTTTGGACAATACGCCAACGGATTACTTCTGCCTCTTAAAGCGAAAGTTGTTGCCACTCCTGGAACAATCTGCCATCCCCTGCCGCCCGGGATAAAATACGCTTCATACTTATGATCATCGGCTAAATTATGACCATCCATGCTATGCCCGGCTAACGACTTTCTTGTGGTGGTTGCCCAAAGCTGAACAATCCTCATCTCCCGCAACTTTCCGTCAACATCTACTGCTGCCTGAACTCCTCGATATGGGATAAGCCCCTTGACTCCTTCCAACCAAAAAGGGATTGTTCCTGTTGTTAACTTCGCTTGCCCCGGCGGATGAAGCCGCTTCATCCTATCCGCATCAAATCCGACTCCCGCAACTATAAGCGCCGGGTATCCGTTGATTCTTAAAAGGTCTATGTCTCTTATTATTCCATTCCTGATCATCAGCGCTATTAATTTGGGGTCCCTGATGCGACCGTCTTCCATGTCTGTCATTCCGACTGTCCCTGAGTGAACATTAGCTATCGCAACCTCTCCGATAGATTTTCCTTTTCTTCTTAGCTCTTCCGTAACCCCCTGAACAACCCCGTTTCTAGTTCCGTCCCCTCCGACACTTGCTTCAATCGTTGCGCCTTCTCGTATGCCTTGCGCTCCCAATTCTATTTCCTCACCGGCTGCTTGTGAGAACTTAAAATCTATTGTCCAACTGGAAGGCAAAAAATCTGCTATTTTATGCGCTAAATCCCAAGCTCCTCCATTTCCCGCAGCAGGATTACAGATAAACACTAGCTTTTCTTTTTGTCCCGGCCTTCTCGGAACATAGAGGTTCTCGGCCGCAGGAGTCAAAAGCGGACGTCTTAAAATCATTCGTTCTGCCATTCAGGTTTGAATAATATCAAGACTAACTCTAAGTGTCAATTGATAAGACCTTCCAAAAGTCCTAAACTATTAATATGGCTATTCGGCATTACCATCATCATTACCATTTTAGCTATTTGACCTCGAAAAAACGCCACTTCTCCTCGGTTTTAATCGTTATTGCGGTTTTGACATTAATCTTGCTCGCTTTATTCAACTTTGTTACACCACAAAACACATTGAACTTAAAGCAACTTTCTCCAACCATTATCCTTTTAGCTTCATTTAATACTCTTTTCCGGCTTTTAATCTCTTACGTTTTCGCACTGATTCTGTCTATTCCGATTGCGCTTTTAATCACCAAAACCGAACGTATGGAGCGGATTCTTTTGCCAATTTCCGACATTGTCCAGTCGGTTCCGATTTTGGCCTTTTTTCCAATCGTTGTTTTGGTTTTTATTAAACTCCACGCCACTGAGGGTGCTGTTATATTCATTTTATTTATGGCCATGCTTTTGAATTTGGTTTTTTCAATGATCGGCGGCTTAAAAACTATCCCGAAAGACATTCTTGATGCTGCCAAAATTTTTGAAATCAAAGGCTTTAAAAAACTAAGATACGTTACAATTCCCGCCATTTTCCCATACATTATCACCGGTTCGCTCTTAGCTTGGGCGCAGGGCTGGAGCCTTTTAATTGTCGCTGAAGCTTTGCATAGTTATATTCCCAACGCAACAGTGGGAAACGATCCTTTGGGCCTAGGAAGCCTACTGGTAAACTCCTTTTACCAAGGACAAAACTCCGTATTCTTGGGCGCTTTGATTACCATGATCATTTTAATTACCATAATTAATTTTTTCGTTTGGCAAAAGCTTTTGCACTTGGCAGAAAGGTTTAAATTTGACTAAAATTATTGAATTTAAAGATGTTTCCCGTATTTATAAAACAGCTAAAGTAACTGCTATTGCCGGTGTCAATTTTGAGGTTAATGCCGGCGAGTTTTTCGGACTGATCGGTCCTTCCGGCTGCGGAAAATCAACTATTTTGAGGCTAATCGGCGGAATCGAAGATTCATCCTCGGGAACTATTGAAAAGCCCAAAGAGGTTTCGATGGTTTTTCAATCGGGAGCACTTCTTCCCTGGATGACGGTTGAAGAAAATGTTTCTTTAGTTAATCGCGTAAAAGGGTTGCCAGCACGCGAAATTGAACAGCAAACCACTAAATATTTACAAATGGCTGATTTAGAGGCTTTTCGGTTCCGTTATCCACGGGAACTTTCCGGCGGACAAAGGCAAAGAGTCGGAATTGCCAGAGCTTTAGCGGTTGAACCGAAAGTTTTGCTTCTGGATGAACCATTTTCAGCACTGGATCCGCTTACAACCGATGAATTGCACGAATATCTGCTAAAAATTTGGCAGGAAACCGGCAAAACAATTGTAATGGTTTCGCATTCAATTGAAGAAGCGATTTTCCTCTCCGACCGGATTGTCGTTATGAAACAAGGGTCTATCAAAGAAATTGTAGAGGTTGATTTGAAACGTCCGCGCAACGATGAGTCAAAAGAGTTTCTAAAACTTTTTGACAAAGTGAAGCTAATCCTCGAGGGAAACCAACCATCTTTTGCTTAGAATAAGAAAATCGTTGAAATTAATCCCATGGAAGTGCCGAGGATTGAACCGCCGATAACGTCCGATAACCAGTGTTCTCCTAAGTAAATCCGACTGACAAACATCAATCCGGCAAAAATAATAATTAGACAATAAAGCCATCTTTTTTGAATTTCCGAAAGTTTTTTCAAACGGTAAATTAGAAATATTAAAATTGTTGATACAAATAATGTCCTTGCCAAATGCCCCGATGGATAAGATGATCCCGGTTGGACATAGGATGTTGGAAACTGAAAAGGAATGTCGTACCTAAAAAATAGGTAAGGCGGCCCAGGATGAGTTACGAAAGCTTTTCCATAAAGTTCTAAAAGATGGAAAAACCCAAACAAAAATAGAACAAAAATAAACCTTAATTTACGTAAAAACAACCATAATACAAGCAATATTACACTTACAATTTCAAAGCTTCCAATTAAACTTAGGACGGAGAAAAACAAATCAAAGCGTCTTGGAATTTTGTCCTGAAGCCTAACTGTTGTATTGAAATCTATTTGTGTAAAAATGTTTTTGTGGAC
>Ga0182027_10016287_pt1 | contig 10164 bp, 10 predicted proteins | sample 712E1DmetaG_FD_121300 | JGI IMG/M metagenome (GOLD analysis project Ga0182027, IMG submission 121300) | Permafrost microbial communities from Stordalen Mire, Sweden - 712E1D metaG (Illumina Assembly) | ecosystem: Environmental > Terrestrial > Soil > Wetlands > Permafrost | place: Sweden... | reverse complement strand
TTTATCAACGCCTGCTCGCCAACGGGAAACCCGCTAAAGTCTGTCTCATCGCCGTCATGCGCAAAATGGTCTGTCTGATGAACCGTCTCATCAAAGACCCCGATTTTGTGCTTGCCTGAGAACACCGCTGCTTTGCGTGAGGCAGACTCTTGCGCCTCTTGAGCCTCATGTGGTTATTTTTTCCGAGGTGGCTTTTTACACGAGCGCGCAGAGCGAGCTCCGTTACGGCCGTTGCGCGTGTGGCGTAAGGCCCAGGAACTCCCTCCCGGACTTCGTTGCCGCTCGCGAGGATTTTGACCTAAGGTAGTACAAAAACAGAGTGTTGTGATTACGGCCATTAGCCTGCATTAGCGGTTCATAGCGATCCTACGCCCGGCCCGGGCCGATTACTCTCCTGGCACGCCGTGTCGCTGGCACCAACAGGCGAAAAAGCTGTCCACTTCAGCGTCCTAACCATGAAGTTTGAGTTAAACAACCTGCTGGCGGCAAATCTCGTTGAAGATGCGCCGACCGCGGCAATGATAGTCGCTATGAAGCCCTTTCGATTTCTCCTCGCGATCTTGGTTGAAGTCCTTCTTGTCGCCGCCCCTCTTCGGGCAGCGACATACACAATTGACTCCAGCCGGATTACCACGGAATGGGCCGCAGCCGGCGTGCCCGGTGGCTTTCAGCAGTACCGCCCGGGCGGGGCGGCGGCACGGCCCGTCTTTTCGCATGATGTGGTTTACTACGGAGCCGATGCGACCGGAGTGGCCGACAGCACCAGTGCGTTCTCTGCCGCGATGTCGGCCTGCCCATCCGGTCAGGTGATTTCGATTCCGGCGGGGACGTTCAAGATTGCCGGGAGGATTGTTCCTCACAACAGCAAGACATGGCGCGGGGCGGGCACCGCATCGACGACGATCATGGCCTATGGCGGAGACTCCAACTTCTACAGCAACAGCGAATGGCCGGTGGTGTCGCCAACCCTGACGGTGACGGGCGGAGCAACCGCTGGAAGCACGGTGCTGACGGTGGCTGATGCCAGCACGATCATCGTAGGTCATCAGGTGACTCTATCTCAACTAAATCCATCCACGGTTCATGCCTACACTGCGAATTATGGAGGCGGCCCGAACTGGAACGGACACGGAGCGACCCGACTGAACGCGATAACCTTCATGGTGGTACGAAAAAACAATGCGTTGGATGGCGGAGCCGGCACCATTAAGCTGGATCACGCCCTGCCCATCGACATGAGGGGCACTCCGATGCTCTCAATCTGGGCTCAGTATATTTCTCAGGGGGTGGGGTTTGAGGACATGACGGTTGACTGCACTCACTCTGCGGCTTCCGGCATATTCAATCCAATGCAGGTTGACAGCTGGTGGTTCTACCACGTCAATTTCATCCATCTCTACCGCCGCCCAATCATGTTCATGATCGCCACCAATTGCACGGTGGAGCATTGTGACATGGCCAGCGATCGTGCGCCGGGAGCCGGAGCCAACACGGAGGGATTGGATTTCTACGATGACGTTTGCTGGAGTCTGGTGCAGAACTGCGCGATGAATAACGCGGGATACACGATGATAATGCTGGGCGATTGGGGCGGCGCGTGTGTCGGCAACGTCATCGCCTACAACTATTGCACCAACGAGACCGGAGTAACCTTTGCGCCGGGTGCGGTTGGCGGCAATCATGGGGCACACAACATGTTCAATCTCTGGGAGGGAAACTACGCCCAGAATTACGAATCGGATGGATATTACGGTTCGGATTCCTACTGCACTCTGGCCCGAAATTATTTCTCGGGTCAATATAACCGGGCTACCTATCAGGAGGAGTGCGCCATCGTGCTTGGCCATTGGGCCACGAATTACAACATCTTGGGTAACATTTTGGGCACAGGCTCAGGCTATTCCACGATCTATGAGGCTAGTGGCGGAAGCGCCCAGAATGGGGTGATCTACCGATTGGCCTATCCCACCGCATACAATCGTTCTGCTGGCGGGTCTGGCTCCAATCCCAGCGATCCAACTTATACGGATACCAACGTACCGGCCTCTGCCATCCGTCACGCCAACTACGACTTTGCCACGCCGGGGCAGGTGTTCGTCAGCACAGATCATGACATTCCGAGCAGCTATTATCTATCCTCGAAGCCGGCATGGTTCGGAAACCTGACTTGGCCCGCGTTTGATCCGTCTAATCCCGGCACGCCTACGCCAGCGCAGATTCCTGCCGGCTACCGTTTCACCAACGGGGTCGAGCCGCCGGGTGTTGGGACGACGCAGCCGCCGGCCAACGCGAAGACCCAAATCCAATCGAGTTGAGAGCCGAGACGCGATAGGACCTTGTCTGCTAGTCTGTCCTTCTGGCCTTCTTCGCCCAGACTGGGTCCATGCAGTTGAGGTGGCGCGCGTTTTCCGTAACGCGCCGCTTTGCCGAGGCTGATGGGACGGCGGGTTACGGATAACCCGCCCCACCATTTGGTTTGGATGCCTGAAAGGTAAACGCGGTCCAACTGAATCGGCTTTGGGCTTAGCCAAGGCGGCTTTCGGCAGAGGGGAGTCTGACGCGCTAAATGCGTCAGGCAACGCCCCCTTCACGGGCGCTCCCTAACCGAACCCGTATCTCATTGACACAGGATACGCATTTGATTCGCGGCACGCTTGAAAAAGTCCCGCGCGCGGATTGTCTCCGCTATCTTCCGGACGATCTACTCGATTGGAGATAGATCGTGCCACAGGGAATTCTCGACAACTTCGCTCCTCAGTGCGGCTGCTAGAAGAACCGGCACCAGGCGGTTGAAAGAAGCGCCTTGCGCAAATGCTGGGCCCGATCGCCGCTATCTAGGCACTAATCTTCTTCGGTGCCAGGAAAGCCGTAACTGAACCTAGTAAATGATGCAGCCGCGCGTATCGATATTGATCCCTGCCTACAACGCCGAGCGTTGGCTGGCCGACACCCTCCGGTCGGCCCGGGCGCAAACTTGGCCCCGAAAAGAGATCATCGTCGTCGACGACGGATCGACTGATCGAACACTGTCAGTAGCGCGCCAATTTGCGTCCCGAGAGATCTCTGTCGTCAGCCAATCGAACGCGGGAGCTGCCACGGCCCGAAACACAGCTTTCTCCCTCTGCCAGGGGGATTATATTCAGTGGCTCGATGCGGATGATCTCCTCGCCCCGGACAAGATTGCCAAACAGATCGAAGCGCTCGAACGCCGGGCAAGCAGTCGCACGCTTCTTTCTTCCGCCTGGGGAAGTTTTGGGTACCGGGTCTCCCATGCCGAGTTTCGCCCCACGGCGCTGTGGTGCGATCTGTCTCCCACGGAATGGCTTTTGCGCAAGCTCGCCCAAAGCTCCTACTTAATGAATGCCTGCTGGTTGGTCAGTCGCGAATTGTCGAACGCCGCCGGACCTTGGGACACCCGCTTGTCCCTCGATGATGATGGGGAGTATTTTTGCCGCGTCCTCCTCGGCAGCGACGGAGTGCGCTTTGTGCCGGAGGCGAAGACCTACTACCGGCGGGCCAGTTTCGGGAGTCTGAGCAATGTCGGCCGGTCGGGGAGAAAACTGGAATCGCAGCTCCGGTCGAGCCGGCTGCAGATCAAATACCTCCGCGCGCTGGAGGACAGCAAACGGACCCGGGCGGCCGGCGTTAAGGAACTGCAGCAGTCGTTGATCTATTTCCATCCTGAGCGGCCGGATTTGGTGGCACAGATGGACCAGCTGGCCGCGGAACTCGGAGGGCGGCTCGAGCGCCCCCGCCTGCAATGGATATACGCGTGGCTGCAAAAGCTGTTCGGCTGGCGGGTGGCCAAGCGCGCGCAGTTCCTTTTTCCCATGCTGAAGCACTCTCTGCTCCGGTCCTGGGACAAAGCGCTCTATCGGCTGGAGAGGCGCAGCCCCGCCGGCGATCACATATAATCCACAACCCCATGAAGGAATAGCATGACTCCGCGGGTTTCAATCTGCGTGCCGAACCTCAACTTTCCCGTGTCCAGTTTCCCGAGGACAGGTCACAAAGCTTCGTATCATGCAAAATCTCTGGTGAACCGAAGCCACGCCCCGACCAAAATGACGTCCTCCCCTCTTAGGCCTATTCCGCCAGAATCCGCCATCCTATCAGCGGATTCCAGAGTGGCCCGCTTGATCGCCCGGTCCGTACGCAGCACATGGCACTCGCGCGTGTGTTCGCCCAAGACCGTGAGCATCCGTAACGCGCCGCCGCACACCGTGGCCTCGGCGATGAAGTCTCACGTCCAAACATCGCCACGATGCGTCGCCTTTGTCGGCAGCCCCGGCAAATGGTCCCGACGCGCGAGCTTGCGCTTGGTCCGGGGCACCCGCAAGCCCTCCCCCCGCCACAGCCGCTGCACCTGCCGCTGGCCGATCCACTAGCCTTCTCGCCGAAGCAGCGCGGCGATCCGACGGTAGCCATACCGCAAGGTGTGCCTAAGACTACGCGTGCAGGCGTGCCACCATCTGCTGCTGCCGGTCGCTCCGTTGCCTGCCTTGCTACCAGAAGTTCGCCCGCGATAGCCGCAAGATCCGGCAGCCCGTCTGTTACGACGGCCGTCGCCATCTGCTCCTTGTGCCCCGGGTTCATAATTTTTCCCGACGACATACTCCTGCACCCGCTTCGCCAGCAGGGCCTCGGCCAGTATCTTCTCCAACCTGCTGTCTTCCCGCTCCAGTTCCTTCAGCCGCTTCGCCTCGTTGAGGTCCATCCGCCCGAATCGTTTCTTCCAACGGTGGAGCGTGGCCTCCGAGATGTTTTTCTCCTGGCATAGCTCCACGATGCTCTTGCTCGTAGCTGCATCCTGCAGAATCCGGATCTTCTCCTCGGTCGTGAATCGTTTCCCTTTCATCGTCTGGTCCTTTTCTGGGCCCAGATTATCGCACTAGTGTAGTGTCTCGCTGATAGGATGACAAAATAAGTTACTGGTTATCAATAACAAGGCCTCTGAAAGTCGATAACGTTAATTGCAAATCACTACACTAGCGAATCATGCCTGCTTTTCCCCAAACAAGCGATCGTCCGCCCCGAACATGAAGACAGCGATAGTAATACCCTTTTACAACGGAGATGATTGTATACGCAGTTGTCTGACATCGATCGCGAACAGTTCAGAACCAGGCCTTGCCGTCTACTTGGTCAACAATAGCGACAAACCGACCGACATTCACCGTATAGCCGAGGAGTTTTCCGACACAACGGTGGTGGATACAAAACCCAATATTGGCTATGGACCCGCCAACAATGTAGGCGCTGCTGTCGCAATATCCCGAGGCGCGGAGGTGATAATCAGCATAAACCAGGATGCAATCTTGGACAGCCACTGCGCGACCGAACTCCTACGTCCATTCTATCTTGACAATCAAACAGGGGTTGTGACTCCGATATTGTATACTTATGACTTTGGCCATATAGAGGACTGTTTTCTACGGTGGTACATCGCTCAATGTTCCGATGTATTGTATGATGCACTTAAGGGAGAGCTGAAGGATCACTACCGAATTAAGATCGCCAGCGGCGCTTGTTTCGCCATCAGGTGCGAAATCATCAAGCGATATGGTTTCTTCGATGAGTTATATTTTATGTATGGTGAAGATGACGATTTATGCCGGAGGATCGGGTACACCGACTATCGAATTGTCATTGCCCTCAGGGCACGAATGGCGCATAGGCATAGCAACTCGGATGTCAATCCAGACAAACGACTCCAGATCGAGTATTGGAAAAGAAGTTCTCAAGTGGTGTTCGAGCTTAAGGACCTCAATCACGGATTATTCTACAACTTTGCGAAAATTGTTGCGCACTCCGTCTTTGATTGTTCTAGAAACATTCTGAGGTTCAACTTGAAGGCATGCGTCATGTTCTTCTGGAGCGACATCAAATCACTGGTGAAGATCGCTGGGATACTCAGGAGTCGAAAGCGGGAGATAGAGATCAAGAACGAGCGATCGCGCGCAGCTGCGGCGTTAGATTGAATTCCTTCAAGTAGAGACCCTGATCCATGAAAGGTGAACTCGATGGAATCACGTTGTTGCGCTATGCGCACATTTACCGGAGCCGAACCTCCGGAGGCGCTGAACAGTATCTCTGGCAGCTCAACGATGGATTGTTGGCCAGAAGCGAAGTGACGATTTTGCAGATGCATCTGGCCACCAACCAGGAGGATAGCTCCAAAATCGAGATCGAGGCGTGCGGATGCGGGCAGATCATTTGGATTCCCGTTTATCTTTACCACGAGGAGCGTTCGGTACGTTCTTTGCCGAGCAGGTTTAGGCGGTTGATGCCGAAGCGGACCGGCCATGAGCGCAAAACCTGGCGACAGGGTATCGGCGCTCGAGAGCGTGAGGCGCATTCTTCCTCTGTGTCCTCGGTTCGGACTTCTCCGTGACTTCTGCGGCAAAAATTCCTCATCCACATTCGCCCTTTGACCTCTTTTCACTCTGCGCCCAGCCGGTCTTCATGCAGAGCAGCCGGATTGCACGCCTTGTTCGACGCCCGCCCACTGTATCGCTATCGGCGGATCGCGGCCCTGTTGCGGCAGGAAGGCTGGCGGGCGGGCAAGCGCAGGGTGCAACCCTTGCGGCGGACGGAGGGACTGCGTGCGCCGCCGACCAACCGAAGGCTCGTGCGCCGCGTGCACTCGACGGGCCTGCCAACGAAGGCGACGTATCGCGGCCATGTTTGGACGTGGGACTTCATTGCCGACGCCACGGCCTATGCCAAACGCCAGGCGCGGGAACGCTTCCGACGCCGGGCCGCGATCGAGCCGCGCATTGGCCATCTCAAAAGCGACTTTCGGCTCAGTCGCAACTTCCTGCGCGGCGTCCAAGGCGACGCGATCAACTTACTGCTCGCCGCGACCGCCGCGAACCTGCGGCTGTGGCTGCGCCGCGCTTCGGCGTGCCTTGATGCGATCCTCGCCAGGATCTTCATCGCGCTGCGGACGCTTCTCCTTTCCGTTGGCCTGCGCCCGCAGACTAGTTTTTAAGGGACGACTACCTGAGCTTGGCGGTGGAATCCATTCTACTCCAGGATTACGCCGACTTTGTTTATTTAACTAACGGCGTCAGCAACGGTCTTTCAGGCGAGCGTAAAATCGGATTTTTGAGGAGATGGTTTAGGAGGACGACAAGCTTCCGCATGACGGCGGTGAGCGCTACTTTCTTAGGCTTACCCGCGACGACGAGCCGTTGATAAGACGCCTTCAGGATCGGGTTGAAGCGAGCCGCCACGATGGCGGCCATGTAGAGTACGCGGCGCACCTTGACCCGGCCGCCGCGGATGGTTCGCCGTCCCCGGTGTTCGCCGCTGTCGCGGTTGTAGGGCGCGACCCCAGCCAGGGCTCCGGATTCATTAGGACTGAGCGTGCCCAATTCGGGCAGCTCGGCCAACAGGGTTGAAGCGGTCACCGGTCCGATGCCCTTCACCTGCTGCAGGCGTTCGCTCTGTCCCTTGAGCGCGTCGTCATCGGCGATCTGCGCCTCGATCAACTGCTCGATCTGCTGACCCCTTTTAGCTCCCTTCCCGTCCGAAAATGATCGCGCTTGCCCTGGCTGCCAGTGATGTTCTTTCCTTTGATATGACCAGCCCGGCCGTTCAAAATTCTGAAGTTCAACCTTTGCCTCCAGCACACGAATTAAATGCCTCGATTGATAATTGAAGCCGGTCGCGCAGAACGCCAATACTGGCGTGACCTTTGGCGCTATCGGGAGCTGTTTTACTTTCTCGCCTGGCGCGACTTGCTTATCCGCTACAAGCAGACGGTTGTCGGCGTGGCGTGGTCGGTCATCCGCCCGTTTCTGACCATGGTCGTGCTCACGGTGGTCTTTGGGAAGTTTGGCAAGATGCCTTCCGGCGGCGTCCCCTACCCGATTCTGGTTTTTTGTGGCATGCTCCCCTGGCAGTTCTTCTCTACGGCCCTGTCCGAAAGCGGCAACAGCCTCGTCGGCAATTCGAACCTGATCTCCAAGGTCTATTTTCCCCGGCTGGTGGTGCCGGCCAGCAGCGTCATCACCAGCTTCGTCGACTTCTTGATCTCGGCCGCGTTCCTGGTGGTCCTGATGGCTTGGTACCGCTATCTCCCTTCTCCCAACTGCGCGCTGCTTCCCCTGTTCGTAGTGCTTGCGTTTGCGGCGTCTTTCGGCGCGGGTTTGTGGATCGCGGCCTTAATGGTGGAGTACCGCGACTTCCGGTTCATCGTGCCGTTCATCGTGCAATTCGGGCTCTATCTCTCGCCCGTAGGTTTCTACAGCAGTGTTGTTCCGGAGAAATGGCGGCTGCTCTATTCCCTCAATCCCATGGTGGGCGTCATCGACGGTTTCCGCTGGTGTATCTTGGGCGGCCAGCACCTCATTTACTGGCCGGGATTGGCGGTTTCCGTCGTCGGAGTGATCGTTTTGGTTGCGACCGGCATTTGGTATTTCCGCCGAACAGAGCGGACTTTTGCGGATGTTATCTGATGGCAAACGCTGAAAACTGACACGCTGAAATTCTGAAAGAACAAACCCCAATGCTATTGCAGTTTTTAGCGTTTCCGAGTTTCCGTAATTTTATCTTGTTATGCGATTGAGTGAAGAATTGCGCGGGCGAACCAAAAACTATGCTTCGGGCATCATCCGATTTTATGTGAAATTGCCCAGAGAGCGTGAAGAGGTGCGGGTGTTGGGCAAACAATTGATTCGCTCCGGCACCTCGGTCGCCGCACACGCGCTTGGCCTGTGAAATAGGATGATGATCTACGTCTATGTGCTTTCCTCGACAAAAGACGACCAACTTTATACTGGGTGCACCCGTGATTTGCGCACTAGGATTGCCCTGCATAATGCCGGCAAGGTTCCATCAACTGCGAACCGGCACCCATTAAAATTGATTTATTACGAGGCTTGCTTGAATGAACAAGATGCTTTCCGACGGGAAAAATATCTAAAAACCACTTATGGCAAGCGTTACCTTAAGATTCGATGCCACAATTATTTCACAGGCTGAAAAGCCTCGCGGGCACGTTCGGATGCCGAATTCTGCTCCAAGCTGGACGGGCTTCTCCAAGAAGCCGATGAAAGCCAATTGTGGGTGGAGTTGTTACGCGACGATTGCGGCATCGCGGGTGATCCCACCGGACAACTGTTAAGGGAAACCAATGAGCTCCTCGCAATATTCACCACCATGGTATCCAAGCTCCGGAAACGCGGAGATTGATTTCAGCTTTTCAGCGTTTTAGTTTTTCAACATTTCTTTTCATGTCCGAGCCAATCATCACCGTCGAAAACCTCAGTAAGCGCTACATCATCGGCCACCAGCGCTCCAAGGACGACGGTTTGCGCCACGTCATCGAGGAAGCGGTGCGAGCTCCGCTCAAGTGGCTTCGTTTCCGCCGGGAACAGAAGAAACAGCAGCGCGAGGAATTCTGGGCGCTGAAGGACGTCTCCTTTGAGGTAAAGCAGGGCGAAGTATTGGGTATCATCGGCCGGAATGGCGCCGGGAAGAGCACGTTGTTGAAAATCCTCAGTCGGATCACCGAACCGACCACAGGACGGATCCAGATCGACGGTCGCGTGGCCAGCCTGCTGGAGGTCGGCACCGGCTTCCATCAGGAACTAACCGGGCGGGAAAACATCTTCCTGAACGGCGCCATCCTCGGGATGAGCCGCATCGAGATCAAACGGAAGTTCGACGAAATCGTGGCATTCTCCGAGATCGAGAAGTTCCTCGACACGCCAGTCAAGCGCTACTCCAGCGGCATGTATGTGCGGCTGGCCTTTGCGGTGGCGGCGCACCTGGAACCGGAGATCCTGATCGTCGACGAGGTGCTGGCCGTTGGAGACGGCGAATTCCAAAAGAAGTGCTTGGGCAAAATGGGACAGGTCTCACGCGAAGGCCGGACGATTCTTTTTGTCAGCCACAATCTGGAGGCTGTCCGAAAGCTCTGCACTCGCGGAGTTCTTCTTCAGGACGGACGGGTTGTGCTGGACGGATCCACCGACCGTGTTATCGCCAGATATATCAATTCCGACACGTCGCTGAGAAACAATTTCCAGATCTCGTCGCCCATCGACAAGAACGCTCCCGCTTATGCGACAAACCTAACGATTGAAGATCCGGCGGGATTGCCGGCGAACGGTTTCGCGGTCGGCCAGCCCTGGCAAATCCGGGTATCATTCA
>Ga0182027_10016286_pt1 | contig 10164 bp, 7 predicted proteins | sample 712E1DmetaG_FD_121300 | JGI IMG/M metagenome (GOLD analysis project Ga0182027, IMG submission 121300) | Permafrost microbial communities from Stordalen Mire, Sweden - 712E1D metaG (Illumina Assembly) | ecosystem: Environmental > Terrestrial > Soil > Wetlands > Permafrost | place: Sweden... | reverse complement strand
TAATAACGATTTGTACCCATATTCTAACTCCCTTCCTTTATTATAAAAACGAGTTTCAATCAATTTCGAACTTTTCATTTTTGTCAAATTAAAAAGATTTTTGTCAAAATTATATACATATACAAATTGATATAGAGCAGAATTGGACAAGAATATCTTGACAAAGAAAGAACGCTCACCTATACTTAGTGGAAAATATCAATAAATAGAGCTTGATTAAAGCCGAGAGGTACGGGGTCTCAGGTTTAAAGTGAAAAAAGGGAGAATGTTTAGAAATGGCATTTCTTGAAGAACCGATAAAGGGCGTAAAAATTGTCAAAAATTACATAAACGGGGAATGGGTTGAATCTAAAGGTAATATAGTCGATGTGGTCAATCCGGCTAACCTGAAGACCATCGGCAAAGTACCCATCTCCACCAAAGAAGAATTTAATGATGCGGTCGTCGCTGCGAAAAAGGCTTTTCCTGATTGGAGGAGAACCACACCACTGGCCAGGTCAAGACTCTTCTTTCGGTTGAAAGAGCTGGTAGAAGAAAATTTTGAAGAAATTAGCCGGATTCAGACTCAGGAACACGGCAAGTGTATCGACGAGTCCAGAGGAGAGACCAGGCGCGGTATTGAAAACGTAGAGGTAGCCTGCGGTATCCCCACCCTAATGCAGGGATATTATTCAGAGGATATTGCCACTGGCATGGACGAGTGGGAAATTCCAACGCCTTTAGGGATTTTTGGCATCATTAGTCCCTTTAACTTTCCATGGATGATTCCTTTATGGTCTGCCCCCTATGCTGTAGCCACGGGCAATTGCGTAATAATAAAACCCTCCAGCGAAGTTCCGCTTAGTCAGATGAAACTGGCCGAACTTGTTGAAGAAGCTGGGTTTCCACCCGGTGTTTGGAACGTCGTAAATGGCGGGCGTACAGTGGTCAATACGATGCTAGAGCACAAAGATATTGCAGGAATAACTTTTGTCGGTTCCACACCCGTAGGAAGAGATGTAATTTATAGAAAATGCGGTGAGACGGGCAAGAGGGTCATTGCTCAGTGTGGTGCAAAAAACTTCATGACTATTATGCCTGATTGCGACGTAGACCACACCATTGCTGCTATGATGACTTCTTTCTTTGGCAATGCCGGCCAAAGGTGCTTAGCCGCGGCTAATGCCGTCATCGTCGGTAATGATGACAAATTTTACAAAACCTTTATGGAGAAAGTTATTGCTCGAGCTTCAAAGATGAAGGTCGGTTACGGACTAGACGAATCCATTCAAATGGGCCCGATACGCGACATTGAAAAGAAAAAAAATATTCTGCGCTATATAGAATCAGGCATAGGAGAGGGTGCCAAAATGGTTCTTGATGGTAGAAAACCGGACATAATCGGAGGTTATCCAGATGACTGCTTCCTTGGGCCGACTATTTTCGAAAATGTTACACCCAATATGAAAATAGGCGCTGAAGAAATTTTCGGCCCAGTGATGAGCATTATTCGGGTGAAGAACCTTGATGAGGCAATAGCAATCAGTAACGCTAACCCATTCGGTAACGGACATTCTATTTTTACGACCCAAGGGAAAAGTGCTAGAGAGTTCCAATATAACATTGCTAGTGGCAATGTAGGAATAAATGTCGGCATTACTGCTCCTGTTGCGTTCTTCCCTTTTAGCGGAGCGAAGGATTCATTCTTCGGAACACTTCACACTCAGGGTAAAGAAGCTATCCGTTTCTTCACCGAAAGCAAAGTAGTTATTCAACGGTGGTTTTGAAAGGCGGACAAAGAGAAATTGAAAGCTTCTAAAGGAAATGATAATGGAAGAAACACTCTGAATTTAGCGTAGAAAGACACATAATATAATTAAATAAAAAGGAGAACAAAAGTGAAGAACAAGGTTGTTTGGTTAGGATTCAGTTTATTGTTTGTGACTGCCATGCTACTTGCATCTTGTAGCAAATCGACCTCGACCTCGACCTCGACCCCGGCATCGACCTCGACCTCAACGCCGACCTTCACCTCGACTTCAACGCCGACCTCGACATCGACATCGGCCACGACAGTGACCACGACATCGACCACGACATCGACTCCAATAGCAACGGGAGCGCCGCAATATGGCGGGACGATCACCCTTCCGATTACGGCGGATCCCCCTGTGTGGGATATGGTTAGCTACAACCAGGGCGATGGTACCGGCACAGTAGGGGATACTCTCGGGCTCATTTACGATGGGTTGGCAGGATTTGACTTATCTGTAGAACCCAATACATGGAACTTTTTTACCTCGTACGTTCCTGCAAAATACAGCGCCGGTAGGCTGGCTCAAAGTTGGGAGATAGCGCCGGATTGGACGTCTTATACCTTCCACATACGTCCAGGGGTGTCCTGGCAGAATATCGCCCCGTTAAATGGCCGGGAATTCACTGCTGCCGATGTAGTGTACAACTATAGTCGAGACTTGGGCTTAAATGGTTTTCCCAAGCCCGCATATTTTCCGACGGCAAATTATTCGAATATAGTATCCGTGAAAGCCACTGATAAATACACGGTTGTTTTCGGTACGAATCAACCATCAAGTGCAATGTTAAGCATTCTTCTTGATTCCGGTTCTACCAACTCCGAACAGGCCCAAGAAGCGGTCACGCAATGGGGTAATCTTAATGATTGGAGACATCAGATAGGCACCGGGCCATTTATGATAACAGATGACGTATCCGGCAGTTCTGTATCTTTTGTCAAAAACCCGAACTACTTTATGTATGACTGGAAATACCCACAGAATAAGCTGCCTTATGCTGACAAGTTTAATTTGCTCGTTATAGTTGATCCGGCTACGACGATCGCGGCACTACGTACGGGTAAGATAGATTTGTATACGAATATTGCCTTCCAGCAGGTAGCAACCATAAAGAAGACAAATCCTGACCTGCTGCAGATAACCAGGCCGTTTAATGGTGATGCTCTGTGGATGATGGTTGACCAGAAGCCTTTTAATGACATCAATGTCCGAAAGGCGATGCAGATGTCTATCGACCTCAATACAATCGCCCAGACCCTCTATGGCGGGACCGTTTCAGGGACACCGGCGGGGCTAGTGGGACAACAAGGGTATTATGTTCCATATGCGCAATGGCCTCAAGCCGTTAAAGACGGCTACACCTATAACGTGGCAGGAGCCAAGCAGCTTCTAGCTGCTGCCGGATATCCCACTGGTTTCTCCTGCACTGCTGTGGTAGCGAATAACTATGACTTGGATCTGGTCCAAATATTTAAATCATACTTAGCTGCTATTGGCGTTAATATGACGGTTAATGTAATGAACCCGACAGCTTTTACTACTTATATCACTGCCGGGCTGCAGCAAATGTGCTTCTATACCGGGTGGAATGGTACGTTTCCGCCAATAAACGCCCTTAATAGCGATTACTCTCAACACTATAGGTCCACATACGGCCATATCAACGATCCGGCATTTGACGCTATCATGAACCAGCTGAAAGCCAGCATTGACGAAAACCAATCAATGCAACTGTCACAACAAGCAGACATGTACGGCATCACAATGCAATGGCGGGTAATGTCGTTGCCAAAGGTGGCTATGGACCTCTATCAGCCAGGGTTCCACGGTTACCAGGGCGAACAAAGATTTCTATATACAACTGGCGCAGAAATGTGGATAGACCAGAAATAAATGGAATCCATGGGACATTAGAAGCAAACTTTATATATGTATTTAGATGGCATTCTCCTGGTGGAGGCGAGTGCTTAATATTTAATAAACGTTGGAGGTTATCCGAAATTGGGGAAGACCATTATTGAAAAAATTTTAGCCAAGGCGGCAGGCAAATCAGAGGTGTCTCCGGGCGAGTACGTTGAAGCCAAACCCACGGCCAGGTTTGTTCTTTTAGGGACCGACATGGGTCCACGTATGCCTGCAGCTTTCAAGAGTATGGGCTGGGATAAACTGTGGAATCCCAAAAAATTAATACTTGCTCCAGAACACTGCGGGTCTTATACGAGGGTTGGCGCTGAATTTACTAACAGGCAGTCTCATGTTACAACTGTTCAGTGGGCGAGAAAATTGGGGGTTCCTGATGAAAATATCCTCGAGTTGGGGAGGATCGGTAATTGTCATCATATTGCGGTAGAGAAAGGATGGGCGCTGCCAGGAAGTGTCTATCTTTCTGGCCCTGACGGCCACAGCATAACCGTTGGTGGCGTCGGCTGCTTCGGGAGTTGCCTTTCCGCTGGAGCGACGTCCTTTATGCGAAGCGGCTGGACGTGGTTCCGTGTGCCGGAGAGCATCAAATTCAACATCACGGGGAAATTGAGGGATGGTATCATGGGCAGAGATGTCTATGAGTACATATTGGGGCAGATTGGCCCGGCGGGAGCAATCTACCAGGTCATGGAGATGGTTGGCCCGGTGATAGATGAAATGAGCATCGATGGGCGGTTGTCAATGGCTTGCCTGGCAATGTTTACCGGCGCAAAGACAATGATGGTTAATCCCGACCAGAAGGTTATAGACTGGTTTAAGGCAAGGACTAACGAGCCTTTCGAGCCTCAAGTAAGCGATCCAGACGCCAAGTATATCAAAACCTATACGTTCGACGGCTCAAAGATCGAGCCCCAGGTGGTCATACCCCCCCACCGTCATATTGTGAAAAACGTATCGGAGACTGTAGGGGTACCAGTAACCAATGCCTTCATTGGATCATGCGCCAGCGGCCGTGACGAGGACATGATAATGGCGGCCCGAATTCTGAAGGGCAGAAAAGTACATCCCAAGGTCATGTTCAACATCACTCCAGGTTCCAGTGCTGCCATGCAGAGAATGAGCGAACAAGGCGTACTCGCGACTCTGATCGAGGCAGGAGTCTTTATTTGCGCACCGGGCTGTGGCATGTGCCCGGGGTTCTATACCCCGCTGGCTGAAAACGAAGTTTGCATCACGTCCAGCACAACCAACTACCCGGGCCGGATGGGTGACGAGAGCGCTCAGGTCTATCTGGGAAGTCCTGCGACTGTTGCCGCATCGGCGATAGAAGGCAAAATAACAGATCCGAGAAAGTATCTTTAAGGAGTATAAGGAAATAAATGGCGCTAAAGTTTAAGGGCAAGGTCTGGGTTTTCGGAGACAATTTGGATGTTGACAACGAGTTATTCCCATTCCGGAAAGGGGATTCAGGAGAAATCAAACCTAGTGAGTTCGGGCAATGGGTTATGACGAATGTAGATCCCGATTTCCCGAGGAAGGCAAAGAAGGGCGATATCGTGATGACCGGCACGAACATGGGTTGCGGCCATGACCACGCAGAAGCCATAAAAGGATTTCTTCAACTTGGAATATCTATGGTCATATCAGAGTCATTTAACAGGAACTGGTTAAGGAACGCGATATATCTGGGCCTTCCAATCGTCGAGTACCCGGGGATAAAGAAGATGGTGAAGGAGGGCGACGTGCTTGAGGTTGACCTTCACACCGGAGAGATAAAAAACATCACCAGTAAACAAACCATTAAGTTCACCCCACTCCCGGAATTTCTTCTTGATATCCTCGAGGCGAAGGGTATTGACCGCTACACTGACAACCAGGTCAAGGCCGGAAAGATATAAAAGTAGTTAAGGTCAAAAAGCAAATAACAAAGGTGAATAATAAATAACGATAGCAGGAGTTTAAATGAAAAAGACAACTATGCTGCGCAAGCTGCTGCAGGAGCCGGGGCTCCTGATTGTACCGGGTGCATATGATTGTATCTCTGCGAAGATCGCCGAGGCGGTAGGATTCAAAGCGATTTTCCAGAGCGGGGATGGCATCCGCGCTTCCCAACTTGGTATGCCTGACATCGGCATAGCCAGCGCAACTGAAGTCGTAAACTGTGCCAAATATATGGCGAATTATGTCAAAATACCGCTCATCGTAGATGCGGATGATTGCTATGGTGGGGCGTTGGCTGCTTACCGCACCACGCAGGAATTTATCAGAGTCGGAGTTGCCGGGATGTTTATCGATGACCAAAAACATCCCACCAAATGCCCTTTCATGGGCATCCAAGAAGTCCTTTCCAGAGATGAGTATTTCGGCAAAATCGGGGCTGTTCTGGAGGCACGGAATAAGGAGGATAAAGACTTTCTTATCGTCGCCAGGATCGATGCCGCTGCAACCCTGGGAGATGAAGAGTTGCTGGCGAGGGCAAAAGGCTGTGTAAAACTAGGAGTAGATGTGATACTCCCTCATGCGATTCCGGCCGACGCGAAATTCAAAGAAAGGGGTAAAGAGACTATAAAGCAGCTTTACAAGAATATCGGAGCACCGGAAGTAATGATTTGGGGCATGGGGCCATTTGAGTTTACCGCCAAAGACTACGAGGACGTTGGGGCCAAGATGTGGGTACCTGGGTCACCAATGGGTCCCGTTTCAAAAACACTATTTGATTGCTACACAAGTCTCCATGACACGGGTACACTCGCGACTTACACGCATCCGGCAGGAACCTACAGGCATTACTTAGACAAACTTAAAGGATTAGAGTTCTGGATGGAACTAGAAAAAAAATACGTCGTCCAGAAATAGCGTCCAAAACCAAGTTTCGATCAGGAATTATATTCTTGAATCAAATGTCAAAAGGGGTAGAATAGGGGCAGGCGAAAGACGATTGGTTGATTACATCCCAATCCGGCAATTAGCCTGCTCCTGGACTAAGTAGTATGGATAAAGAATAAGTAACTACTACGATCAGTGTAGATGCAGTGAAAGAAAAGTGGAACTGATGACAATTGAATTACCCCAAGTTTCTTGGTCTGGACTTAATGGACACGAGAATATTTACTAAAACATTAAGGGGGACTTTTATGGAAGAAACTTCTCCATATTTGGAAGGGATTGGTCACGGCAAAATTGGACGGATTGTCGTGGGAAAATTTAAAATAGGCGTTGACTTACTGGAAGGAATTGAGGAACTTGCCAAAGCTGAAAGCATCAGAACCGGAGTGATTCTTTCAGGCATTGGAGCTTTGGAGAAAGGAGTCTTCAGAAACGCTAAAGTTATCCCACCCAGTTACAAAATGGAGGATAAATACCGCCTATTTGTGGATGTTGAGAAACCGCTGGAACTTGTTTCGCTCAGCGGATGGATAGCAACATCAAGCGATGGCAACTTTAATATACATGCACATTTCTTAACAACTACGGTAGTTGACGATAAGATTGTAAGTTTAGGAGGCCATCTCACCAAAGGAACAATAACGTCGATTAAGGTGGTCGTAGTTATCGGAGAGATTGTGGATACAAATATCAACGCAGCATTGGACCCGACAATCAATCAAGTCAACCTGGATTTTGGGGATCAGTATCATTCGTCGCGTAATTTTAACAAATGATAAGCTAACTCAGGAGTTTTAAGAAATGGAAATCAGGGTGGGTTTTATCGGACTTGGAGAAATGGGCAAATGGATGGCCCTAAATGTGAAGAAGGCCGGTTTTCCGCTGATTGTGTATGATTTGAGGCCTGATGTAGTAAAAGAGCTAACTGAGAAAGGTGCAGTAGCCGCATTAAATCCGGCTGATGTTGCTGAAAAGGCTGATTGTATAATGATGAGCCTGCCCGATACAAGGGTAGTGGAGAACGTAATTTGGGGAGATAATGGACTAGTACATGGATTGTCCTCCAGCTCTATTCTGGTAGACCTTAGCACTATCAATTACACTACAACAGTGGGCATAGAAAAAAGGTTGGGGCTCAAAGGGGTTAAATATATTGACGCTCCGGTTTCCGGGCAGGAGCAACGCGCTAAAGATGGAACGTTGACTGTCATGGCCGGGGGTGATTACGATACTCTACAAAAAATCAAGCCTGTCCTTAATTCTATCGGAAATAACGTGGTTTATATGGGGAAAAGCGGAAATGGTCAATTAGCGAAGTTGGTAAATCAGCTTTTTTACAATATAAGTTGCGCTGCCCTTGCCGAACTTTTGCCGATGGCGGTCAAAATGGGGCTAGATCCAGAAGACATATTCCGTGTCGTGTCATCCGGTACGGGACAAACTTATGCTCTCAACTTTTTTACTCCCTATATTATGAATAATGATTTCAAACCGGGTTACCCGTTGAAAAGTGCGTATAAAGATATGATAAGCGCTGCTGAAATAAGCGCAGAGGAGAACATTCCTCTGCCGGTTTTCTTCGCAGCCTTTCACACGTATCAGTTAGCACTACTTGATGGCTATGGAGCGCAGAACAAAGGGGCGATGATAAAAGTGTGGGAAAAACGCCTTGGCGTCGAGGTTCGAAAACGGAAATCTTGAAAGATATTAACTTAAGCGATCAGTTTGTTCGGGACAATAAAGAGGTAAAGGCAAGGTTATATTTTGCGTCTGAAACCTCTTGGTAGAGAAACTCTAGTAATAGAACGAGAAGTTAACACATATCAAATATCATTTTAAGATATTAATTACCAATCCGGATTTGAAGGAGGTAGGATAATAGTCTAGGTACACATAAGACGGGCTTCAAAAATTACGAGAAGCCTCCCGCAAGTAAATCCGGAGTTAAACATCAATAATAAAACTTTTGTAATATTTAGGGAAACAAGATGCCATACGGGTACAATGGGAAAATCCTGAGGGTTAATCTAACTGAAGGGAAAGTGGCAAGTGAGGAATTGCCGGAAGCATTCTATCGACTTTACTTCGGTGGAGAAGGAATGATAGCATACTACCTGTTGAAAGAAGTATCTGCGGCTATAGATCCACTTGGTCCCCAGAACAAGCTGGTTTTTGCAGCGGGTGTTATGACTGGAGTGCCGGTTGGAGGATGCGGACGACATTGTGTTGGCGGCAAATCTCCGCTCACAGGTGGTTTTGGATCGGCGGAATCGGGTGGGTATTGGGGGACTGAATTAAAAATGACGGGTATCGACGCCATAATTATTGAAGGAAAAGCTGAGAAGCCTGTTTACCTATTCGTCAATGACAACAAGGCTCAAATCAGAGACGCAAAACATTTGTGGGGGATGAAAACTCTTGAATGTCAAGCAGCCATTAGAAAGGAGCTTGATGATCCTTTAGTAAAGGTGGCACAGATCGGACCAGCCGGAGAGAAAATGGTGCTCTTCGCCAACATTTCAAATGACCTGGATGCATTCGCCGGCAGGACGGGATTGGGTGCTGTGATGGGTAGCAAGCACCTCAAAGCAGTTGCGTGTAGGGGACACCAACGTGTGGGGCTTGCGGAACCGTCAGTTGTTGCTGAGATAGGGAAATGGGTGAGTGAAAACGCACCAATCAATGATAAGTCGCAGCATGAATTCGGTACGGCGTCTTTGATAAAACCACTCAATGCTATCGGTGGCCTACCAACAAATAACTTCATGTACGGTTCATTTGCAGGAGCAAACAACATCAGTGGTGACAGGATAAGGGAGACTATTTTTAAAAAACGCCGGAGTTGTTTTGCTTGTCCAATTCAGTGCAAACGAGAGGTGGAGGTTACTGAACCTTACACTGTTGATCCGCACTACGGTGGTCCTGAATATGAGACCTTAGCAGCACTGGGTTCAAATTGTGGTATCGATGATTTGAAGGCCATCGCCAAAGGGAATGAATTAGTAAATGCCTACGGAGTCGATAGTATCTCTTGCGGAGCGGCGATTTCCTTTGCTATGGAATGCTTCGAACGTGGATTGCTAACGAAAAAAGATACTGGTGGATTGGATTTGCGGTTCGGCAACGCAGAAGCGATGCTAGCTATGATTGAACAAATTGTTGAAAGAAAGGGATTAGGCACATTACTTTCTGAGGGCACAGTGCGCGCCGCAAGAAAAATAGGGGCAAAAGCTGAAGAATCTGTGTTGGCGATTAAGGGCCAGGAGATGCCCATGCATGATCCCCGACTTAAGCAGGGTTTCGGGCTTGGATGTGCGATGTCCCCCACTGGGGCCGACCATTGCCACAACATGCATGATACTTCTTTTGTAACATTGAGCCCTCTGCTGAAGGAGATGGCGGCCTTGGGAATAACCAGCCCATTACCCGCGAACGACCTGTCGGCGCAAAAGGTGCGATTGTTGACCTACTACACTCAATGGATGCATTTCCTAAATAGTGCTGTGTGCTGTTATTTTGTCGTTGTGTATGGTAACATCGGCTTTGAGCGAATGACCCGCCT
>Ga0182027_10016284_pt1 | contig 10165 bp, 8 predicted proteins | sample 712E1DmetaG_FD_121300 | JGI IMG/M metagenome (GOLD analysis project Ga0182027, IMG submission 121300) | Permafrost microbial communities from Stordalen Mire, Sweden - 712E1D metaG (Illumina Assembly) | ecosystem: Environmental > Terrestrial > Soil > Wetlands > Permafrost | place: Sweden... | reverse complement strand
TGATGCCTTTAATATCCCTGTTATAACATTCGAAGATGTTCCCGGATTCCTCCCCGGAGTCGATCAGGAACATGCAGGTATTATCAGGCATGGCGCCAAATTGCTATTCGCATACAGTGAAGCCACAGTTCCGAAAATAACTATAATACTCCGCAAGGCTTATGGAGGAGCTTTTATTGTTATGAACAGTAAAAACCTTGGCGGCGATTTCAGTTTTGCCTGGCCATCAGCAGAAATTGCAGTTATGGGACCTGACGGGGCTGTTGCAATCCTCTACAGAAAAGAACTTGCTGAATCGAAAAACCCTGTTGATCTTAAAAAAGAGCTTGTTAAAAAATATCGTGATAAAATCGCGAATCCATTCATTGCTGACGAAAGCGGATACATCGATGAAGTAATTGATCCTGCAGTCACACGGAAAAAAATCTTATCCGCTCTGAATGCGCTTAATAATAAATGGGTAAAGGTGCCGGCAAGAAAACATGGGAATATGCCGTTATAAGGCGTAAAGGCGCAAAGGCATAAAGGTATAGATTTCTTTTGCCCTTGAGCCATTGAGCCGTTGAGCCGTTGGGCCGTTTTTTATTAAAGTACGGAAATTAATATGAATCTGATGAAGATTAAGAGAATACTAATTGCGAACAGAGGTGAGATAGCCGTCAGGATCATGAAGACTGCACACCTTATGAAAATTGAAACTGTCGCTGTTAGAACAGTTGTTGAACCAAATGCTATGTATCTGGCAACAGCCGATGTGATATTTGATAATACTGAAGATATTTCAGAAATCCCTGTTTTTCTTAATATTGAAAAACTAATAGCCATCGCTCTTGAGACAAATGCCAATGCCATTCATCCGGGTTACGGTTTCCTTGCAGAAAACGCATATTTTGCTCAGAAATGCATCGATAACAGCCTGATTTTTATCGGTCCTTCTCCTGATGCAATTTATAAAATGGGGAATAAGACAATTGCCAGAAAAATAGCCTTAGCTAGCGGAATTCCAATGGCGATGGGCAGTGAAGGGAATATTACCAATGAGGAAGAAGCTGTCGTAATCGCTGAAAAGATTGGTTATCCGGTAATTATAAAAGCTGCATCCGGGGGTGGAGGAAGAGGCATGAGGATTGTTCGAAAGTCCGATGAGATGGAGAAGATGTTTATTATTGCAAGTAAGGAGGCTGAGAAAGCGTTCAATGATCCTTCAGTATTTGTCGAGAAATATATTGAGAATCCTAAGCACATTGAATTTCAAATACTTGGAGACACAAAAGGGAATGTAATACATCTTGGAGAAAGGGAATGTTCTATCCAGAGAAAACATCAGAAGCTTCTCGAGGAAGCTCCCTCAAGCGCTCTGGATGAAAAACTACGCAAAAAAATGGGCGATATGGCTGTCCAGATTGCCAAAGCAGTTGATTATCATTCAGCCGGAACCGTTGAGTTTCTTCTTGACAACGATAAGAATTTCTATTTCATGGAAATGAATACCAGAATTCAGGTGGAACACCCGGTAACTGAAGTAATAACCGGTTTGGATTTGATAGAGCAACAGATCAGGATAGCTAATGGAGAGGAACTCAGATTTAAACAAAGTGATATTAAATTAAAAGGATGGGCAATTGAATGCAGGATAAATGCTGAGGATGTTCAGGCTGGCTTCGCCCCCGACCCAGGGAAAATTGAAAGTCTGAATATGCCAACCGGCCCATATATAAGAGTAGATACCGGAGTACAGGCCGGTTCTTCAATTGTTGCAAGCTATGACTCTATGATAGCTAAACTTATTGTAAGAGGGAAAGACCGTAAGGAGGCAATTAAAAATTGCAAAATGGCCCTCGATAAAGTCTGGATAAAAGGTACTAAAACAACACTTCCGTTTTTCCGTATGCTGGTGCGTCATCAGAAGTTTCAGGATGGAACCTTTACAACTTCATTTATAGAAAAAGATCTGGAAAAATACTACTTTAACAGTGAATATGAAGAGATGCTAGCGGCGTGGCTCGCCACCAAACTCTTTGTTGAAGAAAACCTGAATGATAACAGTATAAACGTCAATTTTGAACATGGGAAAGTGATGAGTCCGTGGTTGCTGAACAAAAGAATAAATCAATTTTAAATCAAGCAGTTAAACATGGGAAACGAAAAACTCCAGATAAAAAAATTATACGCTCTTTCTTCCGAAAACAGGAAATACAGCTTTTCCCTCCCTCTGAAGCACACAATAAGGATCGGGAAAAGGGAGTATGAGGTGAAACTTAAGGCGGATGAAAAATATGGCACGTATATACTATGGAAGAACCGGAAGTACCCTGTCGAAATTGTGCGTTCAAGCCAGAATAAATATGAAATACTGTTTAACGATATAAGTTACACTTTTACCATAGAGACACCATTCTCCCTGCAGAGAATGAAGGTTTTAAATTCAACACGCGGCAAAATTGAGAAAGAAATAATTAAAGCTCCTATGCCAGGTAAAATAATTGATGTACTTGTGAGAGAAGGCTCAGTGGTTCTTAGGGGAGAACCTCTTGTAATTCTGGAGGCAATGAAGATGCAGAATGAAATAATATCACCCGTACATGGCACAATTGTAAAAGTGCTGGCGAAACCAAATACCAATGTAATGAAAGATGATCTCCTTGTTGAGATTAAACTCTAGGAACTGTCTTGCAGTCTTACGGTCTTATGGTCTTGCGATCTTGCGATCTTGCAGTCTTGTAAGTTAGATATTTCTATCTAGTTGAGATATACCTTATAAAAAGGCCTGTTCAGCCAACATTCTTTTTAAAAAAATGACTGTATAGCATTATTGCAGTGACTGATGTCAGTATCATAGCTATTGATCCGTAAATCAGACTTTCAACAGGTGATTTGACAATCCAGGCCCAGGATATCCAATACAGCGGTGAAAAAAAAGTAAAATAATTCCACGGATGATGAAGCAACAAACCCGAAGGGACTGCGATCAGAAAAATCCAATAAAGCCTGGAAAGAGCCAATCCTTCAATCTTTTTTTCTGCCAGAGAGCAAATAAACAGAAAAACAAACGGCGACTGAATCGAAAGAAGCAAAGCTGCGAAGAGGGTTCTCAGCCATCCTTCAGTTGGAACAGGCTTTGCCAGAATTATAGTTATCATCACTAAAACGAAACTAATAAATGCAGAAATTGTCATCCTCATAAGTAGAAACTTGTACCTGTCTGCCAGAAAAACTTCTTCAACGTGCACGATATGTAAATCTTTTTCACCGAGAAGAACAAAAGCATACAGCATCCCGGGAAGAATGGCGATAACAGAAACAAATGTAATAGCTGCTAAAGAGTAATAATTATCGAGAAGGAAACCTGTTTTTGAAAAGATGAAGGCCGATAGCGGAGTAAAAAGAAATCTCAGTATAATAATAAGTACGAATGGAGCCAGGCTTCGAGCTAAAAGCGTTTTATCGTGCAAAATAATATTAATATCAGCTATCAAGAAGCTTTTAAATCTGTCCCACATCATATTCTGACTGAAATGAATTAAAAAGAGAGGTTTCTAAATGGGGAGAAACCTCTCTGAATTCTTAGCTTTTAACAGGAATATGTTTCAGAGTAACTACCAGAAAATCCCAGAATTTTGCTACTGAGGCAATATTAACTTTCTCATCAGGAGAATGTGGATATCTGATGGTAGGTCCGAATGAAATCATATCGAGATTTGGATAAACACCGCCAATGAGACCGCATTCGAGACCCGCATGAATTGCTTTTTTTTCGGGGATATTTCCAAACATATCCTTATAAACATCACTCATTGTTTTCAGAATAGGCGATTGCATATTTGGCTTCCAACCAGGGTAAGTACCAGTCAGAGTAACCTCTGCACCAATCAGTTGAAAAACAGCTGCAATTTTCCATGCAGTTGCTTCTTTGGCAGAGTCAACCGAGCTTCGGGTCAGATTATAAGTTTCAAATTTACCTCCGATACATTTGACTATTGCAAGGTTATTTGATGTTTCGACCAGTCCTTTCATTGCCTGGCTCATCCTTTGAACACCGTTTGGACATGCAAACAGTGATCTTATTATCTTGTACTGATCGCCCTGATTCATTACTTTGGCAGGAAGAGTAGTCTTCCCGATTATAAATTTCATATCAGGTTCAGTATCAGAAAACTCAGACTGGTACATCTTCTCATAACCATTAACGAATTTTTCAAATTCCTTTGCTTTAATTTCAGGGACCAAAACAATGGAATAAGATTCCCGTGGTATTGCATTCCGCAGGTCACCGCCTGCAGCTTCAGCAAGCCTTAAACCAAAATCCGATTCTGCCTGCATCAGGAACCTGAACATAATCTTATTTGAATTTGCTCTTCCCATTGCTATATCAACACCTGAATGGCCACCCTTTAGACCTTTTGCAGTGATTTTATATGCGGCCATTCCTTTAGGGAATTTTTCTTCCGCATAATCTTTGGTGACATTTACATCAACACCTCCGGCACAACCAACATAAAGTTCACCCTCATCTTCAGAGTCGAGGTTCATAAGAATATCACCCTTAAGAAGCCCCTTTTTGAGCCCGAATACACCTGTCATTCCAGTCTCTTCATCTATTGTAAAAAGAGCCTCAATTGGACCATGTGCAATATCCTTTGAAGCCAGAATTGCCATTGTTGATGCAACTCCGATACCATTATCAGCTCCCAGAGTAGTGCCATTTGCTCTTACCCATTCACCGTCAATAATTGTTTCGATAGGATCTTTTTCGAAATCGTGTTTTTTATCACTGTTTTTCTGAGGCACCATATCGAGATGTGTCTGGAAAATCACCCCTTTTCTGTTTTCCATTCCCTTTGCAGCAGGTTTCCGGATAATTACGTTACCTACTTTATCTACAATTGTTTCGAGGTTATGTTTTTTACCAAACTCCTTCATATATTCAACCATCTTTTGTTCATGCCCTGAAGGACGAGGGATCTGTGTTATTTCATGGAAAAAGCTCCATAATTGTTTTGGTTCAAGATTACGTATATCGCTCATATTCAATTATTTTTTAAAATTTCAGAAAATAAAACAATAAAATTAGTACAATTTGGTCATAAAAAAAATGAAATGAAGACTGAAAAGGAAACTAATCATTTAATTATTCTGGTTAGAAATCTCCTCTAAAACAGTGCCAATAAATTAAAGTTCGAATCATTTTGATTTTTATACCAATATTATTACTTTGTGGCACCTGATTCTGAAAAACATAAAAAATGTAATCAAAAAGAAATGAACAACTTATCATTTCATCACAACCCAATAAATTCAACAGATATAAAATTTAGTTATTAATATGTAGCATAATGACATTCCTATATATTGTAGTTGCATTGGTTCTGATGTTTGATTTTCTAAATGGATTTCACGATTCAGCAAATTCCATTGCAACGGTTGTTTCCACAAAAGTCCTTTCCCCTCTTGCTGCTGTTATTATGGCTGCTTTCTTTAATTTTATTGCATTTACAGTCTTCCCGTTAAAAGTTGCACATACTATTGGGAAAGGGGTTGTAAATCCAGATGTTCTGAATCTGACAGTTATTGCCTCGGCACTTATTGCCGCAATTGTGTGGAATCTCGTTACATGGTGGTGGGGTCTTCCTTCCAGTTCCTCTCATACTCTGGTCGGAGGACTAATTGGTGCTGCTGTGGCACATTCCGGGATTAGTTCCGTTGTATTTTCCGGTGTTATAAAAATAGTTTTATTCATTTTTATTGCGCCTGTCATTGGTATGGTAATGTCATTTATTATTTCCACCATTGTGGTCTATATTTTCAGAAATTATACACCTTCGAATGTTGACAAGTTATTTCGCAGGTTTCAAATTGTATCTTCATCTGCCTTTAGCCTGGGACATGGGGGTAATGATGCACAGAAATCAATGGGTATTATCTGGGCAGCTTTGATTGTATCCGGGTTGGCTACAAAAGATGATCCGATAGCTTTATGGATAATTCTGTCATGTCAGTCTGCAATTGCTTTTGGAACCATGTTCGGAGGTTGGAGAATTGTTAAAACCATGGGGCAAAAGATTACAAAGCTGAAACCATTTGAGGGCTTCTGTGCAGAAACATCAGGAGCATTGACTCTTTTTGGTGCAACACATTTTGGGATTCCGGTCAGTACAACTCATGTAATCACCGGTGCAATAATCGGAGTCGGAGCCAGAAAGGGAGCTTCTGCAGTTAAGTGGGGTGTAACTAAAAAAATATTCTGGGCATGGATACTCACAATCCCAATAAGTGCGGTCATTGGAGGAATTATGTATCACTTTTTCAACTGGATCTTATAAAACTTTTTGATAGCATTTCTTTATTAACTATTTAAAAAATACCATATGAATATTGATAAATTTCTCAAATTTTTTGTCCCGAAAGATCACTCCTTCTTTCCGCTATTTGAGAGCGATGCCCAAAACCTTGTTAAAGCATCAGAACTTCTTAAAGAGCTTTTAGCCAGCGCTGATGTTGGAGAACATGAAAGGCTTTACAAAGAGATAAGGGACATTGAACATATCGGAGATGACATAACCAATAAAACATATGAACAGCTTAACAAATCATTCATAACTCCTTTTGACAGGGAGGATATTCATGAACTGACAGCAAATATTGATGATGTGGTTGATTCAATAAATGGAATTGCCCGCCGGATTTGCCTTTATCGGCCAAAGAAGATGATGTCAATATACAAAGAGATGGGAGAATTGGTCTATGAAGGAGCAAAGGAAGTTGAAGCAGCTATTCATTGCCTGAAGGATCCGGTTGCCAATAAAGAAAAAATATCCCGGGCATGCAGTATAGTAACAGCTATTGAGCACAAAGCCGATGAAATATATTTCACAGGCATTTCAGAACTATTTGAAAAAGAAGAAGATCCAAAAGAATTAATTAAAAATAACAAAATTCTGGAGATGCTCGAAAGATGTGTCGATGAAGAGGAGGATGTTACCGACACTCTCAAGTCGATTCTGATCAAGATGGCGTAAAGAAGGATGCTGGGTGCTGGGTGCTCGGTTTAATCTGCATTTACCGAGGACCCAGAACCTAGTACCGAGTACCTAACAACTTTTAATCATTGTCAGCACCATCTTGAATTTCTCCACCGCATTTACAGCGTGGGTGATATTAGCAGGCATAATAATGTTTTGTCCGGTTGTAAGAATAAATGATTCCCCGCCTATTACTACTTCACCTCTCCCATCGACAACGGAAATCATTGCATCAAAGGGTGCAGTATGCTCACTTAATGCTTCACCTTTAGCAAATGAAAAGAGCGAGATATTTCCTGTCTGCTTTTTAAGAATAGTTTTGCTTACAATACCTCCATCAGAGTAATCTATCGATTCACTGAAACTGAAGACTTTTGATTTTTCAAATTCGTTTGAATCCATATAGATTTACTGTTTTTTAATGTTAGGTAACTCCAATCCATAACCTTTCTTCTTATCCTCTGCTTTCAGAAGGAATGCAAATACCAAAGAAAGTATACTTAGAGAAGTGAACATTACTAAATCGAAGAAATAATTATATCTCAGGTTCAACCTGGTCTTTTCAATAATCGGATAGATTGCTTCAGATGTTTTAATTTCAATATCCTTTGCAAATTTATCTTTATTTCCTTCAGTCTTAATACCTGTAAGAGCACTTGCTGTACTTGCTGAAATATTGCTTTTCAGACTTGCCATATCAGCTGCGGAAGTCGGAACTGACTCATAGGTTGTATTTTGTACCAAAGAGTCTATTGTACGGCTACTGGCTTTTTCAGCGAGCTGTGATATTTCTTTAACCGAAAGATCATATGTTTTGTCAGATAATACCTGTTTATAAGCGCTGGTAACTGCCTCCTTTACTGCTACTTTATTAGGTGTCACATCGGGATTTGTCGAATTAAGAATTATTCCTAACAGAAGCGGAATTATCCATAATCCAATATTTTGAATCCAGAAAATTACAGCATATGCTGTCCCTAGCTGTTTTTCCGGAATAATTTTTGGAACAGAAGGCCACATTGCAGCAGGAACTAATGAAAATCCGATTCCAAGAATAATTACTACAGCAGCTGCAAGCCACCATGCATTCAAAAATGGAATCGTTAGCATGCCATGAACGAAAATCAAAATTAAAGAACCAATAATCATTATTGTTGCACCTTTCCCTTTTTTGTCATAAACTGTACCAAATAAAGGTGTAAGGAAGATAGTGCCAAAAGGTAGCAATGCCGGAATTGACCCTGCAAGATTTGGGTTAACATGATATTTATTTATCATCAAATCGGTTGCATAAAACAAAAACGGGAATACTGCTGAATAAAACAAGACGCAAAGAATAGCAATATACCAGAATCCTTTGTTTTTAATAATAAACAAAATATCCTTAAGCTCAAAAGCATCTTCCCCGGCCTTTCCACTAACACTTTGAGCAATTGAAGTATCCAGCTTTTTATCCATGAATGTGTAAATTATAAAAGAGGATAGCGCTATCAACATGAATACAAACGCCAGCAAAACAGGAGATGAGTAGGAATAGGTTTTTGCCAGTGGTAAAGCTATTCCAAGGGCAAGAGCTGTGCCAAGACGCGCAATAGACATCTGCATACCCATTGCCAGGGCCATTTCTCTTCCCTTAAACCATTTTACCACGGCCTTCGAGACGGTGATTCCGCCTGCTTCGGTTCCAACACCAAATATTCCGAATCCGATTGCAGAAATTATTACCTGAGTTTTTATTCCAAAAATCATAGCTCCATCAGGGAATATATGTCTGAGCGCCCAGTAATTAAGTCCTGTTCCAATTGCCATCATGGAGGTGGCAGCCAGCCCGGTAAAACGCACTCCCATTTTATCGAGTATAATTCCACTGAAAATCAACATAAATAAAAACACGTTAAACCACGTGTAAGAAGATGTATATATTCCGAAATCGGAGCTGTTCCATCCTAAAACACTTTCAAGCATCGGTTTCACAGGTGAAAGGGCATAATTAAAAAAGTATGCACCAAACATCGACATTGATACAAATATCAGCGCAGTCCATCTCGCCTTTTTTGAATCGCGTAAAGTATTGAGTATTTGTTCCATGATTACTGTTATTAATAATGAATTTTTGACCGGTAAATGTAATTAATAAATTTTTTAAACAAATTAATCAGTGAACTAATTCATCAGATTGAATACTGGGTACCATGTGAGATTTATTCCTTAATATTTGGAAGTTCAAGGCCATAACCTTTCTTCTTGTCTTCAGCTTTAAGCAGGAAGGCAAAAATAAGAGCCAATACCCCAAAACCTGTGAAGATCATCATTGGTATGGTATAATTGTAATTTGGAATGCTGACGCCATCCACCAGCCTCGTACCTGTAATGCAGTACTTATCAAGCACCCATCCGATCAACGCGGGAACTCCCATAAGTCCCCAGTTCTGAACCCAGAAAATCAATGCATAAGCAGAGCCTAATTGCTTCTCAGGAATAATCTTAGGAACGGATGGCCACATAGCTGAAGGAACAAGCGAAAATCCGATACCAAGAACTATGATCAGTGCTACTGCAACAGATTTGAAATTGAGAAATGGAACCGAGAACAAAGTATGAACCAGAATTATCAGAATTGCGCCAACTATCATTAATGTTGCACCCTTCCCTTTGCGGTCATAAAGGCTACCGAATATCGGAGTAAGAAGTATAGTGCCAAAAGGCAATAAAGAAGGTATAGTTCCTGCGACAAGCGGATTCACTCCGAACTTGTTAATCATCAGGTCAGAGGCATACTTTAAAAATGGGAAAACGGCAGAATAAAATAACACGCATAGGATAGCAATATACCACCATCCTCTATTTTTTATTATAAACCACAAATCTGCCATTTTAAATGACTCTTCTTCAGCAGAACCGGATACTATTGCCTCATCGGCAACTGATTTATCGAGTCGCTTATCCTGTATAGCATAAAGGAAATAAGAAATCATTCCGATACATATCAAAATGAGACCCAGAAATACCGGCTTGGCAACACCACCCATCCATACAGCTAGCGGATAAGAAGCAAATAATGCCAGTGCGGTTCCAAGACGTGCCGAGGAGAGCTGAAGACCCATGGCAAGTGCCATCTCCTTACCTTTGAACCATTTAACGATTAC
>Ga0182027_10016283_pt1 | contig 10165 bp, 7 predicted proteins | sample 712E1DmetaG_FD_121300 | JGI IMG/M metagenome (GOLD analysis project Ga0182027, IMG submission 121300) | Permafrost microbial communities from Stordalen Mire, Sweden - 712E1D metaG (Illumina Assembly) | ecosystem: Environmental > Terrestrial > Soil > Wetlands > Permafrost | place: Sweden... | reverse complement strand
ATCTCACTTTTTGGCGTTCAAGCCATTTTTTTAGGTTTTTCATTTCTTATTAACCCTCACTTTCAGGCTTTTCATATAAGCCTTTTTCTTTTTTTCTCTATTTTTTATCATTTTTAGGTTTTTTTAGCAATAGCTAACTCTCACTTTCTGGTTTTTAGGGCTTTTTGACCATTATTTTCCTCATTTTTTCTGATTTTTTGACTCATTTAACCTCACTTTCTGTTTTTTTAGCATTTTTTCCTTTATTTCTTCCGGTATGAATACCCTCTTCTTTCCATTCTTCTCAATACTTTCTTCTATTAGGTTCTCACTTTTAGCCTTTATAGCATTTATTTGACCCCTGATAGTACTCTTCTCTTTTCCAAGAATGGCTGAGAGATCATCATATCCCAACTTCATATCTGCATTAAGTAGAATCCATAAGATTGCTCTTTCTGTTACTGAAAACTGGTCTAAATTAGGTGTTTGAACAGCCGTTTGAACAGCCGTTTGAACAGCATAAACGTCTGTTTGTTTGTCAAACAGCTGTTTGTTTGTTTTAAACAGCGGTTTGGGTTTTAGATCATTCATCAAAGAAAGAACATTTTTCAAAGCTTCCATTTCTTCTTTTATAGAGGACAAATCCCCTTTTAAGGTTTCTATGTCTCTTTTTTGCAAATTTTTTTCAGAATCAAGATGTTTTATCCATCCTGTTAAAGAGCTTATATCTTTTTTAACAAATTCAAAACCGCTTTTTGTATCTTCTCTTATCTTTTTACTCTCTTTTTTCCAGGAAAACCATCCAAACATAATATATATTAAAAAAGATAGTTTAAAAATGTTTTGCTTTTTTATCGATAAAATTAGTTTTATATCTCTTTTTTCTCTATGTTTTTATCTCCAAAATTTGTTATAAAAAAGAGGAATTATTAACAAAAAATTGGCTGTTTGTTAAAAAAATAAATGTAAAACAGGCTGTTTAAACAGCAATAAGCACCTGTTTGTTAGGCAAACACCCCCAAACTCTTGTGCAAGCGCTTGTTCAAGCATCAGCAAACAACTGTTTTTGAGCATTTTTATGCATTTATTTTACCGTCGATAAAACGAAACAAACAGGCTGTTGGGGATAATATTTGCCAATTTGATTACTTATTTATTATCATTCCAGCACATAATTTAATGCTTTATCCGACAAACAGACAGAAATACTCCATATAACAAAGTTAACCTAAGTGCATGAACTCAGCAAAGCAATTAAAGTGAAGAAAAAATGTTATAAAACTTGACACAAATTTTTAAGAATCCTATGCAACTTTTTTTACAATGTCTCCCACTTTATTAAGTTTAATTTCAGAAAGTAAAGATTTAATTGATGAAGATATAAAAGGGAAATATTTTCAATCAAAATTAGATCCTTTGGTAATCTTTTGCAATCCTGAGTTTATTGAACCAAACAAGGCAAATAATTTTGATTGGAGTGTTTCTGTTAGGATTCCTTTTGGAGAAAAAACCCAAAACATTCCTTCTCATGAAGCTCAATTTTATATGCAGATTTCACAAGAAAGCTTTGAAAAAATGAGAAGATTCTATGAAAAGGGATTGATTCGGGGCATAGAAAAAGAATATCATAAAAATTTAGAAAAGCACAAAGCTAACCTAAGTGCATAAGACCGAGAGAAAATTAAATTAGGGAATTTTTGTCTGCAAAAGAATATATATTTTTCTCAGCATAAATTATTAAAAAAGATGAGCTAGTCACTAATTTATGAAAACCTTACGAGATAAGCTTAAACCAGTTTTAAAGAGAGGAGGAGTCTTTTATCCAAATTTGATAGATGAAAAGACAGAATATTTAATTGTCTTAGAGGAAATTTTGAACAAGAAAGGAAGAGTTTTAGGTTTTAAAGCTTATCAAAAGTTGACAGGAGAACCCTATTCTAGCAATGTAGCAATCTCTAAGAAAGGGGGAACCCCTGAAAAGTATACGATTCTGGACAATGAAGCTTTAATTGATCATGCAGAAGATATAAGCTCTGCATTGTATAAAGCTCACGAATATCTTCTTGGAAAAATCCTAGATGACGATATTTTAGCATGTCGTGATGTTTCTACAAATCTATTAGATGCAACTAAAATAGGAAGAAGAAAATTCAATAAGAACAAAGCTAACCTAAGTGAACAAAAATCTTCTAAGAATGGTTAAATTCTCATAAAACTTCGTACAATGTATCTTGTACGAACCCATAAAATCGCTCATTTTAAGGCCCTAAGAGCTCGTTTTAATACTTTACTGGAGCAATATCATAGTTCCAATCGAGAATTTCGTTTTTTTCGTATTGTATATCTTTGTACAAAAATTGTCTCTTTTCACCAGTTTTTAAATATTGAGTTACTGACTGACTGAACCAATCGCCATTTTTGTTTTCAAGATTAAAAGTAACTGTAAAGTATCTGCCTGTGTCTCCCCTGTTTGTTACATATGCAGAATATTCTTTTACATAATCTCCAAAAAGATTGTCTCTTGTTGTTTCGGTTCCATACTGGGTGTAGTGTATAGAGTTATCTATAACCTGATTATGGGTTCTGTCTGTGTTATCGGTTCGGCTGTAATAATTAATATTATTATAAGTGTGAGGTATTGCGTCTTCATGCTTATTTAAGTAATAGGTTTGGACTGCCTTAACTTGAAAATTTGTTATTTCATTTGTATTATAAGACTTGTAAGTCTGAACAATCTGAGGGCTAGCATGATAGACGTTTCCAGTGTACTCTTTTGCTGCAAGCACTGAAGCAATAAGAAACATTCCTATGAATATCAAAGCCAAGGTAAGAAATAATGCTTTTTTGCTTTTTTCCATAGTTTTACAATGGGAGTTTCTTTTTTAAGATTTTCTGTTCTTTAGTACCCATTTATTATATCATGCACCTTTTTTCTGTCTTTATCAGGGAGTCTTCCATATATCTTCTTTATATCTTCGTACAATCTAACATAATCTTCTTTGTTCCAGTTTCTCTTGGCTTCTTGATACTCTTTAACAAGTCCGAATATATCCTTTCTATCAATTCTAACCAACATTTCATTTATCTTCTCATAAAAGTAAGCCTTTGTTTTAGAAGGGAGCACAGGATAAATTTCCTTTATTTTATAATACTGCTCTCTCGCTTTCTCAATTTCCTTCTCTTTCAGCAATTTTTTAATTTCTTCAATGAGATTCAATACACGCACCACATTTGGTTCTTTTCTCCAGTTGAGCATCCTAAATTTCTTGAATAAAAATATTGCCACAAAAGACAGAACAATTAGTAAAATAAATGCTATAATTAAATAAATTGCCGTACCCCCAGAAGTTAAATCAACAACAAAAAATCCCGTAAACCTTGTGTTAAACTTATTCAAGTTATCTTCAAAAAGAAGAGTTTCAGTTTCTTCAAAATCTTGTAGCTTAACAGGGCTTGTAAGATAGTAAGTTATCTCTTTTTTATCTAAATCTGTATAATCTATCTCAAAGAGTGGATCACTATTAATAACCTTATTCGGAGTAATGAAAGTAATATCATTAGAACTTTTTGCAATGTTCTTAGGAATAACCTCAAGAATCTTATTGTAAGAGTCGTTCTTTAAATCAATTTGCTTTTTAACTAATGTAATATCCTGGGTTTCATTTCCATATTCGATTTCAACACTTCTAATCTTAGCAGAAACTGAAACCTCATTTTGTAATTCTCTGTTTATCTTAGCTAATTTTTGTACTGAAGATTTGCTAATTTTCGTATTGGTAGAAGCAAAATATTCATCAATAATGCTTGTTAAATCAGAGTCAACACTATTTTTAATATATTCATAATTGTCTTTTATGGTTATATTTTGAGGCATTTTATTCTTTATATCTTCCAACTCTGCGAGGTAATCTGAAGTTTTTTGCTGCAATAATGCTTGAGTTGAAACATACTTATAATTCTCCCCAAAAAAGTCTCCTATATCTATAAGTCTTTTCTTATAATACTGGGTATTATTTAGAATATTTAGATCATCTAGGACTTCTCTCTCTTCTAAATTGAAATCTCTTGCTAAAAATACATCTGCTTGTGCTTTTAGGTCTTCTACTTCAGCTTTTTGAGTATAATTGTCATCGGGAGTAGAAAGCGAAGTCGAAGCAGTTCCGTTAGAATCTATCTGGAAAAATCCAATTTCCCAATTATAATTTGAAGAATTATCATAACATTCTACTAACCATTCATAAATCCCATCTGTAAAATCCTGCAATCCAACTTCAACGTCTTTATTATTTTGTACTGAATAATTATTTGCAATTGAATTTTGTTGTGCATTTGTTGGGAAAAGAAGATTTGCACTATTTGTAGAGCAATAGCTCATTGACGCACAATTTGTATATAATTTGAATGTACAATTTTGTATTTTTATATCATCACTTGCTCTATAAGAAAAGTTTACTGCAGAGTCATATATCCTCTCTCCGTCATCTGGAGATTCAAGATTAATTGTTGGAGCAGTATCGTCTATGCCATTAATAACAGTTATTCCATTTCTTTGAATGTCAAAAGCTATTCCTCCAATGTATGCTTGTAATTTTACAGTATATTGCCCATCTTGAAAGTATTTTCCTAAAAAATTATAACTAAAAGGATTTGTCAAAATTGAAGTCGGAAGAGAATTAATAGTTCCATTTCCATAATCTAGAATTAGATATGATAGACTTTCTGCACCAGAGTTCACACTTGTTCCAATGTTTATACTCTGGCCTTCTTGAATTTGACTTGTATTAAATGTTATGTTTGCGCTCGCAACCGAGAATATCACTGAAGTAACATTCTTTGCAGAGGGTTTATCAAAATAAACAGTTAAATTATAGATTCCAGACTGATTTAAGATGATTTTATTTAGAGGAAGAGCGTAGTTTGTAATATTACCTGGTATATCTTGCGTATAGGTAATTATATTGTCTTTTCTTAATTCAATCTTTATTTTAGATGGATTTTGTGAATGGATATTAATCGTTCCATTGTACTTTAAATCGTTTTTAACTAAGTCTAAGAAGTATAATTTTTCTCCTGTTGAAGATAAATTTCCTCCAGCTAGAGAGACAGAAAAACTTTCATTTACAGCAAAGTTTCCAAAGGTAGAATTGTTAATACTTAGATTTGTGCTATCCCAGCATTCAACTACCCAGCTATAGTTTCCATTTTGCAAATTAATATTTTCAATTGTTTTATTTTCCACCATAAAATATTCAAAAAACATTCTATTGTTAGATTGATTTATCTCCAAAGAGCAATTAACAGCACCTCCAGTATAATTTACAGAAATATTGAACGGGATAGGGTTGTTGACTATCCCGTTCGGAGGACTATTTACATTAAGTAAAAGTAAATCTGTTGAAAGATTTGCCTGTTCAAGTTCTATTTTAATATCAAATATCTGTTCGCTTAGATGGGGAACTATCCAAGATACTCTATCTATAAGTCCGTCATTATCTTCGTCATAATACTCTACCGAATAGTTATTATTTCCTGTAATCTCTAGATTTTCATTATTTTTCCAGTATATCTTTATGTCCTCTTTTTTTGCTTGAGTTGTTAGTGAAGCATAAACTCTGAGATATCCCTCAAAATGTTCTTCACTGGAAACGGTCACCTCTTTTTCGTATTCACTTTTTTCAAATTCCTTTTTAGTGATCCCGCTTCCATTGTAATCACTAACATCTATCTCCTTTTTACCCTGAAGATAATAAGTATAGTTTGTTTGCTCTTTTTGAGGAGAGCTAATATTTTCTAATTCATTTTGAGAATTGTTCTGCATTATATTGCTTAAATCAGTGTATCCAGAAACGCTTGCGGAAGAACTCTCAGAATTAGAACTTTCTTGTGGAGAATTTTCTGTAGAGACTATCTCCGAATTATCAGAAGTGTTTTGGTTATCATTAGCGCTTATTTCAGGAGAGATATTAATATTATTTGGAGAATTGTTTTCAATTATCAAACTTTGATTGTTTATTTCTTCAGAAGAATTAGAAGAATTTTCTCCGTTAATGGAGTCCAGGCTTGCATAAAATATATTTCCGGAAGAATTTTCTTCAGAATTTGTTGAAAAATTTAATATCGTTGTTGTGTTTGTTTGAGACAGAGTATCCCCCTCTTGATTTGCAATTCCACTAGTGGTATTTGTAAAATTTTCCTCCGCACCTATATATAATAAAAGCATAATCAATAGGCACATTCCAAAAATTATTCTTAAAATATTTTTATTCATCTTGTTTATTTTTTTTAATTTTATTAGTTAGATATCCTTCATTGTAAAGCCAAAGAGTTATTATTTTTCCAACGACATCCTGTTCATTACTTCCTATCACTCCAATCAATTTTTTTATCGCTTCCTTTTGATTTATTGTGATTGTTCCTTTAACTGTGGCACTTTTTGAACGAGCCTCATTTAAGTCTTTTTTAGGCATTATGTAAATACTCAAAAGTACTTTATAAAGGTTTCTAGATTTTACTAATTTTTCTTAAGAACATTTAAATAAATAGTTAAATTAAAGAATTAAGTGAGAAAACTTGCAGTTTTTTTTAAAAGAGGGGGAAGAAATTTATTATTCTTATTTGGAATACTCCTCTTTCTATTCCCTTTTATTGCAGGCGAGATACCAACGGGGCTAAACGTGCCAAATGCTCCTCCTTATCTTATAAAAGATATTCCAAATCAAAGCTGGCCTGCAAATCAAAGCAACCTGAATGCTTTTGATTTAGATGATTATTTTATGGATCCCGAAGGAAGTCCACTTTATTTTTACAACTCCACTGTTCAAAACATGAATATATTTATCAATTCAACAACGCACGAAGTTTCCTTCTTTCCTCAGGAAGGTTTTTCAGGTATAAGGAATGTTACCTTTTATGCTTCCGATTCTATGTATGATACTTTGAGTAATGTTGTTACTTTATTTGTTGGTTTAGATACAACTCCTCCTCAATGGAGCTATCCATTAAAAGATAAATCTACCGTCTACCAAAATGATATGGTTACATTTTTTACAAACTGGACAGATGATAGAGAGCTTAAGAGATATATTTTTTCTATAAATCAGGGAGCAGGATGGGAGAATTATAGTTCAATAAATTTTTCAGGAGCGGAAAATTTTTCTTCCTATGAGATTCAGATAAGAGCTCCTCAATCAAATACAATTTATTGGAGATTTTATGCTTTTGATACGTCTGAAAATATGAATGTTACATCAATACAGAGTTTTGTAGTTTCTGCTCAAGCACTTCCTCCTGAGAATCCTCCGGAAACAAACCAAAGTACAATAAGGAATATTCTCAAAGGAGTAGATGTGTTAAAGCAAAGAAAAGTTGAAGATTTTCAACTAAGTCCGTCTGATTTTAAGGTTACATTAAAACAAGGAAGTTTTAAAACAAATGTATTGGAAATAACAAATACTGGACTTCAGGATCTTTCTCTTTCTCTTTCTGCTGAAAAGATAACAAACTTCACTAAATTTAGTGAAGAGAACTTTTCACTTTCTCCAGGAAGATCAAAAGAGATTACAATTGATTTTACTGCTCCAGAAAGAACTATTCCTGGGCAATACTTTGGATATATTGTGGTTAAATCTCAACACCTGAAAAAATCTTTGCCAGTTGTTTTGGATATCCAAGGCATAAATTTAGAATTTGATGTAATTTTGAATTTATCTAAGGGATACGAAGTGGTAAAACCAGGAAAAAATGTTAAGGTAAATATACTTTTGTCAAATATAAAGGATCTAAAAGAGGTAAACGCTTCTATGTACTATGCAATAAAAGATTATTCGGGGATGGTCTATAATTTTTCTGAAGAAGAAGTAGATTTCTTTTCTACATTGAATCTTGAAAGAGAATTGCAAGTCCCAGAAATATCTCCAGAGGGAAAATACCTATTTTATGTAAGAGTTTCAGACGACAAAAACATTGCAATAGATTCCGTATCATTTGAAGTAGGCAACAGATTTAATTTTGCTTCTTTTTTTAAAGTAGGTTCAATTCTAATTTTAGTAATCGTATTTGCCGCTTTATTAGCTACGTTCATGGTGAAATATCAGAGAGATAAGAAAAAAGAAAGATTGCTAGAACTTTACATCATGCTAAATAAACTAAAGAATTTAATCAAGCAGGATAAGCAGGAGGAAGCATTGAAATTATTTATAAAGATAAAGGAGATTTATCACGAACCTGTTTCTAAAGAAGTATTTGATGATAAAGAGAAATTAAAGAAGGAGATTTCAGAGCTTTATAATAATTTTACAAAAGATTCTAGAGATTCGGTTAAGGAGAAAGCAGTTTTGCCAGCAGCTAATTTAAATAAGGAAATTCAGGATAATAAAAAAGGATTAAAAGATATTTCTCCTAAGGAGAAAGAGGGAAAATGATAAAAAATAAATACCTTGCCTTAGTTTTCTGTGTTGTATTGCTCTCTTCTTTTGTTTTGGCTAGTTCTGCTTATGGGGATGAGATACAGAGAGAGGGTTATTCTGTATCCAGAAGCAAAGTTGAGAGAACTGTTGCTGTAGGTTCTTTATTTCAAGATTTTATAACAATAAATAATCTAAACAACGGGCCAATCTCAGCCACCTTTTCTGCTTCTGGGAATGTTGTGGATTTGTTGGAATTTGATTATTCTGGAATAGAAGTTTTGCCCCATAATAGTTCTTCAATTTATTTCTATATAAAAGGAACAAAGATAGGTAATTATTCGGGAGAGATTGCCATATCGGGGGGAGTTGTTGAAAAAATTCCAGTCAATATTCAGGTGGTTGATTCTGATTTAAGCCCGGTGTTCTTTATTCAGACGGAACCTTTTAAGAAATATTTTAAGCTGAATGAAAAGATAAAATTAAAAGTTTATTTAAATAAATTAAAATCCGGAGAAGTGGAAAATTTAACTTTAAAATATTACCTGAATAATACAAAAAATGAATCATTTTTCTTAGGAGAAGAAAACTTTAATTTTACAAATTCATTTTATCTTGTTAAAGAATTTAATATTCCTCCAGAAGCAGGTAAGGGCGAATATATCCTGCAGTCTTTTGCAACATATAATGATGAATCTATTTCTTCTTTAAGCTATTTTATACTTGAAAAACCTTTTATGACTCAAGTTTTATTTGGATTTCTTCCGGTTTGGGTAATTGTTGTTGTTCTTGGATCTATAATTATACTCCTCTTCTCTTACTTTTTAATTAAAAGGCACATAAAACTTTCAAAAAAATACAGAATGGAGTTAGATGTTAAGAAACTTCCTGGACCAACTAAAGAGAATCTTGTGCTTGGAAGAATTGCAGAAACAAAGATTAAAGCATGTTTAGAGCCTGATAAATTAAAAACTCATACGATTGTTGCAGGAGCGACTGGAGGGGGAAAGAGTATTGCAGCCCAAGTAATCATTGAAGAGGCTTTAATAAAGAATGTAGCTGTTATTGTTTTTGATCCAACAGCACAATGGTCTGGTATGCTTAGAAAATGTGACGATAGAAAGATGCTTTCTTATTATCCTGCTTTTGGTTTAAAACAAACAGATGCAAGAGCTTTTTTTGGAAATATAAGGCAAATATCTCACGCAAGAGAGATAATAGAGATAGAAAAGTATATTCATCCGGGGCAGATACAAATTTTTGCATTAAACAAGCTGGACCCTAATGATATGGATATATTTGTTGCGAGTGTAATAAGACAGATATTTAAGTCAGATCCTAAAGAAACGCCAGACCTAAAGGTTTTGCTTGTATTTGATGAAGTTCATAGACTTCTTTCAAAATTTGGAGGAAATGGGGAGGGATTTTTACAGATTGAAAGAGCATGTAGAGAATTTAGAAAATGGGGAATTGGTGTAATGCTAGTTTCCCAAGTTTTAAGTGATTTTGTAGGAGAGATTAAAGCAAATATTAATACAGAAGTTCAGATGAGGACGAGAGATGAGGGAGATCTGGGAAGAATAAAGATAAAATATGGTGAGGAGTTTTTGCAGTCTCTTGTAAAAGCTTCTGTGGGAGTTGGAATGTTTGTAAATACAGCCTATAATAAAGGTAAACCCTATTTCATAAATTTCAGACCTATTCTTCACAACACAAGAAGACTTTCAGATGAAGAGCTTGAAAAGTATAATAAATACAACGAGATAATAGATGACTTTGAGAGT
>Ga0182027_10016282_pt1 | contig 10165 bp, 13 predicted proteins | sample 712E1DmetaG_FD_121300 | JGI IMG/M metagenome (GOLD analysis project Ga0182027, IMG submission 121300) | Permafrost microbial communities from Stordalen Mire, Sweden - 712E1D metaG (Illumina Assembly) | ecosystem: Environmental > Terrestrial > Soil > Wetlands > Permafrost | place: Sweden... | reverse complement strand
TGCTCGAAGAAAAAAGTGGAGGGGTTAAGGAAGGAAATCGCCCTTGGCCTCAGAACTTCGGGGCCAACCAGGCAAAAAATGGTCCCTCAGCAACCCGAAGAATCAGTAATTCGGAATCGCCGGGCGCATTTAAAAGTTGCTTCCGCAGGGTTTTTGTGTTCGTTTGCGCGGCGACATTGTCCATGAAACTGTCAACCTTGTCAATTTGCCTGGGGCTGGGAATGGCGGCGCTGAATTTGTTCGGCTTGCTCAAGCCCGCGGTGTTCGCGGCGGCGGCGCGCAAATTGCCGCGCTCGCTGCCGCTGGGGTATGTCTTCATGTTGCTGGGGACGGCGTGGTTCATCTGGAATGTGAAGGCCGAATCGCTGGCCGATTTCGAGGGGATGAAACCTTATCTTTACGCGCTGTTCGTCGGGGTGGGGGCGGGGACCTGCCTGTTCGTGACGGATTTTCTGGGCGCGCGGGGCCTGGCGGTGGTGATGTTGCTGCTGGCCAAGACGATGCTGGACGCGCAACGGTGGGCGGACAGCGAATGGAGGCTGGTGATCGCGGTGTGGGCCTACGGGCTGGTGGTGGCGGGGATCTGGTTCACGGCCTGGCCGTGGCGCCTTCGCGATCTTCTCAATTGGGCCACGGCGAGCGAAAAGCGCACGCGCATCGGCAGCGGCCTGCGCGTGGCCTTTGGGTTGTTCGTGGCCGCTCTTGGGTTGACCGTGTTTTGACGGAGCGGACACGGCGGGAGGCGGCTCGGGCAAAATCCTTTTTCCAGAACCATTTTTGGGCTTTCCACGGCAAGCGGGCTGCGGTAGATTGGTGGAACGTGAAGATCGTTGAGTACCTAAGTCGAAAATCACGCGCGACTTTCCTCATCATAGGGTTGATTGGGGTGGCGTACATCGGGGCGATGGATTACACCACCGGCACCGTCGTCCTTCTGGCGTTCTATCTTGTCCCAATCTGTTTCGTCGCCTGGTTCGCCGGGCGCATCCCTGGAGTGATCATCGCCCTGGCCTCGGCGGCGGCTTGGTACGTGGCCAAGCTCTTGGTGGCCGACACCGTGGACAGTCCCGGGAAACTGTTCTGGGCCGCCATCATGAGGTTCATGGTTTTCACCATCTCCGGCATTCTGATGGCGGAAGTGGCCAAGCGAATGCGGGTCGAAGAGACCTTGCGCCGCGCGCACGAAGGGCTGGAAGCGCGGGTCCAGGAGCGCACACTGGAACTGGGGCACGCCAACAGCGCGTTGCAGAACGAGGTGGCCGAACGCACACGGGCGGAGGCGAACCTCAAACATCTCAACGAAACCCTGGAACAGCGCGTCGCGGAACGCAGCGCCGTCGCCGAAGAGCGCGCCGCCCAATTGGTCCGCTCGGAAAACGCCCTGCGCCAGCAGCGCGGCATCCTTCAATCCATTCTCAACAGCATGGGCGACGGCGTGATGGTGGCCGATGCCCGGGGCCAAATCATCCTGTTCAATCCCGCCGCCGAACGCCTGGTGCGGACCGGCATGGGGGAAATCCCGCCCTCGCAATGGCTGGAACAATTCGAGGCCCACGCGGCCGAGGGGCCGGCTTATCGCCGGGGCGGCCATCCCCTCTTGCTCGCCATCCGCGGCGGGCAGATTGACGGGGCGGAGATCCTTTTGCGCGGCCCCGGCGGCTCCGAGGAAGTCTGGCTGTTGGCGACCGGACGGCCGCTGATAGACGATGGCGGAAAGGTGCAGGGCGGCGTGGTGGTGCTTTCGGACATCACTTCGCGCAAGCGGCTGGAGAAGCAAATCACCGACATCAGCGATCGGGAGCAGCGGCGCATCGGGCAGGATTTGCACGACAGCCTCTGCCAGCATTTGGTCAGCGTGGCCTTTGCGGGCGAGTTGTTGCGGGAGAACCTGGCCCGGCAGTCCGCCCCCGAGGCGGCCCAGGCCGAGGCCATTGTGGAAATGGTCAACGAGGGCATTTCCGAGGCGCGCAACCTGGCCCGCGGGCTTTATCCGGTGCGCCTGGAAGTGGGCGGCCTGGCCTCGGCCCTGGAGGAACTGGCCGCCAGCGTGGAGGCCCGCACGGGCATCTCCTGCAGCTTCGCCTGCGATGAGCCGGTCTGCATCTTTGACGAGGTGGCCGGCAGCAATTTGTACCGCATCGCCCAGGAGGCCATCAACAACGCTGTCAAACATGGCGATTGCGGCGCCATTTCCGTCGGTTTGGGCGCGGTGGAGGCGGAGGTGACGCTGACGGTCAAAGACGACGGCGTCGGTTTCCCAAACTCCATGGACCTGAAGGGCGGCATGGGCCTGAGCATCATGAATTACCGCGCCGCCATGATCGGAGCGTCCCTGGATATTCGCCGGGGCGCGGGTGGCGGCACCATTGTTATTTGCTCCTTTCACAATGAACCAGCTCTCAAAAATGAACATGCCCAATCGAACCAAACCTGATCCGGCCAGGACCAAAGTGTTTCTGGTGGACGACCACCCGCTGGTGCGCGAGTGGCTCGGCCAGTTGATCCAGCGCGAAAACGACCTGGAGGTGTGCGGCGAAGCGGAGGACGCCCCCGAGGCGATGGCCAAGATCGAACAAAGCCGCCCGGACATCGTCATCGCCGATATTTCCCTCAAGCACACCCACGGGCTGGAGTTGGTGAAGGACCTCCAGGCCCGCCTGCCCTCGCTGCCGGTGCTCATCCTCTCCATGCACGATGAGTCCCTTTACGCGGAGCGCGTGTTGCGGGCCGGCGCCCGGGGTTACATCACGAAGCAGGAAGCCACCAAAAAAATTCTCTCCGCCATCCGCCAGGTGTTGAGCGGCCAGATTTACGTAAGCGAAAAAATGGCGACCCGCATGTTGCACCAATTGGTGCAGGGCCGCCCCCAGGAGACCAGTTCCCCCATGGAGCGCCTCACCGACCGCGAGCTGGAGGTCTTTCAACTCATTGGCCAGGGCCAGGGGACCCGCCGCATCGCCGAAGAGCTTCACCTCGGCATCAAGACCGTCGAATCCTACCGCGCCCGCATCAAGGAAAAATTGAAGTTGACAGACGGCACGCAGCTCCTGCAGCAGGCCATCCAGTGGGTGCACAGCTTGCAGGACCGCTGATTTCTTTTCATAGGTAAAAGAACTCGTCCGCCCTCGCCGCCGCCGGGAGATTGCGCCCGCCCGCAAAACACGCTTCGATCCGGCCCGCCCGCCATCTTCGCAGCCGGAAGATCTGGCCGAAAACAAAGTCCGGCGCCGCCTGCCCCTGGCCGGCAACCAATTCGGCGCCGCGCCGCACGTTGTCGTGCAGCCAGGCGGGCAGGCGCAGATGATATGGATTGCGTTTGACTTCGCCGGCGTGGAAAGAGACGGCGGCGACCAGGTCCGCCACATCCTGCGCGCTGTATTCCACCAGCAAATTCGGCGACGCCATTTGCCCCCAGAATTCCGTTTCCACCAGGTAACAGCTCAATCCCTCCGTCTGCGCCAAAGCGTCCATCACCAGCCAATGCGCCCCCATGTGTGTGCTGTTCCAATCCAGTTCATGCGGGAAGAAAATGGCGCGGGGCTGCTGACGGTTCAGGACGCCGGCAATTGTCGCAACCGATGCGGCCCAAAGTTTGGGATCTTTGGCCCGCGCGGAGGTCGTGACATCCCCCAGTCCGCCTGGAATTGTCAACGGCGGTAGGGCGAGACTCCGTAGAGCCGTGGCATCCTCCGGGCCGCCTGGAGCGGTTGGCAGCAAGTCAAAGCCGAGAAATCCGCAGGCGCCCTTCAATTCTTCCAGCCGTGCGGCGCGCCGTTCCGGTTTGCTGCCCAGCGTCACGGCCACATTGCTAATTTTCCATCCACACTCGCGCAACAAGCGCAACGCCAGTCCGCCGGTGATGGATTCATCATCCGGATGCGGCGAGAACAGAAGCGCCTGGGGCGCGTCCGGCGCCGGCGCCGGGCGGGGCAGGGGAGCGATGCCGCCCAGCGGGCAATCCGCCCCTTCACGCGCAACGCGGGCAAATTCCGAAACGAAGTGGACGTAAGGGTTCATGCCCCGCTACAACTGATCCACCTTGGCCGCGAAGACAAAATCGCTCTCGGTCAGGCCGTCAATCTTGTGCGTCCAGAGGGTCAATTTCACCCGGCCCCACGCCAGGTAAATGTCGGGATGATGATTCTGCGATTCCGCCAATTGGCCGACGCGATTGGTGAAGGCCAGCGCCTGCCGGAAGTCGGGGAACTTAAACTCGCGTTCGAGATGGTGCTCGTTGACCACGCGCCAGTCCGCCGCCAGTTGGCCGGCCAGGCCCGCCAACTCGCCGCCCTTCAACGGCGGCGCGCCGCCCTTGCACGCAACACATTCTTTTTCCGCCAGACCGGACATAAGGCTCCTCCTATATGGCAGCATTGACAGCCGCCGCTTTTTCCCCGGCAAGCTGCCGGGTCAATTCGGCGGCGGACATTTGGCCGGGGGCCGTGGCGTGGTCCAGGTAGCCGTAGGCCAGGCACGAACCCAGCTTGGGAAACAACACCCGCGTGTGGGTCCACTTCGGCCCCATGCCGATGACGCAGAGCGGCCTTTTCCATTTCCGGGTCAGCAAGTAGCGCAGAACCTCCTCGTCATCCGCGCTGTTCAAGCGGGTCGCGATCTTGACGATGGAGGCCATTTCCTGGATCTCGCCGACGATGGCTTCCAACTCCCCGACCGGGGGCGTTTTCTCAAAATCATGATAGGAAATGACACAGACCTTGCGCTTGCGCTTTGCCAGGATGGAAACCGGATAAGCAATTTTGCTGCGCCACTCGACATCCGCGCCCGCCAATTCAAAGAGCGCCTTCTCGAAGATGGGGTACCGTTTGGCATCGCCGCCGGCCCATGCCCCGCCCTCCTTCCGGAGCCGGATCGTCAGCAGCACCGGCCAGCCGCGCTTCTCGATCGCCAGGCAGCGCTCCAGCCAGTCCGGCGCAACCCCCGCCTTGTCAAGCCGGACCTCCACCACGTCGCAGGGAAGCTTCTGGCGCGGCGCCGGGAATGGGCGGGCCAGCGAAGTGAGCGTGCCAACGACGCGGGGAACCGGCCCGACCAGCAGTTCATTGGGGCCGGGAAAAAAAGCGATTTCAATGGGAGGTTTCATTGGTTTAAAAGTTGTTGATCCGTAAGGTGCCAGCCGGCGGCCATGAAATCAATGCTTTTGACTCCAATTCGAGAATGCTCATGCGCGGACTGTAATGGCGTACCCGCCCGCGGGCAATAACGAACTGTTGGCCCGTGTCGCGAAAGGCGAATACCTGAGTGAATTGGTTAGGTATTGGATTCATGGTTTTGGGGGCATGGCTGATCCAAAAAATACCTTGATTTACCTTGATTGGGCTTGATTGGGCTTGATTGGAAGGGCCATGTTCTGAGCGTAAGTTGTTCATGGACAGGAGTTTGGGTTGAAAATGCGCAAAAATAGCCAAATCCTGCGGGAAAAGCGTTCATGCAGGGATGGAATCGCAATGTACAGTAATTTAGTAATGTATGAAACGCTTGGAGGCCGAGGTGAAATGGCAGGAGAATTGTGAATCCCATCGCGGTAGGGCGAGACTCTGTCGAGCCGTGACTTTTTCCCAGGAAATCGAGTTTCGGCTCGACAGAGTCTCGCCCTACCGGCACAAAATGGCACACGCAAAGGCAAAAGGAACCCGGGGAGGAATCCCGTCTTCCTCCCGGCGCCGTCCGGTTTTCCATGCCTTGCCCACACGCGGGAAAGATTAGCATATTAGCTCGGCATGTCAAGGCAAAAATGGCGGAAAATGCCGGAAAATGCGGTGCGTCAGAAACGGGGGGGGGCAAAGGCAGGGCGGGCAGTCCTCTGCCAGGAACCGATCGGGGCGGTGGGAAAGCGGCGCTGGCGCGCGCGCTCCAAGACCTGTCGGCACTTCGGTTGCGCAGGGTGAACGCGAAGCGTCTTGGAGTGCGGAACGGCGTTCCGCTTTGGCAGGCAAATGTCCCGCGTTTGGCCCGGAGTTGGCCCGAATTGCGCTTGACTTGCCGGGGCGGACGGCGCAGGATTGACCCATGCCACGGAAGCGCCGAATCCAATACGAAGGGGCCGTCTGTCACATCCTGAGCCGGGGGGGGACCGCCGGGAAGCGGTCTTTCCCGACGCTGTGGGTCGCCCTGCGACTGCAACTGGGCGCGTCCAAGAGACCGAACAGCAAGCTGGATGCCGCAACGGACGGCGAGAAAGCAGAAACAATGACAAGACGAACCAAACTATGGGGTGACCACTATCCTCCAAGTTTATGGAAACCCTAGATTACAGAAGAATGGCGGCGCTGGTTGTGGCCGTGGGGGGCGTTTGTATTGGATTCCGCAGCGAAGGCCAATCTGTTGGGATTGCCAGCGGCCCTCCGGGATTGATTCAATCGAATCTGGTCACCCAATCAGTTTTGGGTGATGCGACAAACGGGATGCAAGCAGAAATTACCATCCAATGGCCGCAAGGCCGCAACGAATTGGTTGAGGGCGCTGTTTACGTGCGTCAACCGCCGAGCATATACAAGGAGCTGACGCCATCCAACATAGATTGGGTTGACGAATTTATGCGTAGGATGGTGAATAATGACTGGCCTTATTACAGTGGGACGAACGAGTTTTGCGGCCCGATGGAATTGCGGAATGCGACAGGACAAGAAGTGACTCCCCTGAAGCCGGCCGTCTGCCTGCTTGAGACCTATCCTGCTTCCTTCAGCTTGAATAAGGCGAAATGGGCATACTTGGGGAAATTCCGCGGTGGGATTATTAATGGCGCGCAGGCTTACCCTCCCGGAATCGTAATGGAGCGAACGGAATTGGCTTCATTCAAGCCTGCGGACTATTTTGAAATCAAACAGCCTGGCGAGTACCATTTGACCGTCTGGCCGAAGATTTATAAAAAGTCTTCGACCAACACGGACCTGTGCGAGCGCTTCGACCTGCCGCCCATGACCATCAGTTTTCAATGGCCGGGCGAAACGTCGAAATGAAACGATGACAGTGACGCATTAAGGCGGCAAGCATAGGTGGATTCTCAAGCGGAGGCGTTGTCATAAGCAGATCTCGCGCAGGCGCTCATAAACCGGCCTGATTTCGTGTTCTGGAAGCGGCGTTTCGTCCAGCCGCTGACGCACCGTGGATGCGGTGATCAGGCGGCGGCGAAGCAGGGCGGGACAAAGAGGTGGATCAATGCCGGTAGCCGCATAACTCGCGCGCCTGCCGCCGCTCTTCCCGGCTCAAAATTCCCGCAAACGGATGGAAGTCCCGCAAACGCGCGTCCGCCTCGTTCGCGCCCGCGAGGATTTCCCGCAGCCGCCGGCGGCCGGCGTCGCTTTGCTCCGCGGCGGCCAGCAAATCATCCCATTGCCGCAGGCGTTGCGGCGCGCTGTGGCCTTCGTCCAGCCAGCGCGCGCAATTGTCGCGCGCCACCGCCAGCAATTCCGGGTGGCGCGCCAGCTTGTCCGCCAGCAAATCCCAAAAACTCGGCGCGGGCTGAGTCACGGCTGTTTCTTAACCCCAATTCGCCGCCATTGCACGAAAAAAACGGCCGGGCTTCCTGAGTTGGGCGCATCTCACGTTTATGGGTAGCGGCGAGAGGGTGTCATTTTTTGGAACTTTGGCAAAGGTCAGCGGTCGAAACGATTGAGAATTGGAGACCTCTGCAAAACGCCTGTAGCGGCGGTCTATGACCACCGCCATTGCCTTATTCCCCCTCTTTTGCGACGGTCATAGACCGCCGCTACATTCATGGAAGCGCGTTTTGCAGGGGTCTCAATGGGTCATTGCAAATTGGTCATCTGTCATTTAGCCGGTATCGGCGTTCCGGCTGAATTGCGTTCAGCGCGGGATTGACCGGGGCGGGCAAAGGCGGTACACCACGGGCATGAAAAAAATCATCGTCAAACCCGCCGCCGGCGCGGCGGCCATCGGGCCTTACAGCCAGGGCGTGCGCGCGGGGGATTTCCTGTTTTGCGCGGGGCAGATTCCGGTGGTTCCCGGCACGGGCCAGATCGCCGGCCCGGACGCGCGGGCGCAAACGGAACGGGTTCTGGAAAACGTCAAAATCATCCTCCAGGACCAGAAGCTGGATTTCGGGCACGTCGTCAAGACAACGGTTTTTCTGACGGACCTGGCGGATTTCGCCGCCATGAACGAAGTTTATGCCCGGTATTTCACGGCGGATTTTCCGGCGCGGTCCACGGTGCAGGCGGCGGCGCTGCCGCGCGGGGCGAAGGTGGAGATCGAGGTGGTGGCGCATTATGATTGACACAAGGGAATGAGCGCTCCTGTTTATTTCTTCATCGGGCTGGCGGCGGGCGCGGTGGTGTTCTGGTTCGCCGGCTTTTTTTATGGCCGGCGGTCCGGTTTGCCGGCGGACAACCGGCTGGAGGAGGAGTTGCGGCAGCAGGCGCAGCAGAAGGAGCGGGAGCTGATCGAGGCCCGGCAGCAACTCAACCAGGCCGGCGCGGCGGCGGCCGCCACGGAAGCCAAACGCGAGGCGGCGGAGCGGTTGCTGGCCGAAACCCGCGAGGCCCACGCGCAAAACCTGCGCTCGGCCAGGGAGGCGCAGGACCAGGCGCTGCGTGATTTGCGCGAGGCCTTCAAGGCCCTGAGCGCGGACGCGCTCAAGCAAACCGCGCCGCAGTTTTTGCAACTGGCCAACGAGACGCTGGCCAAATTCCAGGAAACCGCCAAGGGCGACCTGGCCCGGCGGCAGGAGGCCATCGCGACCCTGGTGCAGCCGTTGAAGGAGCAGTTGGAAACCTACCAGAAACGGCTCCAGCAAAGCGAATCCACCCAGGCGGCGGCGCTGGGGGAAGTGAGGAAACAGATCGAAGGGCTGGCGCAAAACAGCCAGGCGCTTTCGAGCGAAACGCTGCAGTTGCGCATGGTACTGAGCTCCAACCAGGCCCGCGGGCGCTGGGGCGAGGAAACGCTCCGGCGCGTGGTGGAGGCGGCGGGGATGAGCGCGCATTGCGATTTCCACGAGCAAACGCAGTCGGGGGACAGCAAGCCGGACCTGACGGTGCATCTGCCTGGGGACCGCATCATTATAGTTGACTCTAAGGTGCCGGATTTGGATTTCCTCAAGGCGATTGACACGGCGGACCCGGTGAGCCGCGGCGAGGCGCTGGCCGCCCATGCCGCCAAGTTGAAGGGGACGATCCGGGGACTGGCGGAGCGCGATTACCCGCGCCAGTTTCCCAACGCGCTGGATTACGTGGTGTTGTTTCTCCCGGCGGAATCGCTTTTCAGCGCGGCGCTGGAAGGGGACCGCGATTTGATTGTCTGGGCGGCGCAGCGGCGGATCATGCTGGCCACGCCGGCGTCGCTCATCGGGCTGTTGCGGGCGGTGAGCGTGAGCTGGCAGCAGCACGCGCAGAGCGAGAACGCGCGCGAAATCGCGGCCACGGCGCAGGAGCTGTTCAGCCGCGTTGTCAAGCTGATGGAACATTTCGAGCGCATCCGGGGCGGGCTGGAAAAGGCCAACGCAGCCTACAACGACGCGGTGGGGAGCTACGAGCGGATGGTGCGGCCCAGCGGCGAGAGGCTGTTGAAACTGGGCGGCAACGCCGCCGCCAAGGGGCTGCCCGACATTCAACCCCTGGACGCCACCCTGCGCCTGCCGCCGCCGCAAGCATGAAAATGAACATGAAAGTCACGTTGACAGAAGAATTGGAAACGCTCGTGAAGGAGAAGGTGCGCAGCGGACGTTACGCGGACGAAAGCGACGTCATGCGCGACGCGCTCCGCGCACTGGAACTGCGCGATGATTACGAATCTCCCGCGTTGGAGGCGGCGCTGCTCGAAGGGGTGCGCAGTCCGCACCGGCCGTACGGCAAGGCCACGGTCAACCGGATTCGTAACGCAGCCCGCCATGGCAAATGAGTTTGCGCGCAGGTATTTCGGGCCGGGCCGAGGCGGACCTGACGCATCAATAAATTGAGACCTCTGCAAAACGCCTGTAGCGGCGGTCTATGACCGCCGCCATTGCCTTATTCCCCCTCGTTTGCGACGGTCATAGACCGCCGCTACATTCATGGAAGCGCGGTTTGCCACGGAAAATTCATGGGGTGATGTAAATGGCTGGTGGAAAGAGATTTAATAGATGGCGCTGGACTTTGTGGCCAAAGTTTTTCACACTGCGGTCATGTCAAAACGATCTCCGTCCGGCAAG
>Ga0182027_10016281_pt1 | contig 10166 bp, 9 predicted proteins | sample 712E1DmetaG_FD_121300 | JGI IMG/M metagenome (GOLD analysis project Ga0182027, IMG submission 121300) | Permafrost microbial communities from Stordalen Mire, Sweden - 712E1D metaG (Illumina Assembly) | ecosystem: Environmental > Terrestrial > Soil > Wetlands > Permafrost | place: Sweden... | reverse complement strand
GGAGAATTCCGAGGAAGCGCTCAAGGTCGCGCAGGAGACTAAGCTGGACGTGGAGGTCCTCAACAACAAACTCACCGAAATCGACAACAAGCTCGTGTCGCTGTCCGAAGATGTTTCGAGCGTATCCACTGCCAAGATCGAGGAAATCGAGAACCGGCTTGCCCTGCTCGTTGAGGCGTTTAAGGATCTCCAGACCCAGGTAAACGCCTTGCAGAATGCGCCGGTTGTGCGCTCCTCAGCGCCCAGGGCCGCCGGTCCTGCGACGTTCTCTCCGGCATCGGCGGCGTCGGTCCTCAGCGGCGGCTCCGAATATGATTCATACCAGAATGCGCTGCGGACCTTTAACAGCCGTAATTACGAACAGGCCCAGAAACTGTTGGGCGATATTGTCAAGCAATACCCGACGGGTAACTATGCCGACAATTGCTGGTACTGGAGCGGCGAGTGCAGCTACGCGCAGGGCGACTGGGCCAAGGCCGTCACCCTGTTCCAGAAGGTGTTCGATTTCAAGAACAGCACCAAAGCCGACGATGCCCAGCTCAAGCTCGGCATGTGCTACATGAAGATGGGCCAGATCGCCCTTGCCAGAACGGAATTCAAAAAGCTTGTGGAGCGCTATCCGGGCAGCGAATATGTTCCGCGGGCCCAGAAGTATCTTTCCGAGCTCAAGTAGTCCGCCGGTTCCGCATGTCTTTTTTCCATCACGTACAACCGCGTTGTACCACCTTTCGGGCGTACAAAGTATTTTGAAAGACGATACCGTTTTCCGGGCCTCGCATTTTCCCACGACGCCGGCCCGCATGCCTTAACAAAACAGGACCCACGATGCGTTTTACCCGGAGTCGCGTTTTTGTGCCGTTGCTGCTGGCCGCGGCAATGGCCGCATCGGTTGCGGCAAAGCCGAAGAAACTGTTCGATTGCAGCGGACAGCTTTCAAAAGCCGTTGAGAAGTACAACAAGAAGAAATACTACGATGTCAACAACATCCTTACCGAGGTGCTGGCGCAATGCCCGGGGCACAACGCGTACGACTCCATGCTCTACTATCAGGCGAAATCGCTTTTTGCGCTCAAGAAATACGAAGAGGCGAAAACAGAATTCGACCGAATCGTGCAAACCTATCCCAGTTCGCCGTTCTACGAGGAGTCGTATTACTTTGTCGGATGGTCCATGTTCCTTGCGTCGCCCGCCACGGAACTCGATCAGGCGTCGACAAAAGAAGCGCAGGCCCGGCTCCGGGATTTCGTGGAGACGTTTCCCAAGAGTCCGTACGCCGACAGCGCTCGCGCAAGCATTGCCAAGGCCGACGAGAAATTTGCACAGAAGGAATTTGACAACGCCCGGTTCTACGATAAGATCGAGCAATACGAGGCGGCCATCGTCTACTACAAACTGCTTGTCAACGAATACCCGCAATGCAAGTTCATTCCGCTGGCACTCCTTGGAACGGCCGAAGACCTGGTGAAAGTGAACAGGACCGCGGAGGCTTCTGCGGCCCTGGAAGATCTGGTGCGCCAGACCAAGGATGAGTCCATCCTCAAAAAGGCGCAGCTCTTGCAGGCGAAACTGTCGGCAAAGTAACGTCGCGGCTGCGGCTTCCCACGTCGCATCCGTGGAGAGATTGTTGTTGACAAAGTAACGACCACCGTCCAAGGCGCCGGCTTTCCTTGGAACCGGGACTACAGGCTCAACCACGAATCTTCATTCAAGGTAGCAGGAAATGAAATCTTCGCTACACGCAATGCGGTCATTGTCGCACCGGGCCCCGCTCGGAATCCTCGGCGGTATATTCAACCCCATACACAACGGCCATTGCGCGGTCGCGTGCCTCGCGCGCGACTACTTCGGGCTTCATAAGGTGTATCTGGTCCCGTCTGGAATCCCGCCGCACAAATACAATCCGGAAATGACCTGTCCAAAGGACCGGCTCGCGATGGCATTGCTGGCCGCGAGGGGGTCCGCGTTGCTTGCCGTATGGGACGGTGAAATCAGACGCGGCGGCGTCTCCTACTCCGTCGACACCATCAGGGAAATAGCGGCCAGGCACCGCGGGAGGCAGTTGTATTTCATCATCGGGTCCGACAACCTGGGTGAAATTGTCACCTGGAACCGGTATCGGGAGATTCTTTCGAGCGTCACCCTCTGCGTCGCGCACCGGCCCGGCCATTCCCTGCGCGTTCCGTCCGAGCTCGGCCGTGCCGCCATCAAAACGTTTCCCTCGCCCGAATGGGCGCTCAGCTCAACGCTTATCCGGCGCTATCTGAGGCTCGGCTACTCCTGCGAGCATCTCCTGCCCGGCGGGGTGCTGCGCTACATCGTGCGCCATGGTCTTTACAAAAAGTAATTGGGCCCGCTCCCGCCTCCCCGTATTGAAGAACCTCACCCGAGTTGAATCCCAAAGTTTGCGCATTGCAGGCTGCTCACTGGGGTGTACATCCGGTTGTAATCGCGGTCCCCGAAGGTTGCTTCGGGGTTAGCAAACGACTATAAACTTCTTCTTCCTTAGGGATGGAAGATGCCCCGCAGGTTCGCAGTCGCGTCTACTCCTGTAGTGCCGTATGCGGTCGTAGTCGTGGTGCTGCGGAGTTCTTCACTGCGCGGGTTGTGCTATTCAATGCGGCCGCGTTGCGGACAAAAAACTCAGAGATTTGCCATGAGACAAACAAGGGTTCTGCGGGATGTTACAGTGAGGCGTAGCGCGCGGGCCCCGACACATACAGATTATTTCCTCTGCTGTCAATAGCCACTGTCGCGGGAAAGTTCTCCACAGAAAGCGCGTACACCGCCTCGGGCCCGAGATCCTTGTAGCACACCACGCGTGCGGCCTTTACGCATGCGCCGAGAAGCGCACCCAGGCCGCCGGCGGCGGCGAAATACACTGCATGACGCCGTATCATTGCGTCGGTCGCGGCCGCGCTTCTGTTGCCCTTGCCGATCATGCCGGCCAGGCCGGTGGCGGCAATCAGGCGGGGCGTGTAGGCGTCCATCCGGGAACTGGTTGTGGGACCGGCGCTGAACCGGCCTGTGTCCGCATGCGACGGCGTCGGGCCCGTGTAATAAAGAATCTGTCCGCGCAGGTCAACGGGCAGCTTCCTGCCGGCCGCAAGCAGAGCGTCGAACCGTTTGTGCGCCGCGTCGCGCGCGGTAAAGATTGTTCCGGTGATTTCCACTTCGTCGCCGGCGGCAAGCGACAGGACGACCTCGCGCGAAAGCGGCGGACAGAGGCAAAGAGCGCGTTTCTTTGTCATAACGTCACCGAAGCGTGCCGCGCGGCGTGGCAGGACAGCGACACCGCAACGGGGAGCGTTGCAATATGGCAGGGGAGAGCCTCAATGGCAACTCCCAACGCGGTAACGGACCCGCCCAGGCCGCCGGGACCCACGCCCGACTTGTTTACTTTGGCGAGAATGCTCTTCTCCAGCGCGGCATACCGCTTGTGCGGGTGATGCCTTCCAACGGGCCGCACAAGCGCCTTCTTTGACAGCAGGACGGCGGCCTCCGCGGTGCCGCCTATGCCGACGCCGACAATCACGGGCGGGCAGGGATTGCCGCCGGCCATCACCACGGTTTGTACGGCGGCGTCAATCACCCCGGCCTCGCCGTCGGACGGCTTGAGCATAAAGAGACGGGTCATGTTCTCCGACCCGCCGCCTTTGGGCGCCAGGGTTATGGAAAGCGTCGTTCCCCGTACGCACGAGACATGAATAACCGCGGGCGTGTTGGTAAACGTGTTCTTTCTCGCAAACAGCGGGTCCGATACCATTGACGGACGCAAAAAGCCTTCGGCGTAGCCGCGCCCCGTCCCCTCGTTGATCGCGTCCGCGAGGGTGCCGCCGGATACGCGCACCTCGCCGCCGAGGTCCACGTAAAAGACCGCGACGCCGGTATCTTGACATATTGGAACTCGCTGCGCTCGCGCGACGCGGGCGTTGTCGAGGATCCGGCCGAGCATTCGCCGGCCCCGGGGCGAAGATTCTTTCCGGACCGCGGCGCGCAGGGAGCGCGCTGTGCCGGGGGGAAGGTCGAACGCGGCGGCGAGGCACAAGTCGCGAACCGAGTTGACGATTTTTTTAAAGGGAATGGTCTTCATTGCCGCGGTCCCCGTCTACAGGGTCCTGATCTTTTCGGCCAGTTCTTCCAGGTGCTCCCGGTATGCCGAAAAATCTTCTATCGGCAGGGCGGCAACGCCGCTGTCCATGGCGGCCCGGGCCACGGCGATGGTTTCTTCAACTAGCACGCGGCCGTCGAGCGGCTTTGGAATGATGTAGTCGGGACCGAACACCAGTGAATCCACGTCGTATGCCTCAAGCACGTCGCGCGGAATGTCGAGCTTCTTTGCGAGGTTTGCCAGCGCGTGCGTGGCCGCCACTTTCATGGGCTCGTTTATCTCACGGGCGCGAACGTCGAGTGCGCCGCGGAAAATAAACGGGAACCCCAGCACGTTGTTCACCTGGTTGGGATAATCGGACCTCCCGGTCGCCATGATGCAGTCGGGAAGCGCCGCGCGCGCCTCTTCGAACCCGATCTCCGGGTCTGGATTTGCCATGGCGAAAATAACGGGTCTGGCTGCCATGGATTTCACCATGTCCTCCGATACCAGGCCGCCCTGGGAGAGACCAACAAACACGTCGGCGCCGTCCATTGCTTCGGCAAGGGTACGTTTCTTGGTGACGGAGGCGAACGGGGCTTTGTATTTGTTCATCCCCTCTGTTCTTCCTTTGTAAATGACGCCGGTCCGGTCGGCCATGAGAATATTTTCCCTGCGCGCGCCGAGTTGCACATAGTGGCGCGCGCAGGAAATGGCGGCAGCGCCCGCGCCGGAGAAGACGATGGAGAGATCGGCCATTTTTTTGCCCACCAGCTCGGCGGCGTTGAGCAGCGCGGCCCCGGAAATGATGGCGGTTCCATGCTGGTCGTCGTGAAACACCGGAATCTTCATCATGCGCTTGAGCGTTTCTTCTATATGAAAGCACTCCGGCGCTTTGATATCTTCGAGGTTAATGCCGCCGAAGGTGGGCTCCATGGCCTTCACAATGCGGATCAACTCTTCCGGATCTTTGATGTCGAGCTCGATGTCGAACACGTCGATGTCGGCGAACCGCTTGAACAGAATGCCCTTGCCCTCCATTACCGGTTTCCCGGCCAGGGGGCCGATGTTTCCCAGGCCGAGCACCGCAGTACCGTCGCTTATCACCGCCACCAGGTTCCCGCGCGCAGTGTACCGGTAGACGTCGTCAGGGTTCTTTTCGATTTCCCTGCATGCGTCTGCCACGCCGGGCGTATAGGCCAGCGAAAGGTCTTTCTGGGTCTTGCAGGGTTTGCTGGGAACGACTTCGATCTTTCCCTTTCTTCCCCGGGAATGGTAGTCGAGGGATTCCTGCTTGGTAATCATTGCGAAGGATTCCTTGCTGTAAATTGGCGGTAACCGGGAACGGTTTTTTGTGACGCAAACGCCGGAGCAGGCTGGTTGGCGCGACTCCTTAAAAATAGATAACTATTCGACGTTTGAGAAAGATATTCGACCGGGCCTATCAGAAAATTCGCCGATGCGACCACAGCGTCCGCCATATTGTCCTTGTTACACCTCAAACACGCTATATCAGCTTAATTCTTTGCATGACAATTCACTACAAATGCGGTGCTTCCCTGCGGGAGCCTTTAGTGGGGTTCGACATACCCACGCCTGCGCCGGGGGAAAACACGCAACCCCTTGAAAATCGATGGTGGCATGATATTTGAAGCTCTTTTAGTCCTGCATGCGACAATGAGGTTCCCAGGAAAAACCGCCGCCGCATGAGTACAGGTTGACGTAAGAGAACAAAGGTCTTGGGTAGAAACAAGGAGAAGACGGCAGCCCGGGAAGAGGTGCAACCCAATCCAGTCCTCGCCTTTTATCCGGTTCCGTCTTTTTCTCTTAAGGGAGAGAGGAAATACTTCTCTCCCTTTCTTTTTGTTTTGGGGTGGGAGTGCCGCAGAGCGCGATCCACGGTGTAAGGCATTGTCGTGATTATGAATAGGGGTCAATCTGGCTTGAAAAATACGACAGTGGGGTCGATAGGCACCACTCCTGCCCTAAACCAATGTTGCCATGTTCTTCGTAATCATGTGATATGGAAAGAAATATATTTTCGGGTATATTATTTGTTAGTATTGGACGGATAGGGCGGCGTGGAGATTGGATTATGACAAAGATGCTTCAAATCCTGCAAATTGCGCTGGCGTGCTCGCTGCCGGTGCTCGCCGCGGGTCCGTCCGGAAACGGTCTCGCAGGCGCCGATCAGAAACAGCAGGCAACCGACGCGATCTTTGATGAAATCATGCAAACGCTTCCTCCGGAGATGAAGGCCAGGGTGGATTCGGCTTCCGCCGGAAAGAAGATCGACAGCAAGAACCCGGGCAAAGCTTCCGCCCGGTCGCCGGCCGGCACGCAGAAGCAACCGCCTCAAACCGGCGACAGAGACGCCGCAGTGCAGCAGTTGCCCGAGGATGTGCGCGTGAGAGTGGAAAAGGCAATCTCCGACATCGATCTCATGAATCAAGACCGGCAGATTCAGTTTAAGGATTACGAGAAGAAGCGCCAGGGCGGCAAGTAAAACGCCTCCGCTGCAATTGCACAGCCTGCAGAACATATTCCCATCCGCCTTTCTCGGTAAGGACTGGACCGATGATGAAGGTGCTATGCGGGGCATTGTTTCCCATTGTGTTCTGGGCCGCCGCCGTGTGCGCGGACACCACGCTCGTCGACCAGCAACTTGCCTTCAAGATGTACCTTCCGAACAACTGGGTGTGCTTTGCCGAAAGCGATTCCCAGCGCTTTTTTGAGGACACCAGCTATACGTTCCCCGGCCTGCTTTCGCTCACGCGGCACGTGATAGATTCCACTTTGTATAGTACCCCCGACCAGTGGACGCAGGCGCATTTTCTGGGCTACAAGCTGTCGGTCGAGTACTCGGTTGACCCGGCGGGCGTGGTGCTGTACTCCAATGCCGATACATCGGTGAAGCAGGGCTCTCTCCAGGCTGCCGAGGCCTATTCTGTTTTCTTTTCTTCGGACACCGGCGTCGGCTCCTGGTCCGAGTATGTCCGGTACACGGCGTGCGGCAGGTACGGATACGAGCTCTATGCCATCTCCGACACCGCCGACATGACCAGCCATATCGGCTACTACGCCGCGCTGCTGCAGGGCGTCGTTATTGACCCGGCGGACCGCGTGGTTTCGCCGATCGCGTTCCGGCGCAATGCCTTCAGGGCGCAAAGGATTCTGTCGTCGGCAATGTACGATCCTCTGGGACGCGAAACCCGGGGCCGCAGTCTTTCCCGCAGTCGCGCGGCCGGGGTATACCTTCGCAGAAGCGGGGCGGTGGGGCTTCTTGTTCGGTGAGACGGAATTTCGGTGGGAGCAGGTTTGTCAACTGCCAATGCACACCACGGTGGCGCGATGCCGGCCCCCCTCATTCTGCTGACCGCAGCGATCATTTCCGCATGCGCGTTTGCGCGCGCGGCCAGCGACACAACGTCGGCCGCGTGGTATGTTCTACAGGGCCAGAAACGGACGGCCGCGCGTGATTTCGACGGAGCGCTATTCTACTTTGCAAAGGCGCTTGGCGCCGGCATGTCGAAAGACAGCCTGTGCTATTTCTGCGCCGAGGTGTATTGCGCCAAAGACGCGCTCGACACGGCGCTTGCATTCAACTTCGGCGTCAAGGCCGCAGGAAACACGAGGCTGGCGTTGCTCGCTCTCAAACAGAGGGCCGCGATATACATGGTGCTCGGATGGAAAAAAGACGTTGACCAGATCCTGGATTCGATCTCCAACCTTCCTCGAATACCGCAACGACCCTACATACCCGATGCGGGAGTAAGGATCGGCTCCGACTACACGGAACGAAGGGAGCTCGATCAACTGTCTTTTCCTTTTGACGGTCCGTTGCAGCCCCAGTATTACGATGGGCCGGGCTTTAACGGTTACGGCTATGTGCGCTGGGAGATCCCGATCGGGCGGCAGCTCTTGATCAAGCCCGGTCTGGAGGGCCTGGTGACAAGCAAGTACTACCAGACCACGACGTCCCGGGATTCTGTAAACCGTTCACTAGGCGGATTCGTCTCCTTTGAGCATGCTCGAAGCGGGTTGTCGCTCGACTACGGACTCAGGCGTTTGATAGACTACGCCGGCCAGTACTCGACCCAGAACTCCGTCGGGCTTTCCCGCTCGAAAACCAAAGCCGGGTGGACGACCGTTGTGTCGGGCGGGTACGATGTGGAGACGGGCGCCGGGCTCGCAAAAGTAAACCAACGGTTCTGGGTTGTGGGACAAGCGGACCAGCCCGCTACACGTCAAAAGGGGTGGACGTTCCAGCTCATGGCGTCCTATTTCGACGCCGCGCCGATCCGGCAGCTCTACGATACATCGGTGATGCTGTTCCCCGATTCCGTCAATGTGATGTACGTAAACGATGTGCGCTCGTCGACAGTGGTCCATTACCAGAGCGCCTCCTCAAGAGACACCGTTCCGCGTAGTTTCCTGGGCTACGTCTTCAACAGCTCCGACAACACGGCGGTACTTGACTATCGCACATACTCCCAGCGGCAGATATCGGTGGCCCCGTCGGCAAAATATACAGCCCGGTTGCCCCTTGCTTTCAGCGCGTCTTTGTCGTGCGGAACGTCGCTCACCTATTTCACCGAGCCGTTTTCCTGGCTTACCACGGCAAACCCTGCCGGCGCGTACGCCTTTGCCGGCAGGCCGATTATCGTATTCAGCGAAAAGGATCAAAATTATTACTGGTACTTGCAGCCACTTCAGCCGAATCCGGCAAGCTTTACGGAGGTGTTTGGCGCTACGCCTGTCAACAAGGAGGCATACCGGACCGACCTGACCGTCGATTTGCTCTTGAGCATCGCTCATCCTATAGGGATTCTCGGCACGCTTGCGCTCCGTCTGGAGGCTTCGAAGAATTACTCCACGCTGAGGAAGCTGAAACTATTCTCGTGGGAGATCTCCGATCAGGATGCGCCCTTTGCGGTTCCCGACAGGTCGTGGTCAGCCGGAATTACATGGACTTATGATTTCCGTGCGAACTAGGTACTATTTTATGGGCATGAGCAAGGGTCGCATGAATAAGTCTCAATTGATCTTCATCATATCGGCTCTCGGATTCCTTTCCGCAGGCTGCCTAAACGGGAATCTCGACAAGGGCGACATGTGCCTTCGCCTCGGCGACTATCCCATGGCAATTGCGTTCTATTCCGACGAAGTAAAGCGTTGTCCCGACAGCTACCGGGCGCGCCTGGGCCTGGGTAAGTCGCTTCTCCAGAAGTCGTGCGACGGCGACAGTTCGGCATGGAAGGACGCGCTCGTTCAACTCGAGGCTGCCCGGACCCTTTCTCCCGGAAGCGACCTTGCCGGGCTGCTGGGCGAGGTATATCTCCAGCGGGCGCATCTCTCTCTGGCCGCACGGGACTCCCTCGGCGCGCTTTCGGCCCTGTCGCGCGCCATTGAATGCAACAACCGCGCACTTGAGCCGGTAAACCTGGCCGGCATCATCTACTTCCGGATGGGTGATGTAGACAAATCAGAAATGCTCTTCAAGAAGGCCGTCGGACTCGACAGCACCAGCGCGTCGGCGAGGTTCAACCTCGGCATGGTGTACTGGCAAACCGGCAGGTACAAGGACGCGCACGGGCAGTGGCTCGCGGCGCTTGCCGCCTCCCCGGGCGACAGGGACATGCTCTACTGGTTCGCGCTCGCCGAAAAGAAACTGCGGGAAACGGCGCAATGATTCCCAGACTCCCCAAAGGATATTCCCATCCCATGCGCGTGGGCGAGGGCGCATTCGCGTCTGTCTATCGCGTGCGCCAGACCGCGCTCGAGAGGCTGGTTGCCATCAAGGTCCTGCACGAAAAAGACCCGGCCAAGAAACGTGACATCGTGAAGGAAGCGACCACCCAGGCGCGCATCCAGGCCGACTGCATTCCCCAGGTGTTTCACGTGTTCGAATGGCGCTCGCAGGTCTGCATCGTCATGGAGTGGATCAAGGGCGTGCCCCTGTCGTCGCTGGTGGCGCACTTTCCGTCCGCCGAGGAGCGGCTGTGGCTGGCCGATCACGTGATCCGCTCGCTTGCCGCGCTGCACACGCTCGGTTTCGCGCACCGCGACCTGAAGCCGG
>Ga0182027_10016278_pt1 | contig 10167 bp, 9 predicted proteins | sample 712E1DmetaG_FD_121300 | JGI IMG/M metagenome (GOLD analysis project Ga0182027, IMG submission 121300) | Permafrost microbial communities from Stordalen Mire, Sweden - 712E1D metaG (Illumina Assembly) | ecosystem: Environmental > Terrestrial > Soil > Wetlands > Permafrost | place: Sweden... | reverse complement strand
CAATAACAGAAAATACAAGGCAACGGGATAAAATGGCATCAATCATCCAACAGCATCGTCCATTTTACCTGCCGGATACTATTACCCGAGATGCCGGTACTATTGACCCTGCCGAGAAATAAAATCAGTTTCCTGCTGTAGATTTTGTTTTGAAAGCAAGCGCATAAAGCTTCATTTGCTTGATCATAGAAGAAAGGCCGTTAGACCTTGTCGGGGAAAGGTGCTCACGCAGTCCGATCTTTTCAATGAAATCCATATCCGCATTGAGGATTTCATCCGGAGAATGGCCAGATAATACGCGTATCAGTAAGTTTACTATTCCTTTTGTGATAATAGCGTCGCTATCAGCGGTAAAAAAAATATTTCCCTCCCTATATTCTGCATGAAGCCATACCTTTGACTGACAGCCAGTTATTTCAAATTGATCGGTTTTGTATGTGTCCTTAAGGAGTGGAACAGACTTTCCGAGCTCAATAAGATAATTATATTTGTCAATCCAGTCATCGAAAAGCGAAAATTCTGAAACAATCTGTTCCTGTATCTCTGATATTGTCATAAGTTTTTTAGTTTACCGATCTGGTTTGTTATCCAAACATCTGTTTTACCTTAATTATTGCCTCCACCAACAGATCGATTTCTTCAATTGTATTATAGAATGCAAAAGAAGCTCTGACTGTTGCCGGAATTTTATACCATCCGATCAGAGGCATCGCACAATGATGACCGGTTCTCACTGCGATTCCCAATTGATCGATAATAACACCTGCATCATACGGATGGATATTACCGATAAGAAAAGAAATGACACTGGTTTTATCTTTTGCTGTGCCAATAATACGAATATCATCAATATTGGTCAGCTTAGTTGTCGCATACTGAAGTATCTCCTCTTCATAATTCCTGATATTCTCCAAACCCAGCTTCTGAAGGTAAAGAATAGCGGCATGTAAGCCATAAACTCCTTCAACATTTGGCGTACCTGCTTCAAACTTGAATGGCAGGTCATTAAACGTTGTGAATTCAGTACTTACAGTTTTAATCATTTCGCCACCATATTGATATGGAGGCAATTCTTCCAGAAATTTTTCCTTTCCATAGAGAACACCGATTCCCATCGGAGCATACATTTTATGGCCCGAAAAACAATAAAAGTCACAATCGAGGTCATGCATATCGGCTCCAAGGTGAGCGATCGACTGAGCGCCATCAATAAGGACGGGGATATTGTAAGAATGGGCATAGGTTATGATCTCTTTTACCGGATTTATAGTGCCCAACACATTTGAGACATGTGTAATGGCAATCAGTTTTGTCTTTTCATTCACAAGGCTCCTGAAAGCATCCATGTCCAGCTCTCCGTTCTCATGAATCGGAATATATTTTATTTTTGCACCTCTTTCCAGGCAAACCTGCTGCCAGGGAACTAAGTTCGAATGATGTTCCATAATGGAAATCAAGACTTCATCTCCCTGTGAAAGATATTTTTTCCCAAATGAAGAGGCGACGAGATTTATTGATTCAGTAGTCCCTTTTGTAAAAATGATCTCATTGGAAGATGCGGCATTAATAAACCGCTGGACTAATTTTCGTGTATCCTCATAGGCTTCTGTCGCCCTCTGGCTTAAAAAGTGCACTCCCCTGTGGATGTTGCAGTTATCTGTTTCATAATATCCAGTTATAGCCTTAATTACCTGGAGTGGTTTTTGTGTTGAAGCTGCGTTGTCGAAATAAACCAGGGGTCGATTATTTACCAACTGGTGAAGAATCGGAAAATCTTCTCTTATTTTTTGAACCGGGAAATCTGTCATCGACAACTCCTTAATATGAATGTGCCTTTTATTTAATTTTCTTTCGTTAAATTTTACTCAAATCAATATTAAAATCAATTGGATGTTCAGGCGTATTACAGTGCAGAACACATTGTTCACAGATCTGTAATTCACCCTGTAAGCGTTTCTTAACCATGTCTTCAATACGGTGACGAAGTTCCGGAATCGATATTTTACTCACAATCTCATTGGCAAAAGCAAACATCAGCAACATCCTGGCGCTTTCGGAACCTATTCCACGCTGCATCAGATAAAACAAGGCCTCAGCGTCAAGCTGACCTGTCGTTGACCCATGGCTACATTTAACATCATCGGCATAGATTTCCAGGAAAGGCTTTGAATTTACCTTAGCCGTATCAGTGAGTAAAATGTTCCTGTTCCCCTGGTATGCATTGGTTTTCTGGGCATCTTTACGAACATAAACATGCCCATTAAAAACGCCGGAAGCATTCTCATCCATAATGCCTTTGAACAATTCGACACTGGTGCAATTGGGAACGGCATGATCAACATATAGGTGATTATCAACATGTTGTTTACGATCCATCAGATAAAGACCGTAAACATTGGCAATTCCGTGCGGACCATTAAAGAGGACGTTTGTATTATTTCGCAGCATTCCGGCATTCAGCATTATGAAATTAGAAACAAGTTCTGCTGACTTTTCAAGCTGGAACACAGTATTGCTGATCAAGGTAGAATCATTGTTCAAATTCTGAAGTTTATAATGATCCAGAAAAGCACCCTCATCAATATGAACCTCAGTGACGATATTTGAGAAACTGGCCTGATGATTGTAAGAATCATCACAATGGACAAGGGAGAGCCGGGCATTTTTCCCCAAAAGGATCAGGTTTCGAGACTGGAGAAAGATATTCTTATCATGCTGAATTACGTTTATGAGCTGTATGGGCCTCGGACTATGAACATTATCAGGGACATAGATAAAAATACCATCCTGGGCAAAGGCGGTATTCAGATCGGTCAAACCACTTTTGCTGCTTCCAATATATTTCCCGTAATGTTGTTCAATAATTTCAGGATAATCTCTGAAAGCCTGAGCAAGGCTTCCCAGGATCATCCCGTTTCCCAGGCGAATCAAAGGGACATCCTTTGAAACATACCATCCATTCATCTGACCAATGACTGCAGTGTCAAGGTGAGGAATATTACAGCGGAAGATCTTATGGAAATCCATTCCGGGTAAAGGATGAAAATAATATTCATATTCTTTCTCCAGCCATTCCCGTAAGTCGGTATTACGCCAATCCTCCATCTTTGTATTTGGAAATCCCAGCGCACTGAATGAATCGATGGCCTTTTGCCGGAGTTTACTTACCGGCTCAATGTCGTTTTTGATAATCTCCTTCCGGTTCTTCTCAAAAAGATCGATCATTCTTTCTTTTGTAATGATCTCCTTTACTGCTGTTGTCATTTTACCTCTTTAATTTCCGGATTGAATTATTCAAATTGTTTCTTAATCCAGTCGTAACCTTTTTCTTCCAATTCCATTGCGAGCTCCTTATGGCCTGTTTTAACTATTTTTCCTTCAAAGAGGACATGGACGAAATCAGGGACAATATAATCAAGTAAGCGTTGATAATGAGTGATTATCACAAATGCATTATCTTTAGTTCTGAGTTTATTTACACCATTGGCAACAATACGCAGTGCATCAATATCAAGGCCGGAATCTGTTTCATCCAGAATGGCAAGTGTCGGCTCAAGCATCGCCATTTGGAAGATCTCGTTTTTTTTCTTTTCGCCACCTGAGAAGCCCTCATTTACTGAACGGTTGGTCAGATTTGACTGTATCTCAACAAGCTTTTTATTTTCTTCCATCATCTTCAGAAATTCAACAGCTGAAATCTGATCCAATCCTTTATATTTCCGGACTTCATTTACGGCGGTTCTCATAAAATTCGTGATACTGACTCCAGGAATCTCTACAGGATACTGAAAACCTACAAATATTCCTTCCCTGGCACGGTCTTCAATGGGAAGCTTCAGTAAATTCTTTCCTTTGAAAGTAATTTCACCTTCTGTCACCTCAAACACTTCCCTACCGGCAATGACCGAAGCAAGTGTGCTTTTTCCTGTTCCGTTCGGCCCCATGATGGCATGCACCTCTCCCTTATTGACTTCAAGGTCAATTCCCTTGAGTATTTCTTTCCCATTGATGGAAGCGTGAAGATTCTTTATAGACAACAACATTTTAATTTAATTACGAATTAAAAATTATGAATTACGAATTTAATTGGATATCAGGGTTTGGTTATTAGTCTTTATTTTTTCGTTATTTACTATCCAACGCTTCCTTCCAGACTTATTGACAGCAGCTTCTGTGCTTCCACGGCGAATTCCATCGGGAGCTGTTTCAACACCTCTTTAGCATACCCGTTCACGATCAATCCGATAGCACTTTCCATGTCAATCCCACGTTGCTGGCAATAAAAAAGCTGATCCTCAGAGATCTTTGATGTGGTGGCTTCATGTTCAACGATGGAAGACTTATTTTCCACCTGCATATAAGGAAACGTATGAGCCCCGCATTTATCCCCAAGGAGCAAGGAATCACATTGGGAATAGTTCCTTGAGTTCACTGCATTTTTAGCAATCCTGACCAGTCCCCGATAACTGTTGTTACCATGACCGGCTGAGATCCCTTTGGAGATAATCGTGCTTTTGGTATTTTTACCCAGGTGTTGCATCTTCGTACCCGTATCAGCCTGCTGCATATTATTTGTAACGGCAACTGAATAAAACTCACCCACTGAATTATCGCCTAAAAGGATACAACTGGGGTATTTCCAGGTGATTGCAGATCCTGTCTCAACCTGTGTCCAGGAAATCTTTGAATTGCTCCCTTTGCAGATGCCTCTTTTGGTGACAAAATTAAAGATACCTCCCTCCCCTTTTTTATTCCCGGGATACCAGTTCTGGACTGTAGAATATTTCACCTGCGCATCTTTCATTGCCACGATCTCAACGATAGCGGCATGGAGCTGATTTTCATCACGTTGAGGAGCTGTACAGCCTTCCATATAGCTAACATAGGATCCTTCCCCGGCAACGATAAGCGTCCGTTCAAACTGACCTGTATTGGCGGCATTAATACGGAAATAAGTTGAAAGTTCAACAGGACAACGCACTCCTTTTGGTATGAAGCAGAATGAGCCATCAGTGAAGACTGCTGAGTTCAGGGTTGCAAAGAAATTATCCGTATATGGGACCACGGATCCCATGTACAGCTTAACCAGATCAGGATGTTTCAGAACGGCTTCACTAAAAGAGCAGAAGATTATTCCCAGCTTTGAAAGTGTTTCGCTGAAGGTAGTTTTAACTGAAATGCTGTCCATTACGGCGTCCACTGCGACCCCGCTCAGTTTCTTTTGTTCTTCAAGGGAAATACCAAGCTTATTGAAAGTATTTAGTAATTCAGGGTCAACATCATCTAAACCAGCTAGTTGCTTTTTCTGTTTTGGTGCTGCAAAGTAGATAATATTCTGAAAATCGATTGGTGGTATTTTCAGGTTAGCCCAGGTTGGCATTTTCATAGTAAGCCAATGCCGGTATGCTTTCAGCCGGAATTCAAGCATGAATTCGGGCTCATTCTTTTTGGCGGAAATAAGCCGGATAATATCTTCATTTAATCCTTTAGGGGCAAAATCTGTCTCTATATCTGTAACGAAGCCGAATTTATAATCACCCTGAGTGAAAGAATCTATTATTTTATTTGAATCGGATTCCATTAAAAATCAAATTAGAATAAGTCTAAACACTTAACGTATCAACTGGATAAACAGTGTTTTTAGAGCGTAAAGGTACAAAATTAATGCTACCTTAAAGTGGAGCTAAACATTTTTAATTCAATTCCGATATTAACAATAGGAATGTCAGATCTTTACATGCACCCGGAGAGAAAAAATATTTATCGGGCCCTGCCTGTCAGCATTGTATCCCGGATTCATTATAAGCTGGTATGCGGCTGTGAGGTATATATGATCTTTCAGCAATTCTGCCGAATAATAACATTCGGCCAATTGTTCCGGTGAATAGTTCAGATTTCCGTCTCCCAACAGGAAGCCATATCCACCTGCCTGAAGATAGTCTCTGTGAGGCCTGGAAAGTCCGGAGGCGACGTAAGCTATTCCGAGGTTATCGTTATTACGTTTCCATTTCAAGCCGGTCATTGATATTCCTGCACTTATGGTGCGATCAATTTCAGTGAAGGCCCAGGTTTCGTTATTTCCGTCATTCCAGCCAGCCCTTAAGAAGCAACCGGCATAATCAGTAAAATCCTGTTCAGCATTAACTCCAAAGCCATATTTGGTGTGTCCAATTGCCCTGGAATCTGTTATATCCGGGTTTTGAGGATCAAGGGCTAAGCTTTCTCTGTAATTACCCATATTGGCTGTGGTAAAGAACCCCGAAAAGCGGATTGAACCGTTGTGATTACTAAGTTTATAATGGTATGTATATTCCAGTGAATGCGAGTTTGCTTCCAAAAGGTGCCAGTTCATGAAACTTCCATTAGCCATGAGCGGTACCAGAGAGAAGCCATACCTTATTTCATGACGGGGAGTTACGAACTCCAGTACAATACTGGGAGAATACCCTCGTGTGTTGGCTGGGTAGTCCCAGGCACCATTATCCATCAGAGCCCAAGACATAAACTGGGCCCGGGGATCATGGCTGTATTTATTATCGTCGAAATAGTCGGTGATTCCAATTTTACCAATTGTGATTGCAAAGTATTTAACCGGCAGATATTGAGCTAATTGATTAAAGTCTGGATCCTGATGACTTTGCTTTACCGATAAAGAGAAAATCTGCCTGAAATAGAGACGGGCAATATACACATCCGGAGCGGGATTACCAATCCTGTATGTTTCGCCATTCGGTGCGGCTGCAATTCCAAGTGTCTGGCTAAGTCCATATCCACCACCGAGTTCGGGATCAAAGAAAATGCTTGCACCTTTCCAAAGTCTTGCGCCCAGGAAGAGGGTTGACGTAATTGAAGTCTTATCCTCTTCCCCAGTAAGTAAGCTATTCAGGCCTGTATACTTTGCAGAGAATCCAGGTTTGAATTGGTTTATAACCGTTGTTTGGCCATGTATAGAAAACCTTTCGTTCTTTAAGGTATCTGAAGATTGAGCAAAGGTCAGCCCGCTGATCAAAAATAATATTATTGTTAATGCGGCTAATCTCATATTCTTAATTGTATTCAGTATTTCAACAGCGCAGTTTTAAAAGCGGGCGCAAAGATGCGGAAAATTTTTATTTCTGTAAGTTAGATGAGAATCTAATTTATGGTACTTTGTGATGAAATTCCCATTTGACATATGATTAAAGATGTTAAATGAGCATTAAGTATTTATTAAATTCTCAAAAGAATAGAATAGAAATACAAAATTACTTTAACAATCAGCTTTTGATATCTTTTATTTGCAAAACCTGATCCCGATCGAATACTTTACAAACCCGTTTGTTTCAGGAGAATATGTTTCCAGTTTTTGGGCATAATATGCAGGACCTCCGGAAAGTGATATCACAAGACTGGTTTCATAAGTTTTTTCCTCGTTGGCAAGCACAAGAGTAATCAACTGGAGCTTTTTCCCATTTAATTCTCTGCTTTGTCCCAGTATTTTCTCAAAGCTTCTCATAAAGCTTCCATCACTTTCCGGTCCATAAATCATTTTGTTGTTAAGGAGAACAATTGAAATGGCGTTTTTCCCAAAACCAACATTAACTGCTAATGTTATCGGATGATCAAATTCATCGACCTCGTAAAAATCGTTTAGTTTATCTGATGTCATAATATATTTTATTCACTTTTATCAGGAATCTGAATGTATAGGGATATGGAACAATCATACTTTTCAATTGCTTTTTCAAATTAAAATCAAGGATTGACGAAAGTCATTCTATCCAAACAGAAACATTTACTTTGGATTCGGATTCTACCAGTACACCCCAAAGCTTGTCATCAATATCAATATAAATAGTTTCGTTTCCTGTCAGATAGAAAGGGCCAAGAATTGTCTGGCCATCAAGACTATAAACATAAATGATTTCAATATGTGACACAGTGTCTGCTATAAGCTGCGAAACATGAATGCCCAATCTTCTCTTTTCCATTGGAGCATATCTCTGCTGCAAAGGAGTTATCAGTCCTTGACTGAAAGTAGCTCTGGGGAACACCGGAACATTATACGATGGAATTGGATATTGTGCATAGGTATTGAATGCTATGCCAAAACAACAAATCAGGATGAATGACGACTTTTTCATAGTTGGATTAGTTTAGTTGATAAATTAAGAGCCTCAGTGTTTCTTACACAAGAGTGCTGCAAGTTACACCAAATAAGGGCTTTACAAAGGAGTAAATTAGGCGAAGAAAAGTGTGCCCAATTTAGGCCGATTAGATTCGAATGAGATGGAAAGAATTTTAAACCAATAGGTTAATTATTGAGGTTGGCGTGTTCATTGGAATCCAAGGATTCCGAATTTTGAAGATTTAGAAGGATCTTGGTCAGCTCAACATCGTTTGTGACTCCAAATTTATTCTTGATTTTTTTTAAATGCTTATTAATGGTAGAGAGGTCTCTCCCCATTATATGAGCAATTTCTTTAGAAGACATCCCTTCAATAAATAATTTAATAATTCCCTGCTGTTCAATTGTGAAAGAGTATTTGGGATCCTTGTATCCTTCAATGGATCTTTTTGTTAGATATTCTTTGATCACAGCGGAATAAACTGTTTCCCCATCCATCACTCTCCTCAGGGTCTCATCTATTAAACACTTATCTGATTTTTTGCTTAGGAACCCTTTGCATCCCAATCTGTACATCTTTCTTTGCCAACGAACTGAACTCTCTCCTGAATAAATGACAATCGGCTTTCCAGGATATCTTTCAGCAATCTTAATATAATTTTGAATTGGTTCCCCCGAAGGAAGAAACAGATCAAGAAAGATGACATCAAAAGAATCAGGATCGTGAGGCATCAGTGCTTCATTTACATCGTTTGATGTTCTCGTAATATTGATAATATCCCTTGAGGGACGAAAAAAGTTTCGCAATCCTGCAATCGTCACCGGATGATCTTCAATGATAAAGATTTTGATCATATTGTTAATGTTTTTATGTTACCTATCTTAAAGGCACTGAAATTTCCCATCTTGCTCCCTTTCCCTCTGATGAATCCAGTATGGCTTTTCCACCTAGCAAGGTGACCCTTTCCTTGATCCCGCTCAATCCAATCCCTTTTTCCTTGGCTCCTGTTGGAGTAAATCCAGGTCCGTCATCTCTATAAAAAAGAAGCAGAAGCCCTCCGGTTGAAGCCAAATCAATCCTGATCTTCGAACCATTAGCATATTTGCTGGCATTTGTGAGCAATTCCTGAACAATCCTGCTCATATGCAACATGATTTCTCGCGAACATTCAGGTAAATGATCAGGAACAAAATAGGAAATATTGATCCCTGTAAAGTTTTTCATATCATTGATAATATCAGGAATTATCTCTTGTAGCCGGGTTTGGTCCTCCACACCTATATTGATCCGATGAGAGATACGTCTGATACAATCATCTATTTCCTTGATTTTTCCGACGAGTTGTTCTTTGATTCTGAAGTCCTCAATGTTAATAGAATTTATAAAATTATCCGTGATTCTCAATAAATAACCGGCATTATCATGAAGATCTAATCCTATGCGGCTTTTCTCTGTTTCTTCAAGTTCAATTATTCTTCTGGCTGAATTAATCTGTTCTTGTTTAAGCTTAATCTTCATTTGCTGTCGGAAAACAATGTAAACGAATACAATGATGATTATCACAAGAATAGCTAGTGATAGAGTCAGCTTCAGGAATTTGTTCTGCAGGCTTGTCGCTCTGATCTCTGCCTCTTTTTCCCTGATCGTCGTTTCCTTGCTGTTTAAATCAAAAATAGCAGCTAATAATCTGGTTTGCTTTTCATTATTAATTGAGTTGGCCTGTTGGCGATATTTTAGACTTTTCCTTAAACTGGAGATTGCATTTTTATGATCCTCCATGGCAGATAAAACATCCGAATAGGTATCATAAATTGTTGCAAGCCAATCAATATTATTTATCTTAATGGCAAGCGGAATTGCTTCTTCAGTTAACCTCTCTTTTGCTTTGCTTATATCCCCTGTCTCCATATAACTGTATGCCAAATCATTATAGGCGGCCAATTCAACCAGGGGTAGATTTCTGTTTTTTGATTCTTCTAATGCAAGATGATAGTAAACCATGGCTGAATCAGGGATCGATTGTTCTGTACCTATGTTAATATGTGTAGTTGCAATTTCT
>Ga0182027_10016277_pt1 | contig 10167 bp, 9 predicted proteins | sample 712E1DmetaG_FD_121300 | JGI IMG/M metagenome (GOLD analysis project Ga0182027, IMG submission 121300) | Permafrost microbial communities from Stordalen Mire, Sweden - 712E1D metaG (Illumina Assembly) | ecosystem: Environmental > Terrestrial > Soil > Wetlands > Permafrost | place: Sweden... | reverse complement strand
GTGAAGCAGATTCTGGACAATGCGCTGAAGTACTCGCCGGCGGGCAAGCCGGTGGAGATTCGCGTGTACGCCCGGGACGGCTCGGTGGTGGTGGACGTGACCGACCATGGCCCGGGAATATCGATTCCCGAGCAGGCGCGAATCTTCGAAAGATTCTACCGGGGTCCTTCCATCCGGCAGCAAATTCCCGGGTCGGGGCTGGGACTGAGCATCGCCAGCAGCATCGCACAGGCGCACGGCGGAGATCTGACGGTGACCAGCCGTCCGGGCGAAACGACTTTTCGAATCACGCTGCCGGCGAACGCGAAAGGAGACGGGAAGTGAGCGCCGGGCGGGTGCTGGTGGTGGACGACGAGCCGCAGATCCGGCGGATCATGCGCACCACGCTGACCGGGGCGGGGTATGAGGTGGACGACGCCAAGACCGGAGAGGAGGCGCTCGAAAAGTGCCGCGAGTTTCGCCCCGACCTGGTGCTGCTCGACATCAACATGCCGGGGATGGGCGGGATGGCCGCCTGCCGCGCCATCCGGGCGGACGCGAATGTCGCGATCATCATGCTGACGGTCCGCAACACCGAGGCCGATAAGGTGAAGGCGCTCGATGCCGGCGCGGACGATTACATCAGCAAGCCCTTCAGCACGCCGGAGCTGCTAGCGCGCATGCGCGCGGCGCTGCGGCGCGTTCCGGCCACTCCACAGTCGTCGGCGGCGCGAGTGGGAGTGGGCGAGCTGGTGATCGACTTCGCCTCGCGAACCGTGACCAATGGGCTGGCCGCCGCCCATCTGACTCCCAAGGAGCTCGACTTACTCCGCTACCTGACGCAGCGCCCCAATGAGGCCGTGTCGCATCGCGAGCTGCTGCAAGCGGTGTGGGGTCCGGATTACGGGGACCAGGTCGATTACCTGCGCGTGTTCATCATGAACCTGCGGAAGAAGATCGAGCGGCGCCCGGAGAACCCGGAATACATCACGACCGAGCCATGGGTAGGGTACAGGTTCAATGGGCGGCCGGAACCGCGGTGAGGGGGGCCGGCCAGAACGCCATCCCTGGACCGCCGGCGGCGCAAGTGGGACGCAGCCGTCCGAACCAAGGTGAGCGCACTGCTTGACGAGATCAAGAACTGGAAATCCGGAAACATCTCAATTGACCCAATCAAGTATGCAATCTCGATGAAGGTCAACGGGCGTGTATTCGCCTACCTTTACCCCCGAAGGCAGCACTACCTCATCGCCACCTACGATGCCAGTGACGAGTGGAAGGAGTATGCTGTCAAAACCGATGACGACTTGGCAACTGTGAAGCTGATCGCCAAAGTCGCCATGGAGCGCCGGGCGAAATGAAAGATCGACGGGGAGCCGAGGGGAGCCGGGAAGGTAACCAATTACCCAATTCTGTTGAGGGCTATCGGACCACCCCGAACGTCGCCGCACGGCGCGGTGGCGATCGCCCTATACCGGCAGTTCGACCTCGATTTCCCTGACCATCGAGGCCGGGGACCAATCGGCGCACAAGGTTTCCCAGTAGAGGCGAATGGCTTCCTTGGCGCGGGCAGTCAGGTCTTCTATGGAGGTCCCCGTGACCAAAATGGTGGGGATCTCTGGCACGTAGGCGCTATAGCCGGCGGCGTCCCCTTCGATGATCAGAGAGTACTTTCGGATCATTTTTCAGCCTCCTTGATACCAGTTTGCCGCAAAACGGCGCGATACGTGCCGGGCCGGACGTCGTCGCCGAGCTGTCCCGACACGACGGTAATGCGGCCCTCGGGGTCCTGGAACACCCGATGGTCGCCGGAGGTCCGGACGTGGCGCCAACCGGCATCTTCCAGTTTCCTGATCAGATCGCGAACCCTGACCGGCACGAATTCATGGTACGACGTTCATCGCTTGGCTGGGAGAAGCCCTTCCCGTTGTGGCGCCGCGGGCTGCAACCTGTAACCATATAGGTTACACTGGTAGGCGTGGCGATCAAAGGGTTCCGACACAAAGGGCTCGAACGGTTCTTCGCCACCGGCGCCAGGTCGGGAATTCAAGCGAAACACGCCGACCGGCTCCGGCTCATCCTCGGCCGTCTGAACGTCTCAACCAGCGCGCGCGATATGAACTTGCCCGGCTTGGATCTCCACGAACTTCGCGGCTCCCGAAAGGGCACGTGGGCCGTGAAGGTGAGCGGTAACTGGCGCGTGACGTTCGGTTGCGCCGGGAAGGACGTGGATCGCGTAGACTACGAGGATTACTATTGAGGCGACCATGAAAATGCATAATCCGCCGCACCCGGGCGAGGTGCTCAGGCAACTGTGCCTGGAGCCGCTTAACTTGACCGTTACGGACGCCGCGCGATCGCTCGGCGTGAGCCGGAAGACGCTGTCCGGCATTCTTAACGGGCGTGCGGGCATCAGCCCGGAGATGGCGATCCGTCTCTCCATGGCCTTCGACACCAGCGCCGAGAGCTGGCTGAACCAGCAGCTTCAGTATGACCTCTGGAACGCGGAAAAGGACCGGAAGCGGTTCCACGTGGAGAAATTGACGGCGGCCTGATGTCAGTAGCCGGCCGCGGGGAGAGCCATTCCTCCTTGCTCTAACGCCCCTTCCGTCGATTTGCTTTCGGCTTCAGCATTCCAGCAGCGGCGCCAGCCTGGCCCGCACTTCGTCGAGGACTTCCGTTGTACAGCGCCCAAGTTTTTCGGCGTGGCGCGCTTTCCAATCGACGCTCTTCACGTGGTCGGCCAGGATGACGCCCGTCGCGCCGTGGCCGGCGGGAACCGCCACTTCGAATGGGTATCCTTTCGTCTGATTGGCGATGGGGCATGCCAGCGCCAGGCCGGATTTCGCGTTGTATATTCTCGGACTCAGCACGAGCGCCGGGCGACGCCCAGCCTGCTCGCGGCCGACTTGAGGGTCGAAGGTCAGCCAAACAAAATCACCGGCGTCCGGTACAAAGGCGGCCCTCACCAGGACTCCTCGCCTTGAGGCTGTCCCCAGCCGGTTTCCCGATGGCGGTTCCTGGGCGTGATGCGGGCGACGAGTTCCGACAGTTCGTATCTTCGCCGGGTTGGGCGCAAGACGATGCCGCCGGCGCCGTCGAGAGCCAGCGCCACACAATCCCCCTCACTGAGGCTCGCTTGTCTGGCCATCGCCAGCGGAATCCGGACGGCCAAGCTGTTCCCCCATTTCGAAACCGTGGTTTGAGTTCGCATATGTATCTACTTTGAGTATACAGCCGGAGCGCATGTGGGGTCAGGCCTTTCGGCCTGCCGCCGGCTTTTGGCCGGCGTTCTTCGCGTTCTCGCGAGACGCCGGGCAGCGACGAAGAATGCCGGCGCGAATGCCCGGCCCAGAGGGCGCCCCGCTGGCTGGAAGCCCACTCTACGGGGAGAGGAACCGGGGCGGACGAGACGTTTCCATTCATTGCCCGGCATCACCGAAGGCCATTTGGGCCGATTCCTCGGGTAGCTGCCTCCTCGTGTTGCTTTGGCCGTACGACAAACGGGCCGGAACTCCCCGCGCCCTTAGAACATCAGCCGCAGCGTGAACTGAAAGCTCCGCGGCGCGTTCCACTGCGTGACGTTGTTGTCGAACGCGGCGGCGCTGTTCGGCTGGTTGGTTCCCAGATAGGTTTGATCGCCAACCAGCCAGTTGATGTTGTTGAACACGTTGATGGACTCGGCGCGGAACTCCGCCGAAGCCCGATCGGTCAGCGGAACCGCCTTGCGCAGGCCCAGGTTCACGTTGAAGGCGCCCGGCCCGTTGAACATGCGCCGCTGCAAGTTGCCCACCGCGCCCGGGGCGGGCTGGTGGAAGGCGCCCGGCGGGGCGTTCACGTAGCCCACCGTCCCATCGGGATTCTCGCGGATTCCGAAAAACGGCTTGATCTGGCTCGCGGAGAGAGACGTGGCCACGCTATTCTGTGCGGAATCGGCTTGGGAAGTAAACGTGCCCAGGCCGGAGACGGTGGCGACATCCCCGGCGGGCGTCACGACGGAACCGCCCGAAAGCAGGGAGAACGGCGCTCCGGACTGGGCGATCACGATCCCGCTGACGCTCCAGCCGCCCAGAACCTTCCCGGAAAGGCCGCGCGCGGCGCCCCGGCTCCCGAAAAACGGCGGATTCCAGATTGCGGCCAACTTAAACGCGTGCGTCAGGTTGAACGGCGCGGGGGCCCACTCGAGCGAGGAGTTGTAAATGTCCAGGTAGGGATCGATGGCGCCCGGCCGGTAATCGTCCATGTTGCTGAGAACTTTCGAGAGGACATAGCTGGCGCTCAGGCTCAGGCCATTCGCGAGCGGCCGCCCAACGGTCAACTGCAGGGCGTCGTATCGCGAGACGCCCAGGTGCGACAACACGTCGATGCCCTGCGGCGCCAGCGGATTCCCCAGGAAATTGTAGGCGCCGCTCCGGTTGTATCCGTGGCCCTCGTACCAACGGGCCAGCTCGCCCGCCGCGCCGGCCAGGATCAGGGACCGCGCATACAGATCGGGCTGGCAGTTCTGCGCGCTGAAGTTCGCGCACAGGCCGTTGCCCGGCAGCAGGGGAAATCCGCTGGTGGGATTGCCACTGGCGAGATCGGCCTGAACCTGCCGGAAGGTCGCCAGGAAGTTCGCCGGCAGCATCACCTGGTTGCGCTCCACGGAACGCGGTCCCTCTTCCAGCCGGTTTCCCAGGTATCGTACGTCGAGATGGAACCCCTTCACGCGCGACTCGATGCCCGCGTTCCAGTATTTGACATTGGGGGTGCGCACGTTCGGATCGACGGCGTAGACCGTTCGCGGCTGCTGATTGTAGCTATTGGCGAGGGCCAGCAGGGATGGCAGCGTCAAACTGGAAGGCAGCGCGGGAGCGGGCGTCGAAGGGGCCTGCGACAGCGGTACGGGACTCCCGCCGAGATCCGTGGAAACGTTAAAGCCCTGGAACGGGTTCTGGAGCGCGTAAAGGCTCATGTTGGGGAGCAGGTTGTCGTTCACGTAGCTGATGCTGTAGCCGCCCCGAAACACCACCGGCAGCCTTTCGACCGGCTGCCAGGCGAGACCCATATAGGGGCTGTAATTGTCGTAATCGGGGCGGTAGAAAGCATGGCCGGTGGTCGCGAAGGTGAAGGGCAGGCTCTTGTTGTACACCGCATTGGAGACGTCGGCGCCGGAGAGAACCGGAATGATCGCCGCGCCGGTCCGCTCGTTCGCCTGGGAAAGGTAGTCGAACCGCAGGCCCAGGCTGATCGACAGGGATCGAAGCAGTTTCCAGTCTTCGTGAAAGTAGCCCGAAAGCATGTGCGCGGAGAGATCGCTGCGGGCGGTGGACCCGCGCGTGTATCCGGAGGTGGGCGAAAGGATGTTAAAGCGCTGATCGGCTTCGGCGACGGTCCCCCGCGCGACGTCGTTCACCAGATAGCGCGGCGCCGTCAGGGAATCGAGCGGCCCATTGTCGGCGCCATAGGACAGGAGGCGATACTGTTGCCCCCAGAAGCCGGCCCGCAGGATATGTTTGCCGGCCGCCCAGGTCAGGTTGTCCTGGAAGCTGTACAGGCGGTCGTCTCGCCCCCTGGGGTCGGCGCCGGACATCGGCTGGCTCACCGGGACGCTTGGGTCGTTCAGGATCGCGATAAAACCAAACTGGGAGCGGAGCGAGTTGCGATAGTCGATTCGGGGCAGATTGGCGCCAACGCGCACTTCATTGGTCAGGCGGGCCGTGGGGGCCCAGCGCCATGCGGCCGCCAAGAAAGTGGAGGTGACGCCTATGGTGGTGGTGGGTTTGCGGCCGTAGATGGAGGAATCGGCTGGATCGTCCGTGGAACCGTTCCACTTCGAGAACGTCACGCCCAGAACGTGCCGGGGGGAAGCCAGGTAATCCAAGCGCGCCAGCATCGTGCCGAGCGTACGTCCGTTATCCTGGGTTCCGAGATACCGGCCCGAGGGGTCCCAGGGGATGAGTCCGAGGACTTGGCGCAAGAGGGGATCCTGGCTGGAAAGAGGGCTGCTGGGCGCGGCGCCGGTGCGGGTCACGGTCGAGCGGTCCAGGTCGGCTTCATAGTTCACGAAGAAAAACAGCCGGTTCCGCCGCAACGGCCCTCCGAATGCCGCTCCGATATGGCTGACACTGGTGGCGGCGGGCGTGGCGCGGCTGTTATCGAGCCAGGACTGGGCGGCCAGACCGGGCGGGATCGCGAGCCAGTATGCCGAGCCATGCAAGCGGTTGCTCCCGGCGCGCGTGCTGAAGGCCGCCTGGGAGCAGCCGCAGCCGTCGATTGCGCCGGTCACGACGGTTGCTTCGCCGATCTGGCCGGTGCGGAGCGGGAGCGAGGTGAAACCCAGGCCCATTTCGCGAGGAAGGCTTCCCTGGATGTTCACGCCATCGTACGCGATGTTGGCCAACGACGCGGACTCCCCATAGATGGCCAGAGGAGCGCGGCCGTTTCGCCCGACGCCGCCCAGGGTGTCCAACAGGTAGAACGAGTCCTGGCGCGAAACCGGCAGGCGGCCCGCCTGTTCCGCGTCCACCGCGGCCGCGACATCGACGCTGGAGGTTTCGAGCGGCTGTTCGGGAGACATCACGGCCGGCGCCTGGCCCAGCCGGATGGGCGGCAGAGAAGTCCCGGCGCCCGGATCGACCATGACGCTTGTCAGGGTCTGCGACGCGAAGTTACCGGCTTCCGCGGTGAGATCGTAAGACGCCGGCCTCAAAACCGGGAACACGAACCTGCCGGCGCCGGAGGTGACCGTGGATGCGTACACAGCCGACCATTGGCGCAGCGAGAGCGTGACGCGCGCGCCGGAAATGGCCTTGCCTCCGGCGTCTTCCACGGTTCCCGATAGACTCCCGGTGGCTTGGGCTAGAGCGGCGCCCCGGAGCGCCACGAGCGCCAGAAAGAGCGTCAGGAAACGCCGCGAGCGGCTAGCATGGGGTTCTGTCACCTGATGGGGTTCCGATTTATCATGATGACACACCAACTGGCCTTCGGCCGTCAGCAGAGGCGGTAACGTTGTACGGCCGCCGCTGGCGGATCGAAACCGATCCGCGCAACCTGAAGCAAGCCCGCGCCACGTTATAACGCCCGAACACTTATTAGAAATGCGGGCATGACCGGCCTCGCCATACCCGTGGGCGGCGGATTGCGCCCCGTGCGCCTACCCGTGTCTGGCCCTGGCGTCGCCTTTCACCCGGTCCATGTATTTCATCGTCCGTAGGTCCAGGCGGATGGCGTCGCCGTTCTTGATGAACTGGGGAACCATGATCTCGACGCCGTTCGACAGCTTGGCCGGTTTGAGCGTGTTGTCCTGCTGCTGGTGCGCCGGCGGGGCGGTTTCCGCAATGGATACCTCCAGCATTTCCGGGAACAGCACTCCGATGGGCTGCCCTTCCACGAATTCCACGGTGACTCGCTTCCCGGCCTCGAGGAAGGCGGCCTGCGGGCCGACCACCGCCTTGGAGATCCCGGTCTGCTCGTAGTTCTCCGGATTCATGAACCAGCAGTGATCGGCATCGTCATACAGGAACTCCAGCGGCCGCTTCTCCACGGCAATGTCCTCCAGCTTCAGCTCCGAGCGAAAGCTGTGTTCCCAGAACGTCCCCGTACCGGTGTTCTGGAGGCGCACGTGCGTCGAGCCGCACATCTGTCCCTGGCCGGGGTGATACGCCGCGGCGATCACCTTATAGGCCTGTCCTTCATACCGGATCGCCATTCCTGCGCGCAACTGCGATGCAACGATCATGGCTGTCTCCGAACTCTCATGATGGCGGTCCGTCCTGGGGCGGCCTTGGGTTCGCCCGGCGCCGGCCCGGCCGCGCCTTCGCCGGACGCGGCGGCTCGTACCGGACCTTGGTGCGCTCCACCTTCCACGTGCGGACGACCATGGGATGACGCGGTCTGTCCATGCAGTCCTCCCGTGACAACAGTCTACACCCGGGGAGAGCGGAGGCGTCGGGCAGCTTAGGGGTGCATGACGCAAAGGTGGGGTCGGGATTTGATCCTGCCGGGGCGCCCTCTGGGCCCGCTTCTGCCCGGCGTCGTGCGGGCGGCCCGAAGAGCGCCGGCCAAAAGGCCTGCGGCAGGATGAAATCCTGACCCCACATCGGCAACCGGCCTGGCGTACTACGTACGCTCAGATTCCGGCGGTTTTGTTGGCCAATCGCATCGTCGTGCACTCTTTGTGTCGCGCACCCGCAGCTTGCAGCACGCGGCGAAAGGTCGATTTTGGGCAGGATGTCCCGAAATCGGGGCAGTTTCGTGACTAAGTCCTTTGTTTCTAATTCAGCTTTGGGCAGCTTGCCCAAAACGCGCGTTGCGCCACGGGCTGCTGGGCCGTCCGCCACAAATGCGGAGTTTCCCGGGAAGTAGCGCGCGATCGCGAGCGCCGGCTACGCTTTCCGGTTATCGCGGCAGCCGATCATACGCACCAAGCCGTAACACGCCAGGCAAATCCAGAAATCCAGGGCCCATCCCCAATCGATCTGGTAAAGGTGGTGTTGCGCGCGCTCCGGGAGGAACCGCTCAATGCTGAAGTAAATGGCGTTCCCCGCCAGCACGGCGATCAGGGACTGCCAGAACGGGCGCTTCAGCAGCCGTTTCACGGCCGCTCGCCCGGCCTCTAGCGCTGTGACCGTCTGATCAGTTCCCTCGCGGCGGGCCGGGCATGCCCGGCCCCTACGGCGCGTTGTAGGGGCCGGACATGTCCGGCCCGCGGCCTTAAGAAAGAAATCACACGGTCGGAGACCTAGGGGCGCTCGAATCCAGCATTTCCGTGGTGACATCGCAGGCGGATATTCAGCATGCACCCAATCGCGATCTATGGGGGCCTGCGCGCGAGCGCGGATTCGGGCTCAGCGCCAGCCTGGACGTCACCCCGGCTCAGCCGCCGCCGATCAGCACATCGCCGCCATCAACGCGCCGCGCGCCGTGGCATTCAGAGGGTCGGCCGACGCGCGCACCTCGGAGAGGCCAATCGGAAAGTCGCTGGTGCGGAGCGCCGCGGCGAGTTTCTCCGCGAACCCGGCGGGCATCGCCGTGCCCCCGCTGACCACCAACGGCACGGAATGTTCCAGCTTGGGGAGGCGCTGCGAAGACGAGATCCGGCTCCGCAGCGCCTCCGCCAGCGCGTTGATCATCTCCTGGTAATAGATCGCGAGGGCGTTCTGCGCCCGGTCCCCGAAAGGCCCGTCCAGATGGAAGGACTTTTCCTTTTGCACCCGCATCCGCGTGGCCAGTTCGCCCGTTACCAGGGCGGCATGTTCATCGATGAAATCGCCGGCCTTGGGAACCGCGAAACTGATCACCGGTACCGATAGCACCGCCAGACACACGTTGCAAAGCCCGCTGCCGCAGGACACCGCAATGCCCGTGTAGCTGGATGGGCCCAGTTCGCCGAAGACCACGGCAAGGCCCTCCTGAATGGGCTTGGCGTCGTAGCCCAGTTCCGCCAATACCGAACGGATGGAGGCTTCATGATACGCAATGACGCCGCCGTCCTCGGCGGTGGGAGCGGGCACGCTGAAGAACGCCTTCTGCCCTTCGAAAGAGGCTTTTCCCACCAGTTTGTGAATGATCTTCCGAATCACAGCCAGGCTGTGGGGCTCTTTGGGATTGAGCACCCCGTTCACCATGGGCCGCCGCGTCTCCACATGGAACACCTCGGCGAATCGCTGCGCATCGTCGCCCGCCACGACGATTTCCGAATCGTGCGCTTCGTGAAAAACGTTCTCCCTTTGCAACAGGCTCTCGGCGAGCTTGGAATAGGGCAGAGTCAGAAATGCGTTGAGCTGGGCTTCGTAGCAGTATCTCGTGTCGGTCGCTCGCGCCACCACAACCCGGCTGGTACCGACGTCCAGGCCGATCGGCTGGGCGTACTTCTTTTCAGCGTCCTGCATCGGTTTTCTCCTCATTTAGTCGAACGGAAACGTGGACTCCTTGTGCAGACGCTCGGAGAACCGTCTCACCCGCTGTATCTCACGGCGATCCAGAGGCCGGCGTTTGTTCCAGCTCCACCAGCCGGCAGCCACCAGCAGGAGGATGAGAACCGCGCCGGCAACCAGCATCGCCCGCCGCCTACCGCCGGGCCGCCGTGGCCCGCTCCAAGACCTGGGTCAGGCCAGCGCCGCCCGGTCCGCTTGGCGGAACGCAGAACGCCGCGGCTTCGGCGATGCGCTGCGATTCCTGCTGTTTCACTCGCTGCCAATTGCGCAG
>Ga0182027_10016275_pt1 | contig 10169 bp, 8 predicted proteins | sample 712E1DmetaG_FD_121300 | JGI IMG/M metagenome (GOLD analysis project Ga0182027, IMG submission 121300) | Permafrost microbial communities from Stordalen Mire, Sweden - 712E1D metaG (Illumina Assembly) | ecosystem: Environmental > Terrestrial > Soil > Wetlands > Permafrost | place: Sweden... | reverse complement strand
GCCGCGAAGAGCTCCACGGCCGATCCGCGCGAGCCGAGGACATTTCCGAACCGGACACTGGCGAAGGCCGTCTGATGCGAGCCGCGGTAGTTGGTGGTGGCCGTCACGAGTTTCTCGGCGAGGAGCTTGCTGGCGCCCATTACGGACGTAGGGTTGGCTGCCTTGTCGGAGCTGGTGAGGATCATCGTCTTCACATCGGCGGCCAGGCAGGCGTCGATTACGTTCTGAGTTCCCGTGACGTTCGTCAAAGCGGTCTCGAACGGGTTGTACTCGCCCGATTCGACGTGCTTCAGCGCCGCGCAGTGGAACACGACGTCGATCCCCTCGGTCGCTCGCAGGACTCGGTCCCGATCCCGAATGTCGCCGATGAGGAAACGGACGTCCGTCCGATCCCGATACTTCTGGCGCTGATAGAACTGCTTGGTTTCGTCTCGGCCCAGGATCCTGACGACCTCGGGCCCCAGGGCCAGGAGATGGTCGACCAGACGGCTCCCGATCGTCCCTGAACCACCCGTCACGAGGATGCGGCGCCCGGCGATGGCATCGGGCAAGGTCGAATGGTCGGCAGGGTGGGTCACGGGGACGATCTCCGCGGTTGTGGCTGGCTAAACAGTGTCCCCAAGATATCTCATCCGCCGCCGCGCGACCTGCACCCGCACGCCAATCGGATGGCCGACGCACGTGTCGCCACCTCGGCTCAGGGGCGGTTCAGGTAACCCGAGTAGTCGGTTCGGAGATATTCCGACAGCGCTTCCCGCCACGGGCGCATGACGTCCAGGCCTCGTAGCGCAAGCTTGCGGTTCAGCAGTCGTTCCGACGGCGGGCGGGGCGCAAAGTAAGTGTCGGCGAAGTAGTCCGAACTGACGGCATTGATCGCTACCACCTCGTCCAGGCCAAGCTCCGTCACCAGCGCCCGGGCCACCTCGAGCCGGCTGGTCGCACCCTGGCAGACCATGTTGTACAGCCCCCACCAGCGGCGCTCCAGAAGCAAGCGAACGTTGTGCGCGAAATCGCGCGTATACGTCGGAGTTCCGAGCTTGTCGTCGACTACGTTCAAGGAAACGCTGCCGTCGCGCAGCTGCCGCATGATCTTCTGGACGAACTTCTTGTCCTTGCGCGGGCCTCCGCCCATCATCCAGCCGGCTCGGCAGATGAGGTACTTGGTCGAATTCTTTGCGACGAACTCCTCGCCGGCCCACTTCGCTCGCGCGTATGTGCCGAGTGGGTTCGCGGCGTCCCAGTCGTCGTACAACTCCTGCCGGCCGTCGAATATCCCCGCCGTCCCGATGTAGAGCAGCGGGATGTCGAGCTCATTGGCGATGTAGACCGCGTTCTCCACGGCCATCGCATTCGTCGCGTAGGTTTCGTCGGGATGAGCCTCGCAGTACTCGAGATCCGTCAACGCTCCCAGGTGGAACAGGCAGTCTGGCGAGAACGCCAGCACATCTTTCCTGTAGGCGTCGAAGTCGCGGAAGTCGAGGTACTCCAGCCAGTCCTCGTTGACGTCGATGTCGGTGCACCGAACATCCGTATCTCCTCTGAACTCCTCGAAGAACGCCTGGCCCAACATGCCGCCACATCCGGCCATATAGAGTCGGGTCACTTGTCTTCCTTCCCAGGTTGCCAGTCATCTGAGCCAGCGATCCGCGCCATAGTAGGCGAAGGGATCATTGACCGCTCAAGGTGTCTGTCGCGCCCTATGCTCTTTGAAGCCGTCCAGGCTATCTGCCGGCAGGGCGGCGTTGACGCCGAGGAAGTCCGGCCGGCAGACGTAGTCACGAAGACCGGGCACCACTGCCAGCAGTTCGCGCTGAGACTCGTAGCCATCCCGACTGGCTTGAGCCATCTGCCGCCTCACGTCCTGGGCAACCATCTTGGGGCCCAAGGTAGGTAGGGGCCGTGGCGACCGGGGCGCAACCACTGCACGCAGCCGGCGGGCGGCAAACTCCGCCGCGCGCCTGGGCAGCGGCCGTTGGGCAGCGACCGCCACGTCGGGTATCTCAGGCACGCCCTGGCTTGGGCCCATCCCGTTCTCGCGTCGCGCGTCAGTGAAAGATGCGACACGCCCGTCGTATCGTGCCCTGCGTTGCATATGGTCCAGCGTCATCCTGGATGGCGGGACGGCGTGCAACACGGCGCAATCGGGCGAATACCTGGCGCGGTAGCCCGCAGCACGCACCTTCACCGTCAGGCCGGTTTCCCCGTCACCCTCGAACGCCTCCAGTTCCGGGGGCATCGAGTCCGGATGGGATCCGTGCACCTCATCGAACACGGACCTCCGAATCGTGAGGTTCCCGCCCAACACCCAGAGCGGGTCGATGTCCCGCTCGACGTCTCCGCCGTCGTACAACGTCAGCGGCAGCATGTGCCTGCCGTCCTTGTCGATCTGCCAGAAGTACTCGAACCAGTCCGGCGGTCGGGCCTCGTACCGCGGAACCAACGGCCCGGTCGCCAGCGCCACCCTTGGATCTCGCATGCATGCCTGCACGCCCTCGAACCAGGCTGGGAGCAACAACTCGTCCTGGTCGATGAAACTGACGATACCCCCGTTCGACAGCTCAACACCCTGATGCCGTGCCGCCATCAGGCCAACATCGGTCATTGCCACGTGCCGGACGCGAGCGTCAGCGCACGCCGCCACAGCAGCAGCGATCGCCTCGCGATGGGCGTCGTCGCTGTTGTCCATGACCAGGACTTCGAAGTCCCAGGAGCGGCTGCGCGCCTCCAGGATGGACCCAAGGCAGGACGCCAGACGAACAGCGTCGTTTCGCGTAGGGATGACGATGGTCTGGTCCACGTCCCGACCTGCAACCTCCGCGCGCTCTGAGTTCGTCATCTTTGCCAGAACCACGCACGGTGGCATCAGCATCGACACATGGTACCCGAGGGAGGACCGTGTGCGGTGACCCACGCTGGGAGTCGTGGGCCCACGGGGACAAGTACCATGATCCAGACTTGTCCCTAGACTCGGGGCAGATCGCTTGAGCGGAGAGATGTGAGCAAACAACGCGCGCCAACTGGCAACCCATACGACGAGGCGATGGCCGCGCGGTTTGAGTCCGAGCAGACCGACTTACAGGCTCTTTGCGCAGATCGCTCGCTATCGACGAGCGAGATGTTTTGGCAGAACGATGTCTACGGCGGCGCGCACATACTCAAGAGATATGCAAGTGTGCCTGAGGAAACGCCCATACGTGCGATTATTCCTCACGGCGTGTACGGTGACGTTGCCCACGATTGGGAGGTTGAATCCCGCCTGCCGGCAGCGCTCGTCTACCCGGCCTACCGCATCCCGGCATACCGAGCGCGCGGAATACTGCCTATCCCGTCCGCTGCCCCTTTTGTCTATGCCGACAAGCTGGTCACCTACGATGGTCCCCGAGAGGGGACCTTGTTCTTCCCCTCTCACTCCACTCACTGGCTCACCGTGGAAATGGACTTCGAGCGTCTGGCCGACCAGTTGCTCGACCTGCCGTCATGGATGCAGCCGGTCACGGTCATCAGTTACTGGCGGGATATCCAGCTTGGAAATCACCTGCCATTCGCCAGACGTGGACTAAGGGTGGTGTCGGCAGGCCACTGGCTGGATCCCGACTTCCTGCTTCGACTAGCGCATCTTCTCAGGCAACATCGCCATGCGGCCGCCAACGCATTCGGCTCATGTCTCTTCTACAGTGTCTGGGCGGGTTGCAGCTTCCATTTCGTTCATGAGGCGTACAAATACACGGGAGCGGATGAGCACCTCCGCGAAGAAGTTGGGGGCGTGTCTCCCGCGCTCGCGAAAGAATGGAACAAGCTGGAGTTACTCTTCTCGACCCCGACCACCAACGCGAGCCAGGAACAGCAGTCGCAGGCGAGGTACTACCTGGGAGGCGGCCATCTCAGAGAACCCGAGGACCTTGCGGATCTCATCGGCTGGCTGCGTCGAGTAGACCGATTTGGTCGGTTGGTGCTCATCTTCGGCGGGATGAAACCGCCTCTCGGCGAACGAGCCAGCCTGATAGCAGTGGTTCCGTTCGCGCTGAGGCGCAGCAGCCCCAAACAGCTGGCGATGGCGTTACGCCATCTGTTGTCCCGCTGCCGTCCCCTGCGATGGCTGTGGCGCGTGGCGAGATCACGAATCAGACGATAGGTCGGCGGCCCCTGCATAAACTGGCGCCGGAGGCAAAGCGGAACCCAACAATGTCACAGCATGGCCAGTGGACGGTCACTTCCCACCACCCGATAGCTCCGTTGCTTGCCATTGGAGGAGGGTGCTGAAGAACCCAGGACGGGCATCTCCCCGCGAACTTTGGTAATCATGCAGGCGAAACGAGGCCACTATTCCGGGAACGTGTACGTCGAAGTCGCGTCCGGTGTGGCAGGCGAGACTGATGTACACGTCGTACTTGCCGGGAGCCAGGGTGCGCGACGGGATTGTGGACGTTATCACATTCATGCCCACCGGAAGATCGTCAAGTGGATTCGGGGTCGTATCGAGACTGTCTGACATCAATACGACCGTCCCGTCTGGCCGGCGAACTTCCATGTATGCGTAGAGGCCCGGCAGGTGCCGCCGCACGTCGAGCAGCATCTCGATCGTCGTCGAATTCGAGCATTCGCCGACCGGCGTTACCTCGCCGTCAGACGACAGTATCCGCACTCGGCTGATTTGCGCTTCCCGACGCCCATCGGCCTCGATGACCACTTCGCCGGTTGTCATGTCGCGGCCGAAAGCACGTACATACTGAGGCACGATCTCCGAACTGGCGCCGAACCCCATCACCTTGCCCCCTTGGAGCCATAGGCTCATGGGGCACAGCGTGGTGATAGCGCCCATGTTGTGACTCACAAAGATCACCGTTCGCCCATCTTTGGCGACCTCGCCCATCTTCCCGAGACACTTCTCTTGGAACGCCAGGTCGCCGACCGCGAGCACTTCATCGATGAAGAGGACTTCTGGTTCGAGGTGAGCTGCCACGGCAAACCCCAACCTGACCTTCATGCCGCTGGAGTAGCGCTTGACAGGCGTGTCGATGAACTGCCCGATGTCGGCAAAAGCCACGATCTCATCGAATTTGCGGAGGATTTCCGCGCGTTTCATGCCCAATATCGCCCCGCTGAGCAGAACGTTCTCGCGACCCGAAAGCTCCGGATGGAAGCCGGTTCCAACTTCCAGCAGAGCCCCCACGCGACCGTGGAGTTCGGCACGGCCGGACGTGGGTTCGGTGATGCGAGACAGGATCTTGAGCAGAGTTGACTTGCCGGCGCCGTTGGGTCCGACGACGCCCACAACCGAACCGCGCGGTACTTCGAACGAAACGTCGCGGAGAGCCCAGAAATCCTCAGTCTCCTGTTCGCCACGTTTCCGCCCGAGCGGATCCGTGAGCGCTGCCCAGAGCGTCTCACCCAGACGTCCATGCGCCGCGCGAAGGACGCCGAGCTGGTACTTCTTGGAAAGTCCCTGAACGATAACGGCGTTGTCGGTCATCAGATCACGTCCGCGAATGTCTGCTCGGTCCGCCTGAAGTAGACCAGCGAGGTGGCCAGGACCAGCAGGGATGCTGCTACCGAGACCAGGATCGTTTGATCCGGCATTGGCCCACCCATCAGAGCCCATCGGAACCCATTCAGGACACCCGTCATGGGGTTCAGCGCATACAACCACTGCCACTCTTTCGGTATCAGGCTGCTCGTGTAGATGACCGGCGACGCGAACATCCACGCCTGGATCATGAAGGCGGTCACGTACTTGACGTCCCGGTAGCGAACATTGATGGCAGCAAGCCATATGCCGACCCCAAGGGCGGTGACGAGGGCAAAGATCGTGAAGAGCGGCAGCCACACCACAGCGAGTGACGGCGTGACGCCGAAGTACAGCATCATGAGCGCGAGCACAACCATTGACACACAAAAGTCCACGATGTACGAGCCGCAAGCCGAAATGGGAACCAGGAGGCGTGGAAAGTAGACCTTGGTAATGATGCCTTCAGCATTGACAAGGCTGTTGGATGCAGCCCCCAGGCTCGACCCGAAAAGAGTCCACGGCACCAGACCTGCAAACGCAAAAAGAGGATACGGAACGCCGGCCGGTCCCACTCCGGGCAGGCGGCCCACCGACATGGTGAACACCAGCATCAGGAGCACCGGCTGCATCACCGCCCACAACGCGCCGAAAACCGTCTGTCTGTACCGAACCTTCAAGTCCCGCCAGACGAAGAAGAACATGAGCTCTCGGTGCGACCACAGTTCGGACAGCCCGAGATCCCGCCATGGGTTGCGAGCCCCAATTATGACGACGGTCCTGTCAAGCTCTTGACGCGGATCAGTCGCTTCCTGGGGGCTATCGCTCACTACCATCTAGATCTCCGTGCTCCGGCTGCCTTCCCACGGCACCCAAGACCTTGCGAGGACGCCGAGCACCGGTGTCCCTCGTGGTCATTGGTCTCCCGTTATCAGTACTCGTCGGGTGGTGGCCAAACCATCGCGGCCAAGAGCTCCGCTGCCGTGCTTTTGCGCAGACGGCCGACGCGATCAGGCGGAATCGTCATCCAGATCGCACAGTATGAAGCCTCGAAGAGCTTCGCGCAGATGCCGAAGCCGGTCGTGAGGCCGTCGAACCTAGTCGCCGACGCTCGTCTTCTTGCCCCGCCGACCGAGCACCACGAACCTGGCGATGCGGCGGAACGCATTCTTCACGGGCGCCACGACCGGCTGAACGTAGCCCACGTTCAACAGCCGGAGGCCGGTTCCGCTTCGCAGGGGCATGCCGTGAAGCCGTCGGATTCGCAGGTCCTGGCGCACGGCCTTCCTGTACGACGCCACCGACTTGGCGTCCGGGTGGATGCGGAAGCGGGCGAGAACCTCCGCGGGCAGAGCCAGAGCCGGGCCGATTTTGGCCAGCTTGAGCCACAGGTCCACATCCATCGCCATGTCGTACTGGCGATCGAGACCGCCGCTCCGCCGGTAGGCATCGGCGGAGAAGAATGTCGCCGGCTGGGCGGGATTCGATAAGCGGTGAAGGAGGCCGTCGAGGGTGGGATCCGGCGGCGGCGCTATCGCTCCTTTGATGGCTCCCTGGCCGTCGATCAGCAAACAGGCCGCGGTCACCATCGCCAGCCCGGGCCGGGCCGCGAAGGCGTCGACGACGCGCTTCAGCGCTCCGGGCTCCAACACATCGTCGGCGTTGAGCCATCCCAGAATGTCGCCTGTGGCGGCATTGAAGCCTTTGATCAGGGCGTCCGTTTGGCCGCCGTCCGGACCGATCGTCGCCTCGTACCCGAGTGACGTGTGCTCGCGCAGCCACTCCACGCTGCCGTCGGTCGAGCCGCCGTCGAAAACCAGGTGCTCCAGTTCCACGCCGTCGCGGCGCTGCATCGCCACGGAGTTCATACACTCCGGCAGCCAGGGCATGCCGTTGTAGACGGGCGTGACGATGGTGACTTTCATTCGGACTCCGACTCGGCCGATGACGGCAGTGCCGCGATGCCGGCGAACGTCTCAGCGAGGCCGGCTTCGAGCGCGGTTCGAGGAGACCAACCCAGAGTGCGCAGAGCCTTGCCGATCGCCAGCTGGCTATGGCGAACATCGCCGGCCCGTGCCGCCACGAACCGCGGTCGATCGGTGTACCCCGAGATCGCCGCCAGAGCATCGAACAGCTCGAGCACTGAAGTGGCGAGTTCAGTCGCGATGTTGACGGTCGTCGACTGCTCGGCCGCTATCGCCGCAACGACCGCGTCGACGACGTCGCCGACGTAGACGAAGTCGCGAGTCTGGGCTCCGTCCCCGTTGATCTCCAACGCAAGACCGGACTTCATGCGCTCGCTGAAGATGCTGACGACGCCGCCTTCGCCATCGGATCGCTGGCGAGGTCCGTAGACGTTGGCAAGCCTGAGGACCATGCGTTTCATCGGCTCCGCGCCGAGGAGATCCAGGTATCTCTCGCCGACCCACTTACTCAGGCCGTAAGGGCTGATTGGCGCTATCGGGTGAGCCTCATCGCTCGGCAGGTACTGTGGGTCGCCGTAGAGCGCCCCGGCCGTCGTGATGTAGACAAACGTTCGGCATCCGCCGGCAATTGCCCCTCGGATCGTGGCCACTGTGCCCAACACGTTGGAGCGCGCGTCGCGAGTCGGGTCCGTGACCGACAACGAGACCGAAACCTGGGCCGCGCAGTGAACGACGACTTCCGCTCCCCAGTCGGCCAGCAAACCCTCGAGGCCGGAGTCGAGCAGATCGCGCTGCTCGAACCTGGCGGCCACCGGCACATTGCTCAGCGAACCGGTAACGAGGCTGTCGACGACAAGGACTTCAAAGCCCAGGTCGATCAGACGATCGGCAACGTGCGAGCCGATGAAGCCGGCGCCGCCGGTCACCACAGCCCTTGTCACAGCGGCACGTGAGTTACGGGGTAGTAGCGGTATACGACTTGCTCCACGTATCCCATCTTGACACCCACGGCCAGCATCTTCCGCCATAGATTCCAGTCCGCGGGCAGACGATCTCGCCACGACTCCGGGTCGTACTTGAGGAATCGCAGGTGCGCCGAGTACAGGAGCGCGCCGTCGGTGAACGCTCCCAGGCCCGGCGGCCACCGCCCGACGATCCCCGTCACGCCGCCCGGCGCGATCACTTCGGATTGGCCGTAGACGAATTCCAGGCGCCGATGGACGGCGGCACGCAGCAGCACCTCAACATGATCCGGTGTGTACTCGTCGTCGTCGTCGAGCGTCGTGATCCAGGCGCCTTTCGCGTTGTCCAGGGCGTAGTTTCTGGGCCCATGTCCGAGGACCATCCAGCGCCGCTCCGGGTCCTGCGGATACGGGGTCCGTGGAATGTTCACGAACCGTACCCGGGGATCGGCCACGGACTTGACCGCGGCGACCGTCTCGGGAGTTGCGTCGTCGCCGATGACCAGGATCTCGATGTTGGTGTAGGTCTGGGCGAGGGCGGACGTGATCGCCCGATCGACGACGACTCGGCCGCGGTCGTAGCAGGGAATTCGGATCGTCACGAGCGGGTTGACCGCGTCTTCCTCGGTCCAGCACACGTCTCGGCCGCCTCGGAGTGCTGCGAGCCGAATACGGCCGTCCTCGATCTCCTGCCGAACGCGAGCGCGGTGGCGGCGGTCACCCGGAGACAGGCGCGATCGGAGCCCGTCGAGCTTCCATTGGACGCGGCGGCCCAGCTTTCTCGCTCCCACGTACTCCGACTCCCATCTACGCTACGACACAACGCCGCGAAGGGTACTCCCGCCGGGCAGAGCCGCGCTGAGTCCTCGATCGACTAGGATTGCCGGCGAATGCGTATCTGCTTCGTAACCAGCGCTCTGCCCGATGTGCCGTGCGGCATCGGCGACTACACGAGCATGCTGGCGGAGGCGTTGAGCCGGGCGGGGCAGGACGTGTCCGTCATCACCACCAGTTCTCCCCGTCTGCTGCCGAGCTCGTCCTATTCGATTGTTCCGCTGGATACGGACTGGAGCGCCGGGCAGGCGAAGCTGATCGCCGATGCCGCCATGAACCTCCACCCGGACGTGGTCCACGTCCAGTTTCCCGGGGCAAGCTACGGGCGAGGATTTGGCGCCACGCTGCTCCCCTGGCATCTGCGGTTTCGACGGCAGCGACCCGGGCTGGTAGCCACGCTGCACGAGTTCCATGTATTTCGCTTCCGCTTCCGCGCCAGGATGGCCGCCGGCTTCTCTGCGAGCGACCTGGTGATCTCGCCCGATCCCATCGTCCTCGCCTCGGTTCGCCGGATGCTGCGCTTCCGACCCGGTCTGCAGACGCGGCTGATACCCATCGGCACGAACATCGTGCCGACGTCCGCGCCCGGTGCCGGCCCAGAGGTCGACCTGCGCCGCCGGCCCGATGAGTTGATCGTAGGCCATTGGGGGTTCCTGCGGGCAGACAAGGGCATTGAGTCGCTCGTCGAGGCCTTCGCCCGCGTCCGCGGCGTGAGGGCAGCACGTCTTGTGCTGGCAGGCGATCCGGGGCCAAACACGGAATACGCGCGGCGGATCGACGCGCTCATTGCCGAGCGCGGCCTGGCCGACGACGTGCTCATCACCGGAAGGCTCGAGTCGGACCAGATGTCGGCCGTGCTGAGTGACCTTGACGTTTGCGTACTGCCCTATCGCGACGGCCTGGCCCAAAACCGGACGACGTATGCGGCGATGGTCGCGCACGGCG
>Ga0182027_10016274_pt1 | contig 10169 bp, 12 predicted proteins | sample 712E1DmetaG_FD_121300 | JGI IMG/M metagenome (GOLD analysis project Ga0182027, IMG submission 121300) | Permafrost microbial communities from Stordalen Mire, Sweden - 712E1D metaG (Illumina Assembly) | ecosystem: Environmental > Terrestrial > Soil > Wetlands > Permafrost | place: Sweden... | reverse complement strand
CTCCGTAACGCGCGAGATGTCGTTCAAAGGCAACTTCCTCCTCTGGATTCTCGTCGAGCTGGCTTGGTTCGGATTGCAGCTCGCTTTCGTGAGCGTGATTTTCAGCCAGACCACCACCGTTGGCACGTGGACAGTGTGGCAGGTGGTGCTGCTCACCGGCACAAGCAATTTCATCCAGGAAATTTACCAGGCGTTCTTTCTCGTGAACTGCACGAACCTCTCGGAACTCGTCCGAACCGGCAAAATGGATTTCCTGCTGTTACTGCCGGTCAACACCCGCTTCCTTGTCTCGACGCGGCAGGTGGACCTGCCTTCGTTTGCCAACGCCACCTTTGCCGTCTGCGTCATGATTTACGCGGCGGGGAAGTTGCAGCTGCACCCGACGGTTGGTCAGTCCCTCGGTTTTGGCGCGTTGTGTGTCATCGGGCTGTTGGTGCATTACTCGCTGATGTTCATGCTGGCCTCGGTGAGTTTTTGGACGGTGCGCGCCCAAGGCATCGTGTGGGGCTACTACAGTCTGTTCAACATCGCGCGGATGCCGGACGAGGCGTTTCGCGGTGCGTTCAAGGCCGTGTTCACCTTCGCGCTGCCCGTGCTGCTCGTGTCCAACGTGCCCGTACGCGTGTTGGCGGACAAATTGACTTCGCCCGGCGCCTGGCTGGTGTTGATCGGCCTAGGAATTGTCTGGGCGCTTATTTCCGAATGGTTCTGGCGTTTCTCCATCCGCCGCTACACCAGCGCGAGCACGTGAGGAAAATGTTGAGGGCCTGCTCGCGATTTATCGGAGTTGAGAGTTGCCCGACTTCACTTCGTTTCGGCGCGGTCACGCCGTAGCCAAAGGCGAAGGCGGAAAGGTTGAGAGTAAAATGGCTTTCGGCAGAAAGCCGCGCCACTCAAATCATCCGGCGGTCTGCCGACCGCCGCTACATGCATTTTAGTGTCCGCTGAGGTGCTGGATGTCCTTTGAAGCGTTGAAGCGTTGAATGGTTTGGGAAGTCAGTTTAGACATCAGCTCATCAGCCAAATAGGGAATGCCTGAGTCAAACATTTTGGTCGGTGTGTGCGAGGATTCGCACTGAATGCGAATTGAACACAGCGTTTGCCCGGTCTTGGGGTCGTTGAAATCCCAATGGACACCCAAGGTTCCGGAGACAACGTTGACACCTCTAAAAACTGGCACAATGTCTGAACTCGTTACCCGAGGAACGAGCAGAAGCTTCACGTCGCTGCGCGGAGGTTGATCGCCGTCGAGCACTTGAACATCCCCAAAAACCGATTGAGCCACATAGATCGCGTATTTCTGCAAGGCGGGGCCAAACGGCACACTGTATCCATCGGCGACAAAAGGTACCTGCGGGGTGACATGTTCGTAATTTGTGAACTCCTTGCTCAGACTAAGTGCGACAGGACAGGGCAGTGTCGGGGCCGGAGCCACGCCGGGATCGTAGGAGCATTTCACCGTATGACAGCCGGTGCAGGCCGCCAGCATGCAAACGGTGAGGGCGAGCACAACAAAGTGACGAGAATTCATAGGTGATTTTTGGTTTTTAGTCATATTGTTGGTTAGCGGTTCTTGGCTCCGCCAGAAGCGGGAAAGATGGCTTCAATTAACTCGTTGGCCATGAATTCGGGGGATCGCCGGATGGTGGGATGGGCGCGCCTGTCAAATCCGGAGGCCAGCAATGCGCCGGAATGGGCATCGTAGAGTTTGATATCCAAGGACAACAGATACCAATGCACATCCCAAAACCAGTGATCGTGAATGATGACCTTGCATTCCGTGTCGGCTGGCATGGCGGATAGCAAGCCAGAAGTAGCCGGCATGCCATGGTCTGTCAGCACATCTTGCACCGCATGAAGACCGCGCAAATGTTTCTCGTCCTGGGCACCGGCTTCATCGTCGCGCAACACGTAAAATTTTTTCAGCCCGCTCAAATCCGCCTTGGTGGATTGGGTGGAAATTTCAGGTTTCGGAAGAACAGTAGTGGAGCAACCGGTGGTTAACCAAGCCAAACAAGCTGCCATCAATAATGGAAAGAATAGTTTTTTCATGGTAAAAGCAATTTTTATCAGCTTCCCGCGGCAAGTTTGAGGGTCCTCAACTCAACACTGTGACCGCTGAGGTTTACACTACCCCCCGGCATGATTTCATCTGGCCGTGTGGTGTAAACGAAGGAAATGTCATACCTTCCATCCGGAAGGTTCACGGTTTCGGAGCCGTTCTCAAACACCAAGAAGTCAACACCCCTTCCTTCCGAGCGCACGGCAACCCAAACCGCGAAGTTGTTGGGGTTTGAGACTCGGAGCTCGTTTCGTCCGGTCAACAACTCCTTCTTGAGTGGGGGGAGCGGATTGCCAACCAGTGAGATCACCACGTCGTAGTAACGATCGAAACCGACCTCCTTGCTGGTCGCCCGAACGACATTGTCTATTCTCACACCAGCCTGACCGTAAGCCATTTTGAGGCGTGCATGTTGTTCGCCTTTGCGAACTTCCAGCAGCGGTTGTGAAAAAATGGATCGATTGCCTGTTTCGATGATTGCGCGCCCATTGTCGGCTGTCTGGCCTAAATGCTTGCCATCAACATAGATGTCGGCCTTGGCCGCTGGAAACATGCGGATGCTCACATTGTAACTTGTGCATCCGGTGACGATTGCCACGCTAGTTAAAGCCGCTACGACGAATGCGCACGGTTTCATATCGCGCTACGATTCTCGCAAGACCGGGAATCGGATGTCAAAGGGTTAATTTTACCCCCGCAACGCGGGTGTCTGTTCTCACTGTTGACGCTCGCGACCCAGTTTAAATGCGGTGGTTTGGGGGCAAACAAAAACCAGTTTCGGCTCGCCGGGCATTTCCGAGTGATTCCGGCGTTTCTCCATTAGCCGTTACACCAGCGCGAGCACGTGAAAATGTAGCAGCGGACGTGAGTCCGCTCTGATTATTCGTGATTATGGAGCCGACTTACGTCGGCTGCTACGAGCCCGGGCGTACTTCAAGATTAAAATTGTCTTCGCGCTCCCTAATTTTTATTTTCCGCCCATGAAAAGAATCGTCCTGCCGGTTTTGTTCGCTGTCATGTTGCTTGTCTTTCCGATGGCGTGTGCCCACACCCGTCCGGTTTCCCCGACTGTTCCATCACTTGCGGTGAACATCAACCGGGCCGTCCCCAACGCCGCCACCAATCCCGTGCCAAGGGATTCCAACTGGATCAAACGTCATGACCGTTTTGTGCAGGAAGCGCAGGAGGGCGGCATTAACATTGTGTTTCTGGGCGATTCCATCACAGATTATTGGCGCAGTCGCGGATCCAACGTCTGGAGCCGGTATTACGCGCCGCGCCGCGCCGCCGATTTCGGCATCAGCGCCGACCGCACCCAGCATGTCCTCTGGCGCCTGGACCACGGTGAATTGGACGGCATCCATCCCAAGGTCGTTGTGCTGATGATCGGCACGAACAACACCGGCAAGGAGTCGGACCACAAAACGCCGCGCAACACCGTGCCGGAAGTAGCGGAAGGTGTCCAAGCCGTGGTCAACGACATCCGCGCCAGATTGCCGGACAGCAAAATCCTGCTGCTGGCCATTTTCCCGCGCGGCACCCTGGACGATCCGCAGCGCGCCCAGGTGGCATTGATCAACACCCTCATCGCCAAGCTCGACGACGGCAAGATGGTGAAGTTCCTCGACATCGGCCCAAGTTTTCTGGAATTCGACGGCACGCTGCCCAAGAGCATCATGCCGGATTTGCTGCATCCCAACGCCCAAGGCTATCAAATCTGGGCCGACGCCATGGATCCGGCGCTGGATGAAATGTTGAAGTAATGGGAGGCGGGCGGCGCTATTTGCCCAATGCCTTGGCGACGGTCTGCGTCAATTCGTCGCCCCGTAAATCCCGGCCGATGATTTTGCCGCTGCCATCGAGCAGGAATGTCGCCGGGATGCTTTCAATGCCATACTTCACCGCCAGTTTGTTCTGCCAGCCCTGACCGTCAAAATATTGTTGCCAGGTCATGTTCATGGCTTTGGTGAAACCGGTGAGTTTGGCCTGATCCTGATCCAGGCTGATGCCGATGATCTCAAATCCCTGGCCGTGATATTTGTTATGGGTGGCAATGACCTGGGGCAATTCGGCGCGACAGGGCGGACACCACGTCGCCCAGAAATCCACCAGCACCACCTTGCCCTTGTAATTGGCGATCGAAAGCGGTTTGCCGTCCACGTCCTTTTCATTAAAGTCGGGGAATTGGGCTCCCACCGTCAACGCGGCCTGCATTTTTTCGGCCGCCATCTGGTGCCCGGCCAGCAGGACATCGAATTGTTTCAGGTCATCGGCCAGATCAGTTTTGTTCGTTTTTACCGTCGGCCAGGGCGTCTCTGATTTTACCGACCAAGGCTTTGAGTTCGGTGGTGGCGTCGCCGCCAAACACCGCAGGGGTGAATGGATTCGATGACAACAGGACGGCGGTCGTTAATGTAAGGAAGATATTTGTCTTCATGTTTTAGCAAAATCAGGTTTGTCTCAATGGATGATTAGGATGTCAAACCATCGTCTCCCGGACGGGTTAAGTCAATTCCACCGAGTACGAAGGCTTCTTATTCGTTGTGCGGAATCTGGATCGTGCTTCCGCCGATGAATTCCCGGATTACGGCGTCGCCTGGGATGAGGTCGCAGTTTGAAACCTGTTGTTCCGTGAATCCTTCCACCGATTCGAGCAGCGCCTTGATGCGATCGTAACGGATGCGCGCGTCGAGAAAGCCCGCGAAAGGCGCGAAATCCTCCAGTTTGGGCAGGAGACTGCCTTGCCCCATGAAGAACGGCTTGAGCGCGGGCAAATCAAAGGGAAACCCGCCGTTGATGATGTGATCACCCAGCCCCATGAGTGGGATGATGCTGAACAACTCTCCGTAGCGCACGTAATGCCAGTGCAAAATCGTGCGCAGCGCGCTGTGGTTGCGGTGGTGCGCATCCCGCAACATGCGGCGGATGAGACGCACGTCGGCGAATTGCGTGAGCCGCTTCGTGCTCCCGTCGCCTTCGTACAACACGTTCAGCGTTTCAATGTAGAGACGAAATTGCGCGGAGGGGTCAATCCCTTCGGTGATGGGCGGGTAAAACCCGTGCAGGCAATCCAGCAAAAGAATCTGGTCCGGCTCAAGCCGCACCGGCTTGGTGCCCACGCGCCCGCCTTCCTTGAAATTGTAAACCGGTTTTTCAATCGTCTGCCCGTCGAGCAGCGCCCGGAGGTGCTGGTTCAACAACTGGATGTCCAGTGCCTCCGGGGTCTCGTAATTCCGGTCGTTGATCCAGTCGGTCGGATGCTCGACCAGCGACCAGAAATAGTCGTCGAGATTGAGCATCAAAAAACGCAGGCCGTGCTTTTCGAGCCGCTGGGTCAACTTGACCGTCGTGGTCGTCTTGCCGGAGGAGCTGGGACCGCTCACCCACATCATCCGCAAACGGTTGCCGCCGTTTTTCAGGCGGGACAAAACCTTTCTCGCGGCCTCGTCCAGCGACGCCTCATAATCCGCCAGCGACGCGGCGATCACCTCCTTGATGCGCCCGCTGCGAACCGCCTCGTTGAGGCCGGCCACCGTGTCCACGCCCCGCTTGCGGTTCCAGTCAAGAATTTGCCCCATGCGCCCGCGCGGAAAGCCGTTGCCTGCGAAATGCTCCTGCGAAATCGCCCCTTCCCGCAGCCAATGCCGTCCCCAGCGATAACACTCGTAGGCATCGGCGGTGTTCTGGAAACCATAGCTGCGCAGCGCGTGCAACACCTCGTCCTGGATGGACTCAACCGTCGGCGGAAAATTCGAAATCAGGTGGTGCGGGTCGGAGTTGAGGCAAACGATGGCCGCGTCCGCCAGAAAGCCGGCGATGTTTCCATCCGAGTCCTGCGCGCTGAAGATCTTGTCGTTTATGCCCGGCAGAAAATCCCGTTGAAAACCGCCGATGGACTCCGCGGCGCGTAAAATTGCCTTGCCGATGAGGTCCGAATCGAATTTGACCAGCGCCCGGTTGCGCTTCTGGACTTTGACGATTCGATTTTGAACTGGCATCACCACGAACTATACCGCAGCGGGACAAACACTCAATGCCGTTTCAATGCGGCCGATGAAGCGCGAATTCTTGGGGGAATTGGCTCGTTGCCTGCCAACCTGCCAAAGAAGCAGCAGCCGACGCCTGCCGGATCGTAGCACTTGGTGCGAAGACTGGTGAGGAGGCTCTATTGTTCAAAGGTTGGTTGAGAGTTGAGGGCTGATAGTTGAGAGCGCCGAAGGAATGGAACCTCGTTACCTCCACCCTCCGTCCCGCAAATGGCGGGACTACGGAGGACGGGTCGGCTGCTACGAAAGAAGGCGTTTTTGACCAGTCGGCCTACCAGGGGATCGCCTTTTGGGTGGAGGTTTTGGTGGAAGTGGCTGGCGCTTTGGGAGTGGAAGTGCTGGATGTCTTTGGGGTGGAAGGCTGGGTGACGACCGGCTTGAGCGGCTTGACCTTGGGCACTTCCTTATAGTCGCGCGGGATTCCAAACAGCGAGGCGTCCACCGGCCCTTCCTTGGCCGAAATCAGTGCCACAATGATCGTCTGGCCGCCGCCGGTGACTTGTGACCTCACCATCATGCCCGGCAACATGCTCAATTCGGGGCTCGTGTCATTATCCGCTCCGGCGGTTTTATCCAGCACGGCGATGTCGGTCCGGATCCGGGCATAATCCGGAAAACTTTTGGCCACCCAGACCGTCCCGGTGATGTTGCGGTCATTCGACCAGGTATAAAGCTCCGTATCGTAGTCACCCACTTTCTGGGTCTGGCCCGTGGCGCGCGGCACGGGCGCCTTGGACGCGGTTCCACCCGGCTTGGTTTGTTTCATCATCGGCGTGCCCGGCGTCTTCAAAAACAATTTCTGGCTGTGCATCAGCGTGATGGTTTCGCCCGTGTTCAAATCCGTGATGATGCTGAAGTCCTGCGGCCGGCCGGCATACATATCCAGGCGAACTTTGGTTCCCTTGACTTTCATTGTGGCAACGCCGGTGTAGTTCGGGGTGACGATTTGCTGTTGCATGACCAGATCGGCCCGCGCACCGGCGGCCGCGCAAACCAGCGCGAGGGAAATTAAAATTCGTTTCATGATGGCGCGATAATCCTTCCGGCCTTTGTGGAAGAAAAGCAAAAAAATGAGGTGGTATGGTGTCGAGCCTGTGGTTCGATAAATCGTCGGATAAATCAGCGCACAGTGCCGTCGTTGCAACTTCGAAACATCCGCGTCCGCAGTTCATTTTTGGCTCTCCAAATGCTTAGTTCCAGTTCAGTTTATTTATGCGAACTGATGGCAAAGGAGACTTGCGCAAGATGAAGGCGGGATGTGTCCAGGTTTTGGACATGGACTGGCTTCAGATGGCGGTGCTATTGTCAGCATGAAAGAAGGGATTATATGAGTTTCAGTTTTTCACAGGACATGGGCTTCATCGCCAGCGCGCTGCAATTCGTCGTTGCCGGCTGCGCCCTGCGTTTGAATCGCCTCTTCGGGACGGCCCGCGTGGGCTGGTCACTGTTCTTTGCCTTTTCGCTGCTGGCACTCCTCCATTTGATTCAATCGATGCCGCCATTTGACAACGGCGCGCAGTTGGGGGTCCAGATCGAGGTGATTTATTCGCTCATTTCGCTGCTGTTGCTGACCGGCCTGGTCCACATTGAAATTGTGCTCAAAGAGCGTTTGTGGAGGGAGCGCGAGGAAAAGCGTTTGCGGGCCGAATTGGAATCCGAAATCAAAAAGAAAACGGCATATCTGACCCGGGCCATTGAGGAACTGCAAACAGAAATTGATGAACGCAAACGAGTGGAGGCGGAGGCGGAGAAGACGCACAAGGAACTCCTGGCCGCTTCCCGCCAGGCGGGGATGGTGGAGGTGGCCGCCGGGGTGCTGCGCAACGTGGGCAATATGCTCAAGAGTGTTGACGTCTCCGCCAACATGGTTTCCGACCAGGTGAAGCGATCCAAGATTGCCAACGTCGTCCACATCGGCGCCCTGATACGCGAACACGTGAAGGATTTGGGTGAGTTCATGGCGCACGATCCGAGGGGCCAGAAATTGCCGGCGTATATCGCGCAACTGGCCGACCATCTGGCCACGGAACAAACCACCCTCTCAAGCGAACTGGAATCTCTCAGAAAGAACATCGATGAAGTCGAAGCGGAACAGGAAAGCTACACCAAACTTATAAGCAAGAATGAGGTGGCAAAAACCGCTGCCCCGGCCGAACAAGCGCCAACGATGAATGGCAGCACGCCGGCGCAGCCCGGCGCATAGATTTTCAGCGGACCCAGGCTAGGCAGTCCATTCCCGAAATCACCGTGCATCGCCCTGGCGCGCAACTTTGTCAGCGTGGCTCGTCGTCATGACCCAACAATCGGGCGAAGTAAAAGCAGCCGGCCGCAATGAGGGTTGAAGCCGCCACGATGATTTCCGCCTGCGTGCCGGGCTGTTTCAGGTCATCGCACCATTCCTCAATTACCGGGCCCATTTTGCCGTACAGCATTCCCATCTGCCGCGTCCGGGCCTTGTTGTATCCCACCATGGAAAGATCATCCGACACATCCGGAGAGCGCGTTCCCAGCCAATAAACCACGCCCGCGCCGCCCAAACCGAGCACCAGCACGACAATGCCGATGATCCTGAGCCGCGCGGCCCGCTTGGAGGATGAATCCGGACTGATTTTTTCGCAATTCAATGCCATGTGCGCATTGTTCTACGCGCACCATCGGTGAAACACAAGTCCGCTGCCGTCTGTCGGGGGTAATGTCCTAATTTGGCTGATGTAGAGTCGGCGCTCTGCGCCGATTTTGAGCCAGAGGCTCGACGCTACAACAAATTCGGACACTACCCTGTCGGGTTGCCATTTGCATCCGAACTGGCGATGATGTCCGCCCATGAAACACAATTCATATTTTGACGGAAAGGTTCAGAGTCTGGCTGTGAACACATCGGAAGGCCCGGCCACGGCGGGTGTCATCGAGCCCGGCAAATACACCTTCAATACCGACACGGTGGAACACATGCACGTAGTAGCCGGCACGTTGAAGGCGAAACTGCCTGGCGCTGCCTGGCAGACGTTTGCCAAGGGCCAGTTCTTTGTGGTCCCGGCAAAGGCGGCTTTCGATGTCGAGGCCGCCGCCGATGTGGCCTACCTCTGCTATTACAAAAAGTAAAAGCCGCGAAGCGGCGACGGAAATTAGCCGGGGACAATGTCCCCGGTTATCGTAAATAATGTGTTGCGTCCTGGAGGAGGGACGATGGGAAAGGTTTATGTTTTCCTCCGTCCCGTCAGGACGGATTTGAATATTGGGCAATAAACCCGGCACGATGTGCCGGGCTAATTTCCTGTGTCCCTGCGGGACGATTTAGGAGACTTCTTGCTGCCGGCGGCGATTTGAATCGCCCGGTGCGCCCACGCCGCCAGCTCTTCCCGGTTTTCCAGCACGTCCGGCGGCACTTCGTGATAACGCATCGTCATCACGCGCCCTTTCATTTCGTAGGTGAATGGTTCCATGCCGCGCGCAATATAGTCAGCCTGTGATTGCGCGTCCGTTTTGAAAAACAGCCAGCCCTCGTCCAAAATCCCGAAGAATTTTTCGCCCGAATAAAGTCCATGCGCGCCGAACATCGCCCGGGCGCGCACATCCGGCAACGTGCTCAACTGGTCGAGCACAAATTCTTTGAAGGAGTCATCAGCCATTGGAGCGAAAGATTTAACGCAAAGAACGCGGACTGTCACGCCGTGGCCGATGGCAAAGGAGGAAGATGCGGGCAAATTTACAATAATTTAACTTGCTATTTCTTTGGTGTATGTCCAAAATTGAGACAGTTGTTATGGCATTAAATCTCCCAATAAGAAAAATTCTGATTGTCGATGACAATTCGATAATACTGAGAGTCTTGTCGTCGGCCCTCAAATCCAAAGGCTACGAGGTGCTTACCGCCGTTGACGGTCCCGAAGCTTTCACTGTCGTGGGCCGGGAAAAGCCGGACCTCATCCTGCTCGATATTTTCTTTCCGCCCGATATTTTCCAGAGCGGCAACACTTGGGATGCATTTATAATTATGCACTGGCTCCAACGCATGGGCGGAGACCACGCCAGGAGCATCCCTGTAATCGTAATGTCCGGGG
>Ga0182027_10016272_pt1 | contig 10169 bp, 6 predicted proteins | sample 712E1DmetaG_FD_121300 | JGI IMG/M metagenome (GOLD analysis project Ga0182027, IMG submission 121300) | Permafrost microbial communities from Stordalen Mire, Sweden - 712E1D metaG (Illumina Assembly) | ecosystem: Environmental > Terrestrial > Soil > Wetlands > Permafrost | place: Sweden... | reverse complement strand
TTTTCCGAGCTCAACGATCCAGCCGACCAGCGCGCCCGTTTTCAGCGCCAGGTCGAGGCCAAGGCCAAGGGCGCCGAGGAAACCATGGACTACGACGAAGACTACTGCCGCGCGCTCGAATACGGCCTGCCGCCCACGGCGGGCGAGGGCATCGGCGTCGATCGCCTGGTCATGCTGCTGACCGACCAGCCGTCCATTCGCGACGTCATCCTGTTCCCGCTCATGAGGCCGGAATGAGCTCCGCGCCCCAGGCTCCAAGTCCCCGTCGCTGGTGTCGCGCCCGATGATGGCCCCGGGTTTCGAGTGGTTCGTGGCGTGGCGCCACCTGCGGGATCCCGAACGGCGCTCTCGCCGTGCCGTCGCGCTCAAGGTCGGGCTGGCCATCATCATGCTCGCGGTCGCCGATCTGGTTTACCTCAAGCTGCACGGCACGCCGCTGCGCGATCCCAACGGATTTCTGTCCGTGCGGCCGAATCCCGTGTTCGAGGGCATGCGACTCGGCGGAGTCATCGGCCTGATCGTCGGCGGCGTCATCGCTTTTCTGGGATTTCTTCTCGCCAGCTTCACGGTCTTCACGGCGATTTCCATCTTTGGCGTGTTTCTGGGCACCGCCGCGCCAATTCTCGCTCTTTCCGTGATGTCCGGTTTCGAAGCCGATTTGAAGGGTAAGATCCGCGGCGCCAAGGCCGACGTGGTGGTCACCATTCCCGACGATCGCCCCTTTCTCGACTGGCAGCGCGTGCGTGAAACCATTCTGCGCGTGCCGGGCGTTTTGGCAGCGACGCCCTACCTTGAAGCCGAGGTGATGGTGCGCTCTGGAGCCTCGCCGGCTGGAATCGTGCTGCGCGGGATCGATCCAGCGTCGGCGGCATCGGTCCTCGATCTCGAACGCACGGCGCGCGAATGCAGCATCGACGATCTGGCCCATCCCGAGCGCGTGCCGCTCGATCCGCTTGGCCCGGACAACGCCAAGGACGCACCGTCCATCATTCTCGGCGAAGAGCTCTACGCGCGCACCTTGCGGGTGTTTCAGGGCAGTTTGGTGGACGTGGTGTGTCCCCTGTGCAAAATGGGCCCGAACGGTCCCATGCCCGGGCTCAAGGGTTTTCGCGTCGCCGGCCATTTCTACAGCGGCATGTACGAATTCGATTCGAAGCTGGCCTACGTTTCGCTGCACGAGGCGCAGTCCTTTCTGCGCATGCCCGGAGAAGTGACGGGCATCGACGTGCGCACTCAGGATCCCGACGCCGCACCCAGAATTTCGGCGGCGATCCAAGCGGCGCTCGGCAACGGCTACGAGGCGCAGTCCTGGGAAGAGCTGAACAAAGGGCTCTTCATGGCGCTGCGCCTGGAAAAGATAGCCATGTTCGTGGTGCTGACCTTCATCGCCCTTGTCGCCTCGTTTTCGATCATTTCGACCCTCATCATGATGGCCACCGAGAAGGCGCGCGAGGTCGCCATCCTCAAGGCGATGGGCGCGCTCGACGGAGCGGTCCGCCGCGTGTTCGTCGCCGAGGGGCTGTACATCGGGCTCATCGGCCTGCTCGTGGGCGTGGCAACCGGGATTGGGGGCTGCCTGCTCATCGAACGCTACGGGCTGCCCTTGCCGACCGATGTCTACTACATCAGTCAGTTGCCGATCGTCATGCGTGCAAGCGAAATTGGCATCGTGGCAGCTTCCGCATTGGGCTTGTGTTTTCTGGCGACGGTGTATCCCGCGTGGCTGGCCTCGCGCATGCGCCCGGTCGACGGCCTGCGATACGAGTAAGAATGCCATCGCCTGCGTTGACAGCGGGGAAGCCCGTCGGTACGGTGCGAGGCTCAATGGCCTTCTCACAGGCGCCGGCCCAATCCAATATTTCCGCTGCCAGCGGAGGCGCGCATTTGGTCGTGCAGGACTTGTGGAAGGTTTTCAACCACGGTGGCCGCCGCATCGAGGTCCTGCGCGGAATCAACGTCGAGTTGCAACCGGGCGCCCTGGTTTCCATCGTGGGCGCCTCGGGCGTGGGCAAGTCGACTCTGCTCCATCTCCTCGGCACCCTGGATGTTCCCACCCAGGGAGCCATTTCCTTCGACGGCACCGATGTAACCGCTCTTTCGCCGGGAAAGCTGGCCAACTTTCGCAACCGATCTATTGGCTTCGTATTCCAATTTCACCACCTCCTGCCGGAGTTCACGGCGCTCGAAAACGTCATGATGCCGGGGCTCATTGCCCGTCTCGCGCGCAAAGAATGTTCCGAGCGCGCCCAAGCCATGCTGGTTCGGGTGGGGCTTTCCGAACGCCTGCGCCACCGTCCGGGCGAGCTCTCGGGCGGCGAGCAGCAGCGCGTGGCGCTGGCGCGCGCGCTCGTGCTTTCTCCGCGCTTGCTCCTCGGCGATGAGCCGACCGGCAACCTCGACACCAAGACTGGCCAAGCGATGCACGATTTGTTCTTCGAGCTAAACCGCGAGCTGGGGATGACGCTTTTGCTGGTAACCCACAATAACGAGCTGGCCGGCAGGGCTTTTCGCAAGCTGCGTATGATCGACGGTCAAGTGGTGGAGGAAACGTGAGGCGCGGGTTGCTTCTTGCCGCCGTCGTGAGCGTTCTGACCCTGGGCCTGGGCGCAACCTCGGCGCGCGCCGAGGAGGACGAAACGCCGACGCGCCTGCGCGCTCCCGATCTTTCCCCGACGGAAAAGACGCCTGCGCGAGTCGCACTGCCGAAGCTGGACGTCATCCGCGTCCACTTCCGGGGCAACCGCAAGGTCGAGGACGACGCCCTCCGGGTCAACCTCAAGACCAAGCCGGGCATGGCCCTCACCAAGGAACTGCTTCAGGAGGACGTCCACACCATCTGGCGCCTGGGCTATTTCGAGGACGTGCAGGTCGAAACCGCGCAGGCCGAAGGTGGTTTTGTCGTCACCTTCGTGCTCAAGGAAAAACCGTCGATTCGCAAGATCTACGTGTCAGGGCACGACGAGGTTGGGCTGACCAAAATCAACGAGGTTCTCGACATCAAGAAGGAGCAGGTTCTCGATCTGGCCAAGATCAAGAAAAACGTCGAGAAGATTCGCGATCTCTACCTACAGCGAGGCTTCTACATGGCCGAGGTGGACTACGAGCTCCACCGTGACAGCCCCGGGGAAGTCGACGTCTATTTTCGCGTGCACGAGAACAGCAAGGTCGAAATCAGGCGGGTCAACTTCACCGGCAACAAGCAGGTCACGGATGCCGAGCTGCGTGCCGTGATGCTGACCCAGCCCGGCGACCTCTTCTCGGCGCTCACGTCCTCGGGCACCTATCGCGAGGACGTGTTCCAGCGCGATATCATGCTCATCCAGAGCCATTACTTCGATCATGGCTACATCAACGTGAAGGTCGGCGATCCGCGCATGGAGCTGTCGCCCGACCGGCGATCCATGTACATCACCGTCGCCATCGAGGAGGGCCAGCAGTACCGCATCGGGAAGCTCGACGTGAAAGGCGAGTTGCTCGACAGTCGCGAGACCTATCTTGGGCGGTTGCAGGCCAAGCCGGGCGATATCTTCAACCGCACGCAAGTCGCGCAGGATGTGCAGAACATCGCCGACCTTTACAAAGACAAAGGCTACGCCTACGTCAACTCGACGCCTGAAACCCGCGTTGACGACAAGGACCGCACAGTGGACCTTTCCTTCGACATCCAGAAAGGTCCACTGGTCAACTTCGAACGCATCAACATCCGCGGTAACACCAAGACGCGCGACAAGGTCATCCGGCGCGAGATGCGCATCTACGAAGGCGAGCAATTCAGCCAGAGCGGTATCGACGTGTCCAAGCGGCGGGTCAATTCGCTCGGTTTCTTCGACAAGGTCGAGGTCACGACCAAGCGCGGCTCCACCGACGACACCATGGATGTGAACGTCGAAATCGGCGAGCGGCAGACCGGAGCCTTTCAGATCGGCGCCGGTTTCTCGTCGGTGGAATCGTTTATCGCGCAGGCACAGATTTCGCAGAACAACCTGCTCGGACGCGGCACATCGGCCACGCTTCAGGCACAAGTGTCCGGCCTGCGACAGCTCTACATGTTGCAGTACGAAGATCCCTACTTCCTCGACACCCGCGTGACATTCGGCTTCAACCTGTTCAATCAGCAGCGCTACTACCTCGGATTCACCCGCAAAGCGTCCGGCGGAAGCCTAACCTGGGGCTACATGCTGGCGGACAACTTGCGCGCGTACCTGACCTATACCCTGCAGGACGTGGGCGTGACCACCGGGGGGCGCAGCAATCTGTTCACTGGCAGCGAGCGGAGCCCTCTGCCAGCGGGCTCGCTCGCCAACCTGCTTCACTCGGGACTGCTTTCCTCGGTTCGCCTCTCCATCTCTCACGATACTCGAGACGACCGCATGTTCCCCCACCGCGGCTGGTACAACACGGCGTCGGCGGAATTTGCCGAGCCGGCGTTTGGGTCCGAGAGCCAGTTCACGCGCTACGAAGGCGCCCTTCGCTACTACTATCCGCTGCCCGCCGGGATGACCTTGCGCCTCAAGGGCGAGGGCGGACTTATCACCAGCCGCGATCCGCAGGGCGTGCCGATTTTCGAACGCTACTTCGTCGGCGGAATCTACGATATCCGCGGCTTCGCGCTCTATTCGCTAGGGCCGAAAATCAGTGTGCCAAACACGCAGGATCCAGATTCGCCGCTCAAGACCTTTTCCGTCGGCGGCAACTTGCGCGTGCTTGGCAAAGCGGAGATCGAGATTCCGATCTTCGACAAGATGGGGATTAGAGGCGTGGTCTTCACCGACGTGGGAAACGCCTACAACCTCGAATCGCAGTACTGCCGCCTCAAGCCCGCATGGGCAGATGTGTCCGTGGATCCCTGCGTGAAGCTGTTTCCTTTGACCAGCATGCGCAGCAGCTGGGGTTTCGGGTTCCGCTGGTTTTCGCCCATCGGTCCGCTGCGCTTCGAATGGGGCATTCCGTACCACACGCTTCCCGGCGAAGACAGCATCGTGTTCGAATTCACCATCGGCAACGAACTGTAGGTCGCGCGGAAAATCTCCGGCTGTTGCCTTTTCGCGCCCGCGCGTGATAGGGCCAGGTGCATGGCAGCCAAGATCATCGATGGCAAAGCACTGGCAGCAAGACTTCGCGCCGCGATGGCGGACGAAGCGAAACAACTCACCGCGGACGGCGTCCGCCCGGGCTTGGCCGTGGTTCTGGTCGGCGAGGATCCTGCCTCGCAGATCTACGTGCGCAACAAGACCAAGGCGCTCGCCGAGGCAGGATTTGCCTGTTTCGACCACCACCTTTCCGCCGATACCAGCGAAGAAAAGCTGCTCGGCCTGGTGCGCGACTTGAACGGGGATCGCGCGGTGGATGGGATTCTCGTTCAACTGCCGCTGCCCAAGTCAATCGACAGCAAGCGCGTCTTGCTGGCCATCGATCCTGCCAAGGACGTGGACGGGTTTCATCCCGAAAATCTGGGTCGTCTGCTGATTGGCGAACCGCGCTTCACGGCCTGCACGCCGTATGGAATCATGAAGCTCATCGAGGAGGCCGGCACTGCCGTGCGCGGCGCCACCGCTGTCGTGGTCGGCCGTTCCAACATCGTGGGCAAGCCGGTGGCGGTGTTGCTCACCAACGCGGACGCCACGGTCACTATTTGCCATTCGAAGACGAAGGATCTGGCGGCCGTGATCGGCACCGCCGACATCTTGGTGGCCGCCATCGGTCGCCCCGAGATGATCCGCGGCGCTTGGATCAAACCCGGCGCCACGGTCATCGACGTGGGTACCAACCGTTTGGCGACGGGCAAGCTGGTGGGCGACGTCGAGTTCGCCGCCGCGGTCGAGCGGGCAGGGGCCATCACGCCGGTTCCGGGCGGCGTTGGGCCCATGACCATCACCATGCTACTCGCCAACACGCTCGACTCCGCACGCCGTCGAGCGGCTGACTAGCGCCGCGACCGGCTGGATTCTTGCCGCCAAGCCCAGGCTGTCGCGTCGTGGATTCGTCGGAGTGGATTCGTCGCAAAGTGGATTCGTCGCAAAGTGGATTCGTCGCAAAGTGGATTCGTCGCAAAGATGAAGGCAACTTTCGCGCACATGCTCGCGCAACGTGCACGACAACCTGCACGAGATGTGTGCTAGATTCCTCGGCGACTTTTGCCACCACGCATTTCACAAGGTGCTTCGCACCGCAAATAGGAGCAAGAAAAGATGGCCACGCGAATTGCAATCAATGGTTTCGGACGTATCGGCAGGCTCGTGTTCCGCGCGCTCTACAGCTCGGGCAAGTTTGGCAAGGAGATCGAGGTCGTCGCGCTCGGCGACATCGTTCCCGCGGACAACCTGGCGTACCTCCTCAAGTACGATTCGGTGCAAGGCAAGTTCGAAGGCACGGTCGATTCGAAGAAGTCTGCTCCCGACAAAGACCCCGACATCCTCGTCGTCGACGGAAAAGAGATCAAGGTCGTTAGCGCCAAGAGCCCGGCCGAGCTGCCCTGGAAGGCTCTCGGCGTGGATCTCGTCATCGAATCGACGGGCCTCTTCACCGCCAAGGAGAAGGCGGAAGGCCACATCCAAGCCGGCGCCAAGAAGGTCATCATCTCGGCCCCCGGCAAGAACGAGGACATCACCATCGTTCTCGGCGTGAACCACGAGAAGTACGACGCTGCCAAGCACCACGTCATCTCGAACGCAAGCTGTACCACCAACTGCCTCGCGCCGGTCGTCCACGTCCTGCTCAAGGAGGGAATCGGCCTCACCGAGGGCCTCATGACCACCATCCACTCGTACACCGCGACCCAGAAGACGGTGGACGGACCGTCGAAAAAGGACTGGAAAGGTGGCCGTTCGGCAGCCATCAACCTGATCCCTTCGACCACCGGCGCCGCCAAGGCCGTCGGACTGGTGTTGCCAGAGGTGAAGGGCAAGCTCTCGGGCATGTCCATCCGCGTGCCCACGCCGACCGTGTCGGTCGTCGACCTGACCTGCAAGACGGCCAAGGCCACCAGCCTCAAGGAAATCAACGAGGCCATGAAGAAGGCCAGCGAAACCTACCTCAAGGGCATTCTCGGTTACACCACCGACGAAGTCGTTTCGACTGACTTCATCCACGATGCTCGCTCCAGCATCTACGACGCCGGCAGCTCGCTCGAGCTGAATCCGAACTTCTTCAAGCTGGTGAGCTGGTACGACAACGAGTGGGGCTACAGCTGCCGCACGGTCGAGTTGCTTTCCTACATCATCGGCAAGGGCCTGTAAGGCGGGCAGTCAGTAGCCATCAACATCGATCGGCGGAATGAGGGCTTCGGGAGACCGGAGCCTTTTTTTTGGTGACGGGGCGAGCCCTCGCCAAGTCGTGGTGGCTGCAGGCTTCAATTCTTCCGGTCACAGCGCGTCTGGCCCGCTGTGAGTTGCAGCAGGCCCTTGATCCTCGACGGTGGTTGGCGCAATCTGAGGCATTATGATGCGTGCCGAGCGGGTTGTAGCAAGCCTAGTTCTGGGTTTGATGGTTCTCGCGGTGCCAGTGGGACGGGCGGCCCACGCGGAAGAACCGGCCGCGCCCGATCCAGCCCTGCAAGAGGCCAAGTTCGCCTTCGAGGAAGCTCAGGTTCTCTACACCAAGGATCAGTTTGAAGAAGCGGCCGCCAAATTCATGATGGCGTTCGACAAGAAGCCGTTCAGTTCCTTTCTTTTCAACGCAGCGGTTGCGCACGAAAAGGCGAAAAATCTGGAGAAGGCGGTCGAGGCTTTTCAGAAATACCTGGAAACCGATCCGCAGGCGCGCGACGCGGCCGACGTGAAGGCCCGCATCGAGAGCTTGAAAGCAGCCATCGCGCCAGCGCCACCCGTTCAGGCTGGCAAGCCCGTCCCGGAGAAGCCCGCGACGCCTGCGCCGGTCTTGCCGGCCATCGCCACCAAGGGCCTGGTCATCATCGACTCCAAGCCCCCGGGGGCGACGATCTACATCGACGATAAAGCCAAGGGCGTGTTCGCAACCACGCCGTGGCAGGGATCCCTCGAACCCAAACCGGTCAAGTTGTTGTTCGAGGCCAAGGGGTTCAAGCCCGAAGAGCGCCAGATCAATCCGCGCACCGACAAAATCCTCGAGCTTTTCATTTCGCTGTCGGAGCAGCATTTCCTCGGCTGGATCGAGGTCGTCTCCAACGTGCCCGGTGCGGACGTGTTCATCGACCGCCAAGAAATCGGGGCGATTGGTCGGACGCCGTACACCGGACACCTCAAGCCCGGCAAGCACACCTTGTGGGTTCAACGCGTGGGCTACGAGACGGCGCAAAAGGAAATCGAAGTCGAGCCGGGCACCGCCACGACCCACACCATCAACCTAGAGATGGTTGGCTTCGGGGTGCTGAGAGCGGGCAACAAGGCCAATGAAGGCGGCAAGCTCTTCGTCGACGGGACCATGGCCTGTGTGCTCCCGTGCGAACCGCAGCTCAAACCGGGAGACCATGTCCTGCACGTCCAGAAAGACGGCATGGAGAACTACGACGGAAGAGTCACGGTGAATCGCGCCGACGCCATCACCATGGATCTCACCTACTCGCCCAAACCTTCACGGGTCAAGGCCTGGACGGATGGCGTTTTTTCGGCCGTGTTTCTCGCCGGCGGGATCTACCTCGGCGTGAAGGGCAACCAGGTCAAGGACGACATCAATAGCGACATCAAGAACACGACGAAGCTGATCAGCACGGCGGACTCGCGCACCTCGACGGGCAAGTACTACTACATCGGCGCGGACGTTTGTTTCGGGCTCAGCGTCGTGACCGGCGCGCTGTCGTTGTGGAATTTCCTCGAATCTGGCCCGCCCAGCACCGCCGCCTTGAGGACCATGAACGTGGCCAACCCGGAGCCCAAGCGGTTTGGCTTCGCACCCATGGAAGTGCCAAACGGCGCGGGCCTGTCGGCGACGGGGAGGTTCTAACATGCGCTTCACGAATGCTTTTCTGCTTGCCTCGATCGCCCTGTCGGGCATGGAATCGATGGGCTGCAATCCGGGTGATTTCAACACCGTCCTCGACCAGGCGCCCGTCGTGTCGTTTGGGACATCGGGATCCAGCACGGGCGCGCTTTCCGTCTTGGCACTACCCCCTCCTGCAGAGGTAAACACCAAGGTGGCCGCGCGCATGCTGGTTTCGCGCACGGATCAGCAATACCTGGCCGTCGCTGACTACGACGAGGATGGCAAAGTCGTCCTACACGAGGTTACGGATACAACGGCGCTGGCCAACCTGGGCACCGGCAATCAAGGGATCGTGCAGAGCGCGGCCCGGCTTTCTGACGGCTCCATCGTCCTCGGCACGCCTCATTTTTCCGCCTCGTCAAATGTGGCCGTCGGAAGGATCAGCATCCTGACTCTCACGGCGCAGGCCGATGGCAACTTGGCCTTCGGCATTCAGACCGGCACAACGGGGACGGATCACTTCGGCATGGCGGTCGCCACCGGGGATGTCACGGGCCAGAACGCGGGCTTGGCGGCCGAAACCGTCGTGGCGAGCGACGATTCCGTGTCCCTGATCGAGGCGGATGGAACCATCGTCCCAGCCCTGTGCCCGGAGGTTGCCTTCGTCAATTCAAGTCTTCCCTCAAGCTACGCCTATCGGCCCATCGCGGTCGGCGACCTGCTCGCCGGGGGCGGCGACGAGATCGTCCTTGGCGGCCAGGAAAATGGCCAGGGGTCAGGCATGGTGGTGTTCCTTCAATACGATGGCGCGGGCAACTTGGCCTGCTCGCCTGGAGGCAACGTCCTGCAAAGCCCAGGGCCCTCACTTTCGAACAACTTCGGTACGTCGCTGGCGGTCGGGGACTATAACGGGGACGGCGCCCTCGATCTCGCAGTTGGTACGCCGCCGGACACGGTCTACGTTTACTTCGGCCCGCTCGACGGCGTGACCCTTCCGTCGGTGACCATCACTAGCGCAGGGGCTTCGACCGACTTCGGAAGAAGGGTCGCCACCTTCCTCGTGCCGGGGCCAGCGACGGCAAAGCTGCTGGTATCCGCGCCGACCGCCGTCGGCGGGCAGGGGAGGGTGATGCTCTTCGATATCAGCAATAGCGCAAGCGCGGTTTCTAGTACCGCCGCGGTCGCCACCCTGTTTGACTCGAATCAGGGCTCGAATTTTGGCGGATCGAACATTGGCGGCCTGGCCTTCAACACTGCGACCTGCCAGCCGGGCG
>Ga0182027_10016270_pt1 | contig 10170 bp, 7 predicted proteins | sample 712E1DmetaG_FD_121300 | JGI IMG/M metagenome (GOLD analysis project Ga0182027, IMG submission 121300) | Permafrost microbial communities from Stordalen Mire, Sweden - 712E1D metaG (Illumina Assembly) | ecosystem: Environmental > Terrestrial > Soil > Wetlands > Permafrost | place: Sweden... | reverse complement strand
GGTCCATTACCGGAAGTGGTCATGTCGATCGCCCGGTCGTACCGTAACCTCAACCAGGAAACCGAGGCCATGGAATGGTACGGACTATTCAGCCGGCTGTATCCACGCGACCCTTCGGCCTATAATGTTCTATGGTACCGGGCATGGTACAATGAGGAAAAAGGGAATTTTTCAAAAGCGATTGAGTTGTACCGAAAAGTAGGCGCTTTGCGAAAAAGCGGACAGCGCGCTGAAGACTGGGAATACCGGATCGGGCTGTGTCATTACAAATCGGAACATTATCAACAGGCATATTCGCTGTTTTCCCGCTATGCAACGCAGCATGCGGACGCTTCACAGCTTTTAGGGGCATTGTACTGGAAAGCGAAAAGTTTGTTTTCCGGCGCCGATACTTCAGGAGCCCGCGCGCTGTTTCTTGAAGTCGTCCGTGCCGCACCCGCGGATTATTATGCTTTTCGGGCACGGGAGATGCTCACGCTTTCCGGTGACACCGCGCAGCTTCCGGCCTTCGATACGACAAATGACTGGGCCAGTGCCCGTCAATGGCTCGATTCAATCTCATCTTCCGGCAAAGACACGCTCAGTCAAGCCGACAGCATCGCTTTTGAAAGAGGGGTGCGATTAGTGTTTTCAGGGCTTGGCGATCTGGCGCGGGATTATTTCGAACCGCTTGAAACCGTGTATCAGGCAAATTTGAAGTTCCAGTTTGATTTATCAAGCCTTTACAGAATCATAAATGACCCTGCCGCGTCATTTCGCCTGGGTCGAAGGCTCATGTGGCGCATCCCCATGACATTCCGGACCCAAACCCCGCTCCCCGTTTACGATCTCGGGTATCCGTTTGTTTTCTTTGATATTGTCGACCAGTCGGCCCGCGCCGACGGTATTGATCCTTTTCTTATTCTTGCCGTTATGCGACAGGAAAGCGTTTTTGATCCCGGCATTATTTCACGAGCCGGGGCAATGGGGCTCATGCAGCTTATGCCGTTTACGGCCAAAGCGGTCGCGGCCGAGTTGTCCGAAACATTTGTTGAAGATTCGCTCAAGGGGCTATCAACAAACATCCGGTATGGCAGCCATTACCTCAAAAAACTTCTTGATAAGTTCGGCGGGAACATGGTGCTCGCGCTTGCTGCCTATAACGGGGGGCCTCCAATGGTCATGGAATGGCTGGAAAAAAATAAGCACAAGACCTTTGACCTGTTCATCGAAGACATCGGCTACGATGAAACCAGGGGGTATGTTAAGAAGGTGTTGGCAAACTACTGGATGTACCGTGGCCTTGCGCGTATTATGCGGATACAAGGATAACCTGTTTATTATGATGCGTTCCGATATTATTTTATATATTTGATCCGGGTTGACAGGATTAACGTGGTATCCGGGATTTTGCAGATGAAAAAAATCTTCTATTGAAAACTAAAGGAGAGTTGCATGAAAAAAAACATCATGGCCGGAATTGTCTGTTGCGCGGCGATATCTTTGTTTGCGAGTCAAAAAGGCGAGACAAAAGTTGATTCGATCGTCTATGATCAGGGGATGCAATGGAGGATTTTTTCTTCACCGCAACCGGTCAAGGCCTTTGCCGTGCAAAAGGACGTTTTGTGGTTTGCAACCGAGTCGAGCCTTCATTCGATGAATATGGTGAGAAACAGCGATGCCCAGGAATATAAGACTATCGGCTCTGTTCCGGCCACTGAGATAACTACGTGCGCCAGCGATTTTTCCAATAATGTTTGGATTGGCACCACAAATGGTATCGCCATTAAAATAAAGGATGGATTTAAGTTCTTTACCAAGGAAAACGGTCTTCCCGACAATACCATCAATACGATTGTCCCATTAAAAAATGGAAAAATCTGGGTTGGTACGAATGGAGGAGCGTGCGTTTATCAGGCGGGCGCCTGGACCGCATATACCGCCGACAAGGGCCTTTGTGGCAATAAAGTCCGCGCAATTGCGGTTGATAAGGACAATACCGTCTGGATGGGCACGGAAAAAGGCATCAGCGCTTTAAGCGGTAATCAATGGACGACCCATACCATGAAGAACGGGCTGAGTTGGAATGACACAAAGGCCCTGGCATGCGACCCGAGAACAAATATTATTTGGGCGGCGGTTGGTGATAAGGACGTCAACAGCTATAACGGAAAAGAATGGAAAGTTTTCATGGAAGTGGCCGATGGCATACGGTGCATCATGATCGATACCCAGAGCAGGATCTGGCTCAGCACTGCTTCCGGTATTGCAAAATTTAACGGTGAAGAATGGATCACCGAGCAGCAGAAAATCGGTATTCCGGCAAACCAGATATCGCAAATGTACCGGGATGACCAGGGTAACTTATGGTTCGGAATGGAAAAAGGCGTTCTTCGTCTTGCGAATCCTTATCCATATTAGTCTCTCTTGGTTTTGAACGTTAGAAAAACTTGATCCATCCGGGCGGACAACGTGGAGGAATTTTTCATGGAAAAAATCAAAATCGGGATCATAGGTGTCGGTAATTGCGCCAGCTCGCTGCTTCAAGGAATGGAATACTATAATCATAAAACCGAGAAAGATGCCATCGGGTTGATGCACTGGTCAGTTGGCGGTTACAAACCGTCTGACATGGAAGTGGTGTCGGCATTTGATATTGATAAAAGAAAAGTCGGCAGAGACGTGAACGAGGCCATTTTCCAGCGTCCTAACTGCACCATGGTATTTTCCGGGAAAATGCCTGAGACCGGCGTAAAAGTCACCATGGGCCGTATTCTTGACGGGTTCTCCGAGCACATGAAAAACTATGAGGACGATTACACCTTCCTGCCAAGCAAGGCAAAAGAGGCCACGAAGAAAGACGTCATCGCCGTTCTTAAGGAGTCGCGCACCGAAATCCTGTGCAATTACCTTCCGGTCGGTTCCGAAGAGGCCACGAAGTTCTATGCCGACTGCGCGCTGGAGGCAGGAGTAGCATTTGTCAACAACATGCCTGTGTTCATAGCGAGCAATCCCGACTGGGCAAAAAAATTCAAGGACCAAAATATTCCGCTTATCGGCGACGACATCAAGGCCCAGCTCGGGGCCACCATCACGCACCGGACGCTCGTGGACCTGTTCAAGAAAAGGGGCGTAAAACTCGAGAGGACTTACCAGCTCAACACTGGCGGGAACACGGATTTCCTCAACATGCTCAACCGGGCCAGGCTCGCCTCGAAAAAAACGTCCAAGACCGAAGCGGTGCAATCGGTGACGGCCGAACGTCTTGACAAGCGCAATATCCACATCGGCCCGAGCGACTATGTCCCGTGGCAGAACGACCAGAAAATCTGTTTCTTGCGCATGGAAGGCAGGCTGTTCGGCGACGTGCCCATGAACATCGAGCTGCGCCTGTGCGTGGAAGATTCGCCTAATTCGGCCGGCGTCGCCATTGATTCCATCCGCTGCTGCAAGCTGGCCCTCAACAGGGGCATCGGCGGCGCCCTCTATTCGCCGTCCGCCTTTTTTTACAAACACCCGCCCAAACAGTTTTGCGATGATGAAGCCTATCGCATGACCGAGGAGTTTATCGAGGGGAAAAGAGAAAACTAAAAAAAGGATGAAGGATGCTTTCATCCTTTTTTAGAACGTGACTCCTGCTGTTATCTGCACCGTCATCGCCTGGTTTAGGAATGTATACTCGGTGTTTTTCGGCCCGAAATAACCGTTGATCATAAGGCCGGTGAAGAATTCATTGAGCGAAACGAAATTAACGCCGGTCGTGAGAATTGTGCTGCTTTGCTGAATATTGTTGACGACCTTGAGATAGCCGCTTAACGCGCTCAGGATTATCCTGCTGATTTCAATATCGAGTCCAACATAGTACCGCGAAAAATCATTCAATTGATATAAATTGTTCATGGTCAAAAAAGCGGCTTTTGTTACAGTAACCGGCGTTGCATTTGCGCCCGAGGCGGTTATTAGGTTTTTAATTTCATAGTGCGTTGTGTCGGCGAACAAGTTGTCGCTGTAGCCGCCCTTATCGTAGTAGAATGACCCGGTAATGGAAAGCCCCTGGCTGATATCGAAGAAATTAAAATCCCTGCCCACGTCGATGCACAGGCGCGTTTGCCAATCGCTTGATTTTGCTTCTTCAAGCATGCCGTTTTGCTCTTGAACTGTAAAACTATTGCTGCCGTCGGAAACGGCGAGCTCTCCGGTAAGGTCGAGGCCGACAAGGCGCGTGGAAAAATCGTAGCCGAAAACGGGATGGCAGTATTTTTTGTCCCACATCGAAAATGCCATTTCGGTGCCGCCGACTAAAAACTCGAATTTCCCGGCGGCCGCGATGCTGTCGATGGAACTTGCCTCGCGTGTGTCAAGAAATCCGTAAATATTGTACGTCGTGCCGAAGGGAATATGGAGCTTAATGCCGTAGGCGCCTTCGCGGTAGCCGATTTTCTGGATGAACAATTTTTTTTCGACGTTGATAAGGTCAGTGGGGTTCCAGATGTCGCAGCGGCCCCATTGCAACACCTGCTTACCGAGCCTTAGGAATACGTAGTTTTTAAGGTTGCCGTCGATAAAGAGTTCCTGGAGGCTGACCAGCACGGCGCTGTCGAGGGGAATGTATTCCGTTTGAAGGTTCGCAAACGCCTTCGCGCCCTGCGGGAGCCGGATATCGAGCAAGAGATTGCCCAGCACGAAGGTAGACAACTGCAGGTTGCTGCGATGTAAATCATCAAACCAATCGCGGTTGAAATTGCCGATGTTTGCGTCGACAATCTGGCCGGAGAGGCTTACGGATTTCTGGTCTTTTTCCGATATGGTTTTGTTGTCGACGATGTCCTTGCTCGACGTGATCGAGGAGGTGTCGGAAAACATCGCGTTTTCATCGACCGAAGGATCGGAAGCGAAAGCGGGATTTAAAAAGAAGGTGCTAATTGTTAAAATTGCGAATATGAATTTTATCATTTATTTACTCAAATTCTCCAGATACGCCTTCGTGAATATCACGTCGTCAAGCTTGTCCGTGCCGATGCCCGATATGTCGACGATGGTTTTATTGCCTTTCTCGAACTCGTCGATGATGAGCTGTTTAATTGCCACGTATTTTGCGTTTACCAGGGTGTATTTCTGGTAATAGGTTGTCTGCATGAGCGTGCCTGAACTTGAATAACACTCTTCCTTAAGTTCCAGGTTATTGTCCCTGCGGGTCCAGATTATTTTCCTGGGATAGTCAACGTCATTGACTTTTGCCCTGATCGGGAATTTGTATACCGGTATCTGTCCGAGTTTTTCTTCCAATATACTGTCCTTGCCGACCGTGTTTTTAAGCCCTTCATAAAGTTCCGTCAGTTTGCGGTTTTCAAAATCCTGGCCATGGGCGTTCGATCCGCCGATGCTTTCATCGCGGTTAATGTGTTGAAAGGTCCGGGTATTCGGCCTGTACATCCAGAAGTTGTCGCTCACGCGCAAATAGCCCACGCCTTTGTCGGACTCCGGCGCCAGCATGACGATAAGGATGGAATTGTCCTTGTCGCGGCGATACCACAGGGCCTGCATGGCCTTGACGCCTTCACCCGATTTTTGCTGGGTGATGTCCACCTTCGCGCGGGCATCGCTGGTCATGGTCATGTTGAATTCCAGGCTTTTTAGGATATCGAAAACGGGCGGTTGGGCGAAAGCAAAGTAACAGCAAGAAAACAACGTAAGCAAAAAACGTACGATCATGATCTCCTCCGGAAAAAATTATTCAAAATGCCTCAACGCGTCGGCCGCCGACATCTTCGCCGCCCGCCTCGCGGGGAAGAAAGCGGTGACTACGGCTATTATCACGATAAGCACTATATAAAAGACCGTCGCGCCGATCGACGGGACAAAGTTCAAATGACTGTTGACGAGCAACATGCTGAGGGGATTGTCTTCGGCGTGAAACGTTATGCGCGAAAGCCCGAGCATTGCCAGAAAAGCAAGCGCCGTTCCGGTAATGGCCGAAAAAAGCCCCAGAAACATCGTTTCAAGAACAAACGAATTCCGCACGTCCTTTTTCTGCATGCCAATGGCTCGCACGGTGCCGATTTCACGCGTGCGCTCGCGAATCGTCATGCGCAGCGTATTGATGACGCCGATAAGGATTATAAAGAACAACACCAGAACCGCGCCGAACGTTATGAGGTTGAGCGCGCCTTCAAGTTTAAGCACGTCGCTTGCCATTTCATACATGGATTCAACGTCCACCACCGCTCCCTTAAATTTCGTGGAAGCCATGTCCCGCATCTGCTTTCTTGCCTCATCGGTAGAGTGGGCGCGCTTAAGTAACAGCCATTCAGGGTCAAAGGCTGAATATAATGTGTCGCTTCTTTTAGGAAAATAGGCGCCGGGGGAGGATTGCGCGTCTTGCGGCCAGTTTGCGTAAAACGCGTTGTAAAATGATTTTTCGTTGACAAGAAGCACGTTCCCGCCCATGCCGTTCACGGGTTTAAACACCGCCTTGACGGGATATTTTATCGTAACGGCATGCGGGTCATATTTAGTGGCATAGCTGACCGCGCACGAGTCTCCGGGCTTTACGTTGAGTAGCGCGGCGAGCGGCTGCGCCATGACCGCGCCGTCTTTCCCAAAGGCCGCTGCGGTATCACCTGCTGCCATGGCGAGAGAGCCGATAAGGAGCTTGTGCGACACCGAATCGCTCTTAAACCCGAGTACGCTGACTGGTGCATTTTTTGTTTTGGAGGCCATGTCGCCGAAGATCACCGCGGTCTGGGACTGCATGGCGTCGTGGAGCTTGTCGGCATCCAATGCAGCAAATTTCTTCGCGTCTTTGATGCGCAGGTACAATTGCCCGATATCATGCGGGCCGTACCCCGCAAGCCTTTTCAGGTCGGAGACTTCCAGAAATATGGGCATCGACATGAATGAATTGGCGGGTTTGAATATGGCCACAACGTTCAGGCGCGCTGCCTGGCTTTGGCCGTTGATATCGTTAAAGCGCACGCGGAGCACGTCGCCTTTTTTAACGTTCAAATACTTTGCTTTTTCCTGGGAGACGGCGACCGGGTTTTCGATACCGGGTTTATTGAGGTCTAAGAAATTGCCCTCGATCATTTTAAAATTTTGCTGGTATTCTTCGCGGGCCTTGCGCTTTACCTCTTCGGATTGCTGCACGTTGATGGTTTGTTTCAAATCGACGCCGACCATGATGACATTGTCGGATTTTCCGTTACCGATGGCGCGTGAAAAAATGCCCAGCGCCTCCTGGATCTGCGTTATGTCGGAAAGCTCCTTCTTTACGATAGTTATCATCCGGGGGCCGTCATGGAAAACCTGCCGGTACATGTTGCCGTTTTCGGAAAACCCAACGCTTACGTGGCCGGCAACATACACGACGATTTTATTGAACAGCACGTCGGAAATTCCGTGCGAAAATGAACTTGCCAGAACCAGGATCATGGTGCCGAAAGCCATTGCCGTGCCGAGCAGGATGTTCCTGCGTTTCTGGCGGAGAAGATTTCGCAGGCTTATTTTTAAAATGACATTCATAATAACAGGCTCCTAGTCTCGTGAAATCGCGTCAAGCGGCGTGATGCTTCTGGCGACTTTTAAGGGATACAGCACCGCTATGCCCGTAACGATTGCCAGTTGAAAAATCGCCACGCCGATATCACCGCCCGAAAGGAATGGCCTGAACGTATCGCCGCCGAAGAGTAATTGGATCATATCGTTGTCGGAGGTGATATGGGCGAGCGTCAGGAGCTTGACCGCGATGATACCGATTATTATCCCTGCCCCGCCGAAAACCCCCGCCAAAATCGCGGTTTCTCCGAAAAACATGTTTGAAATAAACCCTTTTTTTGCGCCGACGGCACGCATCATCCCGATTTCGGAGGTACGTTCGAGCGCGGCCATGGACAGCGTGTTCACAATAATGATGATTGCCACGAAAAACAGGAACATGACAAATACGAACAGCGCCGCCTTGATAAGCACCGCCATATTGCCGAGCGGCCCGATTGATTTTTTCCAGCCGACGGCGCGCGCGCCCAGCCTGTCGTTTTTAAGCGCGGCGTTGAGGCTTTTCAGCCCCTGGTCAAGGGGCATCCCGTGCTTGAAAAAAACGAGCACCATGTTATAGGCGCCTGCGTCAACGTCGACCGGTTGGACCGCCGAAGATGCGGAGCGTCCTATTTTTTGAGGTAAAACGGTTTTCTTTGTGTCTTTGACAATAAGGGAATTATCATTGAACATATCGTCGAGATTGGCGTCGTCCATGGCAAGAAGTGATTTTTCTTCGGGCGGCAACACGGCGGCTTTTTCCGAAGCGGAAAAATATCCCATGCATTGGCGATACGATTCGATGTCAACGATGACGAAGTTGCCCCATATATGGTTAAGCGCCCTGTATTTAATAATGCCTTTTATCCCCAGGCGGATGTCGCTGGTGGAATTGTCGTCGTTGAAACCCATGAGCACCAAACTGGTTTTCAGGCTCAGACTTCCTTTATTGGCGAGGGCCTCGGGCGTAAGGTTCGCGACGTGGAGCGACTCATTTTCCGGGATAAACCATATATTCATGAAATCGAAGGCCTGCTTACGCGCGCCGGTGGGGACCAGCGCGCCCTTTTCCCCGGGCGCGGGCAAGCGCCCTTCGATGGGCTTGACATTGCCGGGAAACACCGCACGGTATTTCTCGAAATCCACGCCCATCAAAAGCGCGTGGCCCATGCTTCCGCCGTCTTCGTTGAGTACCATGGCCATGTTTTTGCCCACCGGCAAATACCGGGAGATATAATTTTGTTTGTCAAGGGCCTTTTTAATGTCGACGACATTGTAAACGGGCTCCACGGCTTTTCCCATCATTTCGAGGAACACGTTGTCGGATTCCTGCTTGTCGGAGATAATGACCGCGTCGCCGGTAAAACAATTGATGATGTTTTCCCGAAGTCCAACGTCCATTCCCGAAATCACGCCGTTGCCCACGGTCATGATCAGCGCGCCCAAAAACAGGATCACGCCGATGATGACGCTTTTGCCCTTGTGGCGCAAGATGTTGCGCCACGCGATTTTAATGATCAGGTTCATGCTATCACGCTTCCTTCACGATCAAGCCGTCTTTGATTTTGACCACGTCGCGCGCATACTTGAGAACGTTCGCGTCGTGCGTGGAAAAAATAAACGTGGTTTTCTCGACGCGGTTCATTTCGCGCATGAGGTCTAAAATCTGCTCTCCGGTCACAGAGTCCAGGTTGGCGGTCGGCTCATCGGCAAGTACGATATCGGGATTGGTCACGAGCGCCCGGGCGATCGCAACGCGCTGGCGCTGTCCGCCGGACAGTTCGGCGGGCCTGTGATGGACATAATCTTTTAGACCCACTTCATCAACCAGTTTTTCGGCCTTTTTCCTGACTTCGGATTTTGAGTGTCTTTTCATGAGTAAAAGGGGGAATTCCACGTTTTCAATGGTATTAAGTACGGGGATGAGATTAAAGGTTTGGAAAATGAAACCGATCTGGTGCAACCGGATATCGGTGATCTGGCGGTCGGTAAGCGCGGTAATCTCCCGGTCTCCGACCCGCACGCTGCCCTCGGTTGCATTGTCGATGCAGCCGATAACGTTAAGCAGGGTTGTTTTTCCGCTGCCCGAAGGCCCGATGATACTTATGAGGCCGCCTTTTTCCACGGCAAGGTCGACCCCGCGCAGCGCATGCACCGTGGTCTTTCCCAGGGCGTAATTTTTTTTAAGGCCTTTAATTTCGATGATATTCACTGATACCTCCCAAGCATATAAATGTGCTTTTCCAAACTTTCACGCGCAAATGTCAACTTTGAAACCGATGAACTGTCAGTCTGATGTCTTTGACAGCAAATTAAAATACATAGCGCTTGTTTTCAGGAAAAGGGACGAGACAGTTCTAACCGATTTTTAATGTATAGTAAACTAAGCGCAGCTTGTGGCGGTTTTAGCTCACCCCTCCCTTCGGGTTTCCCCTCTCTTTAAAGAGAGGGGATTAAGGGGTGAGTTGGTTTTACAAACTTTGCACATTATCTCAGACAAACCTCATCAAACTTTTTTATCTTTATCCAATTTGTCCAAGTACGCCTCAAAAGCCGCTTTCCCTTCGTCTCTCCAGTATTGGTCGTAATAGTTCCAGTGTTGATATGAGCCGTGAGGTTTCCAGTCGTCTTCACCCTGCGTATGGTCCCAATGTTTGT
>Ga0182027_10016269_pt1 | contig 10170 bp, 5 predicted proteins | sample 712E1DmetaG_FD_121300 | JGI IMG/M metagenome (GOLD analysis project Ga0182027, IMG submission 121300) | Permafrost microbial communities from Stordalen Mire, Sweden - 712E1D metaG (Illumina Assembly) | ecosystem: Environmental > Terrestrial > Soil > Wetlands > Permafrost | place: Sweden... | reverse complement strand
TAAGCCGCGTCAAAACCGCGAAGGCCCGAGCGGCAGAGCGCGCAGCGGCCTTCGAAATCGAGCGGAAAATGGTTCCGGAAGGGAGTCCGGCAACTCACGCAGAAGTACTCCGCGTTCAGAGGCCGCGGCTCGCTCAGGCAACTCCGGCACACGGGAAAGCGCGCGACTTCGCGCAGAGGTTGCCCGCAAATGCGGCACTCGTCGGGGAAAAAGAGGGAAAAAAGGGCGCGGGAGGCTGATCTGACCGCCGAAGGACCGAATTCCGCGATGGCTCGTCCGCTACTCGAGAAGACCCACCTCCGCTAAACTTCGATTGTACCCGATTTTCGGCCACTCGGATGCGTCGCGGCAATTCGCAATCCGGAACCGGAGCCGCATCCGCCCCTGAGTCCTCGGTACAATACTTCTGCGGGGTAACTCATGGGGAATGCGCGGCGTTTGGCCGGTTTGGCGTTGTGCGCCGTCCTTACCGCGCCATTTGGCGGCGGGCAAGTCGCGCTCGATCCTCGCAAGCAGCCCGCTGCTTCCCCCGAGCGGAGCCAGCGGCCCAATCTGCGCGTGGACACCAACCTGGTGCTGGTGCCGGTGACCGTGTGCGACCCCATGAATCGCCCGGTGACCGGTCTCGAAAAGGAGAACTTCCGCGTCCTGGAGAACAACGTCGAGCAGACCATCACGCACTTCGCCATGGATGACGAACCGGTGGCCGTGGGCCTGGCGTTCGACGTCAGCGGAAGCATGGGCGCCAAGCTGGGCATGTCCCGCCTGGCGGCCGGGGCGTTCTTTCGTCTCGCCAATCCCGAGGACGAGTTCTTCCTCATCCTGTTCGACGACCGGCCGCGCCTAGTCGTGCCTTTGACCCAGGACACCGGCGAAATCAAGAGCCAGATCACGTTCACCAGTTCCAAAGGCAGCACCGCCCTGGTGGATGCCGTGGTGCTCGGCTTGCATGAGCTGAAGAAATCCAAGCTGACCCGCAAGGCCCTGCTGATCATCTCCGACGGAGGCGAGAACAACAGCCGCTACAACGACCGCGAGCTGCGCGACCTGGTTCGCGAAAGCGACGCCCTGATTTACGCCATCGGCGTCTTCGGAGGAGGAGGAAGGACGCGGGAGGAATATGAAGGCCCGCGTTACCTGACCGGGATGGTCGAACAATCCGGAGGCCGGATGCTGCCGGCGGCCGCCAACGAACTGCCGGATATCGCCGCGAAGATCGGCATCGAGCTGCGGAACCGCTACATCCTGGGGTACTCGCCCGCCAACCAGCAGCGGGACGGCCGCTACCATCCCGTGCAGGTCAAGGTGGCGCCCCCGCGCGGCCTGCCGCCCCTGAAGGCTTTCTGGCGCCGCGGCTACTATGCGCCGTCGGATTGAACTGCCACTGTCCGTTTCTACCCGCCCGAATCGGCGGCCCCTTCCGCCAGCGCCAGCGCGCCCAGCACGCCGGCGCGGTTTCCCAGGCCCGGCGGGACCACGTAGCTATCCACGTCCTCCAGCAGCGCGCGCGCCTGGACGTAGCCGTTCAGGATGCGGCGTAGCTCGGCTCGCACCAGCGGAAACAACTGCGCCTGCTGGAATACGCCGCCGCCGATGATGATCCTCCGCGGCGAAAGCGTGCATACCCAGTTCGCCAGGCCCAAGCCGATGTAGCGCGCTTCGAGCGCCCAGGCGGGATGGTCCGCGGGCAATTCCTGGGCGGGCTTGCCCCACCGCGCCTCGATGGCCGGGCCGGACGCCAGCCCTTCCAGACAATCGCCGTGATACGGGCAACCGCCGGCGTAGGGGTCCCGCAAGAAATCGTGGGGGAGACGGATGTGCCCCATCTCGGGGTGCGTCAACCCGTGCACCACCGCGCCGTTGGTCATGGCGCCGCCGCCGATCCCGGTTCCAACCGTCAAGTAGAGGAAGTCGGAGAGTCCCCGCGCGGCGCCCCAGCGCGATTCCCCCACCGCCGCCGCGTTGACGTCGGTATCGATCTTCACCGGCGCGCCGAGAGCCCGGCCCACCGCGCCCGCCAGGTCGAACTGCCGCCAGCCATCCTTGGGAGTGGAGGTGATGTAGCCGAAGGTGGGCGAATCCGGATTCAGGTCGACGGGGCCAAACGACCCTATGCCCACCGCTTTCAACCGCGCCCCTTTGAAAAAGCCGGCGACGCTCTCCACCGTGGCCCGCGGAGACAGCGTCGGAAACGAAGCCGTCTTCAGGTCGTCCGGCCCGGTCCCTACGCCGCAAACGAACTTGGTTCCGCCCGCCTCTATGCAACCGTAAACGTCCATGCTTCCATGACCTCGCTGAACTGCTTTGACATCCTCAAGGGTGCGAACGGCCATCTCAGGCGCCGCCGGCATGTCGACTTTACGGGCCGATGCGGCGGGCGATGTACAGGTCCGGCGCTTGCGCCGGGTCGTCCTGGCCCATGGGATCCGGATTGTTGCCCCATACCATGTCGGGCGCCTTCAACGGCGCCGGGGCCCATTGGTAGCGCTGCAACTCGCGAAGAAAAATGGGCCAGTGCGTGATCTCCACCGAGCGCCGCAGCACCACGAAACGCGGCGGCGTCCTGGCGTCATCCTCCACGCGGAAGGCCGGAATCCCGCCGCGGATGGGGTTCGGCAAGTAGAACATCAGCGGTATGTCTTCGTAGTTGATAAGAATCTCGTCCGACGGCGCCGCGTTCTTCCGGAGCCACTCGATTACGATTCGATTGGGGTCCGCCTGGTGGCTGAAAACCCCGGCGCGGAGAGCCGAGAACTCCGAGCGAATCCAAGGGCTCAGTTCCTCCCAATCGGGCGGAGGCGCAATAGCGTGCAAGGGCCGGCTGGCCCATGGCGTCGCGATGAGCAACGCGGCGGCGGGCCAGGCGAACCGCGCGGCGCGAGTTCCGCACGCCCGCACGATCAGCCAAGCGGTCAGCAGCGCGGCGGCCGGCGCGGCGATAATGGCATAGCGCAGGAAAGTGAAGGCCGCAACGGTGGGAATCCAGAGCGCCAAGGCCACGATGATGCCGCCGGACACGGCGGCCATGCGGCGCTCTTCGCCAGCCAGGGATTTCCAACGCCGGGTCAGCAGCGCCGTGGCCGCCAGCACGATCAGCGCCGGCGCCACGTATTCGTTCATGTTGAACAGGTTGTCCAGAAAGCGTTCTTTCCACGGGGAATCCTGGTCCGCCGCCCTTCCCGACAGTTCGTAATAGAAAAAGAACGGCGCGATGGCGGCGGCCAGCGTAGCGCCGACTGCCACCGTGCGCCGCCACCGGTTCCGCCCTGCCAGGAACGCGTCGAGGAACAATACCCCGAACACCGGCCACACCGTGCCATAGTCCACCTGAAACCAGCACCACGCCGCGGCCACAAAAGCGGCCGCGCCGCCGCGCCCGCCCCATTGCCAGCGCGCATAGCCCATGAGCGTGAGCACCAGGAAAAGGCTCGATAGCGAACAATAACGGCACTGCCGAGCATGGAGGACCCAGTAGGGATTGCCTAACAGGAGGATGGCGGAGAGCGCGGCCATGGGCAGGCTGCCCGAATGCCTGCGCACCAGGCGGAACAGCAGCAGCACGGTGGCCAGGCCGGCCAGGGCGAACGGAAGCCGCGCGGCCAGCGTGGTTTGTCCCAGCGCTTTGAAGCTCACCGCCGCAACCGCGAACAGGCCCCACGGCTGCCACTTCCAGGTGGTATCCGCCTTGAACTCCCCGCGGTGGAGGTGATACTCTATGGCCGCCTTGGGATCGGCGGCCGTCCGGCCGACGGCATTGTCGTCATCGTCGTACACATCGGTGGTGATCAGGTTCACGCCGTCGTAGGCCAGCGGCCGCCCAAACTTGAGCATGCGGGTGGCGAGCACCGCGGTGGCGGCCTCGTCCTGCCAAAGGTATCTGTCCGTTAGCCCCCAGAACAGGAGAATCGCCGCCACCATGGCGATCCCGGCCTGAACCGGGACTTCCAGCCGGGAGCGGCCACTAAGTCCAATCATCTCAAGCAGATGATAACATGCGACGGGCTGGCGCCTGGCGGGGAGATGAGGATGCTTGCTCGCTTCGCTACTCATTTCGCCGGTACACCGCCAGATAGTTTTCCGATTTCGGAGCGTAGGCCTCGGGCGCGGCGGCGGCGTCCCAGCGGTACTCGGTTTGCTCCTCGGAGATCATGTCGGCCACCCCCACCCGCTGGTAGCGGCCACGGTAGGAATCCCACCAATCGAAGATGCGGCCGGGCGAGTCGTCGTCACGCAACCACGAGGTCGCCACGTTCACCATGACCACATACCGCGGACGCGCGGCCTCGATCTCCGCGATCGTCTGGTTCTGCATGGCGAGCGCGAACGGCTGCGATTCCATGAGCGGATAGCCGTAGATGTATCCGGTGGCGGAGCGCCGGCGCGCGTAAAAGTAAATCTCCGGCTCGGAGCCGAGCACGGCGATGCGCGCATCCGGCGCGGAGTGGCCGCGGATGTAGCCGGCCACCGCGACCGCCTCCGGGAAAGGGCTCATGCCGTACATCTCGCGGCTCGATTCGACCGGCGTCATGTGGAAGAAGAACTCGCGCTGGGCGTAGAGCGACCAGGCCAGGGCCGCGGCGAGGATGCAGTACGGAAAGACCGGTTTGACCATCCTGGCGAGCAACTCCACCCCGGCGCCGGCCAGCAGGCACACAGCCGGCAACACCAGGATGAAGTAGTGCTCGCGGAAATAAAGGCCCGGACACACGGCCGCGAAGGAGCACGCCAGGAACCCGGTCAGGAACGGCGCGTGGCGGCGGAAATCCTTGCGGAGCCACGCAAGAACCAGGCCCGCGGCCGCCAGCAGCCAGATGGTCAGGTTCGGCTTCGCGATGGGGGCGAAGTTGGACCAGAAGTTCTCCACTCCCTCCCGGAGCGAGACCTGCGAAACATAAGCGCGGGCATAATCGAAAGTCCAGAACCAGAATTGACGGAAGACGCCGGCCCGCCACAGGATGCCGCAGGTGACGGCGAAAGGCAGAGCGGCCCCCACCAGGAATACCAACAAAGGGCGGGCGCGACGGAGCGCCGAAGCGCCGGCGTTGGCGCGCGAAAACGCCAGGCCCGCCAGCGTCGCCGCTCCGAAGGCCACCAGGAAAATGCCGTGCTGCTTCATGAGAAACCCAAGGCCGTAGAGCGCGCCGCTCCAGAAGAAAAGGGCCAAGGGGTCGTCATGAAGCAGGAGATCGGCAGGCGGAACCGCCTGCCCCACCATCGCCAACACAGGATCTGTTTTGGTGGCGCAGGCGGTTCCGCCTGCGATACGCGATTTCTTCACGGTTTTTAAGGGAGCGGCCGTCGCGGAACGACTCCCAAGCCTTCCGGATTCCAGGCCCCGGAGCAGCAGCAGGGTCGCGGCCAGCGCGGGCAGGACCACGAAGTGCGTGGCGTGAGCCGAAGTCCCCAGGATATCGGGGCACGCCGACAGCAACGCGTAGGACGCCGCCGCGGCCAGGCCGGCCGCCGCCGAGAAGAGGCGGCGGCCCAGCAGGAAAAGGAACAGGACCGCGCCGCCATTCACCAGCGCCAGGCCGAGGTGGATGCCATGGGCGCTTTGCCCGAACACCGCCATCAGCGCGGCGTACGCCGCGTAGGTCCCCGGCAGCTTCATGTTGTAGGCCGCCTGGTAGGGCGGGACGCCCTGGAGGATGAGCTGGCCGGCGTAGGCGTATTCGCCCTCATCGCGCTCGAGCGGCGCGCCTGCCAATCGCAGGCGGATGAATGCCACCACGGCAAAGACCAGGATGGCTATTACCAGGGCCGCCCCCAGTCTGGAAACTCGGCGTGCGCTCTGCAAATGGCTTCCTATAGGGTAAATTCCTGACTCCCCCTACTTCAAGTGGTGCTTAGATCCCCTATTCGGTATTTCGGGTACGGAATTCAGTATAGTCTTAAAACGCAGTATCTAAACCTCTTACCTCGCGCCTGCCGCAAAACCGCAACCGGAAACCGGATTGCAATTGTCCGCATTCTATGCCAAGCTGTTGTGATATTGGCATTTACAGTCTGTTATCTTCTGGTAATATAATTGCGAGGAATCAGACTTCCAAATCGATTCGACTCCTAACCAACACTGGAGGCAGTGAATGAGAAGACAACTATTTCGTGTACTCGTGCTGATTGCGGCGCTTGCGATGATTCTAGCGGCGCAGACCGAGGTAACGGGTGAGATTGCCGGCGCCGTCACCGATCAGACCGGGGCCATCGTGCCGAACGCCAAGGTTGCCATGAAAAGCGACGCCACTGGCGAGACCCAGACGGCGACGACCGGCGGGTCGGGCGAGTTCCACTTTGCGCTCCTGCGTCCGGGCACCTACACGTTGAATATAACGGCGTCGGGCTTTCAGGAAACGGTCCAGAAAGTGACCGTGAGATTGGGTCAGATCACTCCCGCCAAAGTCCAACTTGGGATCAAGGCGCAGAGCCAGGAGGTGACCGTCGTCGGCGAAGCGCCACTAGTGCAGAAGGACGACGCTAACCTGGCGACGACGCTCGACAGCACCCAGCTCGACAATCTGCCGGCGCCCGGCAACGACATGACGGCGTACGCCTTCACGGTTCCCGGGGTCAGCATGTCCACCGGCGCCGGATACGGCAGTTTCTCGGTTTTCGGACTGCCCGGAGTTTCCAACCTGTTCACCATCAACGGGAACGACAACATGGACCCGTACCTGAACCTGAACAACTCCGGCGCCAGCAACCTGACCCTCGGCTCCAATGAGATTCAAGAGGCCGCCGTCGTGATGAACGGCTACACCGGTCAGTATGGGCGGCAGGCTGGCGCGCAGGTGAACTACGTCACCAAGGCCGGGACCAACGCCTTTCACGGCAACGCGGCGTTCTTCTACAACGAGAAGGTATTGAACGCCAACGACTTCTTCAACAACTCCACGGGAACCGACCGTCCTTTCGCGATTTCGCGGGAATGGGCCGGTTCGGTGGGCGGGCGCATCATCAAGAACAAGCTGTTCTTCTACTATGACAACGAGGGGTTGCGGTACGTGCTGCCCAGCGGCGGACAGGCCTACATTCCGACCAGCAATTTCGCCACCTATGTGTTGAACAACCTCGCGGCCACGAATCCGGCCGCGACGTCGATCTACACCAACGCTTTCAAGCTCTACGCCGGGGCGTCGGGCGCACCGCGCGCCACTCCGGTGACGGCCGCTCTCGATCCGGCGCTGGGCTGCGGCGATTTCGCCGGTACCGGAAGCTGGGGCGTCACCCAGCCGTGCGCCCAGACCTTCCGCAGCTCGGTCAACAACCTCAATATCGAGCGGCTCCAGGCCATCCGGCTCGATTTCGACGCTACGGACAAGGACCGCGTCTACGTGCGGTATAACGACGATCACGGCGTGCAGGCCACCGGGACCGATCCCATCAACTCCGCGTTCAACGCCAACAGCGTCCAGCCCTCGTACGGCGGGCAGTTGGGCTATACCCGCGTGATCAGTCCCACCATGATGAACCAGTTGCTGCTCTCCGGATCGTACTACACCGCGATCTTCGGTCCTCCGGATTATGCCGCCGCCACCGCCGCCTTCCCCACCACCTGGACGTTCGGCGACGGCTTGTACAACGACATGGGCGGCAGCGACAGCAGCTACCCCCAAGGCCGTAAGGTCAGGCAGCACCAGTTGGTCGACGACTACTCGATCACGCATCACTCCCACGTGATCAAGTTCGGCGTTAACGCGCGGCAGAATTGGGTCAGCACCTACGCCACGCTCCCCAACGCCACCGGCACGTTCACCTTCAATTCGATGACCGACTTCGTCGACGGCTCGCTGGTCAACGGCTCGACGTTCTCGCAGAGTTTCCCTAAGGTCGGGGCGGAAAACGTCAGCATGTACAGCGTCGGCTTCTACGGGCAGGACGAGTGGAAGGTGCGGCCGAATCTCACCCTCACGCTGGCGCTGCGCCTGGACCGCAATAGCAACATTACCTGCGCGGGCTGCTTCAATGAATTAGGGATGCCCTTCGGCTCGCTGAGCCACAACGTAAGCACGCCTTACAATGCCACGATCTCGACCAATGTGGGGCAGGCCTTCCCCTCCGTGGAGAAAATCGTGCCCGAGCCGCGCATCGGTCTCGCCTGGGGCTTGACTCCCACCACCGTGATCCGCGGCGGCTTCGGCATCTTCACGGATCTCTACCAGGGATTGATCGCCGACCGCTTCATCACCAACAGCCCGGCGGTGGCGTCGTTCACCACCAGCAGCGGCCTGGTGGCGCTGAACAATCCGAACAGCGTGTTCGCGTCGGTGGCGAATTCGGCCGCCGCCTTCCAGGGCGGCTTCGCCAGCGGCTTCACCCTGGCGCAGATGAAGGCCGCCGTGCCGCTGGGTTTCACCGCTCCCAACCTCAATACCGTGGAGAACCAGCTCCTGAATCCCCGGTATTACGAGTGGAACGTCGAGTTGCAGCAGGCCATCGCCAGGGACTACATGCTCTCGCTGAATTACGTGGGCAACCACGGCGTTAACGAGATCAATGCGACCGTGTTCGGCAATGCGTACGACGCCGCGGGATTCGCGGGCCTGCCGACTACGGTTCCGGATGCCCGCTTCAGCGAGATCCGCGAGCTGAACAGCAATGGCTACTCGTATTACGACGGCTTGGTCGGCTCGTTCAAGGCGCGCATCAGCTCGAACCTGCAGGGCATGTTCAACTACACCTGGGGCCACGCGCTCGATACGCTATCGAATGGCGGGCTGGAGCCGTTCGTCTACAGCACGAACCTCAGTATCCGCTATCAACTGAATCCGACCGACCTGCACTCGCTGAACTATGGGGCCGCCGACTACGATGTGCGCCGCAGCCTGAGCGCAAACCTGGTCTACACCACCCCCCGCCACTTCCAATCCAAGGCGCTGAACGCCGCGCTGGGCGGCTGGACCATCGCCACGACCATTATTTCCCACTCCGGTTATCCGTACAGCATCGTCAACACCGGCGTCCGCGGCACGCAGGGCATGAAGAACGCCTCCGGGCTGGCCACCGTGGTTGTGCTGGCCGACTACCTGGGCACAGGATCCTACCCGAGCTGCACTACGCCCAACATCTCGTGCTATTCCTCCAGCATGTTCGCCAAGAGCGCCGCCCAAACGAATTGGGGCAACATCCCGCGCAATTCCTTCCGTGGCGCCGGCTATTTCGACGAGGATGTGAACATCAAGAAGGCATTTGTATATCGCGAGCGGTATAAGCTGGAGACCGGCGCGTTCTTCTTCAACATATTCAACCATCCGAACTTCGATCAGCCGACCAACAACCTGGCGCTCGGCAACTTCGGCCAGATCCAGAACTCGGTTTCCGCTCCGACCAGCGCCTACGGCTCATTCATGGGCTCGGCGGTATCGGGCCGACTGATTCAATTAGTGGTGAAGTTCATCTTCTAACAACCTCTGAGAGGAAGCCCAGTTTTGACAATTCCGGGGAGCCTTCGGGCTCCCCTTTTTTGTGGGCATAAGCCGGCGCTACGGCAGCAACAGCAGCCCTCGCTGGGTCATCTGTCGGACAATCTCGACGCAGGGGGGGGCCACCGCATTGAACGGCGCGCGCGCGGCGGCGGCCAGCTCCGCGATTGCTTCGCGCAGCGTCCGGGATCCGTCCAGCCGCCGTACGAGGTTGGCGATCCGCCAGTCCACGCCAGCCTGGAATTCGAAGCCGGCGCCCTGGCGCAGGTGGTAGCTTTCCTCCCACGCGCGCCCGTCCCAGGTGTGCGATACGGTCACCGAGAGCGACGGCGCAACTCGCAACCTGGCGTCCAGCAGACCGCCGCCCATCCGCTCCAGGGCGTCGGCCACGGCGAAGTACTCCCACACCGCGCCGCCGAAATGGGTGGCCCGGCGCCCGCCGAGGTCCTCCAGATGAACCCAGTTCACCGCGGGGTCGGCGCGCAGCCGTAAGGCGATCAGCCCTTCCGAAATAGACGTGACATTGCGGTCCTCGAAATAGGCGGCGTAGGTCTGGTACATCCGCGCCTGGCTGTCCGCGTCCACCGGCGCTGTATCGCCTACCGCCTGTTCGGCGTAGCGCGGCGCATCGGTTTCTTCGAGGTGCAGCGCCAGGGCGTCGCACGGCCCGCCGCGCAGCCACTCCGAGACGCGCTCCTTCCACTCCGCGCGGCCGAAGTTGGGCCACTGCGCGGTCGCTTGAAACAGGCCG
>Ga0182027_10016268_pt1 | contig 10170 bp, 7 predicted proteins | sample 712E1DmetaG_FD_121300 | JGI IMG/M metagenome (GOLD analysis project Ga0182027, IMG submission 121300) | Permafrost microbial communities from Stordalen Mire, Sweden - 712E1D metaG (Illumina Assembly) | ecosystem: Environmental > Terrestrial > Soil > Wetlands > Permafrost | place: Sweden... | reverse complement strand
GTTGACTGAAACGTTTTTGATACCCACTATCTCGTCGGAGGTGCATTCGACAATTTTTTCCACGAAGAGGAAAGGATAGCGGTGTGGAATGATTTCCTTAATCTGAGTTACGTCCATCATCCTTTTTCAGTAGCTCCTCGATTCTGTGGATCCTTTCGTCCAGTCGTTTCAAAGCTTCCTTGAGCCTGGGCAGGCGCTGTATATTAGCGTAAGTTCTGAGCCACTCATCATGGGGAACGGCAGGGTAGCCGCCCGCAAGGATTTGGTTGGGCTTGACGGAATGATGAACGCCGGCTTGCGCGCCTACTTTCACTCCGTCCCCAATCTGAACGTGGCCGACTATTCCGACCTGTCCGGCCAGGAACACCTGGTTTCCAAGCCGGGTGCTGCCCGAAATACCCACCTGCCCAACCAGAATACAATCCTCGCCCACTACGACATTGTGCGCGATCATGACAAGATTATCGATTTTTGTGCCGCGCTTTATCCAGGTCCTGCCAAAAGTTGCCCGATCTACCGTAGCATTAGCGCCGATCTCCACGTCATCGTCGATCTGCACTATGCCGGTCTGGGGGATTTTTACATGCCTGCCCTGTTCGTCCTGTGCGTACCCGTATCCATCCGCGCCGATTACAGCGCCCGTGTGGATAATAACCCGGTCGCCGATAATGCACCCGTCGAGAATGGAAGCCCTGGGATGTATCAGACACCTCTCGCCGATTCGCACCCCTTTGCCCAGGTAAGCGCCGGCGCCTATCCTGGTCCCGGCGCCTATCTGCGAATTGTCTCCAACATGGGCAAACGGACCCGCTGAAACTCCGTCCCCGAACGATACACCCTCGCCGATAAAAGCGGCCGGATGTATCCCGGCTTTCTCTGCCGATTCGGGAAGAAACAACTGGGCCGCTTTAGCCAGAGCCAGGTAAGGATTCCTGGCGATGAGAAGATTGAATTCCAGTTCCTGAAATTCCGAAGACACAATCAGAGCCGATGCCCTGCATCCTGAGACCAGATGACGATAGCTGGAATCAACCAGAAAGCTCAATTGCCCGGAGGTTGCGCTGTCCAGCGCCCCTATGCCGGTGATATTCAAATCCGGGTCGCCCTTGACCTCGGCATCCAGCAGACGGCTAAGTTCGCCGAGCGAAAAGGATCCCCTGCACTTTAGATTACTGTTAGCACTGGTTTCCATCTGGCAAAATAGACCACTTAGAGAAAAGATAACCCATAAATCGCGGGCATGGCCGGTTCCTGCACCGGCCCCGCAAGGAATCTTCGCAGCCCGGCATCAAAAGGGCGGGACCTGGTCCCGCCCTCTACAGGAAAACGGCCTCGAGAATGCTCAATCATTTAGGGGACTATTTGTCAAGTTCGGCAGCGATCCGCTTGGTCAGATCATCCTTCTCACTGCCTTCGAAATACAGAACGGTCTTTTCAATAATAAAGTCGTACTTCTCACCTCTACCGATCTTTTCCGTTATATCATGCACCTTCTTGAGAATAGGCCCCTTGGCGGCGCTTGCCTGCTCATTGAGCTTAGCATTTGATTCGGAGCGCAGCTTCTGCAACTCCGTGTACATATCACCTAATTCTTTCTCCTTGCGGCTCTTGGCTTTCTCGTCCATTGCGTCTTTCTTTTTCTCGTATTCATCCTTGGCGGCTATAAAAGTGCGCCCCTTCTGCTCCAACACGCCGTTGAGACTTTCCTCCTCTTTTTTCATTTGATCGACAAACTTTCTACCCGTCTCAGATTGCGATATCGCCGACTGGAGATCAAAAAAACCAATCTTCACCGAACCACCGGCTGCAACCGCGTTCACAGAAAAGATCAAGGCAATGCCAGCCGCCACCAATACACATCCAAAAAATCTCTTCATTTTTTTTCAGCTCCTTAAAAGAATGCTCCAGCAGAAAACTGAATCTCCATAGGTTTTTCGCCCGCACGTCTGTCAAGGACGTACCCAAGCTCGATTCGAAGCGGTCCAAACGGCGAATTCCACCGGATGCCCGGACCAATGTCTTCCCTGAATCCCGAAAAATTTATGCTCTGACCCTCCGGGAATGCATTTCCGGCATCGAAGAACACCACTCCACGTACGCCATACTGTTCATATATAGGGAAAAGCACTTCGGCGTTGAGGACCGCGTACTTGTCGCCACCATACACCAGACCGAAAGGATCCAACGGTCCAACCTCACCGAACCGCCAGCCGCGAAGTGAATTTATGCCTCCCAGGAAATAGCGCTCAAAGATAGGAAAGCTATTCAGGCCTCCCTGCGAAAGCTCCCAGCCCACCTCACCGCGCAAGTGTCCGACGAATTTCCAAAAAAGCGGGTAATAAATGCCCGCATGATACTCTTCCTTAAAAAGGTCATAGTCGCCGCCAAGCGCTTTAGAGTCGTACTCGAGAGCGGCGCCGACATAGGTGCCTTTGGTGGGCACGAAGGGATGGTCGGTTGTATTTCGTTCGAATGCAAAACCAAACCCACTCTTGACCTTGGAGCCGATCTCGCTCCTGTAGAAAAGGGGATCGAGCGCAGCCGCCGAATCCAGGTTATTAATTTTTGCTGCTTCCCACCCATAGGAGAAGGTCACATTGGTGTACCGGCCCAGAGGATATCCGGCACGCAACTTGAACCCAACGGAGTCCTTTGTAAAATCTTGATATGCCCTGACCCAGTCATATATGTCAATTCCGCCTGACAGCGGAGTTCCAAAAAGCCACGGCTTGTTATAGCTTAACATGTAACGTGAGGCCAGTTGACCCAGGTAGGCCTTGAGGGTGATAGAATCGCCTTTTCCAAAAAGGTTTCTCTGCTGTATCTGGCCTGTCGCAAAAAGACCGTCCTCAGAAGAGTAGCCGCCGCCAACGCTTATCGCACAGGTCTGCTTTTCTTTTACTTTTACATTCAGATCCATCACTTCCTTTTGTGGCGTATCGACCGGAAGAATTTCCACTGTCTCAAAGAAGTCCAGCTTTTTGAGCCTGGTAAGGCTATCCTCTAACTTCCTCGCGTTGAAAACATCGCCTTCAAATATTAGCAGCTCGCGCCGAATGACATTGTCCCTCGTTTTCGTATTACCCGTAACAAAAATCTGACCAATCTTCACCTTCCCCTTCATTTCGACATTGAAAGCAACAATGGTGGTATATGTTTCAGGATCGCGTTTGACTCGAGGGTCGACCTCAACCCGCGCGTAGCCATCGTTCATGTAGGCCCGCTTTATCAGGTCCATGTCATGCCGGAGTTTTTCACGGCTGAAGTAGCCTTTGGGTTGGAGATGGAAATTTTTCACTATCTTTTTTTCGTAACCGTCTATAAGGTCTCCGGTCATCCTGACATCGGTCACTTTATATCTCTGGCCTTCCTCAACCGCCATGCTTATGTAAAATCCGTCCTCTTTGAGAACGGTGCTAGGCGAGCCGACCTTCGCATCCATATACCCTTCGTCATGGTAATAGGCAGTTACCCGATCGATATCCGTTTCAAGAATGTCTTTTTGGAGAATACCCCTGTCAGTTACAATCGAAAGGAGGCTCTTGACCTTTGTTTGCATCACTCCTCGCAGTTTCCCTGCGGGAATATTCTTGTTGCCTACAAAGTCTATCGATTTTATGTAAACTTTATTCATTTCCTGGATGTTGAAACTGACGACTGCCTTGTGAGGGTCTTTGGGGAAATCGATTTTAGAGGTGACTTCAGCGTTGTAATAGCCTTTTTGCTGATAGAGCTTGAGTATTTTCTGGACATCGTCGCTGACCACGTTACGCTGCAGAATTGCATACGCTTTTGTGACAATTGCAGCCAGGATGTCCTTTTCCTTTATCTTCTTCTGGCCGCTCACTTTGACTTCCTGGACAATCGGGTTTTCCTGTACGACAAACGTGAGGACCTTTCCGGCAGGGGAGTCGCCGACTTCAGCGTCCACTTTTTCGAAAAAGCCCATCTTGTAAATAGCCCGAATATCTTCACTCACCTGTTCAGGCTTGAGTATTTCACCTTTCTTGCTCTTGACCTCGCGTTTTATCGCCTCGGCTTCGATACGGTCGTTCCCTCTGACTTTCACATCCGCGATCAACGCCTTGGAAAGCACATGGATGCTCATCTGCTGCACAATTTTCCCAACGGCCAAAGCCAGGTTTTCGGCCCCCTTTTCTTCAGCCAAAAGGATAACCGGTTTTTTGCGGCCGGACACATCCACCAGCGTGGCGTCTATGCTGATGGAATTTCCGATCTGGTTGAAGCTGCCAAATACTGTGTAAGCAGCTCCGAGCCTGCTCCCGATGGACCGCGCCTGTTCCTCGGAACTGACAGGACCCCCCGATGCTTTTTGAACCTCCAGGGGATCGATCAGTTTCATGCCATCCCTGGCGCCGAGCCGGACAAAAACCTCATCGATGGAATCTTGTGTTTTAAGGACATCTTGCTGGCCATGCATCACGAAAGGCAAGACGGCGACTTTGGGCTGTTGGTCCTCAGACCATGCTGGCTGAAGGGCCAGAACAAAGAAAACAAAAAACCATAGAACTCCCCCCGCTCTTTTCCTGCCCACCATGGTCTCCTGCCCCTCCGCTAATGCGCGCTCCCAACAAATCCAAGCCAGAAGCTGCGCACCCCTGAATCCGTTTTAAGGCAACCGCCCGTCCCGTGCTCCCTCTAATACCACCTTCTCAGCGCAAGCCCAACAGAATTTTTTCGATTTTCCCAACCCCGCTTCACGCCTCATAAATCATATTGAAAATCATATTGAAGCTGTCGAGCATACCTCAGATCGAGCCCGTTCCTCTTTGAGATGAGCGTCCTTGAGGCGTAAGACCCGGTGCATCATGGAGGCAAGCTCCTGGTTATGGGTAACGATTACCATGGTCAAACCGAGCGTTTCGTTGAGGGAAACCAAAAGCTCATGAAGAGTGCGCCCCGTGCGGCTGTCGAGATTACCGCTCGGCTCATCGGCCAAAAACAATTTCGGACGAAGCGAAAGCGCCCTGGCCACTGCAACTCTTTGCTGTTCGCCGCCGGACAGTTCTCCCACCCGGTGCTTGAACCTCGCGGACAAACCGAGCCTGTCGAGCAGCTCTTCGGCCCTGGACTTCGCCTCCGCCCTCGGAAAACCGGCTATCAAACTTGGCATCATCACATTCTCAAGGGCGTTGAACTCCGGCAGCAGGTAATGAAACTGAAACACAAACCCGATGTTGCGGTTGCGGAAATTGGCCAACTCCCGCTCGCCCCAGAGAAATACATCCTCTCCACCGTAGAGCACCTTTCCACCGGTCGGTTTTTCCAGGGCGCCCAGTATATTGAGCAGGGTGGATTTCCCGGCGCCCGAACTCCCCACGATGGCGATCCTCTCCCCCCTTCGGATTACAAGCTCGAGGTCTTTGAAAAGCTCGATTGAATTGATTCCGCTTCCGAATATCTTGGTAAGTCCCAAGGTTTGGATTTCTATGCTCTGCCTTCCATCATTCATATCTTAAGGCTTCCGCCGGATCGAGCCCGGCAGCCTTGCGCGACGGGTAAAGAGTCGCTACCAGGCTTATGCAGATTGCTGCAAGGGCAATAGCCACCAAATCAAAAGCTTCCATTTTAACCGGGAGGTTGGAAATATGGTAAACGTCCCTGGGCAGCTCGATGAATTTGTACCTCTTGAGCAGATCGCACAAAGTGTAGCCGCCCAGAATGCCCAGGCCCGTCCCGCAAATGCCTATGAGGAACCCCTCCAGAACGAAAATTTTCCTTATGCTGGCCGTGGTGGCCCCCATGGCCTTGAGAATCGCGATGTCGCGGCCTTTTTCCATGACCAGCATGGTCAGGGAACTAACGATGTTGAAGGCCGCCACCAGAATTATCAGCGTAAGGATTACAAACATCACCACCTTTTCCAGCTTGAGGGCCGAAAAGAAATTGCTGTTCATCTTGATCCAGTCGCTAACATAAAAAGGAGACCCAAGGCGCTTTTTCAAAGCTTCAGCAATTTCGCCCGCCTTGTAGATGTCCTTGACCCTGACCTCGATGCCTGTGACCGAGTCGCCGATGCCCAGGAACTGCTGGGCGACGGGCAGGTCCACATAGGCGAGCGTGCTGTCGTATTCGTACATTCCGGACTGTATTATTCCGACTACTTCGAAAAGCCCGCTTTTCGGAGTCTGCCCCATGGGAGTCAACCGGCCGGCCGGCGAGATGACCGTTAAATATTCCCCGACCCTGATTCCGAGATTATTGGCCAGCTCGACGCCCAGGATTATGCCGGGATAAGAGTGGACCGAGGTCTCGTGTGAGGACGGGACCAGATCGGCGAGGTTTCCCCGAATGAGGTTTTCCTGGAGTTTTATAACCCCGGATGCGGAAAGCGGGTCGATTCCGCGCAGAACAGCCCCGGCGCTCCTGCCCGAAGTCATCATGACCGGAGCGTATATGAACGGAGTTGACCCCACCACACCCTTTTCTTTCTCGATTTCCTCCATCAGTTCCCTGTAATTGGAAATCGCGCCGGCATAGCTGGTGATATTTACATGAGACGTGATGCCCAGGATGCGGCCCCGAAGGTCTTCATGAAACCCGTTCATAACCGCCAAAACAACGATGAGGGCCGTTACCCCTACCCCCACTCCGGCAATCGAAATGAAAGTTATCATGGAGACGAACGTCTGCCTTCGCTTGGCCAGCAGGTATCGTATGCTTATGAAAAATTCAAAGCCCATTATCTCTCTTATTGCTTCTTCTTTTCCGGTCTCATGTGAGGAAAAAGAATAACATCCCTGATAGAAGGTGAATCAGTAAAGAGCATAACCAACCGGTCGATTCCGATTCCCTCCCCGGCTGCCGGCGGCATCCCGTATTCGAGCGCCCTGATATAATCATCGTCCATCAGGTGGGCTTCCTCGTCGCCCGCCTGAAACGCAGCCAACTGACGCTCGAACCTCTCGCGCTGGTCCCTTGGATCGTTGAGTTCCGAGAACGCATTGGCCATCTCGCGAGCCGCAATAAACAGTTCGAATCGGTCGACGAATTCCGGGTCCCCCTTCGTTTTTCTCGAAAGAGGCGATACCTCGAGCGGATAGCGGTAGATAAAGGTCGGCTGAATCAGCCTCGGCTCGACCACCAGATCGAAGATCTTGGTGAGCAGCTTCCCATGGCCTTCAAAACGTTCAATACCGATGCCCAAAGACTTTGCATAGACGACGGCTTCATCGAAGTTGTTCACCACCTCCTGGGGCACATCACCGATGCCGGTAAGTGATTCGAGAAAGCTGTAACGCGCCCAGGGCGGCGAGAGGTCGATAACATTGCCCTGGTATTCGAGGCTCATTCCCCCCCCGTTTACCTCCAGGGCGATCTCGCGGAAAAGTTCTTCGCTCAGTCCCATCAGGTCTTCATAAGTTGCGTAGGCCTGGTAGAACTCAAGCATGGTGAATTCCGGATTGTGCTGAGTTGAGACCCCTTCATTGCGGAAATTGCGGTTCAGCTCGAAAACCCGCTCGAACCCGCCGACCAGGAGCCTTTTAAGATAGAGCTCGGGCGCTATCCGAAGGTAAAGATCCATGTTCAGGGCATTGTGATGTGTTTTGAAGGGCTTTGCCGCCGCCCCTCCCGGTATGGCATGCATCATGGGAGTTTCAACTTCGAGAAACCCCAGCCCCGCAAAAAACCGCCTGATGGCCGAGATTATCTGCGCTCTCTTGCGGAAAGTCTCCCTCACCTCCTCGTTCACTATCAGATCCACATACCGCTGGCGGTAACGAAGCTCAATGTCTTTGAGGCCATGATATTTTTCGGGGAGCGGCCGCAGGTTCTTTGCAAGCAGCACGAATCCTTTAATGAGAAGCGTTAATTCATCCGTTTTCGTCCTGAAAAGCGAACCGCAAACACGGATTATGTCCCCGATGTCGAGCTTTTTGGCCAGCGAGTAGCTCTCTTTTCCGATCTGGCTCTGCTGAAAGTATATCTGAATTTTTGCATCCGCGTCGGCGATATGCATGAAAGTCGATTTACCAAATGAGCGAATCGAAAGAACCCGCCCTGCAATCGTATAGTCCGTTTGATCCGATTGCAGTTCTTCGGCCGTTTTCCCGCCTGCGGCCAACACGTCCTTTATCTTTTCGGGAACGGGATAGGCGTTTGGATAGAGCTCTATATTCTGCCGCTCCAATTCAGCAGCCTTCTCCAGGCGCTCCCGAACCACGGTGTTCAAATCTTCCATTACACGAAGACCTTCTCAAAATAACCGGTTTCCATCCGGTAAAGTTTTTTCCGGTTTTGCGCCCCGCCCCTTGTGCACGCCACCTTGCGGAGCGTGGACTCCTTTTCTGTCCACTGTCCGGACTCGTTTGCCCACTGTTTGGTCCTCGCCCGACAGGGAGCAAGAGACGTTAGATGATTTGGCCCGCTGCGTCAAGGGGGTTATCTTTTTGCCTGTCTTTGCGGGGTGTTGGCCGTAGCGAAGCGATAGAACCAAAAGGAATTATTGTTTCTGCCCGTCGCGAAGAGATCGAACCAAAAGGGGTTATTTCTTCTCTTTTTCCGCCCTGCTCTTCATCATCCAGGAAACGGAAAACGCCACTATCAACAGGCCCAATATCATGGGAATCCAATCCGGTTGAGGTTGAGCAAGCAACCTGAATATCCCGTATCCAAGGATGAGGATGCCTCCTATCAGGCTGAGCCATTGCATCGGCCGACTCATGATTCTACCTCCCTAAGGCCGCCAAAATCCGGATGGTCGGACGGAATTTATCATACGCAGCGGTTTTTACCTGAAAACGCAAAATAAAAGAGAGCCTCATCCGCAGGTCCACTCACACCGGTTCGCAAATGTAAGCAGACTGAAGAGTTTGCTGCAAATGCAGGCCAAATGCAGCGAATTATCGGCCTTGAAGAATCCGGGGTCAAGGGTCTGACGCCGGAAGTTTTTGACTCAGGGCCAGTGACTCGTGACCTGAACACAATTTTTTTCGGGCAATAGTATACCATGAAACGGCCTGGCGCCGCCAGACGGCAACCGGAAGCGGAAAAAGAAAAACCGCAGGTCCAATATGGCCCCTGTTGACCATCGCCCCGCCCTTGCAATCAGGGCACGGAAAATATATATAGGCTCCTGACTGCGTGGTTTCGAGCTTGGAAGAGTTTCAACGCCTTCCGAAGGTTCACCCTGTGGAAGGGTTTATTATTGGTTATGGTTACCTCCACAAGAGGCTTTCACGCATAGAAATCACGCATACACTTTCCAAACATAGCGCGCCTGTAGCTCAGTTGGATAGAGCAACGGACTTCTAATCCGTAGGTCGTGGGTCCGAATCCCTCCAGGCGCGCCAATGAAATCAATGGCTTACATACTTTTGCTCTGTGAGCCTTTTTTGTTGCGTGCATATTGCGTGCACGGATGGAATTTCAAACCGCCTTTCGCTGCTCGATCATTGGCCCCGAGATGCGAGTTCGGGGATAGCGGCTTTTTGCTGCCGCGTTAAAGAACCAAAACTTTACCCCCAAAAAAGAACGCGTAAAGATTTGCAAGTCCAACTCCCGCGCGCCGGTGGCTTTACCGAAAATGGCAAACTTGCCGGAAGCGGTAATATCCCCTTGCGAGAATGGCCTTTAAACGCGCGATCTCAGGTCAACCCATAGTTGGGCCACGTCCTTCATTTCCGCCTTCACTTTCCATCTCTTGCCGCTTTCACTTCAAAAAAATGATTCCCAGGTTTTTGCCAGGGTGGGGGGTGACAGGTCCATTGCAATCGCGCCTTTCCTAATACCGCTACGATGACACCTGTTCAAAATTTTCGGACTGATTTTTAGAGAAGTGCCAGGATAATCCGCTCAAGATTATGTCGGCTTTCTCTTAGGCTTGGTTTTCCTTGCGGGTTACTCCCGCAATGCAGGCCGGAATCACGGATCACATTTGGACCATAGAGGATATTGCGAAGCTGGGGGATAAATTTGTTAGGTGTGCTTTTTAAGAGAAGGGCACACAAGATGATCTGGGTCCCACCAAAGAAGTTTAAGAATATGCTTGTCTCTTATACCCCACACCCTTTCTTTAGCCCGCAAATGTTGTGCCTGAGCAAGATAATCGATGGAAAGGAAACGGAATATGTGCAAGTTAAGTGAGTGAGAGGGCAGGATTCCCCTCAACTAGCCTGCACGCTCCGCGAAGGACCTCCTGCCCAATAC
>Ga0182027_10016266_pt1 | contig 10171 bp, 5 predicted proteins | sample 712E1DmetaG_FD_121300 | JGI IMG/M metagenome (GOLD analysis project Ga0182027, IMG submission 121300) | Permafrost microbial communities from Stordalen Mire, Sweden - 712E1D metaG (Illumina Assembly) | ecosystem: Environmental > Terrestrial > Soil > Wetlands > Permafrost | place: Sweden... | reverse complement strand
TATAGATCTCACAACAATGGAATTGTTCGCATTCATCAAAGGCTTTACCTGAGCAACATCATCGGGCAATGCAGAATCATAAACATAGGCAGATATGTTCAGATGCATCTGTGAGGATATTTTGTCGACAAAACCCTTATTCATCATTCTAGCAAATATGAGAATGCCTGGACTTGGCTCTTCACCACTGGTAGGAAATATCTTTTTTACAGATATCAGCGCAACACCATCTGGCAAGATTATGAAACCTTTTTTGGATGTATCAGACCCTTGCGGGAACAATGATAAGCCGTTATTTCGAAAATAAGCAAATGCCGGATCATCTGGTGTAATGTTCTTCTCAATGCCAGAATCATATTGTCTTGCAAACAATATCGTGCCGTTCTCATCGATGATTATGAACAGGTTTATCCCGATCCTTTCAAGAGTACCAGGATTTACGTCTGTGATAGAAAAATTTTCATTTTGACCTAACACAAAAAAATAAGTATTATCCCAAGTAGCATAATCACTAGAGGTCATGTCCATGGCATCTAAGTTTACCAGAGCAGCATCTGTCACACGTGCAGCATCCTTTTGAATCCTTTCATCCTCTATCCTGAGGATATCATTCATAGTAGTCTTTGATATGATCAGATAAGCTGCTATGATGAGAAATAATATGACTATGATCGTTATGACGAATATCTTTCTCCTAATCTTCATTGACAAAACCTCTTTTATAACTTTTTGTTATTGTTATGGCTGAATGTTATTGTAATATGATTGAATATTATTGGATTATGGACTTTTGCTAAGCGTGTCCTTCAATTCCTTGATTTCCCTCTTCAACTCCACCATCTTCAATTCCCTGTCTACAGCCAGTTTGTTGAACTTCTCCATTTCTTTTACTTTTGATTGCAATGCCTCGTCAGCCATCTTCCTGTCTGTGATATCCCTCAAGATCCCGAGGACAGCAATGACTGCTCCTGATTCGTCACTAATTGGATTTAATTGTGTGCTGATATAAGTTGTCTTCTCATTAGCCATATTATCACTGATAATATATTGTTCTTCGATAATCTTATTTTTTTTGCTGCTAATTACATTTGTAATATTATCCATAAATTGCGCAGTCTGTGCAGTCTGGCCATAGATATCGGCTATTGATTTGCCGACTATCTCTTCAGGTTTTTTCCCAAGCGGTCCTGCAAGGGAATTGCTTACAGATAAATACCTAAAATCTTTATCTAACATAAATATCTGGTCTGTAGAAAATTCTAAGAGGGCATGATAATTATCTTCAATTTCTTTAAGCAATTTTAATGACTTCTTTCTATCAGTGATATCTATGCCATTCACCAGAAGCGAAATTATTTTATTGCCTTGATTTATCGGATTTGATGCCTCACTCAGAAGTATGGTCCTTATCTCTCCTTTTTTTGTTTTCAGCTCTAATTCCATTGCACCTTGTGGTTTACCTAGAAATTCTTGCATGAGAGCATCCCCGACTTTCTTCAATGAGTCCTGCATGAGGAAAGATGCTATTGGCTCTCCAACAACTTCATTTTCATTGTAGCCTAGAGCTGTGAGAATATATTTATTGGCGAACAATATCTTCCCAGTCTTGTCTACAATAACCGCCATTTCCTCCATCCTATCGACTAAAAATCTATATTTCTCTTCGCTCTCTTTTAACAATTCATCTGCATTCTTACGCGCAGTGATATCTTTGACAAAAGCAAAATTTATCTCCTTATCACCGTAATTGACGAAATTCAATGCTATCTCTACAGGAAAGCATCTGCCGTCCTTAGTCTTATATATGCTCTCAAAAATCTTATACTTCTTGCTTTTCATCTCTTCCCAAAGGCTCTTATACTTCTCTATAGAATATAGTGGATCGAAATCAGGCACGCCAAGCTTTAGAATCTCTTCATAAGTATATCCGAGAGAGCGACATCCTGACTCATTCGCATATACTACCTTCGCATCCTCTCCCATCCAGAATATTGAATCTGCTGCCTTGTCTATTGCAAGCTGGGTCAGAATCAAGGACTCATCAGTTTTCTTGTCAGCGATTTTATCTTTAGTTTTATCGTTCATGGCATGCCTAAACTCTTTCCAATTTTTTTAGAGTTCATTTTTAATAATGTATTTTAACTTATAATCACTTTATTTTAGCCTATAATCACTTTTTCAAATAGTATTCCTGCAACCGCAAAATAATCGATGATATCAGTTGATGTTATCAGTTCCAGGCCTTATCGCGATATCCTGAAGAGAGAGATATTTTTTTCTTGAATCTCTCTATCTCTGTGAATGCTGCTCCAGAATTCTTGACACCTAATTCATCTATGACTTTGTGGAACAATTGTGTCGGGCTCCTTTTCAAGAGGCTATTATGTGAGAAGGTGAATAATTCTTGCGTCTCAAGATAATTATGCAATTGCTGCCTTATCTTTGGTGAATAGAAAAAATTATCAAGCTCATTCATGTCCTTGAATCCGAATAATATTATGTGTGTAGCGCTCAGTTTCGGGACCCTGTAGACGCTTATGACATGAGGGCTGTTCATCAATTCATTCTCTACCTCTAGCTGACCTTTGTCTAACCCCTCTTTGGTCATCTTTGATATCGCTATCGCAAATATATGTATCCCTAGTTTAGAATAATTCAGCTCTACAGTATATGACTCTATCACTGATGTCTCTAGCTTTCTTCTTATCTTCCCTACTGCCTGGCTCGATATGCCTAGCTTTGAAGCGACTTCAGAATCTGTTATTCTCGAATTATCTAAGAGAAGCTTCAATGTCTTTTTTTCGTTTTTTGTAAGTTCCACTTTATGTTGTTAGTCGATGATTTCTGGTGCTGTTCATGTTGCTACGTTTCTGGTTGTAATTCTAAACTACATGTGGTTCACTTGTTTATATATTTAACGTTTCTATATTAAACCGAAAGTAGATTCATAGTTTAATAGATAAACCATCCATTTATATTGTTAACAACATCATTAACAATACCAATAACGATGTTTTGTATATTGGTATATTAAAAAAATATTTGTATGATAATGGCTTTTCAAATATGGAAGAAAAACTGATATTAAAAATTCTTGACGAGAACAGATCAGGTCTGACCATAACAGAGATTGTCAAGCATACAGGGATATCAAGGGCGGCAATCCGCATAGCCCTTGCAAGGCTTGAAGGTTCAGAAAGCGTAAACATCAGAAAAATAGGGATGGCCAAAGTTTATATTTTAAACCAAAATTCTGCAGTTGAGCACGCAGCGATGTGTTTTGCAGAAAAAAGTGAGCATGATAAAAAATATCCTGGCACAAATCAAAGAGTGAAGATAATATCTTTACTTCTGGTCATACTGATCATCTCAATCCTTATAGGTTCTTGCGTAAATGCCTTGATTGTGAATAGCAAACATAAGATATATACATTAAGCGAAATAAGGGGCAAGCAACTGAACATAAAATCAGATGCATATACAGGAGTCATGGACATCAGCAAGCCAAAATATATCTCAACCACAGAAGAATACCATAGAAGCCCTAATATAATATACGACGGCAATGAGTATTGGCTATTCTATGCAAAAGCAGACACTCCTGCACCTGCAATAAGAGGATATTATTATTATAATCCTGATGCTGATTCTTATTCGATATATTATAGGCATAATGCGACGATGGATGCCTTGAATTCCAGTCCAGAAATCAAACTCAATCTTTCAGATAATCTGCTGCTTGGACCATCAAAAAAAGTCTCTGCAGTATTTTTCCAAGGGAAGATATATTTATACATATCTGCATATCATGTAGCGCCAACATCAATACCGACATCAATATATTATTATGTTTATGATCAGGCAAATTCAAACTGGCTCGGACCTTACACATTACTCCAGGACCCGAATACTCCAGAGGAACAATTTCTTGAAAACAAGCCTGCAGGAGTCGGCACAAATGTAGATGTTGCGGCAGATGAAGACTGGATGTATATAACCTATTCAGACGGCAATGCTGGATATATCACAACTTTTAACGGGACAGACTATGGGACAGGGCCAAACATCATAGATAAGAGCGAGGATGTCGACATCTTTGATTATCCGAAAATAAATATCATGGGAGATAACATATACCTGCTCGGATTTAAGGATTATGAAAAGACAGATTCACAAATATTTACTGCTCACATAGGTCCGGATCCTGTATTCGAAAAATCATCAAAGCCTTTTAGCGGGATAACTATTATTGACATGGACATATTCAACAACGGCACGACACTCTTTGTCACAGGCTCTTTGAGTGATTCTCTATCAGACCATCTGATAATCACAAAATCTGAAGACAATGCCTCGTCATGGATGAATCCCAGCGATGTGACATTTGCAATATACGATCAAGAGGGCGATCATTATTTTGAACAATTCAGGGAATTATGGAATGATATGGAATGCTCTGGCGTCAGCATCAACGGATCTACATATATCTACTTCACGACAGAAAGTGATGATTCGATGGGTTTTGGCAGCGCAAAGATAGCATATCTCCCACTTGATTGGGATGTGCAAAATTATCATTATAATACTATACAGAATGCTATATATCTGTCTGATAATTACGAATCAGTGAGCATCTCGAATGAGACATATTATGAGTCTCTTGTGATGGATTTCCCCCTGACATTCATCGGACATGGTACAACTCTATCCCCTGGATATGACAAGACAGCAATCATCATCAGATCAGATGGAGTAAATATCACTGGCCTAAAGATAACAGGAGCAGATACAGCTATAGCGATAAGTCCAGAGATCGATCCTACATTAATGACTGAGAACATAGGTATAACCAATAATGATCTTAGCGGAAACAATATCGGATTGGTCAACAATGCGACTGGAAGAATCGATGCCACATTGAATTATTGGGGAGACATAACTGGCCCTTCAGGAAACGGCATCGGCATCGGAAGTGCTGTCCTCGGAAATACTGCATACAGCCCATGGTATATGTCACAAGAATACTCGGGCACGCTCTATGCTGATGTGCTTTATGCAATGAACGATCTGACCTTTGGCAAGATAAAAAATCAGAACATCATGCAGGACGAGATTGCTGCAGACCTCAATTTGATAAAAAATTATCCTGGAAACACTGTCATCACATGGGCTTCCAGCAATGTAAACATATTATCTAATTCTGGAAAGGTCACGCGGCCAAACATCGACACACCAGTATATCTGCTTGCGATAGTTAGCAAGGCGCATTCAGCAAGCCTTTACAAAATATTCAACATGACTGTCAAGGCAAAAGAAGTCTCAGATGAAGCGGCAGTAGATAGCGAATATGACGCATTGACATTCGAGAGCATAAGACAGGAAAACATCAATGAGAGCTCGATAATATCAGACTTGAATCTGTCTATGGATGGTATCAATGAGACAGCAATAGCCTGGAAATCAAGCAATACTGACATCATCACCAATCAAGGGATTGTTTATATGAACAGCTCTATTATTTCTGTAGTCTTGTTCGCCAATATCACGAAAGGAGATGTTTCAAGAATCAAGGAATTTGATTTTAATGTAATGGCATACACAGATGGCGATGAAGAAAAAATAGTATATGCAAAATCTAAGCTTACAGATAGGATGATATTGAATGGTAACGCTGACATGGATAACATCTTATCAAGCATAAATCTCCCTTCAAACATATCTGATCCTGCATTGGCTGATTTGACAATCACATGGAACACATCTGCTCCTGAAACAATAATACTGGACGACCCGAAAGATGAAGTCGTAGTATTGAATGATGATGATCTTTACACAGATAAATTGCTCAGCAATGCAAACATCAGTATATACCATGATCCAGATACAGGGACTGAATCAGGACCGATACTTGGCAGCAACATAGAGTTTGCCTGCGGAAAGTGCAGCGATGCTAATTTTGATAATTATGTTTCTTATATCGGCCAATATATGCCATTATGTGGATATTACAAAGGAGTCATCGCAGGGATATTATCAAATAAGGACACTATATGTGCAAAGATATACGAGCCTGAACTCATGTATGAGATAGATTTGAAATCCTACGCCACCGATACATGCATCGATAGAGGAGATGGTTCTTGCGATCAATTCCAAAAAACCTCCTATGATCTAAGGCCGATGTTCTCTAAAGGCGATGTCTTGAGGTCTAGCTCTGCAGACAAACATGTGATTCTTAGGGCTACACTGCAACTGAACAATAGGATTGCAGTGAAATATTTCCCATTGACTATTAAGATGAAAATTCCTACAGCCACCTTTGATGAAAATGGGGATGCCGTCATCTCTAATGACAGTACAGAATATGTTATAGATAATTCCAATAGGTATAATATAACATCTATCGACATTCCAGAATATATAAACACGAGTGATGTAATAACCATGAATCTTGCAGGCCTGATGAATCCCAATGCATACAACCTGACATTAGGTATGAGAAGCCTTTCTTTGATAAGGAATACTGCAGGCGGGAATAAATATATCATAGACTTGTTTGAGGATACCATGATCTTTACAGGAGATTCATGGAACGGATTGTTCATGCTTCCTACAGAACTGAAGGCCGGCGATTATTCAGTGGATCAAGGGACAGTGAATCTTATCATAGAAGCAGGCTGGGCGTATGAATTCACATTCTCGCATCCTGTAAGGATAACCTTTGTTGGCGTCGGAAACAATAAAATGGCTGCATATGCACATAGCGGCAATGTATTGACAAAAATCGCAAACAGATGCCTGTCTGCAACAGATTATAGCAATATAATAGGGAACAATGATTGTTATTTTAATGATGGAGATAATCTGATAATCTGGACATACCACTTCACCAAATTCGCAGCATATACCCCTGCTACACCTGTAGTTGAAACACCTGGTAGATCCACTACAAAAACTTCAGCTACAGGAGGAGCAGGAGGCACAGGAGGAGGAGCAGGAGGTATGACATCTCTTAGCGCATGCACAGAGTCTTGGGTCTGTGAAAACTGGAGCCCTTGCATCAAGAACATTAGCACCAGATCATGTACAGACATCAATAACTGTGGAACTTCTGCTAGCAAACCCTCGACAGAGCTGCAATGTACAGACTCTACGATAAATGGCTCATATGATCTGGTGATAAACGATTCTGGGACGATCAAAAATAATCTGACAGGAAATATCAAGAGCACATTATTCGATATAGTGCTAGAGATATTGCAGCCTCCTACAAAAGAGGACCAGTCATTATCGATTAAGGTCTCGCTAATAAATTTTGGACTGCCAGGCAAGGTTGATGCAAAATTGCATTATACTGTCAAAGACAGCCAGAATCTCACTGTCTTTGAACTGTATAAGAATCAGAGTGTCGAGACTCAATTAGAGTTCATCGATAAGCTAGACCTTTCAGCCCTTAAGAAAGGGGATTATAATCTGATAATTGATCTGAAGTATCCTGGCCAGACAGAGCCTGCTAGTGCAGAGAAAAGCTTTAGTGTACAGGCGCCTTCATTGAGCCTAGAATACATAGTGCTCTTTGTAGTCTTTGGGCTGCTTTTGATTTTCATCATCGCAGTATTCCTCAAGAGAAAGCAGAACAGTACACAGGCAAAACAGTAAATAATATAAATAAGAACAACAGGATTGTATCGCAGATGTTATTTAGAGGCAGCTAATAAATGATACAAGAGACGGCTATGAGTGGAAAACATGGCATACCGGACGGAGAAGATTCTAGGGTAAAGGCAATTCTAGATATGATGGATCCCGGCTATGCACCAGATCCAAGACAGAAAAACATTGTCAGCAAGGTAGAAGAGGCATTGCAATTGTCAGAGCATTTCATGAAGCTTGCTGCTGAGAAGAACAATACCTGGACAACAAAAGATGTCGATCTTGATAAGAGGATGGTATTTAGGAACCAGATGGTCGCAAAATGTTTCAATGATCTTATTCCAATACTTGAATTCATCGACCCAGACACTTTCAACTCTCATGTCAATTCTATGAAAAATGATATAGCTGACTGGATAGAGGCCACATTCGACAAAAAGGAAATATCCAGAAAGATACGGGTCTCAAAAGACAAGGACGAGATGATATCTATACTAAAGAGTACTGCATAAGATTTGTAGAGTGCCATTTTATATCCTATCTCACTTTAAGAAAATTTATAAATATCTTTGTTTATAGCATATTATGCCTAAGCCTTCTAAATCTAATGAAAAAATTCCCCAGCTTATGGAATTTGAAAAAAAGATCAATGCATTATCTAGAGAAGATTTGAAAGACCTGCTCCTTATAGATACCTACAAGCTCGCCCTGACAAGGGCGCAGATCGAGGCGCTTGCTGAAGTTCTCATCAGGAAAAAGATCATGACTTATGAAGAATTCTGGAAGATAACCAATGAGAAATTCAAGAATTCTAAGGTATGAGCTTCTGATAGCAGTCAATTAAAAATGAGTTAAAAGAAAACAATGTTTTTGATTCTTAAAATCATCCTGTTCCATCTATCCTTGCTTCATATACACCATATCTATTGTCTGACCATAGATGTATCGAACCTGCTGACATGATCCCGACGCCATTATAAGTATATATCGGTTGCGGCCACGCGCTTATCTGCGCACAATACTGGATCTTCTTCGTATTAGGATTCATCTTGAAGCAATCCCTGTTGTTCATATAATTCTGCACCAACTCGCCGTATAATTGCGCATTTGTATTATATACATCAAACCCGTTGGAGCCTATTGTCGCAGCATATGTACAATTGGCTGAACAATCCTCTCCGATATATATGCATCTGCCTAATGTCGAACTATAATCATAATATCTCGGACACCACATGTTGACTATCGCTCCTGTTATCGCCCTGCCTGCACAATGTATCACATTCCCGTCTGACTTGGTGACATTTGCGCCATTTGTATAACATACCCTGTTCTGCCCGTTTGTATCTGATAATAAGCAATCATCAGCATGTGCACAATATTTATGCGGCCGAGGTATTGGTACTGTGACTGTCGACACCAGGTCTGATCCGACCAATGTATTTGCCGAATACATATATGTGTGCGGCAAGCAATCTGTATCTGGATGACCAGTCAATGTGCATACTCCTGTTGCCCCGCATCCGCCATTATAGGTGAAATTGTCTGGACAGACATTATCTACTACGCCACATTGATAGAACTTATACGCACTTGTGTTCAGATCATAGATATTAACACCAATATTTCCTGAGGCCGAAGTTGTTACAGGTTTTGCTGCATAATTGCTGCATGTATAGGATATACAGCTGTTTGCTCCTATTATCACGTCAAACCATGATGGCTCGCTGAATAATGAATAAGGAGTTGTCGTCCCATACTGCTTGCATTGATTCAATACTATTGGACTGACATTTCCAGAATAATAATTGCTTCTAACTATTGTACTTGGAGGAACTCCTGTCCTTAATGCTGCTGCGACTACACTGAGTGATTTTCCTGCGCATGGATCTGTTATGTTCGGCAAGAGATAATTGAAAGCAAAAGGATTAGTGGCTATGTTGAATGCATGATTTATCCCAAACATCTGACCTCCAATATATTGTATGACACATGTCCTTGCAGGGTCTGAAAAATCTACCTGCAGATTATCTGCTAAGTTGCAATGACCTCCATTAGTGTATGTGACGCTTAAGCCAAGAGTATCTGCTTTGGCGCACACTCCACCTACTCCATCTATCCCGCCCGAACATGTTATATCGACATTATTTATCGTACAGTCTGAAAAATAACAGCTCTGGCAATTTGCTCCGCCATCACATTCTTCATGTCCTGTCCAGACATATCCATCACCACATGTCGCTAATTGACAATTCGGCAGGCATCTATTGTTCCATCCATTATTAGATGATCCATCATCGCATTGTTCTGGTGATTCTGTTATCCTGTTGCCGCAAGAATTTACACATGCATCATTCTGGCACCACTCGCCTGCCGGACAATTGTTTGTTGTGTATCCAGAATAATCACATGCACCAGTCCCTGGATTACAATATCCTGGATTATTGTATTGTTTTATAGCATATGATCCATCGCATGAATCGCCTGGAGGATTATTGCAACCGTTTACTGTACAATC
>Ga0182027_10016265_pt1 | contig 10171 bp, 3 predicted proteins | sample 712E1DmetaG_FD_121300 | JGI IMG/M metagenome (GOLD analysis project Ga0182027, IMG submission 121300) | Permafrost microbial communities from Stordalen Mire, Sweden - 712E1D metaG (Illumina Assembly) | ecosystem: Environmental > Terrestrial > Soil > Wetlands > Permafrost | place: Sweden... | reverse complement strand
TCCCACCGAAGGCCGGGGCCAAATCTTCCGTGACCGGACAGCATACCCATCTCTTGAAGCCGGCGGAAATCTTGGGCGTCGATGCTTGGCAGGAGTTGCAGAATTCGGCGGGCAACTCCAAAACGCTCCGGGCGTCTTGCACGGGAAACTCGAAACTGAGGCGGCCTGCCAAAGGGGACTCGAAGTGGGCGACGTCCGGAGCACAAATGGAGCACACGAATGCTATGCTATGCCCTGCTGTGAGGCCCTTATTGTCGGGCCCTACCGCTGCGATCTGCCTTAGCACTGGCGGTGCCCACAGTCGTGTTGGGCAGGAATGCCGGCCTATTCGCCTAAGATTCGCTCTCGTGCGAGGCGCTCGATCTCTGTCGCGTTGATAGCACCATCTGGACCATCTCGCGACGTGATCAGGGCGGCAGCATAACCGTTTTTCTCATACCAGACACTCTTGCGCTTCCAGCTTTCGCGGTATGAGGGAACATCGAGCATGCCGAGGTGCTCCCAGAAATATGTGTCACCCAAATAGTGCACTGTGAAATCCGGCAACCGGAAGTCACGGTCGTTATCTCGCGAGGGTAGTCGCACCTCGTAGTCGTAGCTGATTCCAAGGCGCGTCAGTGTGTCGGCGACAATTACCTCCGACTTTGATCGCACAAGGATGCCCCTCCCAGTACGGTGGATCAAGTGATTCGCAAACGGCACGGTTACGTCGTCTGGTCGAAGATTGAGCTCGAACAAATTGGAGTTTCTGAGCAGCGTTTGGGATTGCTCCGGCCGGCGCATTCGTTCTAGCATGGCAGTGTCGGTCTGCACTAAAAGCACTAGCTTTCTGCGGAAACGTGTCAGGCCCGTATAGAGTAACTCTCGGGAAAGCGTCGCAGCTTTTTCAGGGAGGACGAAGAACACGATCTCAAAATCGCTGCCTTGCGCCTTGTGGACGGTTAACGCGTAAGCGAGCTCCAGTTGTTCGTCAACATCCCATGCCCAGTAACGGTATTTGGCTTTGGGCTGGGTCGCGAATGCCACCTCCATCGAGTCGCCACGGTCAGAGGAGTCGGTTGACGCGACGATTCCGATCTCACCATTTGCAACGTAATCCAGACCGTCGCCGGCGCTGGTCCGCTTCCGGCGGTTCACTACTTGTATGACCTTGTCCGTCCACACGATTTGCTCTTCGCCGAATGGCCGTGGCTTCGACCGCTTGGCCCGAGCGATCAACCCTCGCTTGAACGTTCCCTGAATGCTTCGGTTCAAATCGTTCGTTCCAAAACCGCCGGATCGTAGAGCGGTGAGCAATTGCCAGCGCTCAGCGTTCTGCCACTCCTGCGTAGGAACCCCGAGCGAAGCGTTGAATCCTTCGTAATCATCGTCTGTTGCCAAAGGCAGCAGATCCTTCATACGTGCTCGCAGCCGCATCTCTAGATCTTTTTGATCTCTCCAGAAGTGCACTTCGAGGTCGCCCTCGCACTCGCCTTTTGCTACCGCGGCGAGAAGTTCGTCGTCGCCGGCTGGCGGTGATTCACGAAGGTAACCGTCCGCCAACTGAAGCGCTCTGCTGTTCGCGTCCTCGTGGCGGGCGCGTTCGGTCAATCTCGCCAAGCACCTGGCCCGTCCCGGGTCAGACTCCAACCAGGCGATGATGTCCATGAAGGGACGTCCAGGCCCAATCGGAGGGAGTTGGTTGGGATCGCCAACAAGAATCAGACGGCGTGACTTGTTCACGTCCACCGCTCGGAATAGCGCCGCGAGAAGGTCGATAGGGATCATCGATGCTTCGTCAATGATGACCGTAAAGCCCTCGGCTTGTCTGCCTCCCGCTGGCTTGAATGCGAAAGTCTCGGGGTTGAGCCAGTCGTAGCGAACCAGCAACTGATGAATTGTTTGGGCGTCCCGCTTCGTTCGCGTCGCCAAACGAACACGCGCTTTCCCGGTAGGCGCTAAGAGAAGTACTGGCTTCCTGCCTTCGATCTGTTCTAGACCATCGAGAAGCACCTGCAAAACAGATGTCTTCCCTGTACCAGCTCGCCCCGTTAGCACCGCGAACCGCTGCTGAAACAACGTCGCCAGAGCGGTTGTCTTCTCGGCTTTCGCTCGGGCCTCCAAGTCGGCACTACGTGCCGGGACAGCATCGGTTTTCAGCCACTTATCAAACAGAGCCCCCCAGTCGAAATCTTGTGGCGCAGTGCTTACTGGCCGACGCACTCGCAGGCCAATCGTTGCGCGCACCAGTTGTTCAGCATCAAATAGTTCTCGCAGTGTTGCAGTTGGACGATCTGTCTCTGCGTCCAACCTGACGGCCGGCGAGTAGAATTCCGCATTGGCGAGGACGACCTCGCGGTCAGGTACGCAGGCACGGCGCTCAGGGAAATGGGACCGAACGCGATCCAAGGTGTCTCGAAGCAGAAGGACCGAGTCGCCGTTCGACGCCGCGTTTCGCAGAACCGCCGTCATGACACCTCGCACTCTGCGTGGATCGTCGTGCGCGAGTGCGTCACTGCCTGAGAAAATGGACAGACTGTCAGGTCGCATGGCGCGATCCACGACTTCCAAGCCAACTGGATCCGAATCGTCGGCGCCCTGATCTTGCTCGCTCAGTATATACGGGTTTTCAACCAATTCCTGCGTAGTAGACGCGATCCCATACTTCTGCCGGTCGTCTTCGTCGGCAATGCGCCGAATCTGCGTGAGGTCGAGCGCCATCCGCGCCAGAATCGCGAGTAGCTCTCGTCTTGGAGCTGACAACACGGCCCAGCGGGCAGCGGCACGGGCGAAATCAGCTTGGAACTGCGCATCATCAGGGCGGCCACCGGCGGTCAAAAGACTTTCGACATAGGGCCAGGAGGCCTGGCCTTCCTGCTCGTGCCGGATCAGCGTCCGGTGGAACGCGACCCCGCGGGCCATGCCCAGCCACCTCAATACGTTCCCAAGGCCTGGCGCTGAGCCCCGCGTCGTCCAGGTTTCGGCGAGTACGCCGTGCAGCCACTCCAGCGCATGGTCCCACTGTCCCGCGACGACACCCTCATCACGGACACACTCGACCGACTGGATTAGGCGCTCGATTATGCCAATTGCTGTGTCGTCACTGACGTGCTCGCTCCCGTACGAGAACTCTGGAATGCTGCCGGTGGGAACCCTGCAGGCAATGGGCGATGGATCGCGGTTTGCGCGCAGATACTCCTGGTACGGGAGCCGAACGCCTTGAGCCGGATAGTCCTGGGTGGCGTATCGAGACCACACTGGGTACTGTTCGCGGTATTTCGCAGTCGTTCCAAAGTGCAGTTGAGGACCAATCCGTTTGACCCTGCCTGCCCCTACCACCAACCTAGCGGCCTCCTCATCAACAGGATTTCCGCGGACGACATAGTAGAAGATCAGAGACTCGCGCGGCGTGACCTTCTCCCAGAAGTGTGCCAGGATGGCACCTTGTCGAGCAGGCTCGTACACCCACCCGGCTTCGCGCGTCTCTGGTGGTCCGGGAATGTCGAAACCCTCCGCGTCACGCAGGGCTCGAAACTGATCCTCCCGCATCCATCTGTAAGGCGCCGGACAACTGGAATACGGCGGAAGATCCTCAGTCACAGACGGCAGATTGCGGAATTCCAGGGGATCGCGGTGCTCGATCCGATACCCTACAGGCGAAAACGCGCCAGGGTCGCGGGAACACGGCGGCTGCCAGTCCTTGAGATTCGCGATCAAGACTCCCGATGCTCGCCTCTCGCGATTGTCGTCCCGGCCATCACGGATATGCTCGTGCACGATACATGAGCCGTTGAGGTGTGGTTGGTCGCACACGCGACCGTCCCAACCGCGGTCGTGCCATGCGAGTCGCACAGAGAGATGGGTCGTCACGCTGGCGCACCGACGATGGCAGCAAACAGCGGCAGTACGGCATGACGCACTCGCCGCTCGCCATCCTGCGGATCGAGGCTGCGCAACATGACAGTGAGGGCCGTCTCCTCGACCAGTAGACGTTCTGCCAGCGTGTGATCCTCCTCCGGCTTACTTCGGACAATTGCTCCGAAGAGTCCACGCAGCAGTACTGCACGGTCGCCGTTGTCGATCGGAATGACTTGTCCTTCACGTGGAATGAGGAAGCAGTGGAGGGAGTTCGACACCTCCGTCCAACTGCCCTGCTCCGATCGCAATGTCTGCTTGAGGAGCACAAGCACACCGAACGGGAACGGCACGTCGCCGGGCGGCTTGCCAACGGGCCAGCGCACATGCGCTGCTCCCGACAACTCTGATGGGAACACAATCCGGCGCAGTGCCTGCGTTACCGGCGACGAATTTAATCCGACGGCCTGGGCTATTTCACGCTCCGGGCCAAACACCGGCGCACCGGAGTAATCGCCGCAAGCGAAGAAAGTGCTGCCGTCAAATGTGATCACGCGCGCGGGCTCGAGTACGCTCTCGACGTTCCCGGCGTCATATGCGAAGCGCTGTGCGCAAAATCCCTCAACCGCTCGCGCTTCCGCGTATTCCTGCAAGAACGCGTCGAGATCTTCCCATGCGGCCAAGCCGGGGTCCAGTTCCTTGATCCGTTGCCGTTCGGCCGCAAACCGCTCGTGAAAACTCCGCCAGACGGTGAATCCCTCTCGAATCATCGCCGCAAGTCTGTCTTGGTCTTGCCGATTCATCGGAGCAGTCGGACCACCGAGCATCAACTGCTGGATGTCCTCCTGACCGACCAGCGCCATCACGCGGCTGAAAACCGACTCGAAGCGCTCCGGTTCGACCATCGCGCCCACGATGATCGCGAGTTTTTGCCGTGCGACACGATACGCCTCCTCTTCCCGACTTCCCTTTGCCACCAGTGTGTCAACGATGATGGTCTGCCGCGAACCGAAGCGATGCACGCGACCAACCCGTTGTTCCAATTCCATCGGATTCCATGGCACGTCGATGTGCACGAGGCGACGCGCAATCTGCAGGTTGATACCTTCTCCGCCTGCCCTCGACGAAACAAGGAATCGCGGGCCGTCCGCTCTGCAGAACAGATCAATCTGCGCCTGGCGCTGCTCGTCTGACTGACCGCCGACGATGATCGCCGGGCTGTCGCCATAGGCGCGCTGCAAATAGGCCGCGAGCGCAGCCACCGTTTCGATCGGTTGAGCAAATAGGACAACTTTTTCGGGCGCTGCCGAGTCGAGCACGCGCGCCCTGAGCAGGTCCCACTTACCGTCACCGGCTTCATGCAGTACGGCGAGACCTTCACTGAGCAATGCCTTTAAATCTCGGACGGCATTTGTACCCAAAGGCCCGTCCGCTCTGTCATAATCTTCCAGGTCCTCGAGTTCGTCGGACTGAGTCTGTTCCCCAATTTCCTGGAGCATTCGCTGAAACAACTCCTGGACGGGCTCGTCCACGGTGCCGCCCCTGTACGGCCTCAGCTCCGATAACGCGTCCCGCAGGTTCGCGGTGTCCAGGCGCCAACCCGCCCTAAGCGCCTGACGCACTAAGTACCCGAGACCCGCCTGCGGGCTCGACGCTGCCCACTGCAGGGCTTGAGCGCATCGCCATCCGGCTGCCCTGCGCTGTGCGTCGCGCACCGCGGCACTAACGGATGGGTGATAAAAGTCGTAGATGTGCTGAATCCACGCGCGATAGCTATCGGCGGGCTCGAAAAGAATCGGGTCGTTAACTTGCCGGCGCGGGAACAGCGGGGCACCGTTCCAGTCGCGGACATCATCCTTCGTACGGTAGATGACGCGACCTGCTAACGCGCTGTCGCCTTCACCCGGTGCTTTCAATAACTTCACCAGGTTCTCGAACCGCGCGAGGTGCCCTTGGTGCGGCGTACCGCTCAGGAAGATGACACGGCCATCGGGCCCCAGCCTATCGATTAACTGCTTTACAAGCCGGAAGTTCTCGGTCGGGTCGCCCCCGCCGGGGGCCCAGTCCGACAGGTGATGGCACTCGTCGACAACAAGCACGTCCCAAGGACCGCTGTTCACCACGGCATCAAAATTGGAACCGTATACCGCCTTGTGGATACTCGCGATCACGCGGCCGTCTTGAAGGACTGCGTCGCAGTCAACAGCCGTCCACTGCCGAAAATTGAGCTTCAGGCGCTCGAACTCCCGGCGCACGTTTCGCACGAGACGAGCAGGCGCGAGGTACAACGCACGCAAACCGGAATTAGCTTCGAGCAGTTCGGCTATGATGAGTCCAGTCTCGACAGTCTTGCCAAGGCCCACTTCGTCCGCGATGAGTACTCTGCATAACTGACCGTTCTCAAGAACGTGACGCACTAGGCTAACCTGATGGGCAAGCGTGTTAACCTCACGCGCGTCGAGACGTCGCTGTGGGTCCTCGCACACCAAGAAAAAACCACGCAGACGGGCGAGACTCCGCCGAGTCTGCGTCGGCCAGGGTTGTTCTGGCGTCTCGGCGTTCAGCAGTTCCGCCGGTGTGGCGCCTCGACGCAGGCGTCGCAAGTCGTGCGAAGCGTCAACCACCGGCGGCGCTTGCGCCCCATCGCTCCAGAACCGGCGGGGAGGTGCTACAAGATCGCATGCGATTATGCCAAAATCGTCGTACGGGGCTCGGAGCAAGGCATGCGGCAGATCAGAGTCCTCACGGAACAGCAGTACGGGCGTGGCATCTCTCATGCCGTCGCGCCTTCAGGCACGGGCAGATCGGGCGCGAAACGCGTCTGCGGACAGGTCTGAATAATTTGTTCCACAGCTTCGAAAACCCCCTTCTGCTTCTTGGCATCACCACGCTTCACGCGATCCTCATGGGCGGCCACAATAGCTTCCATTGCAGCCTCCAGCGGGTGATCGAAGCCCTTCGTAACCTCTTTGAGCTCCTTATCCACGATTCTGAAGCCTTGAGTGAGGATTTCCACTGCCACTGTCTTTGCGTCTGCAGTGGCGGCGTCTGACAACTCGTCAAAAAGATCGAGAATTCGGAGCTTGACACCGGCACCGATGTGGTCGCCTTTGCGCACGAACTCTTGGCATCGACGCTTAATCGGCTTCTCGATAGCGACCTTCAATCGGTTCTTCACATCCTCTCGCAGGTTGGCGATCGCTTCTTTTCCGACCATGTTTACTTGCGTCGTATCAGCCTTGATGGATGCCACGTGCTTCTCAAGCAGCTTCGGCTGTACGCGGGTTCCCTGCCCACGGCACCACTCAACGAGTGTCTCTAGCTGCGCGACGCAGTCGTCCGTGAAGGTGCGCGTGCGTTTCCTGATTTCCTGCAAAAGCTGCGCCCCCCAAACCTCCGCAATCGGCTCGACGAACATTTGCGAAAAGTCGTCGGGAAGGTGGATGTGCCGCGCGCCGGTGGTGTAAGCACCATCCCGAGTAACGGCAGCCTTCAACGTGTTCCACCGTGCATCCCTCAGGCTCCGGAGATAATCCCGAATATCTTTCTGAGCCTCCTGCGCAGCGTCCGATACCAGGGATCCAATTCTTTTTGGCACCTCGTTTCGAAGAAACCCCCGAAACTCACCCTTGCTGACGAGAAACTCCTCGCGCATCGGGCCCACTACTTGCTCTAGTTCCCGGCGAAGAGCTTCCGCCTCCTCGCTTGCACGCGATTCTTGCTGCCAGCGCGCTTCAACGACTTCCAATGTAGTCAGCACGCGGTCGACGAACGCCTTTGTCGCATCTGCCCGGTGCTGCGTTGCTTCCTCTCTCCATGCCGCGCCGATGTCGGCAATGCCCTCTCCCATCTGTGGCACGCCGCTCTGGCTGGCCTCATTTATAAACGCACGGTCGTCCTCGTCATCCTTAAGTAGGCGGCGGAACTCGAACGCTGACACCGGAAAGACCCGAAGGTGATCGACTACGTAGTCGACGACCCGCCGGTGCCCAGTACGTGTAGCTTGGCCCTCCCTTGCCCAAGCGCTCAAAAGCTGTTGTCGCATCTGGTTCTTGACTAACTCAACAGTCTCGCTGCACACGTCCGCCAGATGCTCGCGCTTCCGTTTTGCCTGATTCTGGAAGTACCGATCTACAGCGGGGCTATCTAGCTGCGTAACCGCAACAACCAGAACGGCAGGGTCTGCCTTGGGATCGTCCACTGAGAACAACAGTCGTGTCAAGAAATCACTGCGGCGCAGAAGCTCCGCGTCGGCGTCTTTCACACCGCGATTGTCTACGACGAGCACGACCGCTCTGGCCTTCTCAACGATCCATTTCCGAGTGACCTCTTTGTACACGTCGCCGGCAACACCAATACCAGGCAGATCCACGATCGTGACTCCCGGTCGCAGCAAGGGCGAGTTCCAATAGACGTGGATTTCGCGGATGATTGGTGCGAGAAAACCAGTGGCGTGCTCAGCAAGATCCCGGAGAAAAGCCACACGATCACCTTTTTCGGCGCGACTGTGCCGACGGCCGTCTTTCCCTACACCGAGCACCGTGGTGAGCCGCGCGAGGCGTACAGCATCGTCGGGTTTCAACGCGGTGCCCCAGATGGGCTTTCGACCGCAGACCTCGCGGAGCCGATCCAGCAAATAGGGAACGGGAACGTCGGAGTGCTGATTATCAGTGACGAGCTTTAGCGCCTGCCGTCGCAGTTGATCGAACCGCCGCTCCAGCGGCTCGCCATCGAGTTGTAGTTCGACTTCATCTCCAGCGTCAAGCTCTAGTGCCAGCTCGGTCTCCTCAATTGGCACAGCAGGTTGGGCTACCTCTTGCCGCTTGAACGTTTGTTCGAGACCAAAAACAAGGCGCCACAGATTCTGGGGCGTCTGGTATGCTGCTTCGAACCGCGCCTCTTCGCTGTAACGTACTTGCATAGCGAGAGCCGTCAGCGGCCCAATGCCGCCCGAGGGCAAAACGTTCTCTTCGCAGGCTACGAGGGCATTGATCAGTGTGCTCTTTCCGACTCCCGACGCGCCAAGAAAGCAGATGGTTAGATCTTCTGCCGCGCGATGGTCGGTCCTGAGCAGACGGTCCAGGTCCTGATCGAGTTCAACGACCTTATCGGTCTCGTGCTGTTCCAGGAAAGGTCTGGCCCTCTTGTCGAACCACTCTTTCATGCGTGCAATTGAATCTGTCATGGATACTACCGTGTCCGATCGCTTAAAGTTCCATTGTAATCCTCCGCGATATTCACCGTCGATTGTCTCAAATTGAGTTGTTTAGCGATTCCACTCTCCGCCTTTTCTGATCTAAGGCCGCCTTGCGTTGTAGCTCTTGGAAGCAGGCTCGGGATCGGCTGCCCGCGGACACCGGGAATTCCCCAAGCGGAGGTGACGCGAGCAGACTGGAGTTTTACGGCCTGGGCCGGTATGCCGTGTCGGTGGCGGCACTGCCGTTGTCTCTAAGTTATTGAAAACATGTGGCGGGAGGCGGGACTCGAACCAGCGACGTCCAGCTTGGAAGGATGGCCTTCATGGGAGGTCTAGCGGTTACGGACGGCCGGCGACGCAACTGCCATTCACAACCAATTGTGAGGTTCATCTGGTTGCAATGCGTTACCGGCGGATCAATCGACATCCTCCACCCGATCACAAGTGCTGGCCCGACGGAAAAGGCCTCCAGGGCGGCCAGATACTGTCCACCCTGGAGTATTCATCAATTGTTGCCCTTCAGTATTGGAATGCCCGGCCGCTGTTGCGTGTTCGGAAGTTCCAGCCTTCCGTTACGAACTTGTGCTTGGCCAGGTTGAACAGGAAATGGCCGAACATGGTACGTCCGTCCATTGTCGGTGACCAACCGTCCGTCCCCCATAACCTGCAGGAGTAGGGTTTGGCGGCGCACAAGCGATCCGGCGCCATCGGAGACTTCATCGACCAGGTACACACTGCCAGCCTCGTCGATGCTCACCTCACCGTCAACCAAACTGGGAAGCGCGACGGTGATGGGTCTGCCGCCGGTACGCTCCACAATCATGTCAACGAGGTATTGCGGGAAGGTGTAAAACGCAATGCTTCCCGTATTCAATCGGCGATTCTCGCGCTGGTCCCAACGGCGGCTCTTGCAGGCGATGTCCCACAGAGCCGTAAGCCAGTCCAGCGCTCGGTCCTCCTTTCGTTCCGCCCACTTTCGGACGATGTTAATCAGGTTGCGCAAGTCCTGCCGGGAGCGCTCCTCATAGAAGTGAAGGGCGGCCTGGGCCTGATTGCGCTTGCGAACCAGCGCCCGTCGTTCATTGGCAGCCTCCTTCGAAGCGCTGGCCTTCGAGATCGGGAAGGCGTCGAGCTTCGACT
>Ga0182027_10016264_pt1 | contig 10171 bp, 8 predicted proteins | sample 712E1DmetaG_FD_121300 | JGI IMG/M metagenome (GOLD analysis project Ga0182027, IMG submission 121300) | Permafrost microbial communities from Stordalen Mire, Sweden - 712E1D metaG (Illumina Assembly) | ecosystem: Environmental > Terrestrial > Soil > Wetlands > Permafrost | place: Sweden... | reverse complement strand
GATTGTTTCATAATTGAACTGTATTCCTTCAGTATCATTTAATTTGCTGAACGGCTGAACTAATGGTTACATTCCCGCTTACTTGGGAGTAATAAGGTTTTTTTAGCAGCTTTTACCTGTCTAGTGTAATTCGTCAACCAGCCCCTGCTGGTTATCTTATTGCTTGGATATAGAGCCTATGATAAGTAAATTACTCTTTGAGCGTCTTTGCTTCCAAAGGCCAGGTTGCTAATTGTCTGATGGGCCAGAACTCGATCACGCCAATTCCTTCGAATTGACCGAACATGGGCTTAATGGCTCTAGTGCAAAGTTCAATTGCTCGGGATAATTTCTCTTCGGGGATATTAATCTCAACTGAACAATGAGGTACCCAATTTCCAGGAGCATAATAAGGCGACGAAACCAGCTTGGATTTGACGAGTAGATGATGAAATTCCTGATGATAGCTTATGAGTTGTAGCGTAGGCGCTGGCGACAAAAACAAGACATTCTCTTCGGTTGGGAATGTGCCAATTGCGCTTAATTGAACAGGGAATTGTTCCAAACCATAAGCATATTCTTGAACCAAAGAAATAAGAACATCGCGATCAACAGTTGAAAATCCGGCCACGCTAATATGAGGCCTATCTCCAGACCCGCCTAATTTGGAAGGGATGTCAACCACTGTTAGGATCTGGCGCAAATCCTTAATTTTCTGTTCAGTTTGAGGGTCAAAATAGAGTTCGACAGCGTATCCCATTTTGTATCCTATTATATCGAAGCATTTGTTTTGATCTTTTATTATGAAAGGTGCAGGCCAATGGTTGAGCTGATTTCTTAATTAATTTTCACTTCATCTTACGCTCATTGATTTATCAACCGCACGGGTTTGGATCGCAATAGCGTAGATATCTGCAAACAGCCCTTTGTATTTGATTTTAAAATGTCCGCCAAATTGTATGTATGCCCATGCAAAAATTATGAATAAAGCGTACCCGAATAATACGCCCAGGGCATTCAACATTACATCATTAATATCGATGGAGCGAAATCCGCTTCTGAAAAAAAGGGAAATAATAAATTGGGAGAACTCAAATCCAAAACCAACGGCAAAAGCCAACCCCAAGATTTTTCGAGGTTTGACCTTCGCAAGGAAATTTATCCCAAATCCGAAAGGAATGGTAAGAACAACATTCCCAAATATTTCAATAAAACAATATTTAAATAATCTTGAGCAATATTGATAGTAAAAAGGAATAAGGTTGATATGCGGGAAAACTCTTGGACTGTTAGGGCCCCAATTAATCACGAAAGGAAAGATAACGGTCCGCACAACAAACAGAAGATATATCCAAAATATTGAAAAGAAAAGAAGATAGGACCAACTGCGCTTTTTCCGCCAGAGAATAAATAGTACCACGCATAGAATAGCAATTCCTACCAGAAAATCATTGTTATCGAAAAGGATAAACATCGAATTGCAACCTGGTTATAAAGGTACATCGTCCTGAAGAGTTACACTGCGCGACACAGTCACACAAATAAACCTTCGGGACGATTCTTGCTGGGCCGTAGATAGGCTGAATTATGCTGTGGCGGGTTTCTTGACGATCAATTTGTTGTACAACCAAGCAAAGGTAAAGGCCAGCGCCAGGCCGAAGAGCATGTCGGCAATGTAGTGCTGCTTGACGAACAGGGTGGAGGCTACGATCAGGGCGGTCCAGATGCTCAGGATGATGCCGAGCGTTTTATTGACCTTGATCCAGTGCAGGGCCAGGATGGTGGAGAGGGAGGTATGCAGGCTGGGAAAATCATTGAACTGGGCATCGCCGGCATAAACGTTCATAACGGCCCTGGAGAAGACATCCGTGGCGGTTAGAACTGGGCGGACGACTTCGCTCTGCAGGAAGTAGTAGAAGCCATAACTGATGAACCAGACCGTGATCATGGCCACGCAGGCGGACTGGAAATACTTGGTGCGCAGGAATAAGAACAGGAGCAGCGTGGCGTAGATGTAGGGCTGCAGCGAATTGTAGGGGATGACAAAGACCGGCACGACCGGGATGGCCGAATCGAGGGCGGTGTGCAGGTTGAGCACGGCCGGGCCGTGGTTGAGCAGGTCATAGATCTGGCTGGTGAAATAAACGCCTGCCACCAGCAGCAGGCTGAAGATGGCATTTTTCCAACCTGTGTAAAAAATCCCCTGACCGAAGATGCGCTGCAACGTTTTTTTCATTGGTTCTCCTCAGCTCTACAAAGATTTTTATTTCTTCCCAATGAGTGGGGGAAGATGGGGGTGACCCCCATCCCCTTTTCTTATTGAGATGTCACGGTTTTTTGCCAGGTTTGGCCGGTCGAAAAATCGCTCCACAAATAATATTAACACGTCCGAAAAGAAAAGGATAGGCTTTTGTTTTGAGGATGATTAATTCTTTGAAATCCCTTCGACCGACAGGACGCCTCCGTCGCGACCGTTAATGTAAAAAGTATAGGTATCGCCTTCTTTCATGGAACTGGCAAGTTGCTGATCAATTTCAAATTGTTGTTCCCCGATATGGATAAAACTATTCGCGGAGTTCCCTTGCTCAATCCGAACCGGACCGGTCACTTTTTCGACGGGAAATTTGGCAAAGTCAATCTTACGAGTGTTATAGGCATTGCGAAGGCCATAGAATCCCAACCCAGCGCAGATCAGCATGAATATGATGGTAGAGGTGGCATCTGGGCCAAGTCTTTTGAAAAAGAATATATTTACAATGAGAAGAATGAAGGCCAGAGCTGCGGTAGGCAAGCCTAATCTGAGTCCGTCATTGGCGTTTTCTTTATATTCACTGGCGATTCTCTGTCTTTGTTTTGCGGAAAATTCTCCGTTCCGGTTGGCGGCCAGATCAGATTCTTCGAAATCAAAATAGTCTTGTAAAGGCTGGTTATCCATAGGATGTTCCTTTTATTAAACCGCGCGGCCCTTCGACTACGCTCACTTGGACCTGCGGTACCCTGGACCGTCCGTCGAGGACAGGCTGAACGAAGGGCGTTCGGCACTCCGCTCAGGGCGAAGTTAAATAGATATTAGGAATGAATTTTACGACGATCCTGAAGAATTGGTGGGCATTTTGGCGCAACCCGTACAAGGAAGGGATGTTGTATACTTATGACATCGTCATATTGCGGAGGGCATTATGCAAATTGTTGCACCAGAAGGTGTCGGATTATCTTCTGCCCGGCTGGAGAGGCTTGGCAAGGTGATGCAGCAATACATAGACCGTGGCAGCTTTGCCGGCATTGTTACATTGATTGCCCGCAAGGGCCAGGTGGCGCACCTGCAGAGCTTCGGTGTGCAAGACCTGGAAACCAGACGAGCGATGAGCGCCGAAACCATCTTCCGTATCTACTCCATGACCAAGCCGATCACCAGTACGGCGGCGATGATGTTGTGCGAAGAGGGCAAGCTGCGGTTGGCGGACCCGGTCTCGCGCTATATTCCAGAGTTCAAGGATGCGCAGGTGATGGCGGCGCGCTCGGACGGTGGGTACGACCTGGTGCCGGCGCGGCGCGAGATGACGATCCACGATCTGATGACCCACTCGGGTGGGCTGAGTTACGGCGACGATCAGCAATCCGCCCTGGACCAACTCTACCGCACAACCCTGCAACACCTGGATGAGCAAGTGGAACCGGTGCTGGAGAAATGGGTGCAGACCTTTGCCGAGGCGCGCCTACCGCTGGCATTCCAGCCGGGCACGGGTTTCCGGTATAGCTTGTCGATCGATGTGCTGGGATACATCATTCAATTGGCTGCGGGGCAATTGTTCGAGGAATTCCTGCAGGAGCGCATCTTCACTCCGTTGGGCATGCCCGATACGGCCTTCTGGGTGCCACCCGAAAAGGCTGGGCGACTGGCGCTGATCTACGGCCCATGTGAAGAGGGTGTATTGAAAGTGGTGGTGCCAGAGCGGGGTGCGGATATCCTTAAGCCGACCCGCAATCCCTTCGGCGGAGGTGGGCTGGTCTCGACGGTGGGCGATTACTTCCGTTTTGGCCAGATGTTGTTGAACGGCGGCGAACTGGAGGGAGTGCACTTGCTGGGCCGCAAGACGGTGGAATGGATGCTGCAGAACCACCTGCCGGAGATGGGCGAGCTGGCGAATGGCTTCGGCCTGGGCGGATCGGTGTTGCTGCACCCGGGGCTGTCGCACCGCCCGGGTTCGGCGGGCAAATTCGGTTGGGGCGGGGCCGCCAATATGGAGTGGTGGATCGATCCGGCCGAGCAACTGCAGTGCCTGATCATGTTGCAATATATGCCGTGTTTCACCATCCAGGTGGTGGAAGATTTTGCCCAATTGGCATACCAGGCGCTGGAGTAACCGACAGAAATGTTATGAAAGCGTTGTTATCCTGGCTGGATTGTAGTGTAAAATGATTGAGAAATTCCGTCCTCTCCATCGAGTTGACACCGCCATGTTGCAATCCGAACGTCTAAAACAAATCATTGACCGAGTGCTCCAGATCGTGGTGCTGGCATACCAGGGCGTTGCGCTGCTGGCTCTGGTGGTGATCCCATTCCTGGCCATCTCATGGCTGCGGGCACCCTTCCTGGGAGCCTTCGTCGAGCAGACCATGGTATTCAACGGCGTCGGGCAGGACAATCCCCAGCCGGCCTGGAGCCTGTTTCAGGATAACTCGCTGGTGCTGAAATACCAGCTGGTTAACGTCAATGGGGCGGATGTGCAGAACGAAGCGCAGATCCGGGCAGCTTTGCAAAGCAGCCTACCCGGGCAAACGGTGCCGGTGGTGGTGCGCCGCATCGCGGACGGCCAGGAGCAAACCCGCAGCGTAACCCTGCAATCCTTCCCGGCTTCGGCCAGGACGATTTATTTTGTCATCCCTTATATTGTCGGCGTGCTCTTCCTGGGGATCAGCCTGTGGATCTTCGGAATGCGGCGGAGCGAGTCAGTCGGACGGGCCTTTGCGGTGTTCGCCACTTCGGTGGCAATCGCCAGCGCCGGACTGTTCGACCTGTATACCACGCACCGGTTATCGCTGGTGTGGACGCTGGCTCTGGCGGGGGCGGGCGGCGCGATGGTGGATATGGGGCTGGTCTTCCCCCAGGAAGCCAGCTGGGTAAAAGAACGCCCGTACCTGCGCGGGATCGGGTATGTTATCGGTCTGGTGTTGTTCATCCTGGCGGCTATCAATCTTTACAACTTCCAGAATCCAACCGCTTATATCCTTAACTGGCGAACCATCTATATCCTGGCCGGCCTGGCGCTGCTATTTTTTGCCGGCATGTTGCTTTACCGCTGGATTGCGGCCCGGTCACCGGTGGTACGCCAGCAGGCCAGCGCGATCCTGGTAGGGATGCTGGTAGCCTTCGGTCCGCTGGCAGCCTGGTTCCTGGTGACAGCCGTCCTGCCACAGCAGGTGCCGGCCGGGCTGCACTGGTTGACCTACCTGTTCTCGTTAAATTTTCCTCCCTATCTCCTGCTGTTGACAGTGCTGTTCCCGCTGGTAATGGGTTACAGCATCCTGCGATACCGCATGGTGCGGACGGACCTGTTGTTCCGCCAGGCCGTAATGTATGCTGTGATGACGGTGCTGGCCCTGGGTGGGTACGCCCTGCTGGTAAGCGGCCTGACGCTGATCTTTGGCCAGGCCTTCCAGGTGACCAACCCGCTCTTTATTGGTCTGCTGGTATTTATCCTGGCGTTGGCGCTGAACCCGGCGCGCAACCGCCTGCAGCGTTTCGTGGATAATGTTTTCTTCCGGGGCGTTCAGGGCTACGAACAACGCGTGCATGCATTCAGCCGGGCATTGACCAACACGGTGGACCTGGCGGTGATCGTGAAGACCCTGCGCGAGCATATTGCCAGCAGCCTGCTGCCGGCACAATTGCACGTCTACATCTTCGATCCGATCAATGACCAGTATGCCGCAACGGCGGGCGAGGATGGGCGTCCCACCAGCGATATCCATTTCAACCTAGCCAGCCCGCTGGTGAAATTGCTGCAAAGATCCAGCATGCCGGTTTCTCTGGACGATGGGGCGCTGCCGGCGGAACTCAAACCGGAACAGACTCGCCTGGCTTTGTTGAATACATTGCTCTTTGTACCTCTGCCGGGCAGCGAACACCCAATTGGCTGGCTGGCTTTGGGGCCACGCCGCTCCGGGGAAATGTTCAGTTCCCGCGACTTGGGCTTCATGGAAGAAATCAGCAATGCCGCAGCAGTTGCGGTGGAACGCGCCCAGGTGATCGACCGACTGGAACGGCGGGTGCGCGAGATGAATATCCTGGCGCGCGTGGCCCAGGGCGTCAATGTGACTGTGGCCTTCGATGACATCATGGAATTGATCTACGCCCAGACCGACCAGGTGCTGGCGGTGGATGATTTCCATATCACACTCTTCAATAAAGATAACAATTATTTCTATTTTGCTTTTTGCGTTGAAAAAGACGACCGGATCAATGCGCGCGAAAACCTGCCTATGCCGCCGGATACCGGGCTCAGCCCGGAGGTCATTCGCTCACGACGTGGCATCCTGACACAGGACTACACACGCGAATGTCAGGCCCGCGGCGTTAAAGTGTATTCGGACGGTGTTTATGGTTGGACAGGTGTGCCGCTCAATACCGGCGCGGAGACGATTGGTTCGCTCTCGGTAGGCAGCCGGGATGCTAGCGTGGTCTATACGCCGGCGCAACAATCGCTGCTGCAGTCCATTGCCGAACAGGCGGCCGGCGCCATCATTAAGGCCCGGCTCTTCCAGGAAACGGAACGGCGCGCGCACCAGTTATCCATCCTGAACGATATCACCCGGCAGTTGACTGGCACCCTCGAGACAGAGCCGCTGCTCCAGAACATCCTCGACAGCGCCGTCAGCATCCTGAACTGCGAAGCCGGCAGTCTCTTCCTGGTGGATGAAACCACCGACGATCTGGTCTTCAAGGCGACCGCCGGCCCGGTGGCCCAAAACCTGGCAGGGCAGCACCTGGCCGCCGGTACGGGAATTGTGGGTGAAGCGGTCCAGACCGGAAGGGCGGTCCTAAGCAATAATGTCCAGCAGGCTTCGGTCTGGTTCGCTTCCACGGATAAAACGACCGGTTTTGTCACGCGTTCCATCCTGGCTGTACCGATGCAGGTGAAGGAAAGCGTTATTGGTGTGCTGGAGGTCATTAACCGTAAAGACGGTCTGCCGTTCGTGGAAGATGACCAGAACCTGCTCTCCGCATTTGGCGGGCAGGCGGCCGTCGCAATCGATAATGCCCGCTTGTACACCCTAACCGACCAGGAATTGAGCGCCCGCGTGGAAGAGCTTTCGGTCATGCAGCGCATCGACCGGGAACTGAATGCCAGCCTGGATGTGGGCCGCGCCATGCGGCTGACGCTTGAATGGGCCATGCGCCAGTCGAACGCCGAGGCAGGACTGATCGGCATCCTGGAGAACAAGGGCATGCATTTGATGGCCCAGCAGGGCTACGAAGAAATCGAGCAGACGTATAAAGAAGCGCTGATGCCATTGGAACAACTGGCAATGCGCACAGCGGTCGAGACCGGCCAGCCTCAGCGGATGGCCCTGGATGAAAAGGCGCCCGGTTTGCTGGCCGGCGCGCATACCCAGACTGTGGTACCCATCCGGCGGGAAGCCACCGTGATCGGATTAATCGTGATGGAGAGCCGCCTGGCGGAAGCGCAACCCGCCGAAACGTTAACATTCCTGACCCGCTTAAGCGACCATGCTGCCATTGCCATTGCCAATGCGCAGCTTTACCAGGAAGTGCAGGCTGCCAGCGACGCGAAGAGCGAATTTGTCTCATTTGTGGCGCATGAGCTGAAGAACCCGATGACCTCCATCAAGTGCTATACCGAACTGCTAGCCAAGGGGGCGGTCGGTTCCATCACCGACATGCAGGCAAACTTTTTGGCGACCATCCACTCGAACGTGGAACGTATGTCGACCCTGGTCTCCGATCTGAACGATAACTCGAAGATCGAGGCCGGACGCCTGCGCCTGGACTTCAAGGCCATCGAACTGGCAGGGGTGGTGGACGAGGTGATGCGCTCGACCAAACGCCAACTGGAAGATAAAAAGCAGACCACCAACCTGGCTATTCCGATCAAACTACCCAAGATCTGGGCTGACCCGACCCGCTTGGCACAGATCATCGTCAATCTGGTCAGCAATGCCAATAAATACACGCCTGAAAGCGGAATTATCACCATCGGCGCCGAGAAGACCGGAAATCAATGGGACCCGGCCGGCGCGGCGATGGTTGTGCACATCTGGGTAAAGGATAACGGGATCGGCATCAGTCTGGAGGACCAGAAGAAGATTTTCCAGAAGTTCTTCCGTTCGGAAGACTCAAAAGCGCGCGAGTCTCCCGGCACCGGCCTGGGTTTGAACATCACCCGGAGCCTGATCGAGATGATGGGCGGGCGCGTCTGGTTCGAATCTGAATTCCGCCAGGGGACAACCTTCCACTTCACCGTCCCGGTGGCAGAAGGATAAGTATGGCTCTTCTCGCGGCAGTTGGAAAAGCAAGTGCCCTGGATGGGCGTGAAGCCGGTTTGCAAGCCACCCACCATGCCCTGAATAATCTGGGCGCCGTCACGCCGATCCTGGGCATTGTGGTTTCTTCCTACCAGTTTGACGCCCAACAGGTGATCAACGGGATCGCCGGGTTGATCGGCAACACACCGGTGATCGGCTTTAGTACGCCAGCCGGAATGACCTCGGATGGACTGCAGGCTCATTCCGTGGTGCTGGCTTTGATCGGCGCGACGGATGCGCGGGCGGATATCACCTGGCTGGCCGGCTACACCCAGGGCAGCCGGGAAGTTTCCCAGCAATTGGCCGAACTGTTGAAACGCAAGCCCCAGCAACCCGCCCTGCTCTTCGCAGATGGTATCAACGCAGACGCTGAACAATTCTGCGCCAGTCTGCCGGCCGGGACGAACCTGACCGGCGCGCTCTCCAGCGGTGACATGAATGCCGGTAATGCCTACCAGATCGGCGGGGCGCAGTTTGGGGCGGGCGGGCTGGCGCTGGCGCGCCTGGAAGGGAACATCCGGGTGGGGGTTGGCTACGGAGCCGGCTGGCAGCCGGTGGGCTCGCACTTCCGGGTCACGCGCAGCCGGGGCTTCTGGGTGCGCACTCTGGACGGGCGCCCGGCCTCCGAGACGTATGCGCATCTGTTCGGGTACCCGGCGCGCGATTGGGCTTTCCCGCCGCTTAACCACCTGGCGCGGCTATATCCGCTCGGTCTGGAGCAGCTGGATAAAAGCCTGCTACTGCGCTCGCCGATGCGGGTGGAGGCGGACGGATCCTTCCGGATGAACGCGGCTGTTGGCGATGGAACGGAGGCTTACCTGATGGTGGGCAGCCTGTCGGCCTGCCAGCAGGCCGCAACCGCCGCAACCGAGCAAGCCCTGGCAGCCCTGGAGGGGGCACGCCCGGTACTTGCACTGGTGCTGGCGGACGTGGCCTGGCAGATGCTGTTCGAGGCACAGGTGGGTGCGGATGTTGCGGCAGTGCAGGCCGTGCTTGGAGCGAATATTCCGCTGGCCGGAGGCTATACGCTGGGGCAGATCATTCCGCGCCGGGAAGCCTCGCCACAGTTTCTGAACCAACATATGGTCGTGATCGTCTTTGGGGAAGCGAAGGAAGAAAAATAGAGTTCACCGCGTTGCACTTTATCGACCAGCCCATCGAAACTTACTTTGTGAACAGCCCGGTCAGGCCGAAGGCGCCACCCTGCCCGGATGGATTTACCTGGGATGGGTATGCTTATCGCGTCACAGATAGAATCTCTGAATGGGTCGATTTTACCCGGCGCGGCAGGATGGCGCGTAATATGCGCCCGGAACATGCGGCGGTGGCGGCGGAACGCGGTTCACTTGGGGTGGGGCGGTTCTACTTCCGGGTGCAGGTGGATACCGGGCAGATCTTCGACTTGTATTATGACCGCGCCATCAAGGATGTGGATGACCGCCTGGGGCATTGGTTCCTGTACCGCGAATTATCCGAGAACCAAAATCCCTAACCCGGACAGCTGGAAAAGAATAGATTTCACCACTAAAGACATAAAGGGTTACAAAGAAAAAAACAGAAAGTTTTTCCTTCGTGGCAATTGGAGCCCTTCGTGGTGGACAATCTTTGCAAAAAAACAAGAATGTCATTTGAATGCAGCCATGAT
>Ga0182027_10016263_pt1 | contig 10171 bp, 6 predicted proteins | sample 712E1DmetaG_FD_121300 | JGI IMG/M metagenome (GOLD analysis project Ga0182027, IMG submission 121300) | Permafrost microbial communities from Stordalen Mire, Sweden - 712E1D metaG (Illumina Assembly) | ecosystem: Environmental > Terrestrial > Soil > Wetlands > Permafrost | place: Sweden... | reverse complement strand
TTTTAAAGTTAAATAACACCTAAAACAAGGGGATGAGGTCTGTCTTAACGGCAAAAACACCTTAAATTAAAAAAATCATCCTTGGATAAATCCGTTTAGCGTTATTCTTGCCAAAGAACAAATTTATCACTTATAATCAATGCCTGCCTGAGAATGCGCGTAATGGTAAAAAAATAGCGTCCATCAGTATTTTTTGCTCGACGAAAAAAAATCAGTTCTCCGTTGACACGCCCGCCGGATGTACTAAAGTAATAATATGTATTTCAGACGCTTGGAAATATTCGGGTTCAAGTCCTTTGCCCAGAAGACCGTGTTGGAATTTCAGCCCGGTATTTCTGCCATCGTGGGGCCTAACGGTTGCGGCAAAAGTAATGTGTTTGATGCCATCCGTTGGGTTTTAGGCGAGCAAAGCGTTAAGGAATTACGAGGGCTCACGATGGAGGACGTGATTTTCAACGGCACCGACCAGAAAGCCCCCTTAGGTTTCGCGGAAGTAAGCCTATTCTTTTCTAATGAGTCACGCGTTTTGCCCCTTGACCATGATGAAGTTGTCGTCACCCGCCGTCTTTACCGTTCGGGCGAAAGCGAATATCTGCTTAATAAAAATGTCTGCCGTCTCAAAGACGTCGTGGAGCTGTTTTTAGGTACGGGCATCGGCGCTGAGGCGTATTCATTGATCCAGCAGGGCAAGGTGGATTTGGTGGTTTCGGCCAAACCCGATGACCGCCGCCAGATTTTTGATGAAGCCGCCGGGATTACCAAGTATAAGAGCAAAAAGAAAGAAGCGCTAAGCAAACTCAAAGACACGGAAGATAATTTATTGCGCATTAACGACATTGTCGTCGAAGTCAAGCGCCAGATAGCTTCCATTGAACGCCAGGCCAAAAAAGCCCAACGCTACAAGGAAGAGTTCCAAGTCCTCAAGAATTATGAATTGCTTTTTGCCCGTCGTCAGATGGCCCTCTTGAATGAGGAAAATGAAGGGATAGCGGCCGCGGTGGGGGCACGAGGGGCACAAGAACTTGAATTGACGGAACAACTCAGAGATCTCAATAACCGCATTGACGAAGAAGCGCTCCAATTAGAAGGGATTGAAGATCGCATTCATGAGGTGAAAGCTCAGGACATTCATTGTGAGAACGAAGTGGCCATGAATACGCGTCAGATTGCTTTTAATGAAGAGCGCTTGCAGACCATGGAGGAGACGCGTCTGCGTCTGGAAGCGGACAAGGCCGCGAGCGTGGGCCGCTGCGGCACGCAGCAGGCTAAAATCGAAGAGATCAAGAAGTCTGTGGGCCATTTGGCCGAAAATCTGGCGGATTTTCAAAGCCGCCTGCAGCATAAGCGCGATGATTTGGGCGTGCTCATGCATACCGTCGATGGAGCTAAAACTTCCATGGCGCAGGTGGAAGGAGAAATTTTAGGGTTGCATGGTCAGCAAGTGCGTGTCAAAAACCAGTTAACCGAAAACATGAAGCGCACGTTGGAGGCTTTGGCGCAAAAAACCCGCCTGGAACATGAAAATTCCAAGATCAATGATCAAAAAGTCCAGGTGTATCAGCGTTGTGAAGCGGTCAATAGCACGATCCTCCAGGTCCAGGCCCAACTGCAGGCATTGACAGCGGATGGACATAGCCGCCGCACTTCTTTAGAAGAATTGAAAAGTCAATGGCTCATTCAGGAAGCTTTGATTGATGATTTAGAAAAGAATCGCGTCTTCCTTTTGTCCCAAAAAGAATTTATCCAGAAAATGCACCTGCAATATCAGGGCATCCCTGATCCCGTCGTGGAAGGCCGCTTTATAGCCACGGTGCGTCCCAGCGAGAAACAAACCGGCATTATCGGTAAGATCAAGAGTGTCCGGACGATTCCGGCGACCGACCAGTCTCCGGAATTGTATGAAATTACCTATGAGACGAAATATGTGGAGTTGGATTTGCACCACATGGATGACCGCATTGCGGCCATCGACGGAAAATTGGCACAAGCACAGGGTGTTAAAGTTGATTTAAATCAGAAGATCCAGGAGCAAACGAATCAAGTTGAAGAAGTCCTGAAAAATATGCAGCAGCAGGAAAAGAAACTGTCCGTCTTAGAATCCCAGAAAAACGATATTGAACTGGTTTCCGGGAAACTAGTAGGGGAATTGGATTGTTTAAGTGGCGAATTTGGGGAAGTGGAATCTTTGCTGGCTTCTTTAAAAGTCCAGGAAAACGAGTTGGCACGGAATCTGGAAGGTATCGGCGGACAAATTGCGCGTTGCCAGGAAGATATTAAATCCAAGCAGGAGGCCATTGCTGCCAAATCCCAAGAACGGGAAGAGTTGAATGTATCCATCGCACAATTGGAGAGCGAATTATCCGCTGTAGCGGATAAACGTAAAGGTTACGAAGACGCCCTGCAGCTTCATACCCAAAATCTCGACCGTGATTTGGCGGACATTGCCCGTTTTGAGGCGGAAGGGCGTGAAGTAGAAACTAAAAAAGCCAAAATCGGGGAAGATATTGTGCTTTTAGGGCAAGCCATTCAACAGCTGCAGGATAAAAAAGAGTCGTTGAGTGTGATTTTAAACGACCAAGGGGCCAAAAAAGAAGAAATGTCCCGACATTGTAATTCCCTGCGCAATGGCATTCACGGCATCGAGGATGAAATCATTCGGATTAAAACCGACGTGCACAATCAACAGATGCGCCAGCAGGAAGTACAATTTAACCAAAGGACCCTCAAAGAGCGCTTATTGCAGGTCTATAAAATAGATTGGGACCAAATTCAAAACGAACCTTTGCCGACTACGCAAGAGGGACTACTGCCAACCGGGGGACATGTCCCCGAAGGGGACGTGTCCCCAAGCACGTTGCCAAGCGAACTAGGGTTGGGTGCGGAAGCCACCGCCGAGGCGGGGCAGGCACCACAGGGAGACCCTATCGCCAAGCAAGAGCCACAACCCGTTCCCGAGGTAAATTTTGAAGACCTATCCGCGGAAATTGAAAGATTAAAGAAACGCTGCGAATCCTACGGGGCCGTTAATCTGGTGGCCATCGAAGAATTTGAAGAACTCAAAGGCCGTTATGAATTTTTAACCAAACAGCAGAGCGATTTATTAACAGCCCGCGAGCAGCTCTTGTCGACTATCCATAAGATCAACCGCACCACCCGGCAGATGTTCACAGATACTTTTACCAGGGTTAATGAAGAATTTAAGATTTATTTCCGTATGCTTTTCGGGGGCGGGGAAGCCCAGATGGTTTTGCTTGATCCTGAGAATGCCTTGGAGTGCGGTATTGATATCATGGCCAGGCCTCCGGGGAAGAAGTTGCAAAATATCAGCCTGCTTTCCGGTGGAGAAAAGGCCTTGACCGCCATTGCTCTGATTTTCGGTGTATTTAAAGTCAACCCCAGTCCCTTTTGCGTACTGGATGAAATTGATGCGGCCTTGGATGAGTCCAATGTGGACCGCTTTGCGCTTTTGTTAAAGGATTTTGCCAAAATAGCCCAGTTTATTGTCATCACCCACAATAAAAACACTATGGCTGCGGCCGACATCATGTACGGCGTGACCATGCAGGAACGCGGGGTGTCGCGTATTGTGTCTGTCAAATTCAATGAATATAAACCTCAGCCAGCTGTATCCACCCCTACGAGCAGTGCGAACGAAATGAGCCAACTCCCTACGAAGTCGAAGGAATTGGGCCTTTTGGCCATCCCGGCCGCTGTCTAGGAAATTATCAAATTAAATAGTATTGAAGTTGTTTGACTTAAACTGTAATTCATTTGTTATCAGATAGTTACGTTACGCTTCTACAGGAAGCGCTTCCTTGACAGTGCCATAGCCACATGTTATACTTTCCCTTACGTTATAGGCATAATTATGTTAACACATCTTATTAAAAGTATTAATTGGATTGATGTGGCGCTCGCCTTTTTGTTTCTAAGGGTGATTTTTATCGGCGTTAAAAACGGCTTTATTACCGAATTTTTTAAGGCTTTAGGGGTGCTAACAGCGGTTTTTGTCAGTCTTCATTATTATAGCGTATTGGCCGCATGGCTGGCCCGTGTGACCACTCTTTCTGACGGATGTTGGGAAATTGTGATGTTTGCAGGTCTTTGGATTGCCGTGAGTGTTGCTTTCAAATTCATCAGAGAAGGGATATTGATTCTTTTTAAGATAGAGACCAATCATCAGGGGTTTGATAAATACGCGGCGGGCATTCTGTCCTGTGGCCGCGGGATTTTGGTTTGCAGTTTGACGATATTTCTGATTTTGCTGATGAATAACGGCCCTGTGGCGCGTATGACCGTGCATTCTTACGGTTATAAAATTTCAGGTCGGGCAGCTGTAGGCACTTATAGCTTTTTGTTTCATAACCTGGTAGATAAACTATGGGTGGGGCAGCATTATAATGCTGCCGTTGGTCAAGTTTTGCACCCGAGCGGTAAATAAAATTATGGGGTTGATCCCTAATGATGTCATTAATCGGGTTATTGAACGTTCGGATATTGTTGAGATTATCGGCAATTATACGGCCTTAAAAAAGGCCGGGCGTAATTTTAAAGCTCTTTGTCCGTTTCATAATGAAAAAACACCATCGTTCGTGGTCAATCCGGACAAACAGATCTTTCATTGTTTCGGATGCGGGGTGGGCGGCAACGTGGTCGGTTTTCTCATGCGCCAGGAGCATTTGGAATTTCCTGAGGCGGTGCGTTTGCTGGCCAATAAAGCCGGTGTGGTTGTCCCTGAGGGTGAATCAGACACTCCAAGCCCATCGCGCCAACTGCGTGAGGCAATTTTAAAAGTCAATGCACTGGCAGCGGCTTTTTTTCATGAGGGGCTTGTCACACATCGCGAGGCGGATGTTAAGACAGCCCGGGATTATCTGAAAGGCCGCGGGGTTAATTTAGAAACGGTTAAAAAATTTCAATTGGGTTTTGCGCCCAATGAGTGGGACGCTCTTTTAAAATATTTGAAATCCAAAAGTATCAGCGAAGAGTTGATGCAGAAAGCTGGACTCATCATTGCGCGCGAGGGCAAAAGCGGGTATTACGATCGTTTCCGTAATCGTATTATGTTCCCGATTTTTGATATCCAAAATCGCCCTCTCGCCTTTGGCGCGCGCGCCCTGAAGGACGATGATGGGGCCAAATATATCAACTCTCCGGAGACCGTGGTCTATACCAAAGGCCAGCATATGTTTGGCCTGCAGTTAACGAAGACAGCGGTGGGGAAATCGGATCGCATGATCGTGGTGGAAGGCTACATGGATATGATTATGCCTTACATCCACGGGGTGGAAAATATAGCGGCTTCTTTGGGTACGGCTTTGACCGTCGACCAGATCAGATTAATCCGCCGCTATACGCGCAATGTGTTGATGCTCTTTGACACGGATGCCGCCGGACAATCTGCCATTGAGCGGAGTTTAATCACCCTTGTTGAAGAAGGGATGAATGTGCGGATGGTCACGTTGGATAAAGACAAAGACCCGGACGCGTTCATTCGTTCCTCCGGTATTGATGCTTTTGAAAAACGTATAGATCAGGCAGAATCTTTTTTTGATTTTAGGTTAAATTGGTATAAGGCCAAATATGATATTAAGACGAGCGAAGGGATGTCTCAATTTTTTCATAAAATGAAGGAGACCATCGCTCTGTCTGGGGACCCGATGATACAGGCCCATTGGGCCAAACAGTTTAAAGAGAAGTTTAAAGTCAGTGAAAGGCTGATGCTCGAACAATTAAATCAGTTTATTAAGGAAGAAAGGACATTATCTAATGTGCCCCGTGTGGCCCTCGAAACGCGCAAGGGGGAAGAATTATTGTTGGCTTTATTTTTAAAAGATCCGGCATGGGTCAAGGCCGCGCAAGAAAAGGCCATCGGCCCCGAAGATTTTTCCGACGGGCTTATACATACGGTGGTGGAGGCGATGTGGACATTGGAAGCGGAGTCCGGCGAATGGTCAACCAACGATCTTTTAACGCGTTTAAATGATGAGTCGGCCCGGAGTTTGGTGGCCCGGCTTATCAGTGTTGAGGAAGGCCAATTAGGGGATACCGCTCGGGTTTTCCAGGATTGCATAGGCAGTATCTACAAAAAGAAACAAAGGGAAACCAGAAGTCAGTTAATGGAAGCCATCCGCCAGGCGGAGGCCGAGGGGGATGCCGAAAAGTTAGACCAGCTTAAAGAGCAGTTTAATCAGTTGCTTAAAACATAATATTTAATATGTGACAATCAACCGAGGTTATTATGAAAGATCCGGCAAAAGAAAAAGATCTGCAGGGCGATTTGGACAAATTGGTGACGTTGGGCAAAAAGAAAGGTTTTTTGACCTATGAAGACGTCAACGAAACTTTGTCCGACGCCATCGATTCTTCCGAGGACATCGACCAGGTGTTTGATGTGCTCGACGGCCAAGACATCAAAGTGGTGGATGCCAGCGAAGAGGCCCCTGTCATTGAAGACGCCGTCGAAGAAAGCCGTGAACAGCAAGTGCGGCGCCTGCGCGAGGAAAACAAGGAAGACGATGTGTATTCCGACAAGTTCATTCCTCTGGATGATCCGGTCAAAATGTATTTGAAGCAAATGGGGTCTATTCCGCTCTTGACCCGCGAGGAAGAAATTGCTTTGGCCAAACGTATCGAGGAAGCGGAATTGCGCTTCGCGGAGGCTTTGTTTAAAACGTATTACGCGCGCAAGGAAGCGCTGAGTATTATCAATCAGGTTTTGCGCGACGAGATCAACGCGGAAGACGTGATTAAAGACGAATTGGAACGCCGCGGCCGTTTGATGAAAGATTTGGCCCATATTCTCGAGCATGTGCGTCATACGCGGGTGGGGTCTGATATTTCTGCCAAATCGATTGCGGAGTTCAAACTGACGTCCACCATCAACGAGGAAATTGTCATCAAGATTTCTGATTTAATCGCCACCATTGAGCGGGTAGATAGGCATTTGAAAGTTAAGAAAAAACCGGCCAATGCCGGGGAGTTTAGGAAGCAGTTGCTGCTTTTGCATAGAGAATTAGGCGAGCCGGTCGCTAAAGTGAGAGAGCAACTACGCGAAATCAAGACCCGGCAGTCGCGTTTTAATAAGGCCAAGAAATTATTGGTTGAGGCCAATTTGCGTTTAGTCGTTTCTATTGCTAAAAAGTATATCAACCGCGGTCTGTCATTCCTGGATTTGATTCAGGAAGGCAATATGGGGTTGATCCGCGCGGTGGAGAAATTTGAATACAAGCGCGGGTACAAGTTTTCAACCTATGCCACCTGGTGGATCAGACAGGCCATCACGCGTTCCATCGCTGACCAGGCGCGCACCATCCGTATTCCGGTGCACATGACCGAGACCATCAACAAAATTATCCGTGTTTCGCGCGTATTCGTGCAGGAGTATGGCCGTGAGCCTTCCGCCCAGGAAATCGCCAAGGAAATGCGCCTGCCGGTCTCCAAGGTCAAGGAGATTTTAAAGATTTCCCAGGTGCCTATTTCTTTACAGACACCGATTGGCGATGAAGGGGACACGCATTTCGGGGATTTTATCGAAGACAAAAAAGCGATATCTCCGGCCAATGCGACCTTGCATTCCATGCTCAAGGAAGAAATAACCTCGGTGCTTTCCACATTGGATGACCGTGAACGCAAAATTTTGGAATTGCGTTTCGGGATCATGGATGGTACCAGCCGTACTTTGGAAGAGGTGGGGGCGGAGTTTAACGTCACCCGCGAGCGTGTGCGTCAGATTGAATCCAAGGCATTGCGAAAACTGCGGCATCCCACGCGTTCCCGCCGCATTAAGTCCTTTTTGGACATGGCGTCAAAAGAAGCGGAAGCGGTTATTTAAAGTATGTCAACAATCGATTCCCGCATTGCATTAGTTGTCACCGACAAGGAAACCAACGCCCAAATCAAGAGTTTGGGCGTTGGTTTGCTTGAACTGCGCGCGGATTTGTTTAAAAAACTAGACCCCGCCTACGTCAAGGCCCAAATTCAGCATCGTAAGCTTTTAAAAATCCCTTTGTTGTTGACCGTGCGTAATCAGAAAGAAGAAGGGGCTGGTAAAATATTTCCCGATGAGATCAAGTGGCATATTATCACCACGGCTTTGCCTTGGATAGATATGATCGATATTGAACTGAGTTCCCCTTTATTAAAACAAGTCATCATTTTAGCCCATAAACTCAAGGTCAAGGTGATTGTTTCCAGTCATTATCTGCGAGAGATGCCGCAGGATTTGGAATCCGTTCTCCAAAAGACGTTAAGCACGAAGGCCGATATTGTTAAAATCGCGGCCAAAGCGCGTTCATTCGACGATGTGATGACGATGTTGTCCTTTACCCGTCGCCACTGTAAAGGTGCCTTGATCACCATGTCTTTAGGGCCTTGGGGTGCCATATCCCGCTTGGTCGCTCCCTTAGCCGGAAGTTTGTATACGTACACATTTTTGCATAAGCCCACAGCCTCAGGTCAAGTGGATGTGAAGACCCTTAAGGCTCACTTGAAGTTTTACCAACACCCTGCCTGAAAATGAATAAAATCATTGAAGCGCCTAAGTACTCTCAAGAAGACATACAGGCATGCGTTGCCTTGTTGGAGGATTTGGTCACCAACAGCGTCGAATTAGCCCATTTGTCTGACGAACAGAGGATCGCTCTTTTAAAGGTGGCCGGAGAGATTTCCCGTCCTGATCGTGATGAAATTCGAAAAAGGAAAAGGGACAGGACCAGGCTTAAAAAGCAAAAGATTGATTATCATGAGCGTGATATTCGAAAAGCGACGGGGATACGCTCTGCCCGTGAAGCGGTTGTGTTTACGGCACCTGGCGCGATCTTACATGCGGACAAAGAAAGCGCATTTCAGCAACGGCAATTAATCAATCCTCGCGCGTGTTACATCTGCAAGAAGGAGTTTACCAAGGTCCATTTTTTCTATGATGCCTTGTGTCCGGCTTGTGCCGAGTTTAATTATGCTAAACGTTTTCAGACAGCTTCTCTAAAGGGGCAAGTGGCCCTGATTACCGGAGCGCGTTTAAAGATAGGCTTTCAGACGTCCCTCATGATGTTGCGCGCCGGGGCCCATGTGATTGCCACCACACGGTTTCCCGTCGATGCGGCCCTTCGTTATAGCCGTGAGGCGGATTTTGACCACTGGCGTGGGAGGCTGGATATTTATGGGCTGGACTTAAGGCATACACCGAGTGTAGAGCTTTTTTGTAAATATGTGGAAGGTCAATACGCCCGTTTAGATGTGTTGATTAATAATGCCGCGCAAACAGTCAGGCGTCCGCCAGGTTTTTATGCCCACCTTTTAGCTAATGAATCGCTGGCATTTAAAGACCTGCCGGCGGATGTCCTACCGTTACTGGAGTCTTTCGAAGCCTGTAAAGAGAGGGTTGGGGGAAGGTCCTCCGCATTGGCTCCGGTGTTGACCTGGAATGGCACCATGCCCGGTATTGGATTGAGCGCTTCTGCTCGACTTTCGCAGATTCCCTATACGCACGACCATGCCCTACAAGTCCAAAAGGTTTTTCCTAAGGGCAAGTTAGACGCCGATTTGCAGCAGGTGGATTTAAGGGCCGTCAATAGCTGGCGCTTAGGGTTAGGAGAGATCTCCACCGCTGAGATGATTGAGCTGCAGTTAGTCAATGCCATAGCCCCTTTTGTGTTGTGTAATAAACTTGTTAATATGATGAAGCGCCAGAACACCGGACAAAAACATATTGTGAACGTCTCTGCCATGGAGGGGAAATTCCATCGGTATACCAAGACAGACCGTCATCCGCATACCAATATGGCCAAAGCCGCTTTGAATATGTTGACCCATACCTCAGCCAAGGATTTGGTTAAATACGGTATTCACATGAATGCCGTGGACACCGGATGGGTCACCGACGAGGACCCTCTAGCGTTGTCCATGCGTAAACAAGAGAATCATGATTTTCAGCCTCCCCTTGACATTGTGGATGGGGCGGCCCGTGTTTGCGATCCGCTCTTTCATGGCATACTTACGGAAAAACATTGGTGCGGCAAGTTCCTCAAGGATTACTTCCCCGTTGATTGGTAATCCCTAACTCCGAATTAAAAAGGTAAAAAAGAGAAGAAAAAAAGATACCTCCGACGTAAAATGGTGTTTGCGAGAACATCATATACATTCACCCAAAGGGTGAAAAACGGAGGCAATA
>Ga0182027_10016262_pt1 | contig 10171 bp, 9 predicted proteins | sample 712E1DmetaG_FD_121300 | JGI IMG/M metagenome (GOLD analysis project Ga0182027, IMG submission 121300) | Permafrost microbial communities from Stordalen Mire, Sweden - 712E1D metaG (Illumina Assembly) | ecosystem: Environmental > Terrestrial > Soil > Wetlands > Permafrost | place: Sweden... | reverse complement strand
CCGCGGCCCCTCGCCCCTCCCGGCGCTCCCGGCCCGCCTCCCGCCCTTCTGCCTGTCCTCGCTGCTCGTGGCCCCTTTCCGGCCCTTCCTTGTCCGCGCTCCTGCTGTTCCCCCTCTCTCCCGATGGTCGAAGCTGGGCGCTAGAGGACTCGAACCCAGAACCTGCGGAGTCTGCAAAGAGATCGTTCACCGGCGGAAATCGGTGTTGACGCTACTCACTAGTTGCTACTGGGCTTGCAGGTGGCTAGGCGCCACTGAGATGGGGAGATCCCACGGAAGACTGCCGCCGCGGGTGCTGCCTTGCCCACTCCTCAATGGCGGGGCGAAGCCATATACGTCCCGCTGAGATCACTGCTTCTGGTTTCGGGAAATCTGCCTCACTCTGAACGAGTTGGTGGACTCGTTGCCGGGAGACCCCCAGGATCTCCGCGACCTCTGCGACGCCGATGAGATCCTGGGTGTAGGGTCCAAAAACTCCCATACGGGACTTGACCAGCACTAACGTGCTCGGCCATACTGCTCGACCGTGGCCTTGTCGTTCCTCTATCAGCTGGTCCAACGCCTGCTCGGGCTCGTCCGAGACCACCGGAGGGACGCCTTGTCCAAGGACGCCGAGATACTCGTCCTGCGCCATCAACTGGCAGTGCTTCGCCGCCAGGTCGGCCGGCCCCGGTTCAGCTGGTCGGACCGGGCGCTCATCGCCCTGCTGGCCCGCCTTGTCCCCCGTGAGCGGTGGCGCTCGTTCCTGGTCACGCCCCAGACTGTCATCGAGTGGCACCGCCGCCTCGTGCGCCGGCGCTGGGCCTATCCGCACCGCCGTCCCGACCGTCCTCGGTTGGCCGACGAAACGGTCGAGCTGATCTGCCGCTTGGCCAGGGAGAACCCGAGGTGAGGCTACCTACGCATCGTGGGCGAGCTAAAGAAGCTTGGCACCCGCGTGTCCAAGACCAGCGTCGCCGCCGTTCTCCGCCGCCACAGGCTCGCCCCGGCCCCAAGACGTACCGGGCCTACCTGGTCAGAGTTCTTGCGTGCCCAAGCGAAACTGGCGTAGCGACAGACTTCTTCACCGTCGACAGTGTCCTGCTCCGCCGGTACTACGTGCTGTTCGTGGTCGAGGTCAAGACCAGGGTCGTCCACTTCCTCGGTGTGACTGCTAACCCGGATGGCCCCTGGGCCACCCAGGTGGCCCGCACCTTCGTTGTTGACCTGGAAGATCAAGGGCAACCGTTCCGCTTCCTGGTCCGAGACCGGGACACAAAGTTCACGGCCAGCTTCGACGCCGTCATCGCTTCGGCCGGCATCAAAGTGGTGCGCACACCTGTACAGACGCCAGTCGCGAACGCGTTCGCCGAGCGCTGGGTGAGGACCGCCCGAGAGGACTGTCTTGACCACCTACTGGTCCTATCCCGCCGACAGCTCGAGTCTGTGCTTGGCCAGTACATGCGCCATTACAACCGGGCCAGACCGCACCGAGGCCTGCAGCTCGCCGTGCCCGAGCCACGCTCTGAGCAAGGCGAGGGCGGGACGGTCTGCCGCCATGATGTGCTCGGGGACATCATCCACGAGTACCAGCGTGCTGCTTGAGGTACGGCCATGGCCGTCGGTACGGCCGCACCCCTTCCATCGGCCATGGCAACGTCGTGGTAGCGGACGACGGGCTATGTGCCAATGTCGGCCCAACCCGCGGGGTACGGCGTCGAGCGAGGACGCCGCACGAGCACATAAGCGAGTTTTTGGACCCTACAAGTTCCCGGATTCTGACGTAAGCGCAACATCAGTCCAGCCGGAGGGCTCGGGCTTGTCAGTGCGCCTCTACGAGCACCACGGCAAGACAGGCAGTGTGGCCACAGTGACAGACGGCCTGATGAGGGGTCCGCTCCGCAGCTTGAGCGGGGAGGAAATAGAAGTGCTTGAGCCGTTCCAGATCGGGACGTTGTCTCTTGTCCCAGCTGGCCGGGAATGATCTATGCACTGTGCTTGCCGATATGATCTGGTGCGCATCGTTACCGTAGCGCGCTCAAGAGCCGAATCTCTGGGAGCGTGGACTGTTGTATTGTCAGTTGGCCCCTCGGGACCCGAAGGCCAGACGTATAGTATGAGCTGGAAGAGCTATTATCATGGTCCTGAACTGAAGGGTCTTTGAGAAGTCTGGAGAGGGTGACAATTAGGTGAATGCATCTGATACGCGGTCCATTCGAGTTACTGTGTGGGGGGAGAACCTGCATGAGAAGCGTGACATTTCGGTGCAGCGAATCTACCCGGACGGGATGCATACGACCATTGCGGCTGGCATTGCCGAGAACCTTGGCCCGCTAGCCACGGTCAGGACCGTCACATTTCAGGACGATCAACACGGGCTTAGTGATGAGACGTTAGCGGAGACAGATGTTCTTACATGGTGGGGCCATATCGGGCACAATCAGGTCAGCGACGAGGTGGTCGACCGCGTTAAGCGTCGCGTGCTCCAGGGTATGGGACTTGTGGTTCTGCACTCGGCCCACTATTCGAAACTATTTCTCTCTCTAATGGGCACTAGTTGCGACTTGCAATGGCGCTCGATCGGTGAGCGCGAACTGGTGTGGAGTGTCAACCCGGGACACCCGATTACAGACGGTGTGCCTTCCATGTTCGCGATCGACGCGCAGGAGATGTACTGTGAGTTCTTTGACATTCCCCAGCCTGATGAGCTCGTCTTCCTCTCGACCTTTGCTGGAGGAGAGGTCTTTCGCAGCGGTTGCTGCTTCTATCGTGGGGCTGGACGAATCTTCTACTTCAGTCCTGGTGATCAGGAGTACCCCGTCTACCATCACGCGGTCGTACGACGGATTTTAGCCAATGCTGTTCGTTGGTCGTGCCGGCAAGGTGCTGGAGCTGTGCAGTACCGAACCAAGAATGGGAACTTGGCAGCTGGATGGATCGAAACCTTTGTCAAAGGCACGTGACGAAGTTGCCGCAATATCTTGCCCAGGTCGTACACAGTCGTACGCTCGCTGAGGTCCCCCGGTTGAGACCAGGATGATGGAACGGGTGACCTCTGGCCTGCGGTGAAATGGCGGACACCCTCACCGAGCGACTCCACCCGGCCCACGATCTCGTGGCCTGGCGTCAACGGATAACTTGAGAAAACACCGCCCTCGTGAATACGCAGGTCGGTCCCGCACATGCCCGCCATCTCCACAGCCAGCAACACTTCCCCCCGCCTCGGCACGAGCACTGGCACATCCGTGACCTGGAACTGGCGGGGGGCCTCGTAGACCACGGCCCCCATCTTCGCAACCATTTCTAGTCGTCTCCGTCGCTTGGGGCCTCGCAGCCCCAAATTGGTTGAAGTTAGCCGCTTGCCCAGCGATGGCAACCACCTGACACCCCTGGCTGACAACGGATAAGATCGGGCGCCGCCCTATGCGAGACGGCGCCCCGAGAGATCCAGTCCTTGAGCGGGCTACGTTCACGATGCGAACCCAATCATGCCGGCGACAATGCACGGGTCAGTCTCGCCCACCCGGGACAAGGGACAACCTCCCTATCTGGAACGGCCCGAGCGCCTCTATTTTCTCCCCGCTCAAACTGCGGAGTAGATCTCTCACCAAGCCATCGGTCACCGTGGGCACACCACTCGTCTTACCGTGGTGCTCGTAAAGACGCACTGACAAGCCCGAGCCCTCGGCCTGGACCGACGTTGCGCTGACGTCAGAGGCGGGGAACCTCAACAGCGTCACTTCCGGCTCTAGAACTCCGTCGTGGCGCTCGACAGGATAAGCAGCCACTAGTCGTCTGAAGCTTCGAGCTGCCTCAATAACACCGGCTCTCCAAGACCCGACGTGAGGGTAAATGGCCGTGCGGATCGTATGTGTGCCCCGAAGCCGTTGGTCAAAGCACTTGCTCCACCGCGTCAGCTCGAACCGGTTCCCAATAGCGTCCGTCTCTTCGCCCCAGGCAACTAGCGTTGAAAGCGTCCGGTCCGTCATCCACTGCTTGCCCGTACCAGCATGTATCTGGGCCAACCCGTACGACTCGTTCGACCAGTCCGCCCACTGAGTCGGCAGTATAGGTCGGCCCGTTCGAGCCGCCACTGTCCCGAACGGGATGTCATGCGTAAGATCCCCGTCGAACCCAAAGCCCCAGCGAAGTACCAACTTCGACTCATCGTCGAAAAACGTCCCGATGCTGGCATCGGAGAACTCGAAGGTCCAGGTTATGTCGATCCTCGCGATGTCCATGTAGCACTCGATACTAAGCTGGGCTTCGGTTTCAGAGCCCACGGCGCCGCTCACCCCGAAACTGAGGCCCAGTGGTGTACGGCGGACTGTCGGTGGCCCCGACGGTACGAACGATATAGGAGGGCCTAGCTCTGGTGGCTGCCATTCGAGCCGCTTAAGATCAGCGGGGCCTCGACGACAAGGGCTGACACCCCTTGAGTCCGTCGCCGTAACGACGTTACCACCTGCGTCACGAGCGACCAGATCCACGCCGATCCCTGCTAGGCGCAGTGACGATATCCGTCCATCCGCCTCGATCTCGACGCCATAAAAGGAGTTTTTGAACCTGACGGGTGCGGTCGGTTGAACTGCCTGAGCACTGACCGCCTCTGAGCGCCGGGCGAAGTAGACGCGCCAACCCAACCCGTCCAGCTCAGCAACGAACCGAGTGCGTCCCCCGGGCCCACCCCCGTCGGAAGGGCAGGCCTGCCCCGAGCCATCAACGATCTCTTGGCCCAGGGACGACCCGACCTCAACAATCGTACGAACTGGATGGGGCAGCGGGTTCACCACCAGGATCGGCTGGCCCTCCTGCGCCGTGGTCCGAACCAGGCCAACCAGCGCCGACGCCGCCCGCTCTTCCTCCTTGGCCGCCGTAGCCTCAGCGGCTCTGATCTGCTCGATGCTCTGCGCTCGTAGTGCCGGTGCGCTGAAGCAGTAGGCATCATGATGCTGGCCCTTAAGCACCCTAGCCCAGCTGTCCCCCAAACCGTTGGGCACGAAACCCGACACCGAGCTGGCGATCGCCCCTAACGCCTCAGCTCTGGCCAAGGTATCCTCCGCCTGCCGGTCAACGCGACACAGCTCTTCCGCCCTGATCCCCTCGAGGTAGCTCCATCCGCTCCATATTCTCGCTCGGACACGGGGAGGCGCGACCGCGACACGCTCCTTGAGCGCCTCATCCAGCAGGACGAACAGCTCCTCGGAATGACGAGCAAGCCAGGCGTCGTCCATCCCAACAAGGTCTGGAATATCCACGAGGACCGGCGGTATATGCAGCAACCCGACGAGGGATTCCCGTCTACGCCACTCACGGTCCTGCCGTTCATGACGCCCAAGGTAGAACGGTACACACGTCCCGTCCAGTCCCTCCCAGCTGACAAACTCGTCTCCCTCCAATACGCGCAGGCCGTCGTGCTCGAGGTAGTTGAACTCCGCGCCGGAGCCCATTGCGAACATACAACTAAAGCCGGGCAACGCCCCGAACTCCAAGCCGAAGGCAGCAAGCATCTGCGGAACCTGGTCATGAAGGCTTGATTCTTGGTGAGCGTACGTCACCGGCGTCGGTAGCCCTAGCCTCCGGTAGACTGCCAGCCCTTCCTCGAACTGCCGCACGTTCGCCTCCGAGGTCAGCATTTGTAGATGCGGCTGCGCATAGGTCCCGTTGTAAAATGTTACACGCCCCTGCGCCTCAAGCTCCTGCAACTCCTTGATCACGTCCGGTGCATCGCGAGCGAGCATCTCGAGCTCAACACCCGACCACTCGTACCCGATTTTAACCGCGCTATGCGCGGAGACAAACGACAAGTTGCGTCGTACTCTCTCAATATACGCCTCGATGGTCGACTCACCCCACGGCGGTGTCCGCTCGGCACACTCAAAGTCCTCTGCGATCAACAAGTACATCGGGTGCTGCACCAATGCGATAGACCACTGCACTCGCTCACTCCTCCTAGTCATAGCGTCGCCCGGCCCCTCCGGTAACGCCGTCTAGGCCTTACCGGATGACAGCCGATCATTTCTTGAGAGCCCGGGAGGGAGTACCAGCGCCACCGTCACGTCACGTGCTGGGCCTTGAGCGGGCCATCACGTCACGTGGAACACCGGGCCGGGTACTCCCTCCCTTGGTTCCAATCTGCGCTACACCCCCGTTAGTCCTACGACTTCGGGTAGATGTGCTCCATAATTATCTCGTTGTCGGGCGCCGTATTGTTAATTAGCGGCACCTCATACGGGTCACTGGCAGACGGGAACCCGCCCCAGTACTTGTCCACATATTGGTAAAACAGTACCTGGTTCAACACTGGGATAACGGGCAGATCTTTGGCCTGGATATTGATGAGGCCCTTCAGAGCGACCGTCTCGGCGCTGGGGGTATTAGCGCCTGCGTAAGCCGCCAGAAGTTTCTGTGTCTGGGGGTCGTTCCAGTGAGCATAGTCGCCGTACTTGCCGATCTCATTAGCGTTCATGAGCTGATCGAAGATACGGTACTCGCTCGCACTCGGGTTGACATAGATAAGGGCCAGCGTAAACCGCCCCTCGTTTAGCGTGGCCCCAAACGACGGCCCCGCTACCACGTTTGCTGCGGCCTGGATACCGACCTGGTTGAGCTCGTCAGCGATCAGCTGGGTAATGGCAATGAAGTCGGTGACCCCGCCCGGAGCATCAACGGTGACACTAAGCCTCTTGCCCGAGGCGGTTTGGAAATACCCCCCGACCTTCTTGAACCCTGCCTTCTCCAGGATACTCGCCGACTCCGCGGGTTCGTAAGGCAGCGCCACCGCGGCGGCCGGGTCCAAGGCCTTAGTGGCCGCAGGCGGCATGTTCGACGCGAACGACGGTGTCTCCCAGCCGTACTCGCCCGCCGTGCTGATCAACGACCGATCGATTGCATCACTGATGGCCTCTCGCACGGCAAGACTATTTGTCGGGAACACCGAGGTGTTCGCGATTAGTGGGTTGGTCCCAGACACCGGGAACCAGTAGTGGTTGTACTGGGGATCTGAAGCCAACCACGACGCTAGGTTAGGCTGGTAGTTGCCGGCAAAGGGCGTCAAGCCATCGGTCAGATACTCGTCGTCCAGGGTGTTGGAGGCGAGAGCAGGGTCCACGATCTCTTGGACCTTGGGTGCGCCGCCCCAAAAATGCGGGTTGGGCTTCCAGATAACTGAACCGGTGCTAAAGCTCTGGAGCAGGTAGGGCCCTGATCCGATCGGCTTAGGATTAGTGAACTTCTCGATATTGCCGGCCTTGCTAAACATGTGCTCCGGGACCACGCATAACTGGCCAACAAACAGTAAGTCGTTGTAAGATGGTTGAGCGAACGTGATGGTCACCTGGTAGGGACCGTCCGCCTTAACGCTCTTATAGTCGACTGCCGAGGTGTTGAGCGCCGGGTACTGGATCTCAATACCTATGGTGTACGCCACGTCAGCACTTGTCAATGGGACACCGTCCGACCATTCCACGTTATGCCTTATATCAAGTGTCAATTGCGTGTCGTTACTGTTCCACTGATATCCCGTGGCCAGCCACGGCTGAGCAACGGGAGCCGGCGATTCCTGGCTGGTCAGGAGATTGAAGTTGAAGAGCGGCTCGTACAAGAAGCCCTGAGTGTTCGATACTTGCCCGCTTGGGCTGAAAGGGTTGAAGTCGTCGGTGTATGGGCCTCCATTCGGACCGTTCACAATTAGGAACGGCCTAGGCGCTGCGGCTGCGCTGCTGGATTGGGCTGAAAGCCCAGATAGCGACAGTGTCAGGATCGGGCACAGGGCGGCCACAGCAACCCACCTCCCCCTCGACTGTTGTCTGATGTACTTTCTCATTTCTCCCTCGGTTTCCTTTCTCTGTTATAACGTTGACACGGCACCGGCGCTTGTCGCGCCCGTTCCGTCCCGTGTGCCCCCAGCTGGCGCCCTAACCCAACACGACGCCGAGTGACCTCCGCCTAGATCGACGGCAGGCGGTTGCTCTGAGTGACATCTCTCCTGGGCGTACAGGCACGTCTTCCAAAGCAAGCAGCAATCCCGGGTTTCCGGACCACTGCTAACGTGCCCTCCGATCCTCCGGATCGGCAGCCCATCCTCGACGGCTTCCCCTAGGGGCGTCACTTCTAGAGTCGGCCACCGCCGAGCGGGATCTGGTGCGGCCTCAACGAGGAGCATCGTGTACGGGTGCACTGGGTTCCTTATGACCTCCTCGCTAGGGCCCCTCTCGACCACCCGGCCACCCTGCATCACGATGACCTCGTCCCCGAACTGGCGGGCGCTGGCAATGTCGTGGGTAACGTATACCACACCTAGGCCCTCTTTACGCAGCGAGTCCAGCAATTCGAGGATCCCAGCGCGTATAACGACGTCGAGCATAGAGACCGGCTCGTCGGCAAGAATTATCAGCGGCTGTGCTGCGATAGCCCGTGCTATCGCAGCCCGCTGCCGTTGACCGCCACTTAACTCGTGGGGGAACTTGCGCGCAAAGTCAATCGCCGGCAACAACCCAACTCTTTCAAGAACCCGCTCCGTCTCCTTTCTGACGTGGGTACGACGCAGGCCGGGGGACCGGCGGCGTACGGCACGTCCGATCTGGTACCCGACACGGCGCGCCGGGTTCAATGATGCGTAGGGATCCTGGTGCACGATCTGCACGTTTAGGGCGGCCTCCCTTCGAGTCCGCCGACTACCCTTCGTTATCACCTCGCCGTTGAGGAGAACATCGCCTGACGAGGGCCGGGTACGACCCGCCAACACTCTGAGCAACGTTGACTTTCCGGACCCACTTTGTCCGACGATGGACACAGCACGCCCGCTGTAAGTCTCAACCGACACCTGGTCCACCGCAACCAATGGTACACGTGACGCTCGGACCATACCCGTGCCTCGGAACTCGACGGTGACACTCTTCGCCTCCAGACGCGCTGAAGGACGGAGCCTAGTGCCGTCATGTTCGTGAGTTGCGTTGCTCGGTCCGTACTCGGTCATCGGAGCCCCTCATCCACCCTCTGTAGCTAGTTTCGGCACCCATCCCTCGACCACTCCTTGGCAAGCGACCTGCGCCGTGCCTAATCCCGCCACCCCGACAAGAGCCGGCCTCCGAGCAGCACAGCTTTCATGGGCAAACTTGCACCTCGGCTCGAACTCACACCCCGAGGGCAAGGCCCGCGGGTCTGGTGGGGCACCAGTCAACCCCTGCAATGGTCGCTTGTCGCCCTTGACGGACGGGAATGCCCCAAGAAGCGCGCGCGTATAGGGGTGCAGAGGCTCGCGGAACAGGTCGACGGTCCGATTTGCTTCAACAACTCGGCCTGCGTACATAACCAGGAGTTCCTCACTGATCTCCCCCAGCAGGGACATATCGTGTGTTACGAACACAATGGAGATGCCGAGCTGGTGTTGCAGCTCCGTTATCCTAAACAAAATGTCCCTTTGCACGACTACATCGAGCGCGGTCGTCGGCTCGTCCATAATCACCAGGTCAGGACGGAGCAGTAACGCCATGGCGATCGCCGCTCGCTGCCGCATCCCACCACTCATCTCATGTGGGTAGGCATCCAGCCTCGCCGGGTCGAGGCCCACCATCTCAAACGCTTCGGCGCAACGATCGGACACCTCGGCCTGGTCCATGGCCGGACGGTGTGTGGCGAAGACGTCACTAAGCTGGTCTCGCACTCTTAGGACGGGGTTTAGGGAGTTCATCGAGCTCTGCAGTACGAGGGAAATACGGTCCCACCGGACCGACCTAAGCCCACGCTCCGAGGCGCCGACGAGCTCGACGTCGCTACGGCCAACTGTCGCCTCGATTATACCACTCGGGGAGGCTTCAGCCTTAGAGAACCCGTGCAGAACCGCGCTCCCTCGCACCACCCGGGCCGCTGGTGGCAAGAGGCCGGCGATCGCGTTGATCAGCGTCGTTTTGCCGCAGCCGCTCTCCCCGGCGATGCCCAGGATGGTCCCCCGCCGCACCGCGAACGACACGTCGTTCAACGCGAGCGCCGTCCCGCTCTGGGAACCGTAGACGACCGTTAACCCGTCTACGGACAAAAGGGTGTCCCCGATATCGGCCGCACGAGCACCGGTCTCCGCAGAAGCGCTTGTGCGGGCGCGCACGGCTACGACTGGGCGTGGCGCCGTACCGTCCGAGGCAACGTCGTCTTCGTGACCACCACTTGGGCCATGGGAGGCCAACCGGGGATTGGT
>Ga0182027_10016261_pt1 | contig 10172 bp, 6 predicted proteins | sample 712E1DmetaG_FD_121300 | JGI IMG/M metagenome (GOLD analysis project Ga0182027, IMG submission 121300) | Permafrost microbial communities from Stordalen Mire, Sweden - 712E1D metaG (Illumina Assembly) | ecosystem: Environmental > Terrestrial > Soil > Wetlands > Permafrost | place: Sweden... | reverse complement strand
GGCGTCTGCCTGGTGGCAACGCATCTCTCCTCTGATCTGGCTTGCCATTGGCGGCGTGATCGTGCTGTTTCTGATCCACGCCGATCAACTCCTGCGGGTCTTCGCGAAACCGTAAGCACGCAGGGATAGCCCGCAGGAATCGCCAGCGATCACCGTGACGCTGAAAAAGTAGGTCACGCCTCTCGGCGTGGGATGAGTACGTCCGGGCGATGCGGGCGGCACTCGCGAAGACGCTCCGCGCCGCTGCCCCGCGACGAAGCTGCTGATGGACGCTGAGGGGATATTGCGCACCGCAGCGCGTGAAGTGTTATCTTGAGCGAGAGCTTCTCTTGTACGGCTACCAATCGGGCTGGCCAGGCGGCCGTCAGGAGGCCAGCCGATTATGGATAACCAATTCTTCGAGCGGCCGATTCTCAACTCACCCTACGAAGATCCAAAGCGCCACTGGGAGCTTGATGACCAGGGCCAGCCGACGCAGCAGATCATCGAGACCCGGCGCAAGGCCGAGTTCATCACGCCCATTCCGAAACCACGGAAGCGCAAGGGAAAGGGCGATCAGCGGGACCTGGTCTTCGACGAAGGCAAAGGGCTCTCCACCGAGAAGCAGCAGTACGAAAGGACCTCGGCCATCATCAACGAACTTCGCCACCACGTAGACCAGTGGCGCCGCTGGCCGAATCCGAACGAGTGGCAGGTCACGCCCGAAACAGCTCGCCTTCTCGATCATTGGCGGCATCACAAGTTCAGCGATATACGGCCGTTCTTCTGTCAAATTGAAGCCGTCGAGACCCTCATCTGGTTGACCGAGGTCGCGCCTAAGAGCAAGTCTGGCAAAGCCTTTCTGGAGCACCTTGCCAACGCCAACGCCGAGGCGAACCCCGAACTCATGCGTCTCGCCCTAAAGCTGGCCACCGGCGCGGGCAAGACCACGGTCATGGCCATGATCATCGCGTGGCAAACCATCAACGCCGTGCGCCGGCCCGGCAGCGGGAAGTTCACGCGCGGCTTCCTGGTTGTCTCGCCCGGCCTGACCATTCGCGACCGCCTCCGCGTACTCCAGCCCAAAGACCCGGATAGCTACTACGAGAGCCGTGAACTGGTCCCTGGCGACATGCTTGGCGATCTCGGCCGCGCCAAAATCGTGATCACGAACTACCACGCCTTCAAACTTCGTGAGCGCATGGAGCTTTCGAAGGGCGGTCGCTCCCTGCTCCAGGGCCGCGGCGAAGAGTTGAACACGCTGGAAACCGAGGGGCAGATGATCCAGCGGGTGATGCCGGGCCTCATGGGCCTGAAGGACATCCTGGTCCTCAACGATGAGGCTCATCACTGCTACCGCGAAAAGCCCGGTGGGGATGGCGAAGCCGATCTCAAAGGGGATGACAGGCAAGAGGCTGAGAAGAACAACGAGGCCGCCCGGCTCTGGATCTCCGGTCTGGAAATCGTCAAACGAAAGCTCGGAATCACGCGAGTCGTCGATCTCTCCGCGACGCCGTTCTTCCTCCGCGGCTCGGGCTATGCCGAAGGCACTCTATTCCCCTGGACCATGAGCGACTTTTCGCTAATGGACGCCATTGAATGCGGCATCGTGAAGCTGCCGCGCGTGCCCGTGGCCGACAACATCCCCGGCGGGGACGTGCCGAAGTTTCGCAACCTCTGGGAACACATCCGCTCGCGGATGCCCAAGAAGGGCCGCGGCAAGGCGGCAGATCTTGACCCGCTGAGCCTCCCCGTTGAGTTGCAAACCGCGCTAGAGGCCCTCTACGGCCATTACGACAAGACCTACCAACTGTGGAGCGCCGCCGGCGTGCGAGTCCCTCCCTGCTTCATCGTGGTCTGCAACAACACGTCCGCATCCAAGCTGGTCTATGACTTCGTCTCCGGTTTCCACCGGAAAAACGACGATGGCTCTACCACCCTGGAAAACGGACGGCTGGCGCTGTTCCGAAATTTCGACGAGCACGGCAACCAGCTCGCCCGCCCCAACACGCTGCTGATCGATAGCGAGCAACTGGAATCCGGCGAAGCGCTGGATGAGAACTTCCGCGACATGGCCACCGACGAAATCGACCGCTTCCGGCGCGAGATCATCGAGCGCACCGGAGATCGCCAGCAGGCCGAAGGCCTTACCGACCAGGAATTGCTCCGAGAAGTCATGAACACGGTCGGAAAAGTAGGCCGCCTTGGCGAATCCATCCGCTGCGTCGTATCGGTATCCATGCTCACCGAAGGCTGGGACGCCAACACTGTCACGCACGTCTTAGGCGTGCGGGCCTTCGGAACGCAACTTCTGTGCGAGCAGGTCATTGGCCGTGCGTTGCGGCGCCAGTCCTACGATCTCAATGAAGACGGCCTTTTCAACGTGGAGTATGCCGACGTGCTGGGGATTCCGTTCGATTTCACCGCGAAGCCGGTCGTCGCCCCACCGCAACCGCCTCGGGAGACCATCCAGGTGAAAGCGGTTCGTCCCGAACGCGATGCGCTAGAAATCACCTTTCCACGGGTTTCGGGATACCGGGTGGAGCTGCCGGAGGAACGGCTTACCGCCGATTTCAATGCCGATTCGGTGCTGGAGTTGACCCCCGATGTGGTCGGGCCTTCCATCACCAAGAACGAAGGCATCATCGGCGAAGGCGTGGAACTTACCCTGGAGCATCTGGGCGATATGCGGCACTCCACGCTGCTGTTTCACCTGGTGAAGCGCCTGATCTATACCAAGTGGCGCGACGCGGGGGAAGATCCCAAACTCCACCTCTTCGGGCAGCTTAAGCGGATCGCCAAGCAGTGGCTCGACACCTGCCTTGTCTGCAAGGGCGGCACCTATCCGGCCCAACTCGTATACCAGGAACTGGCCGACATGGCCTGCCAGCGAATTACCGATGCCATCACGCGCAAGTTGGTAGGCGCGAACCCCGTCAAGGCCGTACTCGACCCCTACAATCCCACCTGTTCCACCAGCCACGTGAAGTTCAACACGTCGAGAACGGACCGATGGCTGACCGACGCGCGCCGCTGCCACATCAACTGGGTAATTCTGGATAGCGATTGGGAAGCCGAGTTTTGCCGCGTTGCCGAGTCTCACCCACGCGTGAAGGCCTACGCCAAGAATCACAACCTCGGTTTGGAAGTGCCCTACCGCTACGGCTCTCAATCGCGCAAGTACCTTCCCGACTTCATTGTGCTGGTGGATGACGGACGGGGCGACGGCGACTTGCTCCATCTGATCGTGGAGATCAAGGGCTACCGAAGAGAAGACGCCAAGGAGAAGAAGTCCACCATGGAGACCTATTGGGTGCCGGGCGTGAACAACGACGGCCGGTACGGCCGCTGGGCGTTCGCCGAGTTTACCGAGGCGTACATGATCGAGGCCGATTTCGCGGCTAAAGTCGAAGCGGAGTTCAGCCGAATGATTGATTCAGTGACCGCGCAGGCGGTGGTGTAAGGAGCCGGCATGGCCACGAAATCACCGAAACGGGATAAAGCAAAGACCGTGGAAACACTCACCCACGAGGAGGCTTCGCGCAAGAACATTCCCACAGCCGAGTTCCAGTCCGTAATGCGTCAGGACGAGCAAACCCCGATTCGCGTAGCCTACAAACGCCGCAACCGCGACTTGGACCCGCAACTGGTCTGGCGCGGCAAGGACGAGCAGGACTGGTCGGACCTGGTGACGCACGCGCCGCCGCTGTACATCCAGGAAAAGGTGCATCCCAAAGTTCTGATCGACGACCTGCTCCGACGTAGAAAAGCGGAAGAGGAAGCCGCCGAGGATCAAATCAACCTCTTCGCCGATTTCAACGGGCTGCCGGACGACGACGCCAAGACCGAGTTCTACCAACACGACGCGAACTGGTCTAACCGCATGATTCTCGGCGACAGCTTGCAGGTGATGGCTTCGCTGGCTGAGCGGGAGGGGCTGCGGGGGCAGGTCCAATGCATCTATGTCGACCCGCCGTACGGGGTCAAATTTGACTCCAACTTCCAATGGTCTACCACAAGTAACGAGGTTGAGGACGGCAATGCGGAACACATCACTCGCGAGCCGGAACAGGTCAAGGCGTTCCGGGACACATGGCGGGACGGCACTCATTCTTATCTAACATATCTTCGAGATCGCTTTACGGTTGCTCGCGACCTGCTCGCTGCGTCAGGGTCGGTGTTTGTCCAAATCTCCAATGACAATGTTCACCGCATTCGTGCGGTGTTGGACGAGATCTTTGGCGACGCCAATTCGGTCGCAACGATCGCCTACAGGAAGGCCTCCCCCGATACGCGAACGATCAAGAATAGTTTTAACTACATACTTTGGTACGCGAGGGACATTGAGCATGTCAAGGTGCGAAAGTTGTTTAAGCGCAGGACCATGGCGGATGGGTCTACGGAGGACCCGAAGAAGCTCGCTCTGTGGCTTATCACCCCTGATGGCAAAGAGCGCCCGTTAACGACCGAGGAAAAGCGCTCTGAGGAGCCGTTGCCGGACGGTGCCACTGTGTTTCGTGCGGATAAGGTTCGTGACAGTGGGAAGCTCGAAGGGCGAGACTTCGTATTTGACTTTAAGGGAGAGGCGCTGACACCGGGGCCTAAGCATAGCTGGCGCGGTGATCCGACCGAAATGATCCGCTTGCGCCGGGCTGAGCGCTTGCTTCGTACCCGCGAGACCATAGCCTACAAATATTTTATGTCGGACAACTGGGGCATCGAGCGGACCAACTACTGGGAAGATACGGCGGGCAAGATTCCTGATATGCAGTATGTTGTGGAAACCAACGAAAAAGTGATTGGCCGATGTGTGTTGATGTCATCTGATCCTGGGGATCTGTGCCTTGACCCAACTTGTGGTTCCGGTACAACGGCGTATGCGGCAGAGCACTGGGGTCGTCGCTGGATAACCATCGACACCTCGCGCGTTGCACTCGCGCTGGCACGCGCCCGGATCATGGGTGCGCGGTATTCGTATTACTTGTTGGCGGATAGCCGCGACGGGCAACTCAAGGAGGCTGAGGTCTCGATGAGAACTCCCTCTCAATCTCCGACCCACAACGACATCCGACAGGGTTTCGTTTATGAACGCGTCCCGCACGTCACGCTTAAATCAATAGCCCACGACTCCGAGATCGACGTGATCTGGGAGAAGTTCCAAGGCACGCTTGAACCGTTGCGCGACGAGATCAACCACGCGCTTCGCAAGACCTGGGAAGAATGGGAAATCCCGCGTGAGGCTGACGATAGGTGGGCGGAGAAGGCGAGGACGTTGCACGGCCAATGGTGGCAGGAGCGCATCGCCCGTCAGGAGGCAATCGATGCGTCGATTGCCGCGAAGGCCGACTTCGAGTGCCTCTACGACAAGCCGTACGAGGACAGGAAAAGGGTCCGCGTTGCCGGGCCGTTCACCGTCGAAAGCCTATCGCCGCACCGCGTGTTGGCAGTGGACGAGAACGACGAATTGATCGACGGCGTTGCGGCATCAAGAGGCAGAGAGGGGCAGGGTTTCATCCAGATGATTCTGGAGAACCTCAAAACCGCCGGAGTCCAGCAGGCCCACAAGGAGGACAGGATCATTTTTTCGTCGATAGCGCCGTGGCCGGGCGCTCTGGTCTGCGCCGAGGGCCGATATACCGAGGGCGGCCAAGATTCCGGCACCGAAAAGCGCGCGGCCATCTTCATTGGCCCGGAGTTCGGTACTGTGTCTCGCCCGGACTTGGTCGCCGCCGCCCGTGAAGCCGGTGACGCAGGCTTCGACGTGCTGATCACCTGCGCCTTCAACTATGACGCCCATTCATCGGAGTTCAACAAGCTCGGCCGCATCCCGGTGCTCAAGGCCCGCATGAATGCCGATCTGCACATGGCTGACGACCTGAAGAACACCGGTAAGGGCAATCTATTCGTGATCTTCGGCGAGCCGGACATTAAGATCTTGCCGGTCGGGGGCGGGCAGATCCAGGTGAAGGTTTACGGTGTGGACGTTTTCCATCCCAATACCGGAGAGGTCCGCAGTGACGGCGCCGAAGGCATCGCCTGCTGGTTCATCGATACCGACTATAACGAAGAGAGCTTCTTCGTTCGCCACGCTTATTTCCTGGGCGCGAACGATCCGTACAAGGCGCTCAAGACCACGCTAAAGGCCGAGATTAACGAAGAAGCCTGGGCCACGCTGCACAGCGACACCTCGCGGCCCTTCAACAAGCCTGACTCCGGCCGCATCGCGGTGAAGGTTATCAACCACCTTGGCGATGAGGTAATGAAAGTGTTCCGAGTGGGGTGATGAAGATGAAGGTTATCGTCGTTCGCCAGCCGTGGGCCTGGCTAATAGTGAATGGACACAAAGATATAGAGAATCGTAGGTGGAGCACGAAGTACCGCGGCCCCCTCCTGATCCAAGCAGGCGCCCACCTCCCCACCAAACCCGAGCTTGCGGAATCGCGGCCGTACGCCCGGAGGCGAGGAGCCGAACTGCCCGATGAGTTCGAGACGGGCGGCATCGTCGGCATGGTTCGGTTAATGGATTGCGTGACAAGGAGCAAGAGTAAGTGGTTTGAAGGACCCGTCGGGTGGGTGCTCTCAAAGCCCAAGAGGCTCCCGTGGACTCCCCTGAAAGGGCAGCTCCGCCTGTTTGACCCGCCGCGGAAAGTGGTGAAGCGGTTGGGCCTCAAGCCATAAGCCCATGGAGTTCCGCATCGCCGACACCTTCACCGCCAGTCTAGCCCGCCTCACCGGCGAGGAGCAGAAAGCCGTCAAAACCGCGGCCTTCGACCTCCAGTTGAATCCGGCCCAGCCCGGCCTTCAGTTTCATAAGCTCGATAAGCCGAGGGACCCCAACTTCTGCTCGATCCGCGTAAGTCGCGATGTACGCCTGATCGTCCATCGCACCGGCGTCAGTCTGCTGCTCTGCTACGTCGCTCATCACGATGAGGCTTATCACTGGGCTGAACGCCGCAAGCTGGAAACCCACCCGAAGACCGGCGCGGCCCAGCTCGTGGAAGTCCGCGAAACTGTACAGGAGATCTTGGTTCCGCGCTACGTGGAGGTCGAGCAACCGGCGCCGCCCAAACCACGCCTCTTTGGCAACCTCACCGACGAGAAGCTGCTTGGCTACGGCGTCCCCGCCGAATGGCTCGCCGACGCGCGTAACACGACTGAGGACACCATCCTCGACCTCGCCGCTCATCTGCCTGCCGAGGCTTCCGAAGCCCTCCTCGATCTCGCTATCGGCGTGACGCCCAAGACGCCGGAGCCGGCCCCCGCCGGCACCGATCCATTCGCTCATCCCGACGCTCAGCGCCGTTTCCGCGTGATGGCGAATGTCGAGGAACTGGAACGCGCCCTGGACTATCCGTGGGAAAAATGGACCGTCTTCCTCCACCCCGCGCAGCGGCAACTGGTCGAGCGCAACTACAGCGGACCCGCGCGCGTTTCCGGTTCCGCCGGCACGGGCAAGACCATCGTGGCGTTGCATCGCGCCGTCCACCTGGCACGGGCCCACCCCGATGCGCGCGTCCTGCTCACCACGTTCTCGGAAACTCTCGCTTTCGCTCTGCACGCCAAGCTTCGGGCGCTCATCGGCAACCAGCCCCGCCTCGGCGAGCGCATCGATGTCTACGCGATTGCGACTATCGGTCGCCGCCTATACGAACTGAATTTCGGCCCCTCCCGCCTCGCGCCCACCGAAGTCATCCGGGGATTGCTCCGCGATGCCGCCGAGGGCGCGAAGTTCTCGCAGCGATTTCTTTTTACCGAGTGGCAGCAGGTGGTTGACGCTTGGCAATTGGAGTCATGGGAAACCTATCGCGATGTCGCCCGCCTGGGGCGCAAGACGCGCCTGCCGGAGAATCGCCGCGCTGTTCTGTGGTCGATTTTCGAAAAGGTCCGGGCCGGCCTGCGCGAACGTGGGCTGGTCACGTACTCGGACATCTTCAGCCGTCTCGCCGCCAAATTCGCGGACGATCCGAACCCGCCGTTCGAGTTCGCCGTCGTGGATGAGGCACAGGACATCGATGTCGCTCAACTCCGCTTCCTTGCTGCGCTCGGGGCGAACCGCCCCAACGCACTGTTTTTCGCGGGCGACCTCGGCCAGCGCATCTTTCAGCAGCCTTTTTCCTGGAAAGCCCTCGGAGTCGATGTCCGCGGCCGTTCTTCCAACCTGCGCATCAATTATCGAACCTCCCACCAGATCCGCACCCAGGCTGATCGCCTTCTCGGCCCGGAGGTTTCGGATGTTGACGGCAACACCGAGCAGCGCAACGCCACGGTATCGCTCTTTAACGGGCCGCCGCCGGAGGTTTTGGTGTTCGACTCTCCCGCAGAGGAAATTCAAGCCGTCGGCCAGTGGCTCGCCGCCCGAACAAAGGTCGGAGTCCTCCCACACGAGATCGGCGTTTTCGTCCGTTCCGCAGCCCAACTGGACCGCGCGCGAGCCGCCATCTCCGCCGCCGGGCTCCCCTTCAAACTTCTGGACGACACCACGGAGACTGCCAGCCGCCACGTGGCCCTCGGCGTCATGCATCTGGCCAAGGGCCTGGAATTTCGCGCTGTAGCGGTGATGGCATGTGACGACGAGATCATTCCCCTCCAGGAACGGATTGAATCCGTAACCGACGATGCCGACCTTGAGGAAGTCTACAACACCGAACGGCAACTCCTCTACGTGGCTTGCACGCGGGCACGGGATCACTTGCTTGTGACAGGCGTTGAGCCAGCGTCGGAATTCCTGGATGATTTGCGGAATTAAGCTTCAGATTCGTCAGGGGCGGCTTCATTTTGGGTTCATCGTGCAACCGACAACAGAACGAACGGGCGACGGTTCACGCACGACCGCGGGGCAACTGACAAGTGGTATTATGAGCCTCGTCCACGATGGTTCGGATTCTGCACATCTCTGACCCTCACGCCGAATCAGAGAGCATGGCTCGGCTCAACAACCTGGCGATGCTGTGCTCGAATTGCGCCGTTGTTGCGCTCACGGGCGATTGTGTTTCCTTGTCACGTGCGCAAGTTCCTTCGGAGTGGGACGCCTGGCCTCAACCGCTGAAGCTCTCGGTTCCTGGTAACCATGACCAGCCCGGTACATTCGACCCTCTTCGAAGTTGGCAATATCAGACGCCGTGGGCTTGGAGCGTCGATGGCTTAGCATTTGTTGGCCCCAACTCATATTTGCCGGAGCGGGTTGAAGAGTATCTCCGCGGTCTTGACCTCGGGAACGCAAAGGGTTTTGTCTTCGTGTTCCACGAGCGACCTCACGATACTCTCCTTAGCGCGCTGGGGTCATTTGTCGCCTCGAAGCCTCTCCTTATTCTGCACGGTCACGAGCATCCGAGTGACTTCTCTGGTTCGGAATGGGATCAGGATGGCCGAATCGGTGGTAAGCAATACTTTCGATCTAAGGTCTGCAGTTCAGTTTCGCGCTGCCGCGGACTTGGTCACGTCATTACCTGGACGGAAGAGTCATTCCGATGCAGGAAGGCACAGGGACCAAGAATTCAGACCATCATCGGCCCACCCCAGGCCCCAAAGAAGCATGTCAGCCACGCCGTGGCGGGTGGGGAACGAATAGTGGAGCACCCCGAATTTGGAATGGGAATACTGGTTAAGCGGGAAGATGGCGGCCTGAATGAAAAGTTACTGATCGACTTTCCGTGCTTCGGAACACTGAAAATCTTGGCGGCTTTCCCTGGTCTTCGTTTCTTAGAGTAGGATGACGGACGCGCCCCTACCGCCATCTCACGCCGCCGCTCCCGTCCTCTTAATCTCGACGATTTTAGCCCTTGCCTTATCGAGCCGCTGCTGAATGCGGCGGGTCAACTCGTCCTGGCGCTTTAACTGCACGCCGGTATAGTCGCCAGTCATGCTCACGGTCGCGTGGCCCGCGATCTTGCTGGCCTCGATGGCGCTGCCCCCCACCTCCTGCCGCCACGTGATGTTCGCCGGGCCGGGAGATCCGCGGCGAGGCCGCACTGCCAGTTTCTCGCTAAGCAATTCGCGCCGCACTGGGGGGAAACTGGGGGAACTCAGGCGTCCACGTTTGGGTAAATTCGGGTAAGGATGGGTAAAGATTTAAAATAGCCCTGGCTCGGCCGCGGCGCGGCAACTGGCGTGTTTTGTAGGGGGTACGTTGAAAATAAAGGACTTATTTTGGCTCCTCAGGTAGGACTCGAACCTACAACCCTTCGGTTAACAGC
>Ga0182027_10016260_pt1 | contig 10172 bp, 8 predicted proteins | sample 712E1DmetaG_FD_121300 | JGI IMG/M metagenome (GOLD analysis project Ga0182027, IMG submission 121300) | Permafrost microbial communities from Stordalen Mire, Sweden - 712E1D metaG (Illumina Assembly) | ecosystem: Environmental > Terrestrial > Soil > Wetlands > Permafrost | place: Sweden... | reverse complement strand
GGCCAGAGGCTGTTGGCGCGGATCAGGTCGAGGATGTAGTCGGCGTTGGCCGGGATGACCTGCAACGCTCCCCAACGCGCGGCGTCGTTCCGGCCGGCGTCCGTCAGGCCGAATTCGTGGAGGTGCGTGATCTCGGCCGCCCGGCCGCCGTCGTAGGCGAGTGGATCGTCGGCCTGCCACAGAGTGTTCGGGACGATGATCGGGGCAGTGAGAGTGCCGGGGGCCTTGGTGGCAAGCGCCGAGTTGGGGGCAACCGCCGAGTTCACCGCCTGGGCCGAGTTCGAGGCGCGGACCGGGCCGGAGTCGCGCCCTGCGCCGGAGCCGGGCGCCGGTCCTTTTCGGCCGGTGGTCCCGCGATCGCCTACCGCCACGTCAGGACTCCCTTCCGCCAGGCATAGGCGAGCCCGACCATGAGCACGACCACGAAAGTGCCCATGCTGACGAGGCCGCCGATGAGCAGATCGCGGAAGACGATCGCCCACAGGAACAGGAATACGACCTCGACGTCGAAGGCGACAAAGAGCAGCGCGTACACGTAGAAGGAGATCGCGGCCCGACCCCAGGTGTCGCCGAAGGTGTCGATGCCGCTCTCGTAAGGCAGGCCTTTGTGCCGGTCACCGCGGTTGCGGTGCGAGATGAGCCACGCAAGACCGATCGTCAGGAATACGAACGACACACCCGCGACGGCCAATCCGACTACATACCAGATGCCGGTCATCGTTCTCCAGCGAACCCTTTGCTGCGGATAGGGGCCTCCGACAGCTTCCGGGCGCGAAGTGCATTTCAGGCGATCGCTGGGTCGGGTTCGATGCCCGGTCCCTCGCGATCCATCGAGAGTCTAGCAGGGGGACCGCGCTCGGGCGCCCGACCTGGGGTGCACGCCGCCGCGGCAACGGATCCGGTGCCACAGCCCTCCCTGATGAGGTAGGAAGCGGTTGAGCCTGGCGGAACGGGTCGCCGAGAGGGGTTTGGAATGCCCTCGCCGGCGTGGCGGCGTGGCGGCGGCGTGGGGGGCCGTTAAAGCCGGTGCGGGCGGCTCGGGGTGTCGGCCGCCCGCGTTTGACCGGCTAATCCGCCAGTGGGGTAGCGACTGGCGGTTGCACACGGAAATGCAAATGAGGTGGAGCGGCGCGTCCCCGGCTTGGATCAGCCATGACCCATCTGCCGCCAAGAACGCGGTCCCCCCGCTCCGATGCGTAGAGTGGCGGCCGCGACCCGACCGGGGCAATACGGGAGGTGGCCTATCGGCGCTGGAGGGGCCTATCGCCGCAGCGTGAGAACTCGGAAGCGGCCCATGCGGCGCGGGTCGAGCATCCGAACGATGCCGGACCGGGCTCGGGTGTAGTCGGCGAGGGTCAGGTCCGCGGAGGACTGGAGCGCCCGCAACTCTTCCTCGAGGCCGGCGGCGACGAGGAACTCCGACTGCGTGGTCAGTGAGACGGTCTCCAGGCCGTGGCGGGCGGCGAGCCGGCTCAACGCGGTGAAGTCGACGTGGGCCGTGAGGTCGATGGCACCCGGATCGCTGAGCGGATTCTCAACGATCCGATGGCCCCGGTAGCCGAGCAGCGTTCCGGCGAGGTGGCGAGGGCCGTAGAGATCGGCCGCGTCGTAGCCGTAGTCGATGACCAGCGCGTAGCCGTCGGCGAGTTGCGCGGCCACTTCGCGTAGCCACGGTTCGAGATTCAGGCAGATCTCCGCGACCTGGCCCTCGGCCAGCTCCACGCCGTCGTCGGCGAGACGAGCGGCCAGGTCCGGCGTCGACGGATCGGCCGCAACTTCGACCAACCCGCCACGCCACGCCACGAAGAGTTCTTGCAAACTGCCGCCGCGGCCGACGACTCGGTGGACCGGCATTGCGTCGAGGAACTCGTTGGCAATGAGAACGCCTGCGACGGGCACGGCCTCGGCTCCGGAGGTCCCGCCGGCAGAAGGGGAAGCGGGGGCGACGTGCAGGCTCCGGGCAAGCCCGGCCTCTTCGAAGCGTCGTTCCGTGTCGGCCCGGCGGTGCGGGTTCGACTCGATCGGGGCGTACCGCACGACGTCGAGCAGTTCGGCGGCGCCGTGGCGGCGAAAGCCTTCGAGGATGGACAGCGCCAGGGTCCCCGAACCGGCGCCGTACTCGATCAGGTTGAATGGGCGCGGTCGGCCGAGATCGGCCCACGCGGCTTCGATCCGGCGGGCGATGGTCCAGCCGAAGATGGCGTGGGTTTCGGGCGCGGTCAGGAAGTCGCCGGCGTCGGTGGGCCGGTTGGCGGGCTGTTGGTAGTAGCCGAGCCCCGGCTCGTAGAGCGCGCGCTCCATATATCGCGCGAAGCTGATCCTGCGGTTCGGGCTCGACTCGATTTCCGCACGAATGAGGGCGGTCAGCGCCAGGGTACCAACGGAGGAAGGCTCGGCCGTAGCCCGATGGCCGGCCGGCGGCAGGACCTCGGTCGACGGCGGACGAGGTTTGCGCGTCATCGGCTGCCCGCACGAGCTCTCGTCGCGAGCCGGGCTCGCGCCGCGAGCAGGCGGAGTCCGCCGTTCACCAGCGTGTGGCCGCCGAGGACGATCGGGGCCGGCGAGGACGAGGCGGCGGACGCGGCCGAGTCGGTGAGGGCCCGCAGCCACGGGTCGGCGACGTCACCGGCAAGCAGCAGGTCCGACGCGAAGCGATCCTCGGGCATCGGCCAGACCGACTCGCTCGACCCGAATCGGTGAGCCATCAGGACGCGGCTGTCGATCACCGCCGCGTCGGCGAGCCGCGACACGGCGAGGGCCAGCGCCTCGGGACCGTCACGATCGAGCAACTCGCCGAGGATCGACCGCGGCGGCCGGGAAGTGGCGCGGGAAGTGGCGCGGGAAGTGGCGCGGGAAGTGGCGCGGGAAGTGGCGCGGGAAGTGGCCGCGGCCTCGCCCGCCTCGCCCGATTGGGCCAGCCTCGAGGACGCCCTGAGGCCCCGCTCCTCGACCAGGGCTCGAACCCGGCAGGCAACGCCGTGCTGCAGCCACGTCAGCGTCGCGGCCGAAACCCGGCCCGCGACCAGCAACTCGGCCCGCCGGTTCGACATCACTTCGGCGAGTGCCGCCAGCCGCTCGCCGAAGAGCGGCGCCGCTCCGAGCAGAGCCGCTGCCGCCCGATCGCGCAGCACGATGAGGTCCTGGGGAGTGTCGATGTCGACGCCCAGACGCCAGCGCGAACCGAGATCCGTGACGGCCACTCCGGCACGTTCCTCCAGCCATCGGGGAAGGGCGTTGTCGGCGGGGAGTGGCGGCAGCCCCGCAAGATCCCCCGCCCGCGAGATTGCCACCACGTCGGCGGAGTAGCGGTTGTTCGCAAGGGCGTGCCCGCCCGGCCCCGCGGCCACTTCCACGAAACGCCGCAGATCGGCTGGCGTTGCCAACGGAATGCTGCCGGAGCCGAGGACGATCAGGCCGCCGGGGTCACCGGCGTTGGCGCCACGGCCGCGGGCGTCGCCACTCGTGCCCCCGCGGCCACTGCCACTGCCGCCGCCTGTGCCGCGTGCCCGCAACTCGGCCGCGAGCCGCTCGCCGAACGAGAGCCCGTCCGGCGGACCCGCCACTATCTCCGCCGCATCGGCGCCGGCGGCAAGGAACGCGGCACACTGCCGCTCCGCGAGCGCCCGGCGCGCTTCGGCGAGCGCGCGAACGAGCGGGCCTGCGTCGGCTGCGGGCGAGGCGTGGAATATGAGTACGAGCACCGGCAGCACGAACTGAGTCTAGCCGCGGCAAGCCTCCCACGATCCGTGCCCCGTCGGCGCGGTAGAGTGGCGGCATGGCGACGGTCAGGGCATACATCGGTCTTGGGGCGAACGTCGGCGACGCACGCGCGACCCTGACATCCGCGGTCGAAGCCCTGGCGGCGCTGCCGGGAGCGAAGATTGCCGCCGTCTCGCGCCTGTACGTGACGGCCCCGGTCGAGGTCACCGACCAGGCCGACTTCCACAACGCGGTCGTGGCGCTGGATCTGCCCTCCGGCCCCGGACCGAATACCGGCCCGATCGCGCTGCTCCTCGCCCTCAAGTGGATCGAGCGGTCGCTCGGACGGCAGGATCGATTCCGATACGGCCCGCGCGAACTGGACCTTGACGCGCTGATCTTCGGTGACGAACAGATGGCGGTGGTGCGGCCGGAGGCCGGCCTCTCGCCCGACCCGGCCAAGGCCACGCGCCTGCTCGAGGTTCCGCATCCGCAGGCCGCTCGCCGCCTCTTCGTCCTGGCCCCTCTCGCCGACCTGGCCCCGGACCTGGTCCCGCCCGGCTGGCCCGAATCGGTCGAGCAGGCGCGCGCCCTCCGCGAGGCAATCGAAGGGACCGACGCGGTTCGACCGGTGGCCTCGTGGGATGCGGCAGCCGGCCGCTGGATCGACGCGCCTAAGACTTGACCGTGGTAGTCGCCCCTGTCGACGCATCGACACGAACGACGAACTTCTGCTCGATCGTCTGCGACCCGTCGGCGATCGGGACACCCATGCTGACGTCCCATGTGGACACCTGCGCGCCGGTCGAGAAGTCGACCGTCAGGCTCGCCAAGTTCACCTGATCGCCCGGAACGTTGCGGGCGGCAACCGCGATCGCCGTGGCCCGATTCTGACCCAGGATCGGCAGTGTCAGCGGCAGCTGCATCCGCAGGTCGGCATACGCGAAGACGGCCTGCGTGGACGGATTGACCGAGATGGTGAACTTGGCGGAACCCAGCGAGTCGGTCCAGGTGAAGTCGTAGGCGGAGACGCCGGACACCGTCTTGAGCTCGCTCGACTCGGTCAGGTCCGCGGTGCTCGAGCCCGTCCTGGCCATGAAGGCGTCGGCCGCGGACTTCGCGACGGCGGTCGGCGGCTCGGTCGTGGCGGCTTCCGGCATCCGATCGATCGCAATTACCTCCAGGACGTCCCCACCCTCTGCTGCGTCCACGAACGCCACCGTGTTGTCGGCGGTCGCGCGGTAGAACGGCCTGCCGTTGAGTCCACTCACCTCGACGGCGGTCATAGACGGGACGCCGGCGACCTTCGCCGCGTATACGCCGGCTTCGTCGGCGCCGATCGGAGGGGGCGTCCAGTTGGGATCGGGCGTTGAATCGCAAGCGCACGTGATGTAGCAGGAGCTGACGACGAGCGGCAGGAGCAACAGGAGCAACGCCGCCGCCAAGGTCCCGAGTCTGAAAGACCTCATTCCCCACCTCCATCTGGCGTAGGGCTCGGCCCGACTCAGCCACCCGCGCGGCCGAATCCGACGCGAACAGAGTAGCGCCGCAGGGGGCACGCAAGCGAGAAAACTGCCCCTCGGCCCCTACGCAGCGTGGCGGCAGGCTCCTCCGTAGGCTCGTACGGCTCATTGCCTGCCGCCCGCCACGTCCCCTGGCCCGGAAACGGGCTTTCCCTATCCTCCGACCGACCGATCTGTCCGTCATTACGGATCGGTTGTCACTAGATCATTCGCGGATGCGGGGCGGTCGGATCACTGTCTAGTGGCGGAAGTGGCGCCGCCCCGTGAAGACCATGGCCAGGTGGTGGCGATCGGCGACCTCGATGGCCATCTCGTCGCGGATCGAGCCGCCGGGCTGGATGATCGCAGTGACGCCGGCCTGGGCCGCGGCCTGGATTCCGTCGGGGAAAGGGAAATACGCGTCGCTGGCCATGACTGCCAGCTTGGCCCGGTCGCCGGCCCGGCGGAGCGCGATCTCGACGGCCGTCTGCCGGCTGGCCTGGGCCGCCCCGATGCCGACCGTGGCGCCGCCCTTGGCCAGCACGATGGAGTTCGAGCGGACGTGGCGCACCGCCCGCCAGGCGAACAGCAGGTCCGTCAGCTCCTCGAGCGTTGGTCGCCGCTTGGTCACGACCTGGAGTTGCGTCTTGTCGAGCCCGAGGTCGTCCTTGGTCTCCACCAGCAGCCCGCCGGCGATGCGCTTGAAGTCGAGGTTGGCGATGCCGTAGTCGCGCGGCCCGGCGATCGGGTTGGGCGGCACGGCCAGCAGCGCGATCTGCGGCTTCTGGGCCAGTATCCCGAGCGCCGACTGGTCGAACGACGGGGCGACCACTGCCTCGTACGAATTGGCGGCAATCTCCCGAGCGGTGGCGCCGTCGAGTTCGCGATTGACGCCCACGATGCCGCCGAAACACGACACCGAGTCGGTCTCGAGCGCTCTGCGGCAGGCTTCGACGAGTTCCTCGGCTGATGCCAGGCCCACCGGGTCCGTGTGCTTGACGATGGTCACGGTGGGCGCAGTGAAGTCGGCGGCGATGGCGTAGGCCGCGTCGAGATCGAGAAGGTCGTTGAAGGACGGCCGCGAACCCTGCAGCTGAGTGGCGTCGGCCAGGGTGCCGGCCCGGTGCGTCATCTCGCGGTAGAAAGCGCCGTGCTGGTGCGGATTCTCGCCGTAGCGAAGGTCGTCGACCTTCTCCAGGACGAGGGCGAGTCTGCCGGGGAACATGTCGCCGGCCACATTCGACAGATACGCGGCGATCTCGGCGTGATACGCGGCGATGAGCCCGTACGCCTCGGCCGCGAGCCGCTGGCGAAGCTCGGCTGAGACGCCGCCGCGCTGCTTGATCTCGGCCACGACCTGGGGGTAGCGGGCCGGATTGGCCACGGCCGCGACTCCGGCGTAGTTGCGGGCCGCGGCCGCGAGAAGTGCCGCCCCGCCGATGTCGATCATCTCAGTGGCTTCGTCGATCGGCACGAGCCGGACCCCGACCTGAGGCGCAAACGGGCTGACGTTCACGGCCACCAGATCGATCAGCCCGATCTTCTGGGCCTCGAGCTCCGCCAGCTGGCTCGGCTGGTCGCGTCGGGCCAGGATCCCGGCGTAGATGGCAGGGTGGAGCGTCTTGACCTGGCCGCCGGCGATCGGTTCGGAGCCGGTCAGTTCGGAAACCGAGCGAACCTCGATGCCTGCGGCGGCCAGAGCCTCACGCGTGCCGTCGGTGGCGACCACCTCGACGTCGAGCGCCAGAAGGGCGCGTGCGAACGGGACGATGCCTTCCCGGTTCGCGACCGAGAGCAAGGCTCGCACCAGGCGTACCTCCCAGATTGCCCGAGTTCCAGGCCTCGAAAATGGGCCCCGCATCGAGGCGCAGGCCGCTTTGCTAGCCGCGCTCCAGGTCCATATCAATCGAAGTTGCCGGATTGGCCCGAGTATAACGCCCGGTCATGGCATACTCCGTAAACGCAAATCCGCAGGCGCGAGTAGCGTACGCCTCGGCGATCGCGTTCCGGCCTCCGCGCCGAAACCGGCGTCGCGTCGCGAAGAACGTCTATCCAGGTCGATCGACCGCATATCGAAATCAGTACTCGGAGGGTCCGCGTGAACGGCCCGTGGAACCAGCTAGATCTTCTGCTCTCCCCGTTCAACATGGCAAAGTTCCCGGCGATCAACATGATCACCGGCGAGCTGGCAATGGCTTTCCTGGTGATCTCGGTTGTCTTCTACAACTTCAATGCCAGGCGGATGCACGCCTATTCGGTCTTCCTGGACCTCAACGAGTGGCTGATGTGGACGTCGATCGGCGTCTTCGGGCTGCTGGTTATGTTCTTCGTCTTTGCCTTCGACTTCCTCTTCGTTCTGCCGGTGATGGTCGGCGGCGCCGCGCTCTTCCTGTGGATTCGCTTCTGGCACTTCCCGCCGCTCATCCAGGCCTATGAAGAGCGCCTGGCTCGCCAGCGCTACTTCCAGCGCTCCAAGACCTCCCACCCCTCTGAGACGATCCGCTCCAAGGCCGCCGCGAAGCCCAAGCGCCGCCGCCGGTAATCCACGGGGGATGCGGCTACGGGGATCCGCCGTTTCGGGATCGGCCATCGACATCGCGACGGTCCTCCGGGGACGCGCGGAGTCGAAGCTGCTTCGGTCCACGTCGACGACCGGGGCTTGATGACGAGCAGGCACGGGTTGCGGCCGGCGAAGCCGTCGTGTAGCCGCCCGACGAGGAGCCCTGGTAGTCGGGCCGGCTGCGGCTAGGACGCCAGCGGCGACCTGTCGCCGCCCGCAGTTCGCAGTTCAGCTGGCGAGCGGCGACTGTCGCCGCATCGACTCAGCTGGCGAGCGGCGACTTGTCCCAGTCGATGGCGACGTCCTGGTTCTTGTTCGATTCGTCGACCGCGACCGCCAGCTTCACGCCGGGGGCGATGGCAGAGACCTTGTCGACCGGCACCCGATGACCGAAGACCGCGGGGAAGGGATTCTGGCCGGCGAGTGAGACCTCCACGGTGAAGAGCCACATCGGGTCGTTGAGATGCGACGCCTCGGCGGCGGGATTGATGTCTCGAACGGTCTTGCCCATCGGCATGCAGGTGGTGATGACTGCGGTGCCGTGGGTGCCGGTAGCCAGCAACTGGGCGGCGCTGCCCTTGATCGTCGGCAGGGCGCCGCTTCGAACGGCTCCAACCAGGGCCGAAACGTCGCCGGTAGGGTGGCCACTGGCATCGAAGGACATCCCGAAGCCCCCCGGGCCGCCCATGGGGACCTGAACTCCATCGGCGGGAGAATCGGCCGCGGCGCCGGAGCCGCCGATTCGGCTGAAGTCCACAGAAACCTTCATCGGGTCCTGCGGGTCGATCAGGACGCCGATCTGGGCGCCCGGCACGATCATCGGAATGTAGATGCGGGGCACCAGAACCTTCGTGTCGACGTGGTAGGGCGCCGACGATCCGAATGACGGCGTGACCTGCAGCCCAAGTTTGTAGTCGGGCGCGTCCGGCCCGACGGAGGGCATCGTGACCGTGACACCCGTGTCGGTGATGCTCTGGATGATCGCGTCGCCGGGCAGGCCGCCCTTGATCGGCCCGGTGGCGCCGGCCAGCTTCCCGATCAGCCACGGGCCCCAGAGGAACGGCGCGGTGATCGAGAAGATGACGACCACTACGACGAAGATGATCACCGGGATGGCGCCTCCGAAGATGAGGGCCGGCTTCTGAACGGCTTTGATGTCCGCCAGGATCGCGGCCTGGACATCGCCGTTGGCGGCCTGCTGACTGTCGATGGAGTCGGCCGACCAGGGCGAGTTCGTCTGGTAGGTGTCCCACAGGTCCGAGTCCGCGTAGATGTAGCCGCCGACCTGAGTTCCCGAGACTGCCAGGGCGATAACCAGCGACTTGCCCAGGTTCGAAGTCATCGCCGCGCCGTTGAAGAAGCCCGTGGTGGAGGGATCGTCGCCGCCGATGGCGATGTCGATGTATACGGCGCCGCCGATCTGATTGCCGAGCTCCTTTGCGGCGGTCTCCGCCTGCTGCTTGCCGGTGGCGTCGAGAGCGCCGGCGCCGTCGAAGACATGCGTGCCGCTAAGGAGCGCGTCGATGCGAGCGAGAGTGCTAACCAGCCAACTTTCGGTGGTCTCCGGGCCGGGCGAGGAGTACTGGTTGAGGAACTTCTGCTGGTTCGATGTGAGCTTGCCCTTGAGAGTCGTGCCCAGTTTCATTTCGCCGGAACTGCCCTGCGCGGTCAGGAGCAGCCCGTCGACCGCCCAGTCCGTGGCAAGCGTCCTGGGCACGTCGCCCGACTGAGGGGCCGTATAGATCACGACCCGGCCCCCGCCGGAAGCCTCGATGTGGGCGGCCAGAGCCTCGGCCGCGGCCGCGGACCTGGCGGACAGAACGGTTCCATAGTCGTAGAGGTGACGGCCCTGGGTGAATGGCGTCGCCGTCGGCGACGGCGCTTCTGTCGGCTCGGGCGGGGGCGTCGTCGCCGGAGTTGGCGCGGGTGCCTTGGGATTGCTGGCCGACGTGGCGGGTGCGGAACCCGCGAGTCCCACGGCCGCGAGGGCCAGCAGGCTCAGCGTCAGCGCCGCCAGAAGAGGCGCAACGCGGGCTCGCTCCCGGCTTCCGCATCCGGTCGAATTCCGCCCACCCGTGGAACCCGGCATCAGCCTCATCTCGTCCTCTCCTCACGGCCGCGGGCTCGGGGACGACCCGTCCTCCGGAAGCCACCAGACCGGCGCTCATGCAATCGCAGCGTAACTCAATCCAAGTCCGGCGCGACGCCGCGTTTCGGCGCGATCGAGCCGCCTCGGAGCACATGGAAAAGGCGCGCCCCGTGCGGGACGCGCCTTCCGTTTGCGAGGGCTAGGCGACGGGGGACTTCTCCCAGTCGATCGCCATCTCCTGGTTCTTGTTGGCCATGTTGACCGAAACGGCGAGCTTCACGCCGGGCGACACGAAGCCGAGCTTGGCGATCGGGACACGATG
>Ga0182027_10016259_pt1 | contig 10173 bp, 11 predicted proteins | sample 712E1DmetaG_FD_121300 | JGI IMG/M metagenome (GOLD analysis project Ga0182027, IMG submission 121300) | Permafrost microbial communities from Stordalen Mire, Sweden - 712E1D metaG (Illumina Assembly) | ecosystem: Environmental > Terrestrial > Soil > Wetlands > Permafrost | place: Sweden... | reverse complement strand
TAGCCCTGGTTGCTCATTTAGCGAATATGCTCCGGCAGCAGGCTACCGAAGCAACCGGTGTCACGCGTTTCTCTTTGTATGGGTACTTCTCGCTATCCCGGTATATTTGAGTATCCATTCCATCCTCTGAACGTGGAAAGATATTATTGTAGAGAAAGTTCGCACCCCCTGCGCTGAACAAGTTCTACGCACGTGCCCGGAACGTGGAAAGGCAGGGTATTGCTATGGTCAGAGACACAGACTTCGCTTACGACTGCTGGGAAGTAGACCACCAATCTTGTGGGGACGCATTGAGACCCTATTGTGCGGTCATTCTCAGGAATAAGAAGGAATCCGGAAAGACGGTTGTCAAAACCTCTACGGATTTCATATCCATGCGGCGATATGCCGATGAACTTACAAAGGATCTTCGCACTCTCTCAAACCTTGATTTCGTCGAGAAATATGGTCTCAACAACATCTCATAATTTGTAAGTAACCCCAGAGAATTTCTTGTTGAGCCAGAGATCACACGTCGTTCCATCACCAATCGAAATTCACCTGCCTTCGCGTCCTTCTTTTTTATTCTATAAATACCTGACCTTGACAGGAGTTCATTTGCCTCCACCATGAAGGAAACCAAGTGGTTGATGTAGAAGAGTAATCTAGGTGTTTGAGGTAATTTGTGAAGAGAAATCTGCCGATAATCTTACTAGTAATATTGCTTGGGATGCTCTCTATGTCGTTGGGGCTATATCTTTCTTTGCGACCCAAAGGACACGGGAGACCCCAAATGAGGATACATTTCCTGAACGTAGGACAGGGGGATTGCGTCCTTATTCAGACGTCCGACCATCGTAATGTTCTTGTGGACACGGGCGGCGAAGAAACGGCGAAGTATGTAGTCGATTATATTCAAGCCAGCGGCATCCATGTTTTAGATGCTCTGATCATTACTGACGTGAACGCAGATCACATCGGCGGACTTACATCAGTGCTTAGCGGACTTGGGGTATCGCAAGTCATCATTCCGGATAACACTCAACCTAGCCCCGAGTATGACCAGATGGTGTCCGATATCGTTAGCCGAAAGCTGGAGCACAAAATAGCCAGCGAGTCTGTAATGCATTCAATAAGCGACGAAGTTGCTTTTGATCTCATCTGGCCGCCTGCTATCGTCAAGAATCGAAAGGGCAATGATAAGAGCAATGCATCCCTCATCTTGAGGGCGGGGTTTCATGATTTCATCGTGTTGTTAATAGGGAACTTGAAACCTGAATCGGAAGGGCGATTGCTGGCAAGTCGACAGGATTTGCAGAGCACTCTGGTTAAGATTTCTATACAGAATAGCAGGGAAAGTATCTCGAATGAGTTACTGCAGGTCATTCAACCGGAATATGCCATAATCCCAAGCGAGAACGATTATCTTGGAACAGAAAACTCAAAGGCGAAGAAGACCGACAACAGTATATATAACCGACTGCGCGCCATAGGCGCTCAGATTTATCGCACAGACGATCAGGGCACGGTCGTAGTCTCGACTGATGGCTGGGTGGACGTAGGTGTCACCGCTGAACGAGGTCGGTAGGGCTAGCCAATTCAACATATAAGTTATGAAGGGAAGTCGTATATATTGGACGAGACCACAAATCTTAATAGACAACGAAGGCAACCGCTTGGCGACATCCTTATCGCGCAAGGGTGGTTGACGCAGTCGCAACTTGAGGAGGCTCTCAAAGAGCAGAAGAGCACACAGAACAAGCTGGGAGAGACTATTGTGCTCCTTGGTATGGCCACCGAGGAACAGGTAACAAAAGCGCGAGCGCTTCAGTTGGATGTGAAATATATCAACCTCCAGGAACAGGAATTCGATCCAGAGGCTTTAGCTTTGGTGCCTCAATCCATCGCACGCACGTATAAGCTGATTCCAATTCAGATAATCGGAGACAAGCTTATCGTGGCCATGGAAAACCCGATGGATATCGAAGCTATTGACCTGCTTCAGTATGAAACAAAACTGCGGATAGATGCAAGTCTCTCCAGTACGTGGAGAATATCGGATGCTATCAATCGTCAGTATGGAAGCGAAACTACGGATGACATACAACGCATCATGGATCAGGTTGCCTCAACGGATAAGGGTGAGATTGATGATGGGTTCGATGATTCGTCTGAAGACATCGATGAGGTAAAACGACAGAGTCATGCGGCGCCGATAGTTCGCATGGTGAATCTGCTTCTCACGCAGGGCATTCGCAAGAAGGCAAGCGATATTCATATTGAGCCACGAAGAGACCGGCTAGATGTTCGCTACCGAATTGACGGTGAGTTATACCTTGTCAAAAGCATCCCAAAGACATTGCAGCCGGGCGTAGCTTCTAGAATCAAAATAATGTCTGAGTTGGACATTTCCGAACGACGCTTGCCGCAGGATGGAAGAATTACGGTCAAAATCGACGGCAAGAAATGCGATCTTCGGGTGTCCACAAGTCCGAGTTTGTATGGGGAGCGAATTGTTCTACGCGTACTGCGTAGGTCTGAAGGTGTCATTCCACTAGACCAGCTTGGATTCTCCCAGAAGGACACCGTGGTATTCTCTAAACTCATCAGCAGGCCAAATGGAATCATTCTGGTTACCGGCCCGACGGGAAGCGGAAAGACGACGACCCTATATGCCGCACTGAATATGCTCAAGTCCGAGCGTGTGAATATCATGACGGTCGAAGATCCTATCGAGTACGAGATGGACGGGATAAATCAGACAAACATCCATCCCAAGATTGGGTTAACGTTTGCCCATCAACTGCGCTCTATATTGAGACAGGACCCGGATATAGTTCTGCTTGGAGAAATTCGGGATACAGAGACTGCGGATGTCGCCTTCCGAGCAGCTTTGACCGGCCACCTTGTTTTGAGCACCCTTCACGCGAATGATGCGCCAAGCGCCATCAACAGGCTGGTGGATATGGGCGTGGATCGATTTCTGGTGAACTCAGCAATCAACGGCGTCACCGCCCAGCGCCTTCTCAGGGTGCTCTGTCCGGACTGCAAACGCCCTTATGAAGCCGATGAGGAAACAAAAGTGAGCCTTGGGCTTAACCCGCACGACCCCGTCACTCTGTATGAAGTCGTAGGCTGCTCCAGTTGCGGCCAGACTGGTTATAGCGGACGCTCGACCATATGCGAAGTATTGACGGTCGATGAAGAGATTCAAAGACTTATTATGGGGCAGGGATCGGCGGCGGAGATTAGACACGCAGCCGTGACCAAAGGAATGGTCACGATGCAGCAAGACGGCATAAACAAGCTCTTGGCGGGATTGACGACTATAGAAGAGCTTCGCCGCAAGGTACTGATCGAGACCATGGTATTAGAAGATTAGCCGCGCTTGCGGCTGGTTATCCATCATATATGAATAAATCACAATCGCGCGTGAACCTGCTGGGTATGACAACGTCTGAAATCGAAGCGCTCGTTCAGTCGGCGGGGCAGCCTCGCTTCCGTGGACGTCAGATTGCCGGCTGGCTGTATAAGCGGAATGCGAACAGCATTGAGGATATGTCCGATCTCCCGACGGCTTTTCGCGCCAAATTGGGCGAACTGGCGACGCTGTTTCGCTCCAAAATTGCCACCTCCAACGCCTCTCCCGATGGGACAACCAAGTTCCTACTTGAACTTGAAGATGGAGAACGCATCGAATCAGTCCTACTTCCTTACAAAGACAGAGTCTCCGTCTGTCTTTCTTCTCAAGTAGGGTGTGCGGCGGGATGTGTCTTCTGCGCCACGGGAATAGGCGGAATGGTGCGAAATCTTGGGGCAGGGGAGATAGTGGACGAAGTTTTGACTCTGCAACGCGAAAGCGCGAAGCGCATCAGCCACGTAGTTTACATGGGCATGGGAGAGCCTTTGCTGAATTACGATAACGTACTGAAGAGTGTACACCTGCTTTCGGACGAAGTGGGAATTGCCATGCGGCATATCACAGTCTCCACGGTCGGGATAACGCCGAAGATCGAGGATTTGGCTCGTGAGGATTTGCAATTAACGCTGGCTGTTTCACTCCACGCCCCGAATGATTTGCTCCGCAATAAGCTCATCCCAATCGCGAGTCGCTACCCATTGGCGCAACTCCTTAGAGTGTGTAGGGAGTATACGTCGAAAACGCGCAGGCGAATCACATTTGAATATATGCTGATTGGCGGGGTGAATGATTCCGTCGCGCTGGCGAAAGAGGTGGTTGCGCTTCTCCGAGGGATGCTCTGCAACGTAAATCTTATCCCGTACAATGCCGTAGAAGGTGTCCCGATGAAGAGACCCACCCAACCACAGATAAAGGCGTTCAGGGCGGTTCTGGAGGACGGGGGGATTGATGTTACTCAACGTATGGAACGCGGACATTCGATTTCAGCGGCGTGTGGACAACTTAGGCGTCGGAACTCATAAAGAAAGGGCTGCTCGGTATGAGCAGCCCTTTCTGGTATCTTATTCCGCTGTGAACGGAAGCAATGCGATTTCTCTAGCTCTCTTGATAGCGCGTGTCAGCACTCGCTGGTGTGTTGCGCACGTACCGGTTGTGCGTCGAGGAAGGATCTTCCCTCGATCCGAAACGTACTTCCTGAGCTTCTGGGCATTTTTGTAATCTACGGTATCTATCTTATCTACGCAGAAACCGCATATTTTTCTTCGTACTCTTTTGAACTTTCCAGGTTTGCGCGGTGGCATAAGCTATACACCTCCTCAAAGGCATTTATTCATCTGCAAACGGATCTTCGTATTCGTGATCCGGGGCGCCGGCGTCATCTCCGAGTTCTTTCGGGGCATCGCTGCTCGGCGCGCTGGACGAGTCACCGCGATCTTTTGGCCGATCCAGAGATCGCAGGCTCTCAGCAACAACCTCGGCGCTCTTGCGCCTGGAGCCATCCTGAGCAACCCATGATCGAATCTGTAATCTTCCATCAACCGCGACAAGGCGTCCTTTAGTAAGATAATTCGCGGCAAATTCCGCGGACTGTTTCCACGCAACTATCGGTATGAAGTCGGCTTCTGCTTCACCTTGTGCGTTCGGCCTTCTGTTGACGGCCAGATTGAATGACGTCACTGCAAGCCCGCTTGGTGTGTATCTCAGTTCGGGATCGGTCGCTAGTCTTCCTATTAAGATCACGCGATTCAACATATCAAGTTCCTCCCCTGAAAATGGCAGTTAGCCGTTAGCTAAAAGCTATGTCTACAATTACAATATGGTCCGAAGTGCGTGGAATTCTTTAAAGACGCATGAGCCAGGCTTTTCATTTTTCGTCTAAGCGAATAATGATATGGCGCAATACGTCGTCGCTGATTTTTTGCAGTCTGTCGAGTTCTTCCGCGGCTTTCGGCTCAGATTTGAAGTTCATCAAGCAATAGATGCCTTCTCTCTGACCCATGACCTCGTATGCCAAACGGCGTTTATCCCACCGTTGAACACTCTCGACCTCGCCACCCTGAGACTCCGCTATCAGCTTATACTTTTCCATTATCTCGCTGACTTGTTCTTCAGTGAGTTCGGGGTGCACGATATACAAAACTTCGTACGGACGTACCAATACCTTCACCTCCCCTCGGACTAATCGGCTCCGACTCTGTGTTCGGAGCAGGAAGGATGCGGGATTCAGGCGAACCCTCGCATACGCCACAAAGTGCATAGCACTATGACGTCCGATTATTATATCATGTGGTGCGGCATTTTGCAAACAAAATCTGAGGATGCGCGTAAGGAAGGATGTTGAAGCAATGATGTTGAAAATACTGTATAATAGGAGTTAGATAGACCTCAGCGCGCGACGCGTCAACCACCCGCTATCGTCTGTTACGGAGCAAGGCAGATTTTATCTGCAAGGGGGGAGTCATGGCCGTAGAGAACGATCTTCTAATTCAATTTCGTAAATCGGGTGAAATCTCGGTTCTTGGCTTGTCGGGTGATGTGGATGTATACACATGCTCAATACTTAGAGATGCGATTATTCACTCTATCGACCAGGGTGACCAGCGCATGGTGATAAATATGGCGAATGTCAACTATATTGATAGCTCGGGTTTGGGTACATTGGTTGGGGGACTTAGACGAGTGAAACAGAATGACGGACACCTCGCCATATCAAGCGCAACCCCGCGAATCCGCAAGGTGCTGAAGATTACCGGACTCAACAAAGTTTTTACCATCTTCGAAGACGAGGATTCAGCGGTTCGCAGCTTGGATACATAATATTAGCTATAAACCCCATTGCATTCGACGAAATAACTCTCGCGTTGCGAAGAATAAGGTTGTGGATTAATGAAGGACAACTCCAAAATTGCTAAGACGAGACGAGTAGATTATGTAGAGAAGCGCAAGGAAGGCTGGCGGCCGGAAGACTTGAATATGTTCAAGTTTTTGCATGGTGTGCTGAACCGGGTAAATGTTTGCTACGTGGCAACCTATCCGCCAACGGAGTGCGGGATTGCTACCTTCACGCGAGACCTGGTGGGCGCAATCGGCAAGTACACCCCGTTTTCTGACCCCATGGTCTTGGCCGTTGGGGGAGAGGCTGATATTCAGCAATACCCGAAAATCGTGAAAGTTCAGGTGCCGAAGTCGGACTTGCAATCTTATCTCGATGCCGCTGATTTCGTGAATCGATCCGGGGCCAATGTTCTGAGTTTGCAACATGAATATGGAATATTCGGCGGCCCTGACGGCGAATATGTGCTGAACTTCCTCGAACGATTGAAAATCCCATTTGTTGCCACACTCCACACGGTTCTCTTTGCCCCAAGCCCAAACCAGAAGCGCATCGTCCAAAGAATTGCTGAAATGTCGATGGCTATGGTTGTGATGGTCAAGAAAGGCAAGGAAATGCTCATGGAGCATTACGGCATACCGGCGGAGAAGATAGTCGTTATACCTCATGGAGTGCCGAATGTTCATCGTGTGCCTGCGGCTTCGGTCAAGCGCGATCTTGGCATTATAGATCGCACAGTGATTTCGACTTTCGGCCTGATCAACCGAGGAAAAGGCATTGAGCAGGCCATCAAAGCCATGCCTGCTATTGTTGAAAAGCATCCGAAAGCGCTATATCTCGTACTGGGGGAAACGCATCCGGGGGTCAGGAATTACGAGGGAGAGAGCTATCGAACGGAACTGCTCCAGCTTGTCTCTGATCTCGGCATGGAGAAGCATGTCAGATTCAATAACCGCTATCTGACATTAGAGGAACTTATCAACTATCTGTGCGCGACGGATGTCTACGTTACGCCTTATCTGAACAAAGATCAGATAGTAAGCGGAACATTGGCTTACGCGGTTGGCTGTGGTAAGGCGGTTATTTCGACGCCTTACCTTTACGCGGAAGAGGTATTGGCCGACGGGCGAGGGATTCTAGTGGACTTCAAGAGTCCTGAGGGAATCGCGAACAGCGTTGACCAAATATTGTCGAATCCGGCGATGCGCGAGCAGATGGAGACTAAAGCCTACGCTTATGGCAGACGCGCGGCATGGTTCAATGTCGGCATCGATTATCTCGATTTGTTCCACAGAATAAGTGATTCGCTGAAGACTAACTCAAGCAAATCAGCACAGAAGGAAAATGAGAAGCAAGCGAATGGAGGTACCAACGTTTGATGGACCATCCGGATATCAGCCTGGCCTATCTGCGCACAATTACTGATCACACGGGGATCATTCAGCACGGTTTTCATAGCATTCCTAATCGCCGACTTGGGTATACGACCGATGATAATTCGCGGGCGCTGATCGTCGCTGTTCAAAATTACGAAATGACAGGTAAGCGCGAGGATCTTGACCTTGCAATCACATACATAAGCTACCTGCATTACGCGCAAAATCCTGATTATAAATTCAAGAACGTTATGAACTTCGAGCATGAGTTTCTAGATGCGGAAGGGACTCAAGACTGCTATGGGCAAACGATGTGGGCCTGTGGATTCGCTGCCTCCAGCGGTTTGCCGGAGAACGTTCGTATTGTACCCAGGAAGATGTTCCAAGATGGCATCGTTTGGGTGGGCGATCTGGATAGCCCGCGAGCCAAGTCCTACTCAATGCTCGGCATGTGCGGTTATCTTCAGGGAAATGAGGACAAGGCTGGGGTTAAGGATAAACTGGACGTTCTCGCGGATTCGCTAGTTGCCGCTATTCGTGCTTACAGCGAGGCAGCATGGCACTGGTATGAGGCGTATCTTACCTATGGAAATGCTATTTTGCCGTTGGCAATGCTTTCAGCCGCTCAGATTACGGGAAAGAAGGAGCATATGGAGGCTGCGGTCTCCACGATGAACTTTTTGACCGAGACGGTGATAATTGACGGACGCCTGGAGGTTATCGGCAACGATGGCTGGTACACACGCGGCAGCAAACGCGCCTGGTTTGACCAGCAAGCCGTCGACGCCGGATATATAGTCTATTTGTACGCGCGCGCATACGAGGCGCTGGGAGATAAGTCTTACCTGGAATTGGCGCGAATAGCGTACAGTTGGTTCTTTGGGAATAACAGGTCGGGCGTTCAGGTATATGATCCGATAACACATGGCTGCTACGATGCTATAACGCCGTGGGGTCTCAATCTGAATCAGGGCGCGGAATCCATTGTATGCTTCCTGCTTGCGCAGTTTGCAATAAGTAAGTTCAACGATCAAAGGGGATAAGGACGATGAAGACATCGTTGTATGAGGAACATATTAATCTTGGCGCAAAAATGACGGAATTCGGCGGATGGGAGATGCCGCTTTATTATTCCGGTATCACCGACGAAGCTTTGGCCGTTCGCAACACTGCTGGGATATTCGATCTTTCTCATATGGGCGAATTCTACGTTTCCGGTCCTCAGGCGCTTGATTTCTTGCAGACTATGGTGACGAATGATGTCTCATGCATAGAAGTCGGGCATGCGCAGTACACTCTCTTATGTGATGAGGGCGGTGGAGTGATAGATGATCTCATCATATATCGGTTAGAACCGGAACTCTACATGCCGGTGGTGAATGCCTCAAACACGATTACGGACTTCAAATGGTTCTTGCGGCACAGCGTTCCTTCACAGGATGACAAGAGGATTTGCGCCTATGGCAACCTCGAAATAAGCAACGAATCCACAAAGATCGGACTAATCACTGTGCAAGGGCCCGCATCCAAAGAGATACTTCAACCCTTGCTCTCGTTCGACTTAGGCCCTATGAAGAGATTCTGTATTCAGATGGCTCGGATAGATGCGATGGACGTCCACGTTGCATCCACAGGTTATACTGGAGCGCCCGGTTATGAATTATATTGCGCATGGGAAGAGTGTGCGCCTCTTTGGAGACTCTTGTTACAGAACGGCAAACGTTTTGATGCAAAGCCCGCAGGGCTTGGAGCAAGAGACGTGCTCAGGATTGAAGCTGGATATCCGCTATACGGTCATGAGTTAACGCGAACCACAACACCACTTGACGCGAAGCTGATGTGGACGGTAAACTTAGATAAGGATGACTTTATCGGCAAGCAAGCAATCATTGCTGCCGTGGACGCAGGCGCGGATGTTTGTCTTGCAGGGTTGCGAGCAAATGAGCGATGCGTTCCGAGAGCTGGTTATGATGTGACGATAAAAGGGGAGATTATTGGCCACGTCACCAGCGGCACCTTTTCGCCCACCCTTCAAAAGGGTATTGCGATGGCGTACATTAGAACGCCTTATGCCGCGCATGACAACGAAGTCAGCATTGACATAAGAGGCAAATCTTGCCCCGCACGCATTGTAAAAATGCCGTTTCTTCACTGACTCCGTTTCATGTCTGATACGCGAAACGTCTTCAACCTGCGTATTCGGCTGCGCACTCCCTAAGCATCTGAACGTTTATTTCAATAGCTATATAACAATGGAGGTAAACAGTGTACCCAGAAGACCTAAAATATGCAAAGACCCATGAGTGGGTGAGAGTAGAGGGGAATGAGGCAACCGTCGGAATATCTGATCACGCGCAGAGCGAACTTGGCGACGTGGTCTACGTAGACCTGCCGGAAGTCGGGGCGAAGATCAGCGCGGGAGGCACCTTCGGAAGCATTGAATCTGTCAAGACCGTCTCGGATTTGATCTCGCCGGTGACCGGGGAAGTGATCGAGCGCAATTCGGTATTATCCGATTCTCCTGAAGTGATAAACGAGAATCCTCATACGGATGGCTGGCTGAT